>Ga0214163_1000197_pt1 | contig 28381 bp, 15 predicted proteins | sample LakMenepilimnion_2_FD_153001 | JGI IMG/M metagenome (GOLD analysis project Ga0214163, IMG submission 153001) | Freshwater microbial communities from Lake Mendota, WI - Practice 15JUN2010 epilimnion v4 | ecosystem: Environmental > Aquatic > Freshwater > Lake > Epilimnion/Euphotic zone | place... | reverse complement strand
AGGTCGCTACGTCGATCGTATCGGGGATGAGCCGAGTGGAGCCGTCCCCCAAGACGATATGAATGCCAGAGGTGTGGCGGCTGGAGAAATCCTCGAAGTGCCCGATCTTGCTATTGGGTGGGTGATCTGCCACACCGAGGAAGCGGGCACCGGGCTCAGCAGCTCGATCGATCCAGCCGTGCCAAATGGACCCACCAAGCCGGCTTGAACGCTCACCGACAATCATCGTGTGGCTCAGACCATCTCGCAGGTCGCGAAGACGGATAGCGGAGTTTCCGAAGAAGGTCCCATCGGAGAGGTAAGGTGAATCTTCGATTTCTTGGGTCCCGAAGACGGCTGGGTAATTCGACTTCGCGATGCGGAATAGCTTAGGACCTTCGTCGACGTTATGACCGACGTGCTCTTCTGGTTCTTCTTCATCGGTTTCGCCGCCGATTTCAAATGTGTTTTCACCAGTATCTGACGGGCAGATAAACAGGGGAATGACGTTGGTCACATAGGACAAATTGACCGGAGCATCGATTGGGGACCGAAGATCGATTTGGCTATAGAGCGAGTTGGCTTCTAGATACGGAAGAATGGCGTGCGACCAGCTCCAGCCAGGTTGCTTGGACTGTTGGAAATCGACCCAACCGCTAGGCAAACGTTTGTTGGCACTCTCGTAGTTAAGTAAAGCCAAGGCGATTTGGCGTTGATTGCTCATGCACTGAGCGCGTCGGGCTGCTTCCCGGGCAGCTTGGACTGCCGGCAACAACAACCCTACCAGGATGCCAATGATGGCGATAACGACCAGTAGCTCCACAAGGGTGAAGGCCGACCGTCGAGATTGGCGAATCGTCGCAGAGCTTTGCATGGCAACGAGGCTTGCTAAAAGGTGAAATGAAAGTCGTGAACTTTTCCGTTTGAATTCCCTGACTTCAGGGATAGCTCAGTGATGAACTACGAAGAGAGAGCTTACTACGTTTGAAAAAATCTGACAAATTCAACCGCCCCCTATTTGCAAAAAACTTGCAAAAGCATTTATGACACTTCTGCAAGCTTTCGAAATTTTCAGCAAGCTGGGAGGACGGGGTAAGCTTCCCCCAGCTTTTTGTCGGCTAGCTGACTGCCAGCAACTTGGAAACGACCAAGCTATTCTGGAGCGTCAATCTTTTCGCGTTCGGCGGCAGTTCGAAGCTTGGCCAAGGCACGTAGTTCGAGCTGTCGGATCCGTTCCTTGGTGACACCGAGCTCTTCACCGACTTCTTTCAACGTTCGCGGTTCCGAGCCACGTCCTAGTCCGAATCGCATGACGATGATTTGCTGTTCGCGATCATCGAGCGAGTGCAGGATCTTTAGGACTTGGTCTTCACGCACTTGCTGATCGATTTCCTCTGCCAAGTGATCGGCGCGGGCATCTTGATGGCTGGTGAAAATCTCATCGGAGCTGGTTCGGAACCGTTCGCGATGCTTGAACTCATCAGGGATCGAACGTGCAAAGTTCTTGCGGATTGCCCAGTGGGAATACGTGCTGAACTTGAATCCCCGTGCGTAGTCGAATTTATCGACAGCTCGCATCAAGGATACGTTTCCATCGCTGATCAGACCGAAGAGATCCCCGGAAGTTCCGACATGACGTTTTGCGATCGAGACGACCAAACGCAAGTTGGCTTGGACGATCTTGTTCTTAACCGCGAGCGCTTCTTCGTACAGCTTTTCAATCTGATCCATCAAAGCAGCCGTAGGTGCTTTCGGATCGAGTTTTTCTCGAAGCCCGCTCGCCTTGTACTTCAAGAAATTCATCTTGCGGAACAAGTGAACTTCTTGTTGTGGTTCAAGCAACGGAACTTCGTACAGCGATGCGAGGTACGCTGGCAGTCCGCTTGGAGCTCGCATTTTCCGGGTTGGACTCAGGCTTGTAGGAGTTTCTGCCAAGATCTGATCGACCATGGAGTCATCTTCAAAGACTGGGTTTGGTACGAAATCGAGCGCGAGCTCTTGGATCGAGACAGCGCGTTGTTCGTTGAGAAGTCGAACAATGCTGCCTCGGGTTCGTCGGTATCGTTTTGCAAGAATCACTGTGGAGACTCCTCGCAGGTGTTGTTGATAAAGGGCTCGCTTGTCTTCCTCGGAGAGGGTTTCTCGCTGCTCGGGGAAGACGGCCATCGCTGGATATTTGCGGTCAAAATTCTTGATCGTGTAACGAATCGTCTCGATACTTCGATGAACTTCCTTCGCTACGTCCCGAATCACTTCGGTCAAATTTGCCCCCTGGGAAGCGAGTCTGCGAGAGCGATCGATGATGTCATCGCGCTCCGCATCTGTCATTTGACTGAAACGCTCGCCGCGTTCGACTCGGACTTTGTTAAGGTTTACGAAGCGTTCGACACTAGAGTGAAGAAAGCCCACGCGTTTCCTCCCTTCGGCAACAAACCGCCGAGATACAAGCCCTTGATCTCGCCAACGGGAAATCGTCTTGGTCGACACGTTAAAAAGCTTGCTCAGATCCTCGACGGTATGAACCGGCTCGGAAGCTTCTTCGAGTCGAAGATTCATCGAATCGGTGATATCCTCGACGAACAATCGCAGATCATGCTGCGCATCGTGCCCCTTGATCAATCGCATGCTGCTCGTCTCGGGACGAACTTCTGTGACGCGATAGAAGAGGAAGTCGAATGGATATTCCTTCGCCCCATCGAGTTCCGAGAGAAGCTTCTCGGCGCGGTCGGCTTGTTCAAGTCTTTTGCCTCGGGGAGCAAATCGAACTTGCTGGTCTCGCAATTCTCGGATCAGTGCAATCTTGTATTCACTATTCATCTTCTACTCGCCTCCTGCCATGCAAACAACGCCCATGGTGGACTTAACCTACCACAAGGACCATCGCCGGCGCAACGGGACAAACCCCAAACGTTGGAGTCGTACGGTCTTCTTCTCACTGTTCGACGTTCGCAAACCCTCTTCGGTTCGCAGCTTCGATCAGGAAGAAGACGAAAAGTTACAAATGCAAGAAGCGGGCCAAAAGTCAAAAGATTCCTACCGAGGATTCGATTCGGCCAAAATATGTTCGCTTTGGGCTAAAGCATGGGCAGCTCAAGCGATTTACTGCCCATGAACAACCATGGCGTTGTAGTTACTTCCACCACGAATTGTAATTTTTTGGCAAAGGACTTGCCAAATCGACGTTCCGAAGGCCAATAATTGAAAGCGGAGCATCCAGGGGGCATGCCAAACTGTCTCATTTTAAGACAGCCTTGCCCAAATTGATCCAAAGGCAAGTCTTGAGGATCAGATCCTGAGCATCAAAGCCTGAAGATCACAGGTCCTGAAAGACAAGGACCCCTGCGATTTCACGAAGGAAACCGATATCTCGGCGGATTACTGCGTGGAGGGTTACGGCGTGGATTATTTCGCCCGGGAATGGAATCGAAAGAACTTGAGCCGAACTCATCTGGCTCAAACCCCACATCTGGCTCGAATCCGTCGTCTTCGAAACCGTCTTCCTCGTGAATCAAACTCATAGCACCAGCATTACACCTGGTCGCGTCGGAATTGGATGCAGGCATCATCTCACGAATTCGCTGGCTCAACACCGCCGCATCGTACCAATTGAAGGAAAGATTTGGATCCGCAGCATAACGTCCAAGCAGACGCAGCAACTCAGTGCGACGTTCAGGTTGGAAAACGAAGACGTATTTCTCTTCGCCACGCACCAGGGTAACAATGCCGACTTGATCCTTCGGTAGGCTTTGGCTCATGATGACTTTCCGATGCCAGCAAATCCTCGAAGCTCGAGGAGGGATGATCCTTCGCTGGGTGTATCGGAGAGCTAGTTGTTCGGTATTGAGCGGACCTACTGCGAGTGGATTGATCGTCAAGGTCGGCACAGTCTCCCATGCCAAGCAGTCAGAAGTGTGCTTGCATTTCCAACTAACATGCGATCATCGACTACCACAAGTGAGTCCATCGTATTTTCGCTGGGACTCTTAGCAGCTTTAGATTGTGTCTATTTGCCTTCTAACAAATCGAGTTTCGCTTGAACCTCGGCTACCCGATGGTCCAGCCCGATCTCTGCAAACCCTACGATGGCTTTCTCAAAGAACTCCTTGGCTTCCTGCTCTTTTCCTTGCGCAACCCTGATCTCACCAAGTTCGTCGTAGGTAGAAGGAACACCATCAGCGTGCCCCATGTCTTGCGCAAGCTTCAAGACTTTCCACTGTCTTTGTTCGGCTTCGTCGTAAAGCCCAAGATGGCGATGGACGACCCCAAGCTGACTAGATACAGCGATCGAATCATCGGTCAGTCCTTCTCGTTCGTAAAGACGTTCGAGTTGTAGCAATCGCTTCTCGGCATCGCGATAGTTACCACGCCCCATGTCAACTTCAGCGAGAATGAGGTTTACGAACGCGATTCCAAGAATGCTCTCCTTGCGACGTTCGATCTCCATGCTCTGCTTGGCATAGTCTTCAGCTTCGTCCCATTGATTCAAATGGATATGCAAACGAGCGAGATTTCCAAGGCTGACGCTTTGGCCTTCTTCATCCCTGAGATTGCGATCGATTTCAAGGGACTCGTTATGAAGCTTCAACGCTTCTTCATATCTGCCTTGCATTTGGCGGACAACACCTAAGCCATCGAGCCCCATCGATAACTCGATAGGCCACGAGTACTTATTGCCGAGGGTGCATATCTTTTCCCAATGGTAAGCCGATTCATCGAGACGTCCAAGGAATCGCAGGGATTCGGCAAGCTGATATCGAACTTCGACGGCTAACTCGAGAAACTTTCGCCGTCTCGGATGGTTTTTGATTTCATCCAACAATGTCTGCGCGGTGCTGCACGATTCGGAGAATTTCCCGAACTCCAGAAGCACTTCGCTGAGGTAACGCTGCGCATCCCAGCGTTTACGGTCGAAACCGAGCTGGCTGTAGATTTCGATCGCCTTGCCAATGCACTCAAGGGCCTGCTCGACATCGCGTTGCTCTTCGTGGAGCGATGCAAGGTTCATGTATCCGACCGCTCGCCGTGACAAGGGGTTATGGGTGTCGGCAATCTGCCGATAAGCTTCAAAAGCTTCCTCGATATTCCCGGATTCTCGTGCGACGTCTCCGGAAAGCTCAATCGTCAGCAGATTCCCTGGCGCTTGCTTCTTGAGTTGCTCTAGGATCTTTTCCGCTCGACGGATTTTCCCATAAGCAAGAGCTTCGATTCCCTCGGTAAACCAGTCCTCTATGGATCGCTTCATCAGTTCTCTTCGGTAAATTGAATGGCCTTGCCATGTTCCTAATTATCCGCAGGTCGCCCAGCCGACTACTCCGATTGTAGTCTTGTTTGGGCATCTACCGCGTACTTACGTTCGATTTCTCGCCGATTGACGGCACCTTTCCAATGTTTAAGACCGTTTTCGATCGTCCAAGGTTCATTGCTGATAGCTAATTCCACCGGGCGAAGGTGGTGGGGTTCATCGGCAAGCTCATCGGCGACACGATCTAAAAGCTCGGTGCGACTGACGATCGCGCCGGGCACGAGCTGCAGAACCAGCAACGGCCGAGGGCGATCTCCGCCGATAAGGACTGCTTTCTCGATCTCTAAGATGCGTTCGATTTTCGATTCTAGCGGCAGCGGAGCGAACTTTGTTCCGTTACTTAAGACCTGAAGGTCATCGATCCTGCCAGAAATATGCAACGCCGAATTCGAATCGAACAAAGTAGCTTCCTGAAGGGTCGCTTCCAGCAGACTCGACGTTTCAATGCTATCGCCAGTCATCAGCCAGCCGTCTTGAATCCGTTCCGAAGTTGCTTCCTCGTCACGCCAGTAGCCTTGCATCACTCCAGAACCGCGAAGTGCAAGCTGGCCATCTTTCTCTACTCGGCACTGCACGCCCCGCACAGGCGGCCCAACTCCCTCAAGGATTGGCTTCCCATCAGAACCGACGGCTCGATTCGAACAGACCACCGGAGAAGCCTCGGTTAATCCATAACCTTGATAAACGAATAGTCCTTGTGCACCAAACTGATCACGAAGTCTTTTTGGAATCGCCGCTCCGCCGCTTGCAAGTTGTCGGATTTTACCACCAAGAAATCCCTTTAGGGTTCTCTCACATCGACCGCTTCGAATTTCCCTTTCTGCATCATCTCCTGACGGCACGATAGATACATGATCCAAGCGGGATGCTTGATCAGGTCGGGATGCGGTTTGCGAATTCCAAGCTTCCAACCAGTTGTGATACAAGGACGGTACAGCATTGATCAACGTTGGACGAATCGTTTGAGCAATCTTGATAAAGTCTTTACTTGTCCCTGCCGCACAAAGGGCACTTCCTGAGAGAATCCATGTCGTCAACTCGCAGGTTCGAGCATAAGCATGCGAGAAGGGTAAAAGGTTGAGTCGCAAGTCGCTAGCGTACTGCGGCATCGCATCGAGCTTCGCTTGCGCGTTGCTAATGAGATTCAAGTGACTTAGCATCACTCCTTTCGGCTGGGAACTAGTCCCCGACGTCCACAAGATGGTAGCCGTTTCTTCCGATCGATCAGCACAAAGCCATCGGTCTTGAACCGAACTAGGTGGTTCCTGAGTTCCGACTTGGGTCAACTCAGTTCGCGGATTTTTAATTACCAGTTTAGGCTCAAGCTTCGCGATACAGAGTTGCAGATCTTTCGCACCTCGTCTGTGATCAATCGGCGCATGGATACATCCGATGGCTTGGCAAGCCAAATCGACTATTACCCAATCGAGCGAATTGATTCCGAGATTAACGATCCTGTCGCCAGGTTGAATTGCTTGCTGTTCAAACCAATAAGCCAGTCGGTTGACTTGATCGAGTATCGATTCCCACGATATGCGCCGGAGCAAAGGTACGGTGTGGTGGTCACCACCCACTGTTGGCGCAAGAGGATGTTCGAGTTCGATCCAAGCCACCGCGGCGGGGTGCTGGTGAACTTGATCAACGAACGCTTGGTATAACGAGTGGGGCATACGGGATGATAGACATCGACGGATCGCGAAAAGGCCATTTCAACGAACAACCAATTCGCAAAACAGGATCACATTAATTGCCGTTTGCAATGTCTTTTGCAGATTATTTAATGCGAACGCAATCGACGTAGTATTGGTTCTCGCCATCGACTACTTTTTCGACAAGCCCATGGATATCGGTATCGAAACCAGGGAATTTCTGGTTGAACATCCGAGCGAACTGCAAGTATTCAACGATCGACTTATTGAACCGTTCCCCTGGGATCAAAAGAGGGATGCCGGGTGGGTATGGGGTGAGCAACACCGCAGTAGCCCGGCCTTCGAGGTCATCGATGGGTACCCGATCGACTTCTTCGTGGGCCATCATCGCGAAAGCATCCGAAGGTTTCATCGCGGGTTGCATCGGCGAGAGATACATCTCGGTGGTGACTCGTGCCACGTCGTGAGCTTTGTATGTATCGTGGATGCGTTGGCAAAGGTTCTTCAAGCCGACGGTTTCGTATTGAGGGTACTGCTGGACGAATTCTGGAAGGATCTTCCACATCGGTTGATTTTTGTCGTAGTCGTCCTTGAACTGTTGCAAAGCGCTCACAAGGGTATTCCAGCGGCCTTTGGTGATACCGATAGTGAACATAATGAAGAATGAATACAGACCGGTCTTCTCAACGATAACTCCGTGTTCCGCGAGATAACGCGTGACGATCGAAGCGGGGATACCCGAGTCGGAGAATCGACCGGAAACGTCGAGTCCCGGGGTAATCACCGTGGCTTTGATCGGATCAAGCATATTGAAGCCATCGGCGAGTCGGCCGAAGCCGTGCCAGTCTTCGTCACCGCGCAGGACCCAGTCTTCGCGTTCGCCGATCCCTTCTTCAGCCAACGAATCTGGTCCCCAGACTTTGAACCACCAATCGGCACCCCATTCATCGTCAACCTTTCGCATCGCGCGTCGGAAGTCGAGTGCTTCGACAATGGATTCCTCTACCAGTGCGGTTCCACCGGGTGGTTCCATCATCGCCGCAGCAACGTCGCACGAAGCGATGATAGCGTACTGTGGCGAGGTCGAAGAGTGCATCAAGTAGGCTTCGTTGAACGTATGTCGGTCAAGCTGCTTGTTGACCGGTTCGCGAACAAGAATCTGCGATGCTTGGGATATCCCTGCGAGGAGTTTGTGGGTCGAATGGGTTGCGAAGATCATCGACTCTTCGGGCTGCGGACGATCGCGACCGATCGCATGCATATCTTTGTAGAAATGGTGGAAGGCTGCGTGGGGCAACCAAGCTTCGTCAAAGTGCAACGTACCGATTCGGCCGTCGAGCATTTTCCGTAGTTGTTCGACGTTGTAGAGGATCCCATCGTAGGTGCTTTGAGTGATCGTCAAAATCCGAGGCTTGCGATCGGGATGCTTCGCTTGAGCCGCTTTCGCAAACGGGTTCGCATCGATCTTGCGCTGGATGCTCTCCGGGGTGAACTCGTCCTTGGGGATCGGGCCGATGATCCCAAGGTTGTTGCGGGTAGGAGTCAGGAAGACCGGAACTGCACCTGTCATAATGATCGAGTGAAGGATCGATTTATGGCAGTTTCGGTCGACCACAACGATATCTTCGTTGGCGACGGTCGAGTGCCAAACGATTTTGTTCGATGTGGAAGTTCCGTTGGTCACAAAGAAGCAGTGATCGGCACCGAAGATGCGGGCGGAGTTTCGTTCCGAAGCAGCAACAGGGCCGGTGTGATCGAGAAGTTGTCCAAGTTCTTCAACCGCATTGCAAACGTCTGCCCGCAGCATGTTTTCGCCGAAGAATTGGTGGAACATCTGGCCGACAGGGCTTTTCAGAAATGCCACCCCGCCGGAGTGTCCCGGACAGTGCCACGAGTAAGAGCCATCTTGAGCGTAGTGAACCATGGCTCGGAAGAAAGGTGGAGCAAGCCCTTCTACGTACGCTTTCGCTTCGCGAAGAATGTGCCTTGCGACAAACTCAGGGGTATCCTCGAACATATGGATAAAGCCGTGAAGCTCACGGAGAATATCGTTCGGGATGTGACGCGATGTTCGGGTCTCACCGTAGAGGAATATAGGGATATCCGCGTTTTTGAACCGGATTTCCGTGATGAACTTGCGAAGGTTTTCCAAAGCCGAGTGCATCGAAGCATCGGAAGCGAATTCATCGTCATCGATCGAGAGGATGAAAGCCGAAGCGCGGGATTGCTGTTGGGCAAATTGGGATAAGTCACCGTAGTTCGTGACCCCGGCGACTTCGATCCCTTCGCCTTCGATGGCGTCGGCAAGAGCCCGAATCCCCAGTCCAGAAGCGTTACCGGAGCGGAAGTCCTCGTCGATAATAACGACCGGAAATTTGAATTTCATGCTAGGTTCGTGGGGGAGGAAGTAATCCAAGGGAAAGCAGACCGCAACTCCCGCTTGGCATTTAAGCCAAACAGCAGGGCCGGTTCCGATACCGGGTTGGGCGCAATCAAAAAGGTATCGTTCGAACGGAGAAACGAAAAGCGGAAAGGGGGGATTGGTTTCATGAAAGTCGCGGGAAACCTTTGGGAAATCCAAGGAATCGCCTAGCCCAAGTTGCGAAAATCGAGACAATTTCGGCGACTTGAGGCAAGGGAAGTGCCCCTCACGGGCTTTCGATTCCTTTGCCAAACGTTTTTGGCTCCGATCCACCTTGTCTAAGGCGTGTTAGGCCAAAGTATTCGTCCAGAATTGTGTTTTTGCTCCGAATCGTGTTTTTGTTTAGAAAAAATCATGGAAACAACCCTCGTATTGTTGAAACCTGACTGTGTTCAGCGTCGCTTGATCGGTGAAATCATTGGCCGTTTTGAGCGAAAGGGGCTCAACATTGTCGCAATGAAGATGCTGCAAGTCACGCCAGAACTGTCGCGTGAACACTACGCCGAGCATGTTTCGAAGCCATTTTACAAGAATCTCGAAGACTTCATCACTTCCGCCCCAATCGTCGCTTTGGCGATCGAAGGTCTCGAAGCGATCCGAGTTGTTCGCGATATGCTCGGAGCTACCAACGGCTTGAAAGCCGCTCCAGGGACGATCCGAGGCGACTACAGCAGCTCGCGTCAAATGAATCTAGTGCACGCTTCGGACTCCCCGGAATCCGCCGCCCGCGAACTTCAACTGTACTTCCCAGGCAACGCGATTTGCCGCTATACCCCTACCTTGGTTGGCAGTTTCCGAGCTGGCGACGAAGGCTGATTTGCACGTTTTCATTCCTAGAGCTGGCTTAAGAAAGAGATCTTTAGATTCCCTATGCGTCGCACCGATATCCGAAACATTGTTATTATCGCTCACGTGGACCACGGCAAAACCACGATGGTGGACTGCCTGCTCAAACAAAGCGGTCAGTTTCGTGATTCGCAGTTGCAAGGGGAACGCATCCTCGATAGCAACGATCTCGAACGCGAACGAGGGATCACCATCCTCTCGAAAAACATCGCGCTCGAGTACAAAGGGATCAAAATCAACTTGATCGATACCCCTGGCCACGCGGATTTCGGCGGCGAAGTCGAACGCGTGGTCCGAATGGCCGACGGTGCCCTGGTCTTGATCGATGCAGCCGAAGGCACGATGCCTCAAACCCGATTCGTGCTCTCAAAAGCTCTTGAATGTGGCGTCAAGCCGATCGTTGTCGTCAATAAAATCGACCGCCCAGACGCGCGTTGCGACGAAGTCGTCGAAGAAGCTCTGATGCTGCTGGTCGACATCGGTGGCGAACACTACATGGATCACTTCGATGTCATCTACGCATCGGGACGATCCGGTTACGCCACGCTCGATTGGAAGGTGCCTGGTGAAGACATGGTACCTTTGCTCGATATGATGATCGAGAAAATCCCAGGGCCAGATGTCGAACCCGAAGCCCCACTGCAATTGCTCGTAACCAACCTGGATTGGTCCGATTACGTCGGACGAATCGCCATCGGCCGAATCCAATCCGGCACGATGAAGAAGGGACAACAAGTCGATATCGCCAAAGAAAACTCGGTCGTCGCAGCCCAAGTCGCCAACTTGCAGTTCTTCGATAAACTCGGTCGAATCGACACCGAAATGGCTTCCGCCGGTGATATCGCTGCCGTGATCGGCCTCGAAAATATCGAGATCGGCGACACGATCTGCAACCGCGGTCAACTAAATCCACTACCACGACTGAAAGTGGACGAGCCGACCCTCGAAATGGTCTTCAGTGTAAACTCCTCACCTCTCGCTGGACGCGACGGTAAATACGTCACGAACCGCCAACTCAAAGCCAGACTTGACCGCGAACTCGAACGCAACGTCGCTCTTCGCGTCAGCCAAGTCGAAGGCTCGGACGCTTTCGCTGTACGCGGCCGAGGTGTTCTGCACTTGTCGGTCTTGATCGAAACCATGCGTCGCGAAGGCTATGAGATGAGCATCAGCAAGCCGCGAGTCGTGATGAAGCGAATCGACGGCGAATTGCATGAACCATTCGAAGTCCTCAACGTCGAAGTCCCAACGGACCGAGTTGGTCCTGTGATGGAAATGGTCGGAAATCGACGCGGGTTGCTCGAATCGATGAGCCCACGCGGCGAGTATACCCTGCTCTGTTTCTCCATCCCAGCTCGCGGTCTGATCGGTCTGCGAACACGCATGCTCAACGCCACCCAAGGAACCGCGATCATCCACCACCGCTTCTCCGGCTATCAGCCGATAGGCCAAGAAATGGCACGACGCTCCAACGGCGTGCTTATCTCGATGGTGCCAGGTAAAGCTGTCGGCTACGCATTGTTCGCCCTCCAAGAACGATCCGAACTCTTCGTCGCACCAGGTGAAGATGTCTACGAAGGGATGCTCGTCGGGGAAAACGCCCGGGATAACGACCTAGTGGTCAATCCGACGAAAGAAAAGAAGCTTACGAACATCCGCTCCGCCGGCAACGATGAGAACATCATTCTCAAGCCGCCCCGCGAACTGTTCCTCGAAGCAGCCCTCGAGTACATCGAAGATGACGAACTGGTCGAAGTCACCCCCAACGCCATTCGACTCCGTAAAGTCCATCTCCGCGAAAGCGATCGGCGTCGAAACACGCGTCCACCTGAACTGGTCGAGAACTAAGCCGATAACGAATCCAATTCGAATTGACTAAAATGCGCCCCTTGGCAATTCGCTGTAAAAAGCGGCATTGCCTCAAACCCTCCAAATCCACTAGACTGCCACCTTCGTGCAGTTTTTCTAGTTCCACTAAGGAGGGTGGATCATGGGGAAGGAATCTATTCGTTTTTTACATGCAGGGGACTTTCACCTAGAAAGACCCATGCAGGACCTGACCGACATACCCGAGCACCTCAAGGCTGCTCTGGTAGATGCTCCATGGAAAGCCGCAGAGGCGTTCTTTGAAGCAGCGATCGTCGAAAGCGTGGACTTTGTCCTGCTATCAGGGGATCTGCTTCACCCGATTTCCACCGGAGCCGCCGGTCCGGCATTTCTCCTCGAGCACTTCGAAAAACTTGCTCAACATAAAATCCCAGTCTACTGGGCCGGAGGAACCGTCGACGATCCGGAACGTTGGCCCGAAGCGGTCCCGCTACCCCCGAATGTCCACTACTTCTCACGCAAAGAAGTCGAAAGCGTTGTCTTTCGCCGCAACGGCACCCCACTAGCGACCATTGTCGCACGATCGAGCGATGGACGTGAATCCATCCGCTCCGCCGAGTTTCAATGCGAATCCGATGGAACCTATGTCATCGCTATGGCACACGGACACGCCGACCGCGATGCACTACAAAGCGAACGCATTGACTTCTGGGCGATCGGCAACGACCACAATCGCAAAACCTTGCACGGCGAAGCACCACACATGCGAGTCTGTGGAACTCTTCAAGGTCGAAGCTTCGAAGAAGACGGAGCCCACGGATATTGGACCGTTGAAGTCGACGGCGACCATGATGCTCAAATTGTAGCTACCGACGGAGATCTCTTTCGCTACATAACACAAACGCTCGATGTCGAAGACCTCGCGATGGGGCGAGACATGCGAGAAGTGATGAGCAAACGGATCGCTCGCTTGCAGAACGAACACGGTTCGCGTCACCTAATTATTCGCTGGCGCGTCGAACTTGATCTGGAAAACACAATGCTAGTCGGCCCGGAAGCGATCGATGAGATTCTCGGCTGGCTTCGACGCGAATACGGACACGGTTCGTGCAGCGTTTGGTCAACCCAAATCGACGTACTGTCTCCAAAGACATATCCGAACAAGTGGCAAGAAGAGGATACCATCCTCGGAGATTTCTTGCGAATCTCCCAAGAGCATCGCAAGGCCCAAGGCTTGCAATTAAATCTCGGGCCGATCGTTGAATCCGAAACGCCCGGAACAGCGGTCTGGCAACAAATACTCATCGATGAGGACCCGGCAGAGCGAGCCGTCGCACTCGAACAAGCGACGTTGCTCGGAGTGGATTTACTGCGTGGGCACAAGGTGGACTTGATCGCTCCAACTAGGAGATTTGGAGGAACACGAGGATGAAAGTACGCGACGTACAAATCGACGGTTTCGGTGTTTGGTCAGGGCTGTCCGTTGACTCGATGCCCGAAGGCATGACGGTCTTCTACGGGCCGAACGAAGCTGGCAAAACCACGCTGATGAACTTCCTGCGCACAATGTTCTATGGATTTACTCCAGAGCGACGCATGCGGTATTTGCCACCGGTCTACGGCGGCAAACCGGGCGGAGCAATTCGGGTCACCGGCCCTGGCGGAGGTTATGAGATCGCGCGTCGCGCAACCCTCAATGACCCAAGCGTTGCTGGGCAATTGACGGTCATGAGCAGCGATGGAATCACTCAAGGTCAACATCGCTTGACGTCGCTCCTTGGAAATGTCGATGAATCGATCTTCACGAACGTCTTCGCAATCGGTTTGAGAGAACTGCAAGAACTCAGCACCCTCGATGACACAGCAGCCGCAGACGAACTCTATAAACTATCGAGCGGCCTGGACCGTGTTTCGCTAGTCGATGTTATTCGCCAGCTGCGAACTGCCCGGATGTCGATCGTATCGCAAACCGATGAGAACTCACAGCTTCAGTCCATGTTCGCGAAACGGCAACGCCTTCGCGATGAAATCGAACAACTGACTCAGCGAGGCCGACGTTGGGGTGAACTCGCCGTCCATCGCCGCAATCAACAAAACGAAATCGAAGAACTCAAACAGCGAACCGAACAGTGGGAGCTTGAAGCCAAAACGATCGAAATCGCAATGAGCGTTCGAGAGCCATGGACTCAGCGAGATACTTTGCGCAGCAAACTTCAAGCTCTGCACGCGAGAACCGACGTCCAAGAAGAGTCACTTGCAAAACTGAACGATATTCAGTCGCAAATCGATGAACGCAAAGGACAGATGCAGTCCTTTTCCGAGCAACGCAAATCCCTGCGCAAACGCGCTGACGACCTGCCGCTGAATCGCAATGTTCTCGGACTCGCAAGCAAAATCGAAGCTGCTGCCGAACAAGGTCCTTGGATCACTCAGCTACAAAAGCAAATTCATCGACTTGAGTCCGAATGGAAGCAAACGCAAGAACAGCTTGTCGAAGACGCGAAACGACTTGGACTCAATGACGCCGACCAAGAAGCATTGCTCAGCGATCGCAGATTGGCGAACTTGCCTGACCTTTCCAGGCAAGCCATCGGTCAGTTAGCTGGCCCTGCGCGTGATGTACGCACACAACAGATGCGTCTGAAGCAAGCCCGCGAGCGAGTCGAGAGCGAGAAAAAGGAAATCGATCGGCTTCAGCACGAGATTTCAGGATTCCTAGCATTGAGGAATTCCACCGATTTGCAGAACTCGATTCAATCAGCAAGCGACCGCATTCAATCGATTCGCAAGTATCAACAAGTCGAAGAACGACTTGGCAAACTCGCCGTCAACCGCGAGGAGCTCGAAGGAGAAACGATCGACTTAGAAAGCGACGATGGATTTTCATGGGAGCGAGTGATCATGCTCGCGATCCCTTTCTTCATCGGCGCGTTTATGCTGATCTCCGGCATGAACAATTTCTTTGGATGGTACAACAACGCCAACCTTCCTGCTGCGGCCCGAGCACTGGAACTTCAGTCGAATGACACTCAAAACACCGGCGTTTTGATGACCGTCCTAGGGATGATCATCCTCGTAGCGACCTACCTGTGGTGGAAGTCGATGGAACGAGGTATGCAAGGGGAGCTGACCGACTTCGAATCCCAACTCGATGCCTTGGTCGGTCAAATCCGCAAAACCGAACATGAAAAACAAGAACTGCTCGGTGCATTACCCGATCATGGAGCTTCCATCGAACAGCAACTGCGTGAAGCCGAACACGAGCTGTCCGCTTGCGAATCCTACCTGCCGATTTTCCACAATCAAACGGCCGCCAAAGCGCGATATCAATCAGCTAGGAAACAAGCTGCCGATGCGAGTGATGGACTCAAGTCCGCTCGATCGCAATGGAAGAAAACGCTAAACCAACTTGGCCTCGCTGAGTCGCTATCTCCAAAAAGTATCCGTATTTTGTCGGAAGGCTACGAGTCGCTTTTGCAGACGCGGAAGAAACTCACTACCCAGAGCGATGAGCTGACTCAACGTCGGATCGAGTTGACCAGTTCACTGCAACGGCTTGAAGCACTTACCACTCAGATGAGCGTAGCCCTCGCGGATTCCGCACAAAGGGACGCAAATGCGAAGTCGGCGGCGCAGCCCCAAGTCATGCACAACAAAGGACAAGGGGCAGATCGCCAAACGCGAAGTAACGAGCAAGAACGTAAAGAATCTCCTAGTCTTCGAGAAGCAGCGAATCTCAAGCCGAGCGATTTATCGGTCGAAGGTCCTCAGCAAAAGTTGCAAGCGTTGCTCAACACTCTCGCTCAGCATCGGCAATTCCTTGCTCAACGCAAAGAACTCAAACGTGAGGACGAAGAGGTATCCAAGAAGCAAAAGGGTGTCCAACGCCAAGTCGAGCGATTGATCTCCACGCGGCAGAGCTATCTTGCTGAGATCGGTGCTGAATCTACCGAACAACTCGAAAGCTTACTTGCCAAGAAACGCGAGTACTTGCAAATAGATTCGCAAATCGGTGCTTTGGATGAGCGAATTCGAGCGACGATGGGTACACAAGTATCCTACGAAGCGATTCAAAAGATGCTTGAGAATTCCCCCGCTTTCGAGCTCGACAAACGATGGGAGACCTTAGGTACTCGGATCACTGGTGCCGACGAACGCGTCGGGCAATTGCAACAGCGTCAAGGCGAAGTCAACCAAGAGATGAAGACGTTAGCCGCCGATCGAAGGTTAGCCGAAGCCAAGCTTGAACTGACCTGTTTAGAACAGCAGATCGAACGCTGCGCATCGCACTGGCGAAGCCTCGGCTTGACAACTTGCATGCTCGAGAAAGTTTGCGAAATCTACGAGAGCGAACGTCAACCTGAAACATTGCGCGAGGCTTCGGCGTTTCTCAAGCAATTGACCGAAGGGAAGTACGTTCGAGTCTGGACCCCACTGGGTAAGAACGCACTTCGAATCGATAACGACAAAGGTCACAGTCTGCCTTTGGAAGTACTCAGTAGAGGAACGAGAGAAGCTGTCTTTATTGCACTTCGACTCTCTCTAGCTGCGGCTTACTCACGTCGCGGAGCAACTTTGCCATTGGTCCTCGACGACGTCCTCGTCAACTTCGATACCATTCGGGCAACGAGTGCAGCAAAGGTACTCCGCGATTTCGCCGCCCTTGGAAACCAAGTCGTGATGTTTACTTGCCACGAACACATCATGCGACTCTTCGACTCGATTGGAGTGCAAGTTCGCGTGTTGCCGACACAAGGCGAACCGGGTATCGCGGAGATCTATCATCCACAGAAGCTAATCAATGGCGTAGTGATTGATCAAGCTCCGGCGATTGCACAGCCTGAAGCGGCTGCGACCTCTGTAACTCCGGAGCAGGCAGCCCCAATCGTTTTGGAGCGAGCTCCTGAACCAGAAGTTATTGAGATACTCCAGCCAGATCCGCTTGTGTTACCGGGCAAGACGCGCGTTGCGGCCAAGGTGGAACTGCCCCCGATCAAGCTTTCGGCAGTGAAGGTCGTGAATGTAGCGGAAGTCGAACGCGATGATGTCCCGCTCTGGTTCGAGCAAGAATTCAATCCTGCTGCGGACGAGCTTTCCCAGGATGCGAATGCTCAAAGTGATTCAGCAGACTTACCTTGGGGAAGTGGTTACCGCAACGTGGAAGATATCGAGCGAGCGTTGGATTTGATGCAAGACGATCAATCGAATCTCAGGATCGAGTCAGAGCATGTGGCGACAAAGCACGGCAATGCGGTTCCCAATCCATCGTCGAGCATAGACGGACCCACAACGAGCATGGATGGGTGGTGGGAACACTTTGCAGCCCAGTCCTAGCAGGATTAGCAGGCTTAGCAGGTAAAACACCACAATTTCTATCTCACCTTCGCCCCCCTCTTTGGCGAAGGTGCCTCAACCGGGTAACACGGGCACGCTGCCCGTGATTGAACAAAGATGTTTTTTGGTAGTGCGGGCATGCATGCCCGCACTACCAAAAGCAAACGCCGAAACCACAATGCGATCGATAACCGATGTCACAAGAAACCCAGATCACGTGCCCGATTTCCCAAAAGCCCATGGAGTACGTCTTTTCCGAGACTGTTTTGGGGAAACACTTGGTCAAGTATTTCTATTGCAACGAAAGCGGTTTGCTCAAAACCGAGCACCCATATTGGCTTGAGGAAGCCTACCAGGAAGCAATTTCTGATACCGATACCGGACTTGTTTACCGAAATATCAGCAACAGCAGTATGCTCGAAGCTGTCCTGGAGTGCTTAAGAATCGGACGCGGAAAATTGCTCGATGTCGCCGGTGGTTACGGATTGCTGACAAGGTTAATGCGGGACAAAGGATTCGATTGTTACACTACCGATAAATACTGCAAGAACATGTTCGCAAAGTCTTTTGAACCTGATCCGGGATTCAAAGCAGAGGCCATATTTGCCTTTGAGGTGCTCGAACACATTGAAGAACCAATCCAATTTCTATCGGAGATGTTCGAAACCTACGGATGCCGAACGGTTATGTTTTCGACACTGGTGTTCGATCAAAAAATACCGCCACGCGATTGGTGGTATTATTCCTTCGAGGGGGGCCAACACATCAGCTTTTATCAGCCCCGAACACTGAAGATGATCGCGGATCGGCTAAAGTGCAATTACTTGATGCTGAGTCCTGAACTTCACTTGATCACCGATAAAACAATCTCCAAGACCGCTCGTATGATTTTGACGAACGAGCGGCTACGAAGACTCTATTCCCACTACGCCCGATACAAGCGGCAAGGGAAAGGTAAGATGCAGGAAGATCACTTGAAGATGAAAGAGCAACTCAAGGCTAAGAACCGGCAGGCTCGTTAGTCCCCCGCGACCATCAGCAGACGGTGATCGTGGCTCTAGAGCAGTTCAAGGTGACCGGTGACCTGATCTATCTTGGAAGCTTCATCAGGTCCGATAGCCAAACAAGTTCGAGTTGGCTGCCCGTGAAACTCAGTCCGACCGCTGTCTGTGATCAGATGAACTTCAAGTCCCATATCGATGGCTTTGTCGTGAATCGCCATCAATTCCTCTTCGCTATTGCAGCGTACACACACCTTGGCAAACGATCCCAAAATCCAGGTTCGCTCGCTGTGTGAAAAATCATCGATACAAATGGATGGTTGGCTCTGCAACTTTCGCGTAATAAATGACATCGAAGCGTGCGCACCCTGAGCAATCTGCTTGCCTCGACGCATCTTCAGGTCGTGCCGCATGACGATGACCTGTTTTATCTTTGGAGCTTCGGATGCTTCCATGGATCTGTTTATCCGCTTGGTTTTTATTGATTAAATACAACACTCGCGAGCCGTAATTCGTCAACGCGCGATCCGCACCTAAAACGCCAACCTCTGACGATAATACCTATACATTTTACCGGATCAACTTACTGCGAGCAGTTGAGATTATGTAAACGCATCGCAACGGGAGGCCGGAGGGTGTCGAATATACGCGCCGACAAGAATTGAATGGGGAATCCAAGTCTTTAAGTGGTTCGGGCGCGTCGAAGTGAATCGGCTGTGGTAAAAAATGGGAGCATGGCCAGTCCGACGAGACTCATCAGAAGCACTGATCCGCTGGATTGCCATCCGTTTTGAAACAGACCGAGCGATCCTAGGGCAAGAGCGAGACCTGCAAGCCAAATGCAGATTGCATTTCGGTACGTAACATCCTCATCAATCAGGCTTTGGATCGTCGCGTACACCAGGGCCACAAGGATTAGAACGCCAAGTCCTGCGGTTAAGCTGGTTGCTATTGGAGTTCCGAATGCTAACAGGATGGCCATGACTACAATCGGATAAAGCCACAGGTCGACACGAAACATAAGCGTCGTGATTGAGGCGGGCAAATTGGATAATGCAAAGGATGCGAGGAATACGGCACTGCAGACAAAGGTAATGTATTTCCAGAAATTGACTTTTAGATCGACGATGTTTTTCAGGTCGATATCTAGTAAACCCGCCACGGTGGCGACCAGCAGGAACGAAACCAATAAGGCCAACGAGGGAATGGCGCAAGCGACGCTGGAGGATCTCAATTTTCCAGTCGCTTTATCCAGAGCCGAAATCGGAAGCGTATCGATGAATTGAGCGGATTCGAAAAAGAGGGACTTGAGGGTTATTTGTCCGGAACCTGTCAATCCGAACGGGTTCAAAATAAGCCCAAATGCCAATAGGAACTGACTCATGGCAAATAGATTGGTACCGCCAAGAGCGATTGCGACTAGCAAGTTGGCGTTGCTTGTGATGACGCCAGCCAGGATTGCAATGATCCAGACAATTGTTAGGCCAAAGAGGATAGCCGTCGGAAGGCTGAACATGCGAGTGCGATAATCGAACCATCCGATGGCTTGTTTGGAGGAATGAAACTCCCTGGCTCGAACGTTCCAACGGGACTGAAGATGCTCACAGGCTTGTTCGACTCTCTCGAGAAATGCTGTCTGTCGCTGCCCGCTGCGATCGCAAGCCACCCGCCAGATCGTCAGAGGAAAACTGATGCTCACCACAGCAGTGGCGATGAGAGTATCGAAAGCAGAGATCTTGGTCCAAAGATGAATTCCCGTCGACATCATCCCACCTGATCCTAGGGGAATTCCGTGCGCATTGAGCAGCCAGCAAATCACCGCCACTAAGATAATACAGGCGGCTATGATCCACCAAAGTGAGTGCATTCCCCCTCGAACAACAGGTTGAAAGGCGCACCAGCAAACGACAGCAAAAAGAACCTGACTGGTCATAGGCCAGTCGATTGCAAAGAGGTTTTTCCAAGCCCAAAGCAACAAGCCGACTTGAAGGCCAACAAGCAATGCCCCGCTCCAATAGTAGAAACTTGCAAGCCTAATGTTCGAGATGGGCATCAAATACAGTCGCTTGAAACCCCTGCCTTGTGTTGCGACCACCCCGAAACCGACGATCAATACGACGCTCAGCAATAAAACGATGTGGATCCCAATGAGTTCGCGCGACGGGTTCAAGGAACCGATCCCGCGAAGGGGTAATAGAATCATGCAGGAGGGTATGTTTGCCAGTATCGGAGCGAGCAGAAGCCAACGATTGCGTGCGACGTATTCCCAAGTAAGGGCACCGATGATCGATTGCATGAGAGGACCTCTCTAGGAACGATGAATGTTGCTGACAAAAATATCATCTAAACTCAAAGGGCTTTCGCCGACGATTTGAGCATGGAGGCTTTGGGCGGTTTGCTCAAGCCGGTTCTTCTCACCGCGAACGACATAAGTCCATTCGTAACCTAGCCCTCGGCTATCGATCGCACCGTCAAAACTTGGTGCCACCGAATACGATTGATCAAATCGAAGGGTGATTCGATGAAACGAATCCAGAACCGATTCGAGGGAATCCTCTAAAAGTAATCGGCCTTGATGAAGTATGGCGATGCGATCGGCAAGTCGCTCGACTTCATCAAGCAAGTGAGAGGAGAACAGAACAGTGCGTCCATCCTCAGCGGTCGTCCGTACGATCGCCGCTAGGATGTCTCGACGGATCACCGGATCCAAGCCCGAAGATGGTTCATCCAAGACGAGCAACTCCGGACGGTGGGCCAGGGCTAGGAGTAAGCAGACTCGCGCGGTTTGGCCGCGCGACAGATTGCGGATCCTCTGCTTGGAATCGAGCTCAAAGAGTTCGAGTAGTTCTTTGACATAGCCGGAGTCCCAGGAAGGATAAAAAGTGCTCGTAAAATCGATCAACTCTTGTATCCGCATCCATCCTGGAGCGTCCCGATTTTCGGACATATACCCGATTCTTCCGAGCACTTTTACTGGCTCTTTCACAGGATCTAGCCCAAATACATTGACCGATCCTCTTTGAGCATCATGAGAACCGAGAATGTGTTTGATAAGTGTCGTTTTTCCAGCCCCGTTGCTACCGATGAGCCCGAAGACTCCGCCACGAGGCACCCGTAGCGTCACGTCTTGAAGCGCCTGAGTATTCCCAAACGCGCGGCTCAGGTTTTCAATATCGACGATGTAATCACCCATAGTAAGGTTATCCCTTCTTCGACGTTTCAGAAAGTATTTCGCTCTGCTGCACGAGTTTGAGCACCTCGTCCAACTCAAACCCCATTTGGAATGCTTCAACCAGCAATCCATCGATCTGTTGCTTGAGCAGTTTCAGACGCTCTTTTCGAGCCAGAGGGGAACCGATATCAGCGATGTAAGTTCCTGAGGCGCGCCGTTTTTCAACAACTCCAGCGGTCTCAAGCTCTCGGTAGGCACGTGCGATCGTGTTTGGATTAACCAATAACTGCTCGGCCAATACACGAATCGACGGAAGTTCTTCCCCAGGCTTGAGCCGCCCCGAGGCGACTAGGTACTTGATCTGCTGCATGACCTGCTGGTAGATCGGCACTCCGCTCTGGGACTGTATGTGAATTTGCATCGAAAAACCTCCTGCATCACTGTGTTAACTAATTAATACAGTAAGGGAGAACCGAAGGCAAGTAAGAATTGGCAATTTTTTTATTTTGAATAAGTATTTTTGGCTTAGCGGGGAATCATCCAGGAAATTAACCGGACGACTCCGCATCGTATTATTTCGCATACGATTTCGCGAGGAATGCTCGCCGTTGACTCCGCTTGAGTGATCTAGCTGGGAATTCGCGTTTGACCATCGCTACTTTCCACTTAATAGAACCACCAGAAGTTTGAAGTCATATCCTCCAGTACCTCACAGCATCGCTCCCTCCAGTAACCCGAAGTGTCAACGAGGCAACAGCAGAGCTTCGACCTGCAGCATGTCGTCAGCCATACTTCGTCCAAACCTCGATTCCTCAGCTGAGTACTTGAGGTGGTTTAGTGTGTATCTGCGCGAAAGGCGAGCCGCCCATCTTCTTCAATTGGATAGTGCCGATCAACTTATATCAACGTTCTGGAATTCGCCGGAGCTAGGATCTGCATGAAGGATAAGTTCGTGAGAAAGAAACTCAATCTGCTGCAATAACTCGACGAATAGCGGCGAACTATCGAACGCATGTCTTCAGAATGTACCGCAGCGTCGGATGATTTAAATTCAAGGATTAAGACTAACCAGTAAGCCACGTGGAAGATATAGTGAATTGATTCGACCTGGTGGTGGTATGCGGCTCTCTGAGCATTGAGGAGGACATGTGCATGAGTTCTGGACTTCTTTAACCCGCGCATGCTTCAGTGGGGCTCGTCAAATAGTGAGTCTAGCTTTCGGTGGAGCACCTGCATTGGTGGAACCACCGCTCCGCTCGGAGCTTTACAGTGTCGAACAGCTTGAGCGGCACGCCAAAAAGATTGCTGAATTACACGAAGTCGTCGCTAGACGGGGACCGGATGATCTTTTAGTTCGGCTGTCTGAGAACAATCGGCTTATCACCGAAACCTATGACTCGATCGTTGCGGCGACCGCCAATGGTGCTGCGATCGAGCCTGCGGCGGAATGGCTGCTGGATAATTTCTATCTGGTCGAGGAGCAGATTCATGCTATCGAGCGGTTGTTTCCACCATCCTTCTGCCGCGAATTGCCTCGAGTAAAAAATGGCAATAACCTCTATAGACCGCGGGTTTATGGTATCGCATTGGAATTGATCGCGCACGTCGATGGCCGTATCGATGCAAATAGTTTGGATGCTTTTATAACGGCCTATCAATCGGTCCAGCCTCTGAAAATCGGTGAACTCTGGGCATTGCCTCTCATGCTGCGAATGGCACTGATTGAGAATTTGCGACGTGTGTGCGTGCGGATTGGGAAAGCCCGTAGCGAACGGGATCTGGCCATCGAATGGAACCAACGCATGGTGGAAGTAGTTGATCGTCAGCCAACGGATCTGGTCGTCGTGCTGGCTGAATTAGCTCGCTCCAATATCGATCTTACGGGGCCCTTTATATCGGAGTTGACGCGACATCTTCAAACCCAGAGCCCGTCTTACTCTTTGGCTAGTAGCTGGCTCGAAAATCGACTGAACGATCTGGGTCTGTCATCCGAGCAACTCGTTCGCGCCGACGGGCAGCTTCAAGCCGCTGATCAATTAAGCGTAGGTAACAGTTTTTCAAGTCTTCGCTTCTTGAATGCCTTCGACTGGCGCGCCTTTGTCGGCAATCAAAGCGTGGTCGAAAAGGCCCTTGCCTGCGACCCTGCTGGCATTTACAGCCATATGGACTTTGCTTCCCGCAATCGCTATCGCCATGCCATCGAGGGAGTTGCTCGGCGAAGCGATGTCAGCGAATTGGAAGTTAGCCAAATTGTCGTCCGCTTGGCCGCAGCAAACCAAGGCATCGAAGGCCATGATCGAGAAACGCACGTCGGTTACTTTCTGATTGACCGTGGGAGACCCGAATTGGAGCGTGCGGCACGCATGCGAACCACCCTTGGTGTTCTGCTCGATCGACTCCGTCGTCGCTACCCACTGGTTATCCATCTGACAATCATTCTGACGATCACATGCTTTGGAGTCTGTTTGTTCGATCGATTGGCCGGGATCAACAATCGGCTTGGATGGTTGCTTTGGCTACCCGCATTCTTGGTCGCATCGCATCTTGGGGTTGTGATTGCGAATTGGCTCGCGATCCGATGTTTCGTGCCGCAATCTCTAGCGAGGATGGACTATCGATCTGGAATCCCATCCGATCAACGAACAATGGTCGTGGTTCCGACGATGCTTTCGAGCGCTGCGGGGATCGAAGGGTTGCTCTCTGGCCTCGAGTTGCGATTTCTGAATAACGATGAACCAAACATTCATTTTGCATTGTTGACCGATTGGGTCGATTCGACGTTGCAAGATTCGCCACGCGATCGCGAACGATTGGATTTGGTGCAAGAGGGAATTCATAAGTTAAATGCCAAGTACGCTCATGTACGGGATGACATCTTTTATCTGTTCCATCGAGATCGACGTTGGAACCCCTCCGAGAATTGCTGGATGGGGTACGAGAGAAAACGGGGGAAGTTGGCAGATCTAAATGCCACTCTCCGAGGCGCAACCGATCGTTTTTCAGTCGTGATTGGCAAGTCGAGCATCTTGCCGAAGATCCGCTACGTGATCACCTTGGATACCGATACGCAGCTGCCGCGCGATGCGGCCAGGCAGATGATCGGAACCTTGGCCCACCCCCTGAATCGAGCCGTAGTCTGTCCGAGCAGTGGCCGAGTCCGCGACGGATACACCATCCTACAACCTCGGGTGGACATCAGTTTACCCGGCTCACAACGATCTCTATTCGCGAAATGGAATGCCGTTGATGTCGGCGTGGATCCATACACACGCGTTGTTTCTGACGTTTATCAAGACCTTTTTGGCGAAGGTTCATTCATTGGCAAAGGGATCTACGAGGTCGATGCATTTGAACGATGGTGCATGGATTTCCCCGAGAACACCATTCTCAGTCATGATTTAATCGAGGGGGCTTATGGACGCTCGGCGTTGATCAGCGACGTCACCCTCTATGAGGATTATCCATCGCACTATGCCACCGACATGGCGAGGCGCCATCGTTGGATACGAGGGGATTGGCAGATCGTAGGTTGGCTTAGACCTTCGATTCTAAACCAAGCGCAGCGCCGAGTTCCGAACCCTATCTCTTGGCTATCGGCATGGAAGCTACTAGACAATATCCGGCGAAGCCTCGTGCCTATCGCGATGCTCGCCCTGTTGATGGGAGCATGGATGACTTCAAGCAGGTCAAGCATAGGCGCGATGCTCTTGATCTTTCTAGCGACTTATACATCGGCAATCCTAAGCTTTATCGCTCAACTCATTGCAAAGCCCAACGACTTGCCAATCCGATTGCATTTACAACGTTCGCTGGGAGCCCTTTGGAATCCCATACTGCAAGGGTTTTTGACCCTGGCCTTTATGCCTTACGAGGCTGCCGTGAGCTTCGATGCGATCCTCCGCACAGCGGTTCGCATGCTCTTCACTCGACGAAATTTATTGGAATGGCAAACTGCCAGCGAATCGCAGATCAGGATCCCTCGTAGTTTGGTAGCGAACTATCGGCACATGCTCATCGCACCCGCCCTAGCGATCGGTGCTGCGGTCCTCGCGGTGGCATTACAGCGTAGTCGTATGTATGTCTTTATACCATGGATCGCCTTATGGATTGCATCTCCTGCCATCGCTTGGTGGATCAGCAAACCGTTGAGGCACAAAACGATTCGATGGACCAGCGACCAAGTCGATTTCCTGGGCCGATTGGCGAGGCGAACCTGGAGGTATTTCGAGGAGTTTGTCAACGAAGAAGAGAACTGGTTACCTCCCGATAACATCCACGTGCAAGCAGACCCATTGGTAGCCTCCCGCACCAGCCCTACCAACATCGGCATGTCACTGTTATCCAATCTTGCTGCATACGATTTCGGTTATTGCTCATCGTCCGTATTCGCGGAGAAAACATCTAAGACGTTGAATACGATGGCAAAGATGGAGCGATACAACGGCCATTGGTTGAATTGGTATCACACTCGAACGCTCGCTCCTTTGCTACCACGATATGTTTCCACCGTCGACAGCGGAAATCTCGCAGGTTGTTTATTAGTACTTGCGAGCGGATGTCGTGAATTGATGGATAGCCCCATTCTCTCACCGCGTTGGGCGCATGGATTGCGCGATACCTTAGATGTACTGTTGGAGGTATGCAGTTCATCGCCAAAAGAAGACGGGATGAATTCCGTTCGAATCGAAATGCAAGATTGGATAACGCTGTTGCGGAACGAATCATCCGGACTTCGCGAATCCGATGAATTAATGAAACGCCTGATCGCTTGGTCTGATGGCTTGAATGGAGAATCGAGCCCAGCGATGTCATGGTGGATACAAGCTTTCCACAGAGCATGCGTCGACCATCAATCTGAATTGCTGAATCTAGCTCCTTGGTTGCGACGCATTGAGCCGACGATTGCCGAGAGCCAAGAGCAGCTGGTTTCAGACCGCTCGGTAGCCGATGCCATTGCGAGTATCCGCTCGATTCAGGACTCTCTGAATCACTCGTCGACCTTGGCTTCGATCGCGAAACTTAACGTGACGCAACTGCCGGAAATCGAAACGATCCTCCAGAGGGCTCAGCGCGAGGATTGGCAACCCGAGATTGTTGCTTGGATCGACGAGATCGCAGAGTCCATTCGAAATGCATCCGAATATGCATGCGACCAGATCCGCCGGTTGGAGCGACTTGCAAACCAAGCACAAGAGTTGGCGACGATGGACTTCACACTGCTCTACAGTCCACCTCGAGAGTTGTTTTTTACCGGCTACAACGTCAGCGATCGCCGCATGGATAGCAGTTGCTACGACTTGCTCGCATCCGAAGCTCGGTTGGCAAGTTTCATCGCCGTCTCACAAGGACAGATCGACCAGGAGCACTGGTTCTCCCTTGGCAGACTGCTAACCAGCAGCGGACGACTCCCGACATTGCTAAGTTGGAGCGGCTCGATGTTCGAGTACTTGATGCCGCTGCTAATCATGCCGAACTTTCCAAATACATTGCTCGACAGGACCTACCATGCAGCCGTCAGGCGTCAGATCGAATATGGCCGACATCGAGGTGTACCTTGGGGCATTTCCGAGTCGGGATACAACGCGATCGATCAGTTTCGCACCTACCAGTACCGCGCCTTTGGCGTCCCTGGATTGGGATTGAAGCGTGGGTTAGCGGACGATCTCGTGATTGCACCCTACGCTAGTGCCCTGGCGTTGATGGTCGCCCCCAAAGCTGCCTGTGCGAATCTCCAGCGTCTGGCTGACGATGGGCAACTAGGTCCTTATGGAATGTTCGAAGCGGTCGATTACACACCCAGCCGCATGCCACCAGGAAGCGACCGTGTCACGGTACGTCAATTCATGGCCCACCACGAAGGGATGAACCTGCTATCCCTAGCCCACCTTCTTCTCGACCAGCCGATGCAGCGACGTTTTCAAGCCAGCCCGACATTGCACGCAGGGGAACTGCTCCTCCAAGAACGCATTCCTAAAACCACCGCACCGCTTTATCCTCATGCCAGCGAGGTCGCTGCCCTCAGGCCAGTAACAAATCAAGCTACTGCAACCATGCGAGTCATCACGGACCCGAGCAGTCCTACGGTCGAATCCCATTGGTTATCCAACGGCCGCTATCACGTTGCGATCAGCAGCGCAGGGGGCGGTACTAGTCGATGGGGAAACCTATCCGTCACCCGATGGCGGGAGGATGCCACACGCGATGCATCGGGAAGCTTTTGCTATATCCGAGATGTCCAACGGAACAAACTGTGGTCGAATACCTATCAGCCAACCCGAGCAACACCGACCAAATACGAAGCCATCTTTACTGAATCCCGAGCTGAATTCCGAAGGATAGATCAGGAGATCGAAACCTACACGCAGATCAGTATCTCTCCGGAGGACGATGTAGAACTGCGACGTATAAAACTGACCAATCGGTCCAGCAGTCGCCGATTGATCGAGATCACCAGCTATTCGGAGGTAGTTCTTGCTACCCTAGCTCAAGATGAATCGCACCCTGCCTTCAGCAATCTGTTTGTGCAAACCGACTTATATCGGGATCGCAATGCCATCTTCTGTACCCGCCGGCCTCGATCGGCCGAAGAACATCCACCTTGGATGACCCATATGATGCAGGTGCGAGGGCCCACCATCGGTGGTACCACGTACGAAACCGACCGCATGCGATTCATCGGCAGGCGTCGAACACTCGCATCGCCGCAGGCCTTTGATTCATTAGCTGGGCTTTCCGATACTGCCGGATCGGTTCTCGATCCCGTGGTCGCTATTCGACAAACCGTCTCCTTGCAACCTAATGAATCGATCACAATCGATATCGTTACCGGGATCGCCGATTCGCGAGCGA
>Ga0214163_1000195_pt1 | contig 28463 bp, 27 predicted proteins | sample LakMenepilimnion_2_FD_153001 | JGI IMG/M metagenome (GOLD analysis project Ga0214163, IMG submission 153001) | Freshwater microbial communities from Lake Mendota, WI - Practice 15JUN2010 epilimnion v4 | ecosystem: Environmental > Aquatic > Freshwater > Lake > Epilimnion/Euphotic zone | place... | reverse complement strand
CGTGCAGCTGATCAAGAAAAGCCCCGCCGGTAAGGCCAAGGCCAAGAAGAAATGAGGGCCTTGCTCGCCGTCGGTCTGCTTGCGGCTTCGGCCTACGGCGCTAGCACCAAGGTCCCGGAGGGGGTCGAGGTTCTGCGCGATCTCGAATACGCGCAGGTCAAGGGCCTCAGCCTTAAATTGGACCTCTATCGTCCTGCGACCAAGCCCTCGGCGCCGATGCCCTTGGTCATCTGGGTGCATGGCGGAGGCTGGAGGAACGGTTCCAAGGCGAATTGTCCCGCGGCTTGGTTGGCGACCAAAGGGTACGCCGTCGCCAGCCTGGATTTCCGTCTATTGCCTGAGCATCCGTGGCCGGCGCAGATCGAGGATCCGATCGCGGCGCTCCGCTGGTTGCGCCAAGAGTCCGGAAAATACGGCTATGACGCGTCGCGCTCCGCCGCGATGGGCGGTTCGTCCGGAGGCCACGTGGTCGCCCTTTGGGGCACGCTGCCTTTGCCTGCGGAGGACAAGGTGAAGGCCGTGGTGGACCTCTATGGTCCGACCGACCTCCTGACCATGCCGCCGAACGTGCTCTCGGAAAAACGCACGCGTGCCGATCTCGCCAAGGCTAACGGCGCCTTGTTGCTCGGCGGCATCGTCATGGACCAGCCCGAGAAGGCCAAGGCCGTCAGCGCTCTGCATCAGGTGACGAAGGACGACGTCCCGTTCCTGATCATGCACGGCGAGGCGGACACGTCGGTTCCGGTCGATCAGAGCGAGCGCCTGCATGCGGCGCTCAAGGTCGCGGGGGTTGAATCAACCTTGAAGCTGATTCCCGTCGCCGGACACGGCGGTAAGGAGTTCGACTCCACGGAATCGCGAGCACTTATCCTAGCCTTCCTGGACAAGCACCTGAAGCGATAGCGACCACCGTGTATATGCGGTCGCGGGTGTTTACATGCCTGGAGTAGCCCCTATACTCGGGCAATGGAAAGCCCCATCCGCCTCGGACTGCTCTGCTCGGTTATCGCCGCGACCTGTCTCGCCGCCCCCTTCGATCAGGCACCCTTCGATGTCCCCGGGAATAAGGTGCTGCTGACCATGCAGCCGTCGCCGGATAATCCTCGGAACTCCGAGGGTGCCTTCGCGACCTTGGCTTCAGGGAGGATCATCTTCTGCTACTCGGCCTATAGCGGAGGGAAGGGCGACGACCATGATCCGGCCCGCATCGCGCAGATTCATTCGGATGACCAAGGCCTGACCTGGAGCGCACCCAAGACCATTGTGGAGAACGAAGGCCGCTATAATGTGATGAGCGTCTCGTTGCTGCGATCGGCGAGCGGCAAGCTGCATATGGTCTACCTGGTGAAGAACAGCTGGTTGGATTGCCGTCCGTATCTGCGGACGTCGGCGGATGATGGCGCGACCTGGTCGGCGCCGAAACTGATCCTGCAGGCTCCAGGCTATTTCGTGGTCAACAACGACCGACTCATCCAGACCGCCAAGGGCCGGTTGATCCTGCCGGTGGCGTTCCATCGTTCCCGTGGACAGGATCCGTTGAGCAGCCGTTCCTTCGACGCGCGGGCGACCGCCCTGTGGATCACCTCGGATGACGACGGGAAGACGTGGCAGGAGTCGGCCAACTGGTGGGCGATGCCGGTCCGCTCTGGCAGCGGCCTGCAGGAGCCCGGCCTGGTCGAGAAAGCCGACGGATCCCTCTGGTCCTGGGCCCGTACCGATGCGGGTTTCCAATATGGCTTCGTCTCCAATGATGGCGGCAAAGTTTGGAGCGCCCCCGTGCCGACGACCCTCGCTTCGCCCGTTTCACCTGCGAGCATCAAGCGTATCCCGGGTTCCTCTGAACTTCTCGCTGTCTTTAACGACCATTCCGGCCGGGTGCCTTTCCCGAAGGGCAAGCGGAGCCCGTTGGTCGCGGCGATCTCAAAGGACGGCGGGGCCACCTGGGGGGCTCCCAAGGTCCTCGAAGGAGATCCGGATGGTTGGTATTGCTACACGGCCATCCATTTCGTGGGCGACGATGTCCTGCTCGCCTATTGCGCCGGTGACAGCGCCAAGAAGACCTACCTTAACGTGCTGCGCCTGCGGAGGACCTCGCTAGCTTGGTTGCGCAGCGAGTGATCAGTCGGCCAGCTGAGCGAGCAGCTTGAGCGTCTCGGTCGGCGTCTGGTGCGACTTCGCGGCGTTGTGCAGGCCGGGAGGCAGGACGTCGACCGCCATGGCCTTGAGTTCTTCGAGGCGGGCGAAGAGCTTGTCGCGGCAGGCCTCGGTCTGCTGGGCGTCGGCCCAGACGTCGTAGATGGTCACCATTTCGCCGGGCTTATCCCCGTCGATCTCGCCTTCGCCGACCTCGTAGTCGCAGTCGAGGAGTTCGTCCCAGAAGTTGGCGTCGAGGTCGAGGGCGTCCTCTAGCTCATAGAGGCGGATGCCGCTCATCCACTCATTGAGGAGCGTGAAGGCGTCGCGATGCGCGGGGAGGACTTCAGTGAAGGTGTCCCGGATGCCGACCGCGATGAGCGTGAGGCCGTCGACCGTGTCGCCCAGCTGGGGGCCGTCGAAGGGAGGCGTCGGTTCGGAAGACATGCGGAAAGGGATGAGGGGCAGGGGCGGGAGAGCCAGCCAATTGTGCCGATCAGCGTCGGGTGGGGCCGAGTCCGAGCGTCGGGATGATTTCCCGGGCCTCGCGTTCGCCGTAATTGAACAGGATGAAGCCTTGGGTCTCGTGGCGACGGGTGATCTCGATCTGGCGGACGGCCGCATCGGGGGCGAGCGTGGTGCGCGATGACGTGATGCCGATGCCGGGGACCAACCCGGCCGGGCCGGCCCACTGTTTCTGCTGACGGATCCAGCTGTCGTACCCCGTCTCGCTTTCGGTGTAGTCCATCGGGCAGACGAAATCGAGCCAGCCTTGGGCGCACCAGAGTTTCCAGTCCTGCATCACGACGCGGCTGTCCTGGTCCCATTGGCGGAATACCGCCGCGCTGACCTTGATGCCTGGGCGGACCTTGCGGACTTGCTCGCTGGTCGTGCGGACGACGGTGTTGATGTTCTCCTGGCACCACTTGATCCAGGCTTCGCGGCGGACACCTTTGGGTTGCACGTCGGCCGGCCATTTGGCCACGGGGCTGCCGGTGGCCTGTTCGAAACGTACGCGACAGGGCGGGCAGAAGCAGTGACGTCCGTCCGGGTAGCGGATGTAGTCGAAGTGGATGCCGTCGACGGGGTAATTCCGGGCGACCTCGACGAGCGCGTCGCGTTCCAATGCGGCGTTGAGCGGGTTCGAGGGGCAGAGCCAGGGTTCTTCTTCGCCGGTGTCGCTCATCTGCAGGCGGTGTTCGGAGCGGAGCTTGTCGACGAATGCCTTGGGGACGTCGCGTCCGAGGTTCCAGTCCACCTTCCACACGTGGATCTGGAGGCCGTGCTTGCGGCAGGCGGCGAGGCATTCGGCGATCTGATCTCCCTTGGTGGCGATGTCCGGCGCGACGGGCAGCACCGTGCTGGGGTAGTAGGCGACCCCGCCCCAGAGCATGTTGGGAAAGATCGCGGTGAAGCCGTTGTCCTTCAGGTTGAGGATCGCGTCGTCCCAGGTACGGTTCTTGACGCCGTAGGCGCTGTGGCACCAGACGGCGCGGAACTCGCCCGGCTTGGCCGGATGCGCGAGGCAATAGGCTTCCTGAAAGAGACGCATAGCCCGGTCGGCGCTGGCGAGGGATTGGGTGAAATGGCCGGCTTTTTCCTGGGCGAGGGCGTCGGCCTTCGCGGCGATCGCGGCATCGAGTCGGGTCAGCGCCATCGGCGTCGCTCCCGGACGAGAACGCACGAAGGCGCAGGCGGCGGCGAAATCCTTGAATTCGCCGAGCTCATCGAGGCGGCGCAGCTTGACCGCGATGCTGTCGTGCCAGATGGCCGGACGGAGCAGGCCGGCCATTGCGAGCAGGAGCTGGGATTTGTTCTCCTTGTCGTCGTCGAGGAGCACATGCGTCATCAGGACGGTGTTATCCGAGGCGATGATGGCGGGGAAGCCGGAGGGTTTGCCCGCGTCGTCGAACCATTCGGCGACGGTGCGGCTGCGACTGGCGACCGGTTGGTGCGCGATGATGTTCCAAGAGGCCTGGCCGGTGATGGTAGGCGCGCCGACCAGCGAGGCGTCGACCGGTCGAATCGAGGCGAAGCGTCCCTTGGGGTCGGCGAGCAGGTGCTTGCCGGCGCCGATGCCGGCGGCGGCGAGAAGGCGAGGGGGCAGCGAATAGAAGGCCAGGAGTCGGCCATTGTTCCGCAGGTAGCCTTCGATCGCGGTCGTGGCCTCGTCGGTGAGCCGGGTGTTGTTAGGCAGGATGAGCAGCTCCGTCTTGTCGAGCGTGGCCGGGCTGAGTTCGGCTTCGGTGACGCTGGCGTGGCGGAGGCCGCGCGCCGACAACTGACGCGAGAGACGTTCGTCGAAGCGTTCCTTGGCGTCAGGTGTCTTGAGCAGAAGGACGTGGGTGTCGTCGCCCAGCTGCCCGAGTTTGCGGAGGCTGCGGATCTCGAAATAGGCGTCCTTGTCCTCAGCGCGATAGGCGGCGATGCGGATCGTCTTGATCTGCTTCCAGCCGGCGGGGTTGCCCTCGGTCTTGGCCGCGTCCTTGCGGATCTCGACGGTGGTCCATTCCGAGGTCCGCTGCGGGGTGAAGCTGGCGTTGTACCAGCCGCCTGGTGCTTCGAAATAGACATGGAACTGCGCGATCGGCGCGCGGTCGCGGCAACGGACCTCGAGGCGGATGCCCTCGGAGGTGGAAAGGTCCAGGTCGACCTTGTGATCCCAGTAGGTGCGGGCCCGCTTGTTGGTACTGAAGTTACAGTCGAGCCTGAGCACGTGGGCGATGTCGTCCTGCCCGATGCGGGCCGTCGGCGAGCCTTCCACCGCCCGCCAGGCCTTGGCGGCCGCGGCATCGTCCGCGTAATCGCAGGAGACGATGGGCTCGGCGGCGCGCAGCGCGCACGTCGCGAGCAGGGCGAGGAGCAGGCGGCGCATCAGCGGGCGGGGATGCCGGCCAGAAGTTTCTCGAGGCCCTGGCCGTAGCGGACGTAGGAGTCGAAGCGTTCCTGCGGCGAAGCCTTGGTGCCTTCGCCGAGATGGACGATGCTGGCGACGTGGGGTTCGATGGAGACCCCGGCCTTGTAGCCACGGGCGATGAGGTCGGTAAGGATCTCGCGGACAAGGGCATCGCCTTCGCCGGCGTAGGTGAAGGCGCTACTCTTGCCGCCCTCCGGATTACGACGGCAGTCCTTGATGTGGACGTATTCCACGTAGGGCAGGATCTCGCGGTAGAAGGGCATGGTCTCCTGGCCGTACGAGACCGTGTTGCCGATGTCGAAGAGGTAGCGGACGCTGGGATGGTCGACGCTTTCGATGAAGCGACGGGCGTGCGTGCCGGAAAGGCCGCCCCAGCCTTCGCAGTTCTCGTGCAGGAGCATGATGCCTCCGTCGGCGGCGAGCTTGGCCATCTCCTGGTAGCGGCGGACGCCTTCGTCGCGCCAGATGTCTTCGGAGACGTCGCCGCGGACCCAGCTCATCGTGCGGACGAACTTCGTGCGGGTGCGCTGCATGCGCGGGATGAGGACCTTGAGGTCGGCGAGGTCGGTGGCGAAGTCGCCCGTGATGGGTCGGCTCCAGTTGCCGATGGCGGAGGCGTAGCTGCTGACCCGCATGCCGGCGGCTTCGATCTTGTCGACGGCGTGCTTGAACTCGTCATCGCTTACGGCTGGGCCGGAGAACTGCTTGCCGTTGAGGAGGCGGAGCTCAATGGCCTTCCAGCCCAGTGCCTGGTGCGCGGCGATCTGTCCGACGATGTCGTCAGCGGCTTCGTCGGCCAGTCCGGAGAGAGGGAAGGGGGCGGTGGGCATGGTGCAGAGTGGAGGGCTGAATTGATGGCTGAATCGAGGACTGAATCGAGGGCAGAATTGATGTCCCCATGGGGGTTCGGCTTGCGGGGCGGCGTTTAGAGAAGGATAAGTGGCTTATGAGATTCGCCCCGATCTTGCTCTGCTGGACCGCCCTGTGCCTCGCCGCCGAGCCTGCCCGGAAACTCAAGGTCTTCATCCTCGCCGGACAGTCCAACATGCAGGGGCAGGGCGTCGCTGACCTCGCGGGACGCAATTACAACGAGGGCAAGGGTACGTTGGTGGACGTGATGTCCAAGCCCGAGGCGGGCAAGCGTTACGCTCACTTGAAGCAGCCGGATGGATCATGGACGGTCCGGAACGATGTCTGGGTCCGTTATCAGCGAGAAGGGCAGCCCTTGCAGGTCGGTCCGCTCTCCCTCGGTTTCGGTGCCTACGTGAGTAAGCATCACTTCGGCCCCGAATATCAGTTCGGGCACGTCGTCGGCCAGGCTTACCGCGACCAGGTGCTGCTCATCAAGACCGCCTGGGGAGGTAAGAGCCTGTACCGTGATTTCCGTCCGCCTAGCGCTGGCGGCGAAGTCGGTCCGTATTACGTAAAGATGGTCGCCGAAGTCCGCGAGGCCCTGGCCAATCTGAAGAAGGACTTCCCCGCTTACGACGGCGCGGAGGTCGAGCTCGCCGGTTTCGTCTGGTATCAGGGCTGGAACGACGGCGTGAACCCGAAGACCGCCGTGCCGGAGTATGAGCAGAACCTCGCCCATCTGATCCGCGATGTCCGCAAGGAGTTCGGCGCGCCGAAGCTGCCGGTCATCGTCGGTGAGCTCACCGGCCCGTGGGTCGATGCGCCTAAGGAATGGGCCGCTTTGCGCAAAGCTCAGGCGAACGTCGCGGAATACCCTGAGTTCAAGGACAACGTCGTGTTCGTCCCGACCCGCAGCTTCGTGCGCAAGCCCGAGGACTCGCCGAATCCCGGCCATGGCCATCATGAGTTCGGTAACGCTGAGACTTACTTCCTCGTCGGCGACGCCCTCGGCAAGGCCGCCGTACAGATGGCCGGCCGCGATCGTCAAGTGCGCCAGGTGCGCGGCTGGACGCTGCGGATTGATGAGCGCCTGATCGCCAAGGACTCTGCGGCCGTCGAGAAGGCGGTCGTCATTCTGGATGCGCAGCTCGCGAAAGTGGAGCGGCTTATCCCGGCCAAGGCCGTCGAACGGCTTCGCTCGGTGCCCTTGAATTTCTCGCTGCCTTATCCCGACCGCCGACCCACCGCCGAGTATCACGGCGGCTTGGCTTGGGTGAAGCAGGTCGGGCGGGAGATCGCCTTGGCCAAGGCGATCGAGTTCACGAACATCGATCGCTTCGAGCCGGAGATCCGGCGGATGCCGGTGCTCGTCCTCCATGAGCTCGCTCATGCCTATCACGACCAGGTCATCCCGGGAGGCTATCAGAACAAGGATATCCTCGGGGCCTTTCAGCAGGCCAAGGCCGCCGGGACTTATGATGCCGTGAAGCGTTGGACCGGTGAGAAGTATGCGGAGAAGCCCAGCAAGGCCTACGCGATGACCAATCAGATGGAATATTTCGCCGAGGTCACCGAGGCCTATTTCGATCGCAATGACATGGAGCCTTTCGACCTAGCGGAACTTAAGGTCAAGGATCCCGGCGTCGTGCCGGTGTTGGAGAAGGTCTGGGGGCTGGGCGGGAAGTGACCCTTCCGCGGGCAATGACTTCTTGCCAGACCCATTCCGGAAGACGACTTATCAGAGCATGAAATCCTCCCCGGTATCATGGTTCGTGGTCTTGCTGATGCTCGCCTCGGCCGCTTTCGCGTCGGACCCGCAGCGCGTGCTTTTCATCGGCAACAGCTATACCGGAGTCAACAAACTGCCCGAAGTCTTCTTGGAAGTCGTGAAGAGTTCCGGTCGGTCCGCCCCGGTGGTGAAGTCTTCGACGCCCGGCGGCCGCACGCTGAAGCAGCATCTTGGCATCGCCGGGAGCCTCGCGCTCATCGACGAGGGCGGTTGGGATGTCGTGGTGCTTCAGGGCCAGAGCCAGGAACCGGCCATCGCCGAGAAAGATGAGTCCGTCCGGAAGGATTTTCTCGAGAGCGCCAAGGCACTCTGCGCACGTATTCGCGCTAAGAGTCCGAAGGCCAGGATCTATTTCTATGAGACGTGGGCCCGCCATGCTGATTATTGGAAGGCCGCCAAGAAGGGGCCTGATATCGGCGCCGACCCGAAGGAGATGCAGGCACGCCTGCGTAAGTGGTATGACGTCGTCGCCAAGGATAACGGCGCGACGTTCGTGCCGTGCGGCGATGCCTGGGCGTTGAACTACGCCTCGGCCGCGCCCGTGCGACTGCACACATCTGATCATTCGCATCCCGAATACGTCGGCACTTACCTCAACGCCCTGATTTTCTTCGGGAAGATCTACGGCGTGAAGGAGCCGGCTCCGAAGTGGCTGGGCAAGTTGGACGAAGCCCAGGCTAAGCTCATGCAGGGCTACGCAGTCCAGGTGCTGAAATAGCCGGTCAAGGCGTCAGACCCGCGGCGCGCAACGCCGTGGCGTGGACGCTGATGTCGTGGTCGGCCGACCACGCGAACGGGGCGCCGTTGACGAGCACGCGGTGCAGGTCGCGGAATTCTTCGTCGTAACGGCCTTTAGGGACTTCGAGCGCGAAGGGGTTCTCGCCTTTCTTGAACCGGCCGCCTTCGCGAGGTTCGTCGAGGCGTAGGACGCCTTTGCCGGATTCGAGCGGGCGGATCTCCATGTCGCCCTTGGTGCCGCGGACGATGATAGTGCGATTGGGGCCACCGAACGGGTCGGCATGGTTGCAGCGGATCGTCACGGTCGCCTTGGGATAGGTGAGCACCGCGAGCTGGTTATCGACGAAGGTGTCCTGCGGCGCGCGGGTGGCGTTGCCGAAGGCTTGGACCGAGAGGGGCGGGCCCATCAGCGTCACGACCGTGTCCACGAGATGGCACGCGAGCTCAACCATCCCGCCGCCGGGAATCTGGGCGAAACGCTTGCGTCCGGCTTCGTCGAGCAGCTTGCCCATCGAGGCGTCGATTTCCATGACGTCCCCGAGCCAGCCTTCCTTGACCGCGCGGAACAGTAGCTGGATGCCGGGGTTGTAGCGCAGCATGTAGCCCATCTGGACGGTCAGGCCTTTTTCCGCGGCGTCGTGACGCAGCGCCACGAAGTCGGCATGCTTTTCGGCGCCCGGCTTGTCTAGGTGGATGTGCTTGCCGGCTTTCAGCGCGGCGAAGGCCGCCCGCGCGGAGTCTTCGAGGGTCGTCTCGATGACGACCACGCGGATGGACGGGTCCGCAAGGATCTCCGCTTCGGTCAGGTATTTCAGGCCGGCGAAGGACTTCGCCTTCTGCGCGCCCGCCTGGCGGGAGGCGATGGGCTCGGCGAAGCCGACGACGTCGTAAAGGTCGGGTAAGGAGCGGAGCGCGTCCATCTTGCCTGCGGCGTGGGCGTGCGAGGTGCCGATCTGGGCGACGCGGAGGCGTTCCTTCTTTTCGGCGGCGAGCAGGCCGGCGAACGGGGTCAAGGCCAGTCCAGTGAGGAGGGTGCGTCGGTGGATCATTTGAGCAACCAGGCGGCGGCGGCAGTCTTGGCGTCGGTGCCGTCCACGTGCGGCGTGGCGGCAGGGAAGAGCGTGGCATCAGGTTCGCCGGCGACCCAGAGCGACTGGGCGGAGGCGAGGCAGAGGAGGCCGGGGACGTCGAGATACTTCGCGCCGCCGGGCAGGAACATCGGGTCGCGGTAATCGAGGAGCTGGCCGAAGCGGAAACCCTTCGTCTCGACGGCGGCCTTGGCGATGGCTCCGCCGGTCACGGCGCGGGCGGCGGCGGCGACCGGGCCCATCTGACCGAAGCCGGCCAGCGAGACCTTCTTCACGGCCGGCTGGGTGGCGTCGCGTTTCGAGAGCAGGTAGCTCGTGATGGTCATCACGTCGTGCACGCGCTGGGCGAAGAGCGCGTGGTTATAGCCGAAGGTATAGGCCGGGACTTCGCGGGGGCCGGCGACGACGCGGGTCTGCTTCAACTTCTTGTCGTCCTGGAGGAAGAGGTCGGCCGTGAGCACGCCGATGCCGCGGTCGATGAGTTCCTGCAGCTCGGGGCGGATCGTGCCATCGGGCAGGCGGGCGGATCCCTTGCCGGCATCGTCGAGCCAGATCACCACCTCGCCGGTGGGATTGATCGGCTGCAGCCAATCGACCGTCACATCTTCGCCGTAGGTCGCGTTGACCAGATGGCCCTGCGTGCGGAAGTGGGAGTCGCGCCATTGGGCGCTGGCGTCGGGGAAGGAGATGGATCCGGCCTGGGCGTAGGACCTGCCGATGAGGGCTGCGACGGCCGGACGCAGGATCTGCTCACGACCTTCGGTGGTCTTCGCCGCGGCGAGCAGCTGCTGCTGGGCGTCGGTCTTCAGCCACTTGAGTAGGTTACGTTCGAACTCCGGATCGCCGGCCTTGGGCGCGGGATGGGATTCGTCCCAGACGGTCAGCTTTTCCTTGGGCAGCGGCTGATAGTCGCGCTCGATGATCGGAGCTTCGAAGCCCAGTTTGAAGTGCTTGTTGAGCGCGGCGTAGAAGCCTGAGCGGGTGACCGCGTTGTAGTTATGCGGGAAGTGTTCGCCGCGCTGGAGCGTCACGTAGTCCTTCTTGCCGTAGAGCTTGTAGAGCGCCTGCAGGTCGGGGAAGCCCTTCGTCGCCATCTCCTTGGTCCAATCGTTGGCGGTATTCATGCCTTGCGGCTTCGGCGCGAAGAGGGCCGCGATCTCGACGTTGCCGGAGTTCACGCGGAGCAGGGTGGCGTTCTCACAAGTGCAGCCGCCTTGCATGGCCGTGCTTACCATCACCACGGGATAGGACAGGGCGAGGCGAGGGTCGGTCGCCGCCAGGAGCATCGTCTGGGTGCCGCCGCCGCTGGAGCCGGTAACCGCCAGGCGAGTCGGGTCGACCTCAGGCAGCGTCAGCAGGAAGTCCACGCTGCGGATCGAGTTCAGGGTCTGCAGGCCCATCACGTTCTGGAGGTTGGCCTCAGCCTGCGGGCTGTAGAGTCCCCAGCCTTCGGTGCGGTTCATCTCGGGGCGCTGCTTCGCGAACTTATGGATGACCTCCGGCGAGAACTGCTTCGAATCAGAGTCGCTGAGCGCATCGATCTGCCAGACCACGCAGCCCATGCGGGTGAGCTGGACGCACATCGACTGGAAGCGGGACTTGCCGCCCTGTTCGAAGCGCTCCTGGCCGGTCGCGATCTCCTCACGGACGTATTTGTCGGGTTGGATCAGGAAGCGCGCGTCGGTCCAGTGTCCGTGGGGGAAGATCACCGCCGGGACCTTGCCCGAGATGTGCTTGGGGCGGTAGAGGTTGCCCGTGACGAAGAAGCCCGGCGCGCTTTCGAAATAGACCTTCTCAATCGTGTATTCGCCTTGGTCGATCTTGCCGTGGATGACCGCGTTGAGCGGCGTCTTGGTCGGCATAGGCCAGAGGCCTTGGGAGACCAGCAGCTGCCTGCGGACGAAATCACGGCGAGGCTCCCATTCCTGCACGGACTTCGGGGCGGGGAAGGGGAAATAGCCGTTGAGGTCCTTGAGCGGGCCGAGGCGGGCGTCCTCCGCGTGGGCGAGGTTCAGCAGGCCGAAGGCCGCGAGGGCGAGCGTGGGGAGGCGCATAAGGTCAATATGAGCCTCCTCCCTGACGATGGGAAATAAAAAGGCCGACCTTGCGGCCGGCCTTCGTTACGGATGTTTCCGTGCTTATTGGGGCTGCTTGCGGTCGCGACGATTGTCACCCTGCGGGCGGCGCGGTTCGCTTGCCTTGCGCATCTTCTCGAAAAGCGGCGCGATCGAAGGGTCGGCCTGGCGGGCGACGTCCTCGGCGATCTCGATCGCCTTGCGCTGGGCCGCGGCGGCGGCTTCGCGGGCTTCGCGCACGGCCGGGTTTTCGTTGGCCTTGGCCATCGCTTCGCGGACGCGGCGCTGTTCGTCGGGAGAGAGTCCGGGGGTCACGCCAGGACGGTCGGGGCCGGGCTCACGGACGTCGCCGCGCGGGCGGTCGCCGTTCGGCTGATTAGGGCCGCGGTCACGGCCGGGCTGGTTGGGCTGGCCTTCGGGACGGCGGGGCTGTTCTCCGCGAGGCTGGACCTGCGGCTGGCGGTCCGGCTGTTCGGGCTGACGGCGTTCCATGGCCTTCTTGATTTTTTCGAGGATGGGGGCGACGGAGGGGTCAGCCTTGCGGGCGGCCTCATCGGTGGCTTCCCGGGCCTTCTTCTGGGCCTCTTGGGCAGCCTGCTGGGCCTTGGCGGCCAGTTCATGGGCTTCCTTCACCGCAGGGTCCTGCTTGGCCTTCTCCATGGCCTCGCGCAGGCGCTTCTGTTCGTCCGGGCTGAGCGGGACGGGCAGGCGCGGATTAGGGCGTCCTTCTGGGCTAGGGCCTTCGGGGCGGAACGGGGAGCGGGGTGCTTCTTCGGCGGCGAAACCGAGGCTGGCGGCGAGGAGGAGCAGGGGGAGGTGCTTCATGGTATTGATATAACAGCGGAGCGGGGGAGGAGTTTCGTCTATCTTGGGCCGTCCTTAGGACTTGGCAACCTAACGGGCTTGGCGATGTATAATGTCCATGCTACCCCGCCTCGCACTCCTCGTGCTTTGCTGCTCCGCGCTCGTTTCGGCCGGAGAGTTAAAGCTCATCTCCCTGTTCTCTGACCACGCCGTCCTTCAGGCCGGTGATGCTGCCGTCTTCGGCAAGGCCCATCCGGGCTCGAAGGTCAGCGTCAAGCTCGGCTCCGTCGAAGCGACCGCCACCGCCGGCGCCGATGGCAAGTGGCGTGCCACCCTCGCCGGCCTCAAGCCGACCGAACAGGGCAAGGATCTCGTCGTGAGCTCGGGCGAAGAAGTCTTCACCGCCCATGACGTCATCGTCGGCGAAGTCTGGATCGGTTCCGGCCAGTCGAACATGGATTGGGTCGTCAAGAACACCACTGCCGCCGCGGACGCCAAGTCCCGCCCCGCCGACGCCGGTCTCCGCGTCTTCACCGTCGCCCGCACGCCCAAGGCCGAGCCCGCTGATGACGTGCAGGGTTCCTGGAAGCTCGCCGCTCCTGATACCGTCGAGGGCCTCACCGCGACCGGACTTTTCTTCGCCCGCGAACTGCGCGCCAATATCAAGCAACCGGTCGGCGTGATCCACACCTCCATCGGCGGCACGCGCGCCGAGGCCTGGGGTCCGAAGGGCATGTATGCCGACGTTCCTGATGCGAAGGACTTCGACGCCAAGGAAGCCGCGGCCATCAAGGCCCGCGCCGCCGCCGTCGAGAAGCTCAACGCCAAGATCGCGGTCGAGAAGGACAAGGCTGCGTTGGCCAAACTGCGTCAGGATGCGGGCAGGCTCGCCCCTGTCTGGACCAACGGGCCCCACATGAATTGGAATGGCATGGTCGCCCCGCTCGTCGGTTATTCTGTGCGCGGAGCAATCTGGTATCAGGGCGAATCCAACGCCAATCAGCCCGAAGCCTACAAGTGGGTCCTCGGTTCGATGATCAAGTCCTGGCACAAGGCCTGGGGGCAGGAATTCCCCTTCATCATCGTCCAACTTCCCCGCTTCATGGCGCGTAAGCCGGAGTTGGCCGTCGAAGACGGCGCCACCTGGCCTCGCATCCGAGAATCCATGGAGTGGATCGCCGACAATGTCCCGGGTGCCATGCAGTCCGTGAACATCGATCTCGGCGAGGAGAAGGACATCCATCCGAAGGACAAACTTCCTGTCGGCGAGCGCCTCGCCTACGTCGCGCTTCAGCGCGTCTATAAGACCCGCAACGACGGTGAGGCTCCCCGCGTGAAGAAGGCCGAGCGCCAGGGCGACGCCTTCGTGCTCACTTACGACCGTCCGGTCGTGCTCAAGAACGACGGCAAGGGCTTCGCTTTGCTCGGTGCCGACGGCAAGTGGGCCTTCGCCCAAGCCAAGGCGGACGGCGCGACCGTGACCGTCACCGGCGTCAAGGCCCCCAAGGAAGTGCGCTACGCCTGGGCTAATTTCCCTGAGGTGAGCGTCTATTCCGCCGGCGCCGACGGTCTGCCGGCCGGTCCTTACCGCAGCAGCAAGTAAGCTTTCGCGCCAAGCGATCTGGCCTGCACGAGACCTCCGGACATCCGGAGGTCTCTTAGTTGACGGACGTGGCGGATAGTCAAGTATCCCGGCATGCGCTCCGTTTGGCTCCTCCTGCTGTGTCTCCTTTCGGTTTCCTCCGCCCGGGCGGTCGAGTCCGTCGCTCCGCCGGCCGGACTCAAGGTGCTCACCGCCGGCCACAGCTTCCATGTCTGGATGCCGCCGCTGGTCGCCGAGATGGCCAAGGCCGCGGGCATCCAAGGCCACGAGCAGCTGGCGATCTCCTTCATCGGCGGCTCGAAGGTCATCCAGCACTGGGACCAGCCCGCAGCCAAGAACAAGGCCAAGCCGGTCCTCGAGTCGGGCAAGGCCGATTTGTTCACGATGTCGCCGACCGTCCTGCCTGATGCGGGGATCGAGAATTTCGTGAAGCTTGGGCTGGAACATAATCCCAAGATCCGTTTCACGCTGCAGCAAAACTGGGTGGCTTATGAGGATACCGCCATCTGGCTGAGCCGCGAGCGTCCGAAACAGTTGGACCGCGACGGCAAGACGGTCGCTCAGCTGCGTGCGATGCACGAGCCCTACTTCCAGATGATCGAGGGACACGTGAAGGAACTCAATCAACGGATTCAAGGTGCCAACATCGTGGTCGTCCCGTCCGGTGAAGCCGTCATCGCCCTGCGTGAGAAGGTCATCAAAGGCGAGGCGCCGGACATCCGTTCGCAGAACGAACTCTTCACCGACGCGCTTGGGCATCCTGGCCCGCAGATCCGCGTCCTCTCGGCCTACTGTCATTTCTCGGTCATCTATCGTCGCAGCCCGGTCGGTTTGCCTGTGGTCAGCCAGCTCACCAAGTTGCCGGAGGCCGAGAAGCTCAACCGGATGCTTCAGCAAATCGCCTGGAAGGCCGTCACGGGTCACCCGATGAGCGGAGTCGCCAAGTAAGGAATCCTGCCAAGTGGGCGGCAGTGACGGCTTGAAGGTTCCGGGCCGGTTGGTTGCATCGACTTACCCCGCCATGAAGCACCTGCTTGCCTTACTCGGTCTGACTTTTGTCTTGGTCGCTGCCGAGCCCCCGAAGGGCGAGCCCACGAACGCCAAGGAAGCCGCCGCTCAGGCCGCGGCGAAGAAAGCCGCGCAGGACAAGGTCGTCGACGAACGTTATGCGGCTTTGATCGCGAAGCTCTCGCCGGAGGAGCAGGCTTGGGAGAAAGTGCTCCAGGGGCAGCTCGGTAATTTTTACCTGCCGCTCCACAAGCGCGACAAGATCGCGGGGAAGTCGAACGCCTGGGACTTCGTGAAGGATGATCCCAATCTGCCTCGGGTACTGCTCATCGGAGACTCGGTTTCCCGCGGTTACACACAGCCGACGCGGGTGGCTCTCGCTGGTAAGGCTAACGTTCACCGCGCCCCGGCCAACTGCGGTCCGACCGCTTCTGGCCTGAAGAACCTCGAAGTCTGGCTGGGTGAAGGGAAGTGGGACGTCATCCATTTCAACTTCGGCATCCATGACCGAGCCACGCCCGCGGCCGACTACGTGAAGCGTCTCGAGGCCATCGTCGCCCGTCTTGAGAAGACCGACGCCAAGCTCATCTGGGCCAGCACCACGCCGATTCCGGATAACCCGGCGCAGAAGCAGACCGCCCAGTCGATCGTCGAGAAGAACGCCCTCGCGGCCGAGGTCATGAAAAAGCACGGCATCCCGACGGACGACCTGTTCGCCGCCATGACGCCCCGGCTGAAGGAGTTCCAGCCCCCGCTCGACGTCCACTTCACCGGCGCCGGCTATGATTTCCTCGGCGCCAAGGTCGGCGAGTCGGTCCTTACGGTGATTAGCCGCTGAACCATGAGCAACCCGTCCCTGCGTATCGCCCGCGCCGGCAAGGAAATCGGCGTTCATCTGCTCGAAGAGGTCCGCCGCCGTCTGGCGGATGGTCAGCTGCTTCCGACCGACCACTACTGGACGCCTGGTATGGCGGCTTGGGCTACTTTGGCGGAGCTACCCGGACCGGTGCGTCAGCTGCCGTTCCCGCGTCCCCTTGAGAAGGAAGCCGGCTTCATCGACGGTATCCTCGGACGACAGGACTCCCATGCCGGCCTCATCCGTCTCTGGGACAAGCTCGCTTCCGCTCCGCGGGAATGCCTGGTCGATGACGCCACCATGGCGGCGATCGACGCCGAAGTCGGCTACGTCGTGCGCAAGCGTTGCCGCAAGGAGCTCAAGGCCTGGTATCGTCAGGCCGTCGAAGCGTATCTCTCGGACCGTTACTTCGCGCCGGAAGAAGAGGCCAATCTCACGAACCTCGCCCGGACCTTCGGATTGAATTCGGTGGAGACCTTGGAACTCCATGGCGACGCATTCGCGAGCTACTTCAATATCGGCTTCCAGACCTGCATGCTCAGGGACATCCCGCTCGAGGAGAAGGGCAGGGAGATCGCGCTGCTGACACGTCTCGTGCCCCTGCCGGCGGAAAAGATCGCCGAGATCCAGAAGCCCGTGCTCTCGCGCTATTTCGATCAGCGCGCCGCCGCCATCGCCCAGCAGGACGATGGGGACGAGATCATGGAGCCTGCCGCCGTCGATGGACTCATGGCCGAAGCCCGGCAGCTCGGCGTCGACCTCCCGGGCATGCTGCCGGTGCTCACGGACCGTCTCCGGGCGGGCCGTCAGGTCTGGTCGCTCTACCGTGCGCCCTTGCGTGAAGTCCCGTGCGACCTCGACGTCGGCTCGGAGGGCTGTTTCTGGACCCGTGAGGTCGACTTCGCCCAGAACAAGCGCGTCACCGTCCGCCGGAGTTACGGCGGCTTCGGCACGAGCATCAAAATCTGGGGGCCGATCCGTTACCGCTCGGGTTCTTATGACGTCGAACGTCAGACCGAGGATCAGGTCGTCAAGGTCGATACCGGCACGCTTGTGTTCACTTCTAAGCGAGTGATCTTCTCGGGCAGCCTGAAGAGCTTCAATTTCAAGCTCACCAAGGTGCTGGACGTCACCTCCTACTCCAACGCCATCGTCATCGACAAGGACACCGGCGGCGACGCCATCTTCTTCTTCCCGCACGGTCAGACCGAAGCGGCCGTGATCCTGCGACGCCTCGTGAAGCAGGCGAAGGCCTGAGCTTCAGTTGGCGCCGGGAGGCGTCTGGAAGGACAGGGCCAGACGGAACTGGTTCAGGCAGCGCTGGTCGCTCGTGGCGTCGATGATCGCGAAGGTCACGCGGCGGAAGGCCCCCTTGAACGGACCTTGCAGGGCTTGGCGGAAGAGGTCGGCGATCAGGGCCGGATCGTTGGCGAAGTTGCCGCAGCCCCAGGCGCCGAGCACGAGCGCGTCGTGGCCGTTGGCCTGCGCGGCGGCGAGGACCTTGACGATACGCGCGCCCATCGCGCCGGCGATCTTCGGCTGGTCGAGCGGAGCCACGTCGCGGGCGTCGCAGGCGGCGGCGGAAAGGAACGCCACCTTGTAGGGATCCTCGAGCAGCTGATGATCGTCGCCGCGGAAGACCGGCACGTCCGGCGAATAGATCATCGCGTCGGAACGCAGCGCGTTGGCCTGATGCGTGTGGAAGGCATACATCGGACCACCGACCTGGCAGGCGAAGAGGGCGGAGGAGCGGCAGTGGTATTCCTCCTGCGCGCGTTCGCCGGCGAGGAAGCCGCCGCCGGGAACCGTCGGCGAGGCGAAGTTGAGCACCATCGTGCGCAGGCCGGCTTCGTGATGACGGAAGGCGGCCGACAGCGAAGTCTCTTCGGTCACCTCGACGAGCGTGGCGAATTTACCGGTCCGCGGGAAGGTGTGCCGGTGGTCCGGCGGTAGGTGCGTGGTGCGCGCGACGGACGAGGTGATGTCCGCGGCGATGTCCACCTGCCGGCTGGTGGGCGAGGCGTAAAGGCCCAGGTCGATGATGTGCATGGCCTCCCGCCCCATTTTATTGGCGAATTCTCGTGGAATCTTGGGGTCGAACGGCATGGGCGAGGGGAACCGATACCATGGGGCGGGGCAGGCCCGAAGCCAACCGCAACCTATGACAGGCGGGTCGTTTGACGCAGGGGCCGCCCGATGGCATAACATTCTTATGTCGCAACCGCCTCTGACCGTCTTCTACAGCCCTGCCTATGCCGTCGACGGCAAGATGGAGACCGTCAGCAAGTCCAAGCTGGTCGCGGGCCTGATCGAGTCGGGCGCGGCCGGGGAGGTCTGGCTGGAAGCTCCGAAGCCGGCGACGCGCCGGGAGCTGGAACTCATCCACGAGGCCGAGTATGTCCGCCACACCCTCGAGGACAAAGGCGCCTTCCTGGAGGTCGGTCCTTGGTCCCAGCCCTTGCTGGACAGCATCCTCGCCTCGACCGGCGGCATGCGCGACGCCGTGAAGGAAGCCTTGAAGAACGGACGCTCAGGCAGCCTCTCCAGCGGCCTGCACCATGCGCGTCGCAACTCCGGCAACGGCTTCTGCCAGTTCAACGGTCTCGCGCTCGCGGCGCTCGAGGCGCTCAAGAAGGTCAAGACCGTCGGCATCCTCGATCTCGACGCCCACGCCGGCGGCGGCACGTTCGACATCCTTGGCGACCATCCGCAGGTCTATCTCGCCGACGTCACGGTGAGTTCCTTCGATTCCTGGGAGCCGACCGATAAGAACCGGCACTTCTACGTCGATGTCGAGAAGCCGAAGGCCTACCTCGGCCACGTCGAGGACGCGTTGCTCACCCTGGAGCGGGTCGACTTCCTCATCTACAACGCCGGCATGGACACCTATGAGAAGGCCGGCGGCATGAAGGGCATCACCAAAGAGATCATCCTCAAGCGCGAGAAACGCGTCGTCGAGTGGGCTCGCGCCCGCAAGATCCCGCATATCTTCGCCTTGGCCGGCGGCTACAAGTGGGACGGTCTCACGCTGCATCAGATCGCGGAGCTGCACCTCGAGACCGTCAAGGCGTTCGCGGCCTGATCACTCCGGCTTCGGCACGTTCAGCTGCTGGAGCCGGAAGGCGCCGCTCTCCGTCGGAATCACCACGAACAGCGCGCAGTCGCGGCTCTGGGCGAGCGCGACCATCACGTGCCACTGTTCCTGACGGACGCCCGCCACGACGAACATCGGCATCGCGCCGGGTTCGGTGCCCGAAGGCTCCTCGATCGCCACGCCCTTGTGGTCGACGTCGAAATTATGCGCCAGCCACTTGCCGAGTTCCTTGGCGAGCCCGCGCATGTCGGACTTGCCCGCCTCGACCTTGGCCTGGTCGACGAGCGACCACAGCGGTAGGGCGAAGTTATGTTCCAGGTCGGCCATCGGCGCGGCGGCGGAGGGTCGTCAGGCCTGCTTGATCAGCTCAGCCGTCGCGGGGACGTCGGAGATGATCTGGTCGGGGTCCGGACCGACGCCGATGTAGCGGAGGTTCGGGAGATAGGGCAGGGAGCCGCCGCGGGAAGCCAGGCGGACGATCTCGGCCATCGTGAAGGCCACGTAGCGGCGCGCCTCGGCGGGCAGCTGGGCGTAGGAGCGGACCTTGGTGATGTCGGCCGTCCAGCCGGGCAGGGTGGCGTAGATGGGCTGCAGGGTGCGGCGCACCGCGTCATTGCGAGGCACGCCCGATACGATCTTGCCGGCCGCGTCGCGGTAGCCCGTGCAGACGAGCAGGTCGCCGCCCTTCCATTCGCCGTGGGGCGAGAGGGCGTCGAGCTTGTTGAGGACGATGTCGTCGTAACCGCCGTAGCGGAGGGCGTCGGCCTTTTCGACGAGGTCGGACCAGCCGACCATGCGCTGGCGGCCGGTGCTCGTGCCGAATTCCAGCTTCGCGAGGGCGCGCTGCAGCGGGTGTTCTTCCGGCATCTTCGTCAGGAACACGTGCGTGCCGACCTTGGTGTCGTAGGCCTTGCAGCAGCCGACCGTGTGGATCGCCTGGACCGGGATGCCGGCGGACTGGAAGAACTCCGGCGTGTAAGTGTGGGAGGCCGTGACGTTCGGGGCGAAGCCCGCGCGCTTATCGAGCCAGTAGGCCTGACCGAACTCGCCGATGATGCGGCGGTCGGCGGCGAGGTCGCCGAGGATGCGTTCGCGGACGTCGCCGATCGCGTGCGCGAGGGCGGCGCCGGCCTGCCAGTAGCAGTCGAGCACCGCGGCGTGGTCGAAGGTGAACGGCTCCTTGCCGGCGAAGCGGGTGAAGTCGAATTCGGCGGCGGCGAACACGCCGGACTCGATCGCGCCCTTGTTGGCGCGCAGTTCGGCTTCGGTCAGCTTGGCGAAGAGCCCGGCCCACTTCTCGGGCGAGAGCTGGCAGACGTCGCGCACGATCGCCGCCGCGCGGTTGAGGCGGGCCGAGAGGCGGACGGCGTAGTCGGACTTCGCGCCGAGGAATTCCGAGTAATGGATCTGGAACTGGCCGACCTCGTCGGCGTAGGCCGGGGTGATGCCGCGTCCGGTGGAGCCGCGGGCCTCGTGGCCGAGGACGTTCACGCGGTAGTCTTCCCAAGCGAGGTCGAGGATGCGGTGCGAGACGTCGCTGATCATGCAGCGTTCGTCGATGAGCAGGCGCTTGAGCACCGGGATGCCGATCTTCTCGAGGGGCAGGGCTTCCCAGAGCGCCTTGCGCGGGTCGGCGACGACGCCGGCGCCGAGGGCGAGGCAGGCCACGTCGTGTTCGGCGACGCCGCCCGGGAGCAGGTTGAGCTTCAGACCGGCGACGGTGTGGCCGGAGTTGGCGCCGCCGTTGACCTTGAGGACGGTGCCGACGACGTCGCGTCGGCCGGTGAGCGTCTGGAGTTCGCGGACGATCTCAGGGATGAGGCGGCCCTTGCCTTCGTCTCCCATGCTGATGCCGACGTCGGCGATGAGGTTGCTCTTAAAGGAGGTGAGTGCCATGGGCAGGAAAGGGGAGGCGGGCGGGCTGGGCCGTCCGCAAGCGAGGAAAGGCGGCGGTTGGGCTTAGGCCGAAGCGCCCTTCTGGCGTTCGTAGAAGTCGTTGATCTTCTTGGCGACGTCGCGGTAACCCGAGTCGGCCATGTAGATGATCTTGTATTCGTCGACGGCTTCCTTGGCCTTGCCCATCTTCTCGAAGGTGTCGCCGAGGGCGTAGATGATCTCCTTCTTCAGGTCGTTCATCAGCTGGACTTCGCTCTTGGCGGTCGTGAGCTGCTCGACCGCGAGGTCATACTTGCCGCCCTGGGAGAAGGCGCGGCCGATCGCGAGGAGGGCCGGCTGGCGGAACTTCGGATTACGCTGGGCATACTGGAGCTGCTGGACGGCTTCGTCGAGGCGGTTGGCGGCGAGGAGGAGCGTGCCCAGTTCGTGGCGGTAGGAGAAGTCGTTGGGATAACGCTCGACCAGCGCGATGGAGGTCTTGAGGCGGAAGTCGGCGAGCTCGCTCTCGTTCTTGGCGAGGGCCTCCTTGCTGGCGGCTTCGGCGGGGTTGGCGGTGATGGCTTCCCGCAGCTGCTTGGAGATGCGCTCGTAGCGGCGGATGATCAGGTCGCTTTCCTGGCGTTCGAGGGAGGTGTCGGCCCTGCCTTGGCTCGTCAGGCGGCCGCGCTGCAGCCAGGCGATGGCGCTGTCGAGGTCTTCGGCGATGAGGAACATGCGTACGATCTCGCGGTAGAGGTCGAGGCTGTCCGGGGCGGACTGGATCTTCTGGGCCAGCTCACCGGCTTGGGCGAGGGCGGTGGCGGAGTCGGTGACCGTGCGCGAAGCCTGGTCGAGACGCAGGGCTTCGTCCTTGTCCTTGAGCTTGGACTGGAAGTCGCCTTTGTCCTCCCAGTTCCCCTTCTTCATCGTCTTGCTGACGGAGGCCTTGCGGACGACTTCCTGCAGGTCGCCGTTGCCGGGGAAGAGCTTGAGGCCGCGGTCGGCCGCGGCGAGGGACTGGTCGTATTCGCCGCCGGCGATCCAGGCGTTGGCGAGGTCGACGAAGTGCTGGACCTGGCCGGGCTCGTTGGTCGCGAGTTCCTCGTAAGCGAAGGCGGCGAGTTCATGGAAGCCGAGCTTCAGGCCGGCGAGGGCGAGGGTCTTGTTGGCGTTGGCGTCGGTCGGCTTCTTGGCGAAGACTTCTTCGGCGGCGGCGATGGCGGCCACGGGGTCGGCCTCGACGGCTTTGGCGATCTTGCCGGAGGAGAGGGCGCTGGTCAGGCCGTCAAAGAGGCCCTTCTTGGTGCCGAGCATCGCTTTCTGGGCCTTGCGCAGGCTGCGGCGCACTTCGATGCAACCCGGATTACGGACGAGGATACCGGACAGGACCTCCACGGCATACTGGGGGTTTGTCTTCAGTTGCTGGTCCGCGGCCGTGATCTGTTTCTGGAGTCGGGGATCGAGCTCGGTAAGGGCGACTTTTTTCATGGAGAAATGGGCAGATTGACCCTCGAAAACTGACCTTGGGGTGTCGGGTGGTCAATCCCTTGGACGTGAAAAACGCAGGTGACGGCGCAGGGCGGGGCGGAGCGGGGCGGCGATGATGCGGCCGATGCAGGCGGCGGTCCCGCAGGCGCAAGGGTGGAAGAGGCTTTCCGCCAATGAAAAGCCGTAATCGAAGGTAATTTCCTCCCCGGCCCGCAGGGGGCGCAGGCTTGTCAGCCAGGCCCCTTCGACGGAGCCGTGCCAGATGAGTTCCGCGTTAGGTTCGCAGGAATGATTCGCCCAGCGTGCCGGGTTATCGGCAACTGAACCGTCGAGCCAGAGTCCGGCGGCGACTTCCAAAGCGAAGACTTCCCCGGTCTCCGGTCGGGGCGGCGGCGTCGAAGTGGTCGGTCCGCGGTAGGGGGCGAGACGTTCGCCGGCGGCGAAATCCCGGCGGGCGAAGAGTCCTTGGCCGGCGATCGCGGACGGACGCGTCTCGACTTCGGCCTCGTTCATGCCTCCGAGCGGAGGTCGCGGGTCATCAGTGCGACCACACCCGCGCGCGGGTCGAGTCCTTTGTAGAGAATCGCGTGCAGGCAGGAAAGGATCGGCGCATCGAGTCCGCGGGCGGTCGCGAGTTTCGAGAGGGCTTCGGCGGCGCGATGGCCTTCGACGGCTTCCTTGCGGGCGGCCAGGGCGGCCAAGGTGCCTTGCGGATCCTTGGCGAGCTGTTCGCCCAGCGAACGATTGCGGCTCCATGAGCCGTGCGCGGTGGCCATCAGGTCGCCGACGCCACCGAGGCCGAGGAAAGTCTCCGGGCGCGCTCCGAGCGCTTCGCCGAGCCGGGCCATCTCCTGCAGGGAGCGCGTGAGCATCGCGGCCTTGGCGTTGGAGCCGAGTCCGAGACCATCACAGAGGCCTGCGCCGAGCGCGTAGACATTCTTGAGCGTACCGCCGATCTCGACGCCGATGAGGTCGGTCGAGGTGTAGGCGCGCAGAGTCGGGCCGCTGACGGCGGCCTGGACTTCCTTCATCAGGGAGTCGCCGGCGGAGGAAGCGAGCACGAGGGCCGTGGGCAGTCCGCGCGCGACCTCATCGGCGTTGCTCGGACCGCTGAGCGTGGCCACCGGGATGTCACCGAAGGCTGCGGCCATGAGCTCGGACGGGCGGCGCAGGGTGGCGAGGTCGAGTCCCTTGCAGAGCGAGATGGTCATCTTGGCGCCGGAGTCGCGGACCGCGGGGCCGATCGCGGCGAGCAATTCTGGCAGGCCTTTGGAAGGGCAGGCGAGGAAGACCAGGTCCGCGTCCATGAGCGCCGGCAGCGGTTCGAGTCCGATCTGGATCGAGTCATCGAGGCGATGGCCGGGGAGGTAATCGGTGTTCTCGCGCGTGGTGGCGAGGGCGAGGGCCTGTTCGGCGCGACGCGGCACGAGCGTGACGGTCTGGCCTTGGCGGGCGAGGTGGATCGCCATGGCCGTACCCCAGCCGCCGGCTCCGAAGATGACGCAGTTCATTTGGATTTCTTGGTGCGCACCTTGGCGGCCCAGCGGCGCACGGCCGCGACCGCGTCACGGTGCAGGTTGGCTTCAGGTCGGGCGAAGGGCGGCGGCTCGGGCGTGAGTCCGAGCAGGTCGTGGATGACGAGGATCTGGCCGTCGCAGCCGCGACCAGAGCCGATGCCGATGGTCGGGACGGAGACGGCTTCGGTGATCTTCGGCATGAACGCTTCGTCGACGCATTCGACGACCATCGCGAACGCGCCCGCGGCGGCGACCGCCTGGGCGTCGATGAGGATCTTCTTCTGATCCTCTGGCGTCAGGCCGCGGCGACGGTAGCCGGCGGAGTGGACGCGTTGCGGGAGCATGCCGACGTGGCCCATGACGGGGATGCCGGCGTCGACGAGGCGGGCGATGGCCGGCGCGAGCGAAGCGCCGCCTTCGATCTTCACCGCCTTGACGCCGGCTTCCTGGAGGAAGCGGCGGCAGTATCCGAGGAGCTTGGGGAAACTGTCGTGAGCCAGGCCGAAGGGAAGGTCGCCGACCACGAGCGCATCGGTCTTCGCGCGGACGACGGCCGAGGCGTGATGGATCATCATGTCCATGGTGACCCCGACGGTGTCAGGCAGGCCGAGGACCGCGTTGCCCAGCGAATCCCCTACGAGGATGAGGTCGGCGCCGCCGGCGTCCGCGATGCGGGCCGTGCTCACATCGTAGGCGGTCAGGCAGACGATGGGCCGGACGCCTTTGAGGGCGCGGAGGGACCGGGTGGTGGACTTCACGCCTTGGGCTTACCCAGAGACGCTCCGCTTGTAAAGCGTGGGTAAAGGGTGTAAGGTGATGGGGTGTGGCGTCGTGTCGTCAGTCTCTTCCGTAAGCCCGATTATCGGGTCAACGCGTACGCGCACCCCGATCTTTCGTCGCAGACCCGCTTGGCCTGGCATGCGCGGCTGAAGCTGCTGCTGAGCGCCCGTCGAGGCCTGGATCATGCCGATGAGACGCCCGCCCTTTGGACGCGCCATCGCAAGTGGCTGCTCCTCGTGCTCGGTGCTCTGCTCGCCTGGTTCCTCGTCGAAAGCGCCGCCGGCTGGGGCTTCTACGAAGGCTGAGCCACCTTAGCGGCGGGCCTTCCAGCCGTAGTCCCGATACTTCCATGACCACGTCCCGTCGCGACGGCACGTCACCGTGCCGAAGCCCTCGGGCTTGCCGAACACGGGGCCTTTCCACCACATGCCTGAGACCGCGCCGCCTTGGAGATAGGTGACCTTGCCGATCTCGATGCGCTCGACGACATGTCCGTGGCCGCTGAGCACCAGCTGCACGTTGTAGTCGTCGAAGAGTTTCCGGAAAGTATGCAGGTTGCGGACGATGGCCTTGCCGTCGAGGTGATGGTCGGGGCCTTTGAGTACCTGATGCCAGGTCGTGTAAAAAGGTATGTGCGTGACCATCACGATCGGCTTCGTGCGGCCCGTGGCGGCGAGATCCTGCTTCAGCCAGGCGAGCTGCGCGTCATCGATCCAGCCCTCATAGTCGAGCGTCTCCTTGTCCTGGCCGATCGAATCCAAGATGATGAAGTGCCAGCCCTTGTGGTCGAAGCTACGATAGGTACGGGCGAGGCCGAAGCGTTCGGCGAAGAGTTTCTTGCCGTAATCCTGGTCCGTCGGCTTCACGAGGGAGCGCGCCGACCAGCCGACGACGTCATGGTTGCCGATCGTGTGATGGACGGGCAGGGCGAGCTCCTTGCTGCATTCGTCGAAGACCTTCCATTGCTCGCGGATACGATCCATGCCGACGTCGAGCGCGTCGAAGATCAGGTCGCCGCCGGTCAGGACGAAGTCGGCCGGCGTGGCGAGGCGATTGACCGCGCGCAGGCATTGGCGGAAGCCTTCGGGGGCGCCGAGCTCGGGCTGGACGTGGATATCGGTCAGGAAGGCGAAGTCGAAGGACTCCGGTTCGATCGGCGCGGCGAAGGCCTGCGCCGCCAGTCCGGCCAGCACGCTGGTTCCGAGGAAGCGGCGGCGGTCCATGGTCATTTCAAGCCGGGCCGAAGCCGAAAAGGTCGAGGCCGAGCTGCCTGGCGCGAGCGATCACGGCGGGTTTGTCGATGAGGATGACCGCGTCGGCCTCGAGCGCGGCCTTCGCCACGCCGCCTTCGGCCATGCTCTCCAGCGTCTTCACGCCGAAGCAGGGCACGTCGAAGCGCCAATCCTGCGCATGCTTAGCGGTCTTGGTGAGCAGCATCTCCTTGCCGCCCGTCTGCGCGCAGCGGCGGAGCATGTTGTCGGTGCCTTCGAAGGCTTCGACGGCGATGACGGTGCCTTTCGCCGTCACGACGGATTGGCCGACATCGAGGCGGGCCATCTCGCGGGCCATACGCGTACCGAAGGCCAGCTGGTCGTCGCCGATGCCGCAGGCCCAGCCCGTCATGCAGCCGGGCGAGGCGAGGTGGTCGTCGAGGAAGACGCGCGCGTCGAGCATGCGGACGCCGATCTTCTCGATCTCGGCGGAGACGGCGCCGAAGATCGTCTCGGCATTGCGCTCCTTGAGCGAGGCCATGAGCGCGATGAGCTTCAGGTCGGGCACCATGCCGGTGAAGAGTTTGCGCGGCGTGACCTGGCCGGCCATGACCGCCCCCGCCGCGCCGAGTTCCTGGAGGGCGTCGAGCATCTGGCCGAGCTTGCCGACGGGGATCGGGCGGTGGTCGGCCGGATCGAACGCGGCGATGAGGGCCGGGTCGGTCTCTTCTTCGAAGGACACCAGCTTGATCTTGGCGCCGCGGGCACGGGCGCACTCGACGAGCAGGGCGGGGTAGCGGCCTTTACCGGCGATCACCACGACGGTCTGCGAGGGAGCGAAGTCCGGAGGGAGGAATCGGGAGGCGACCGCCATGGGGTGAGTGTTTCGGTGGAAGGGCCCGGGCTCAAGCCTGCTTTGGGTTGCCACCGGCCCCGCGGCGGAACGTAATGCGACATGCCTGCTGCCATCGGCATCCTAGGTGGGACCTTCGATCCTCCGCATGCGGGGCATGTGGCCGCGGCCGTGGCCGCGCACAAGCAGCTCGGCCTCGACGAAGTCCGCGTCATCCCGGCGGGTCAGGCGCCTTTGCGCGCTGGCGCCCCCGTGGCTTCCGCCGCCGACCGTGTCGCGATGTGCCGGCTCGCTTTCGCGGAGCATCCGTGGGCCGTCGTCGACGACCGGGAGACCCGGCGCGCGGGTACGAGCTGGTCCGTCGACACAGCCCGCGAACTCACGCGCGAACATCCGGACGCCTTACGGGTATGGATCCTCGGTGCGGATCAGCTCGCCCGGCTCGACCGCTGGAAGGATGTCGTCGAACTCTGCGGTCTCGTCGAATTCGCCGTCCTGTCGCGTGAAGGCATCTCGACCTTGCCGCCGCCATCCCTGGCCACGGTCATCCGGCTGTCGGTGTTGAAGGCTCCGGAGGTGCGAGTCTCGTCCACCGCGCTGCGCGAAGCCTTGCGCCGCGGTGATTCGCCCCGAAACGGCTTGCCCCTTGGCGTCGCCCGCCACATCGATGAGCGCTCCCTTTACCAAGCCTGACCATGTCCGCCCTTAAAAAGAAGACCACCAAGAAGACCCCGGCCCGCCCGGCCGGGAAGTCCAAGTCCAAGGGTCGCGCGCCGGCCAAGGGTGGCAAGCCGGCGGTTCGTCCGGCTCGCCGCATCATCCCGGCGGTCCCGCCCCTGAAGGCCAAGAGCCGTGGCGAGAAGACCGCTGCCAAGCCGATGGTCGTCCTGCCCAAGCTGCCGGCCCACCTCGTCACCGCCATCCGCGCGCTCGATGAGAAGAAGGCCGTCGAGATCCGCGTCCTTGAGATGGGCCAGATTTCCTCCGTCGCTGATTTCCTCGTGATCGCCACCGGCACCTCCGAGCCGCACCTGCGCGCCTTGCGCATCGCCCTCGAGCAGGCGCTTGACGAGGTCGGGGTGACTTGCCGCTCCGAATCCCAGCGCGACAGCGGCTGGACGGTCGTCGACGCCTTCGACGTGCTGTTCCATGTCTTCCGCGAGGACATCCGTAAGAGCTACGCCTTGGAAGCCCTCTGGAAGGACGGACTGGACATCCCGGTCTCGGCCATCCTGAAGGCCTGAGGGGGAAGCATCACCCGGTGGTGGTAGTGGGCAGGATCGAACTGCCGACCTAGGGCTTATGAGTCCCTCGCTCTAACCAACTGAGCTACACTACCGAAAACCGAGTTCGGTCAGTCCAGCCCAGCCCTTTGGACTCGTCAAGCCGATTGAGGTTCAGGGGCGGGCCTGGACGATGATCCAGAAGCACCAGAGCCACAGAAGCAGGCCTAGGCAGGCCAGGACGAGGGAGAGGCTCGCTTGGGTCTGCCTGATCTCCGCCAGGCCTTCTTGGTCGAGGGTGCGTCCGATCCGGCGCACGAAGGTGACCGGCAGGAAGCAACCCAGCGCGGTGGTGAAGGTCAGCAGGATGAAGAGCGAGATCGGCGGCGTCTCCGGGGACACCACGTGCCAGGCGTAGACCGCGAGCGCGAAGAGCGGAGGCAGCAGGAACGTCGAGCCGCACCAGAGGTAGCCGGCGCGTACGGCGCGTTCGAGGTTCTCGCCGGCGACCGAGCGACCGGCGTCGGGCAGGAGGCCGCCGTCTTCGCCGCCGAAGCCG
>Ga0214163_1000193_pt1 | contig 28583 bp, 22 predicted proteins | sample LakMenepilimnion_2_FD_153001 | JGI IMG/M metagenome (GOLD analysis project Ga0214163, IMG submission 153001) | Freshwater microbial communities from Lake Mendota, WI - Practice 15JUN2010 epilimnion v4 | ecosystem: Environmental > Aquatic > Freshwater > Lake > Epilimnion/Euphotic zone | place... | reverse complement strand
GGGTTCTTCAAATGCTCGGTCAACTTCGGATCATCAGACCAAAGACTTTCAGTTTGAATCTCAAGCTTCAATGAGCCGTTCTGAGGCGATTGCAAATCGGCTTTAGCATCCGCCTTGAACGTTTTGAAGCCACCCTTGTGAGCTCCTTCGGGCTTCTTACCAACAAAGTCAATCTTGGACTTCTCAGCATCTAAAGTCCAAGTCTCTGCGAAGGAAGGCGAGACAAACCCCAAAACAAGCGCCAGTGCAAAAATCAAACGCATACGATTCTCCCAGTCTAAAACGTAATCCAACAATTCTTTGTTCCGACCCTCGGAACACCGTATATTGTAACGAATTATTCAACCACCAACCGTTCTATCCACTCGCGAATTCTCGGCATGAATCTTCATCCATCAGAAACTCAATTTAAACAAATCCATCATTCAAACATCGCAGATGCCACAAAAACACGTCGACTAGCCTCGCCGAAGAAACGCTCAACCCTCGGATCCGTTCTTGTAACGCTCTTTATCATCGCATCCATTCTCGCGACAAAACTTCCTGCACAAAGCCCGTCGATCGATCCATCGAAAGCACAAGAACTCATCCGAACAGGAAGCTATGCTCAAGCGATCCAGATCGCAAGAGAACAGGTCGAGAAGAAAACTTGGAACGAAGCTTGGCCCCGTATCCTCGCTTTAACACTTCTCACCCAAGGCAAACCGGAGGAAGCTCTTCGTGTCTACGAAGCTTCCCTTGAGCGATTCAGCGATTCGATGCGACTTAGACTTCTCGGATACCAAATCTACCTTGAAAACAACCTACCTACAAAAGCCCAACAGCAACTCGACGACCTCGCCGCTTTAATCCAGAAAAGCCCTTGGAGATATTCGACGAAATCCGAATTGATCCCGCTCGGCGAATTCTTTCTTTTGAAAAACGAAGATCCCAAACAAGTTCTTAAACTCTGCTTTGACCAAGCACTCAAAGCGGATCCGAAAAACATCGAAGCGCACAAAGCAATCGCAAAGATGGCCCTCGACAAATCGGACTTTCAGGTCGCCGCCGATGCGATCAGCAAAGCGTTGAAGATCTCGGATTCAGATCCGGAAATACAGCAACTCGCTTACCAAACCTGGGTCCACTCCGACAAATCGCGAGCCGTCAATCACTTGAAACGTGCCCTTGAAATCAACCCCGAACACATTCCATCGCTACTGCTACAAGCCCAATCCTTCATGGATGCTGAGAACTATTCACAAGCCCTTTTGGTCTTAGAAAAAATCGAATCGATCAATCCCATTTCCAGCCAACTATGGGCTTTGCGAGCAGCCATCGCACACCTGGGAAACGACTTTCAAAACGAAGCTCAATTCCGCTCAAAAGCACTAACCCCACGAACCCTGAACCCACTCGTTGATCACACCATAGGCAAAAACCTTTCGATGCACTACCGCTTCGAAGAAGGTGCGAAATACCAACAACGAGCAATTATAGCCGATCCGACATTCCACCCCGCTCAAACACAACTCGCCCAAGACCTACTGCGACTCGGGAATGAAACAGAAGGGTGGAAAATGGTTCAAGCAGCCCGAGAAGCCAACCCCTTCAACGTAACAAACTACAACCTGCAAATCCTCAAAGGCGAACTCGATAAGTATACTACCATTGAAACTGATGGATTCCTGATCCGCATGGATAAAAACGAAGCCAAACTATTTGGCCATCGAGTTACTCAAATCCTCTCCGAGGCAAGAACAACACTCAAAGAAAAATACCACGCAAATATCCGTGAACCTATCGTTGTAGACTTGTTCGCTAAACAAAGAGATTTTGCTGTTCGCACCTTCGGACTTCCTGGCGGCGAAGGATTCCTCGGCGTGTGCTTCGGCCAAGTCATCACCGCAAACTCCCCTTCTGCACTTCAAGTCGAACACAACTGGGAGTCTGTCCTGTGGCATGAATACTGCCATGTGATCACCCTACAACTCACAGCGAACAAAATGCCAAGGTGGCTTTCAGAAGGAATTTCCGTCTATGAAGAACACCAAAGAAAGCCTGGCTGGGGTGAACCTCCACAACCTTCCTACCTCCATTGGATCCGCTCAGGTGACTTCGCACCTCCAAGCCAACTCAGTAGCATGTTTCTTGCCCCCTCATCACCCGAGAGACTCCAGTTCGCTTACTTCATAGCTTCCTGGGTTGTCGAATTCTGGATCGAACAATTCGGTCACGACGGCCTGCTGGCTCTACTTGAAGATCTTCGCAATGGACTCGAAATATCCCAAGCCATCACTAGGCGTACCACTAGCCTAGAAGGCTTTGACCAAGCGTTCATCAAGTATGCGATCGCCCGTGCAGGAAAAATCGCCCCGGAACTTGACCTAACCCCACCTTCACCAAAGCAACAAACGACGAACCAAGATTTATCCTACTGGGCTCTTCACCAACAACTCGACCTACTTCTTGGTGAAGAAAAATTCCAAGAGGCCCAGATCAAAGCGCAAGCGCTAGTGAACCAATGGCCAGAGGATCCCGCCCCCTCTAGTGCTCTTCGAAAACTGATTGCCCTCGAACGTAAACTCGATCACCCAACAGAAGAACGCAAGGCTTTAATATCCCTTACGAGCATTGATCCTCACGACTCAAAACCGTTGCTTCGTCTGATCGAAGTCGACAGTCAAACCAACGACTACCAATCTGTTGAATCGTGGTGTAACGCACTCCTTGCCATCAATCCGACTCATCAGCCAACCCTTAACAACCTCGCTATCTGCGGAGAGAAGCTCAATAAACCACAAGTGGCCATCGAATCGCTCATGGCCCTCTCAGAACTTGATCCCATCGATCCTTCAGATGTCTTCCTACGCCTGGCCACGGCCTATGAACTTCTATCGAAACAATCCTCGGACGTCCAATCCGAAATTTCAAAGGCTAAACGATACTGTTTAAAAGCACTCGAAGAAGCCCCCCGATTCGAACTTGCGCTGAAGCTGCTTCAACAACTCAACAGCCAAGCTATTACAGAAAGCTCGACCGCTGTAGAACCATCACAGGAATAACCGTTGCTTACGCGGCCCAATAGATCAAACCCGAGTTCATCAAAGCACTCTTGCCCAATAAGCCTTCAAGTAACCGGTTTCCATGCAATGTGTTGCCATCGGATGATCCATCGCAGCAGCACGACTCTCAATGATCTGCACCACTCGTCCACGACTGCGATGCCCCTCAACAACTTCACCCGTTGTACGCGCTGCTGATTGCACCACGTTCAAGAAAGACGGCCCGTCAAGTAATCCTGCACAACAACAGGTCAAAAGCACCCCACCACGTTTTACGAGCTGAATTGCAAGTCGATTCAAATCTAAATGCTTGCGTGTTCCTTCTTCAAGTTCCGCACGCGATCGAATCAGCTTGGGGGGATCTAATACGACCACATCGTACTGTTTTCCATTGCGAACCATATCACGCATATATGCAAAAGCGTCTGCATGCACATAACGAACGCGCACGTCGTTGATATCCGCATTCTTTTTCGCCATCACCAAAGCATCTTCGTCCAAGTCGACTCCCGTTACCTCGCTGGCTCCACCTGTCTTCGCAGCAGCCACCGAAAACCCACCGCTATAACAACAAACGTCTAATACCGTTCGGCCTGCGGTGTAATGAGTCAGAATCTCACGATTCTCGCGCTGATCGCAAAAGAATCCAGTCTTGTGCCCTGTTCCAAAGTGGACTCGATAACGAACATCCCCTTCGTGAATCGTCGAATAAGCCGGGAACCCCTCCGAACGACTCCCCTGCCAATGCCCCCCCTCCTGACTCGAAAACTGCGGAGAAGCTTGCACCAACCCGTGCTTGGTTCCCACCAAGGGATGTAAGCGATTTAATATCTCCGACGCGCGATGCGCCATCCCAAGGCTAAATACTTCTGCGCTCAAACAATCTCCGTATCGATCCACTACCAAACCAGGGACACCATCGGACTCCCCATGCAAAAGCCGATATGCATTCGTCCGCTTGGGCAACCCTAACAAGTCATGACGTAAACTCACTGCGTCCTGAAACAATCGCCCCCAGTCCTCATCCGTTGGTACCCCCTCCTGCCAAAAATACAACCGTACCGCAACTTCGGCCCGTGGATTGTAAATCCCATAAGCAAACAACTTTGGCTCTGCTAAACGCTGATGCTCTACTTCTAAAGCATAGACCGCGACCCAATCGCCTCCTTGCGGATTCCCCTCGATTCGTTCTAACCTCTTGCGAAATATATTCGGGTGCCGCGTGGCTCGCTGCACATAAACCCGACCAATACCATCACGTCCTGCGGGTACCATCGGCTTGTTCTCATAACTCATTAATATGTCTTTCCGTTGCGGTTTGAATTCCCGTTCCCTATCGACCTTGTAAAGCTAATTCCTCAAGCAATCGCTCCAAAAGCTCAAGCGATTGCTTTTCTAACTCCCCAATCCCATCGACTCGCGATTCAAGAAGCAACTCGGCGATCAATCGCATGATCCGATCAACCTCAGGTACCCTTCCCGAGACCTCATTCTGCTGCCAACGGTCCTCCGGATGGCAATAGATTCCCTTGGTTCGCAATTCCAACTTCCCATCTTCGGATTCGCTGAAGCTCCAAAGCCCAGACCATCGCGAAGTTATAAGCGACAACTCGCTTTGCCCGACGGCATAAGCAACCGTTTGCCCCAGGGCACTAGAAACCTTGCCGGATAGAGGTTGTTCCTCAAGGTCTACTTCAATCATCTCTGCTTGAGCCCCTTCTGCCCGCAGAACCAAAGACTTAAGCATCCCTCCTAAGCCCATGGGTTGAATGAAAACATCTTCGCGGCGACCTAAGGACTCTCCTCGACCGATGCGAAGCATCATTGGACAATGAAGCCGCTCTGAGTACCCTTCCCCATCCTCACCAAACTCTCCTCCCCCAAGCCCGATCCGAGCGTGCTCACCAAGCGGGTAGCCTTGCACTCCCGCTAAAGCAACGAAACACTCATCGAGCATCTCCATTCCTTCAAGCAATACGGATAACTCCCCGACTCCTCTGTCCAAACAGATCGCTTGCCCACCGGCTCCCGCCGCAAATCGGAATCTCTCGTCAGGGTCATAATCCTTCGCGAACACCATCTCCGGTCGAATCTTGCCGGCATAAGGCTCAGGATCCCCTTCGTCGCACATCACTTGCCGATACTCTTGCGGCGCATCCCAAATCCCAGCAAGCCCCTTGGCCTGTATCCACAAATAAGGTCTCTGATGCTTCGATGAAACCCACAACTCCAAACTTCGCGCGATCAACTCTGCAAACGAAGACTCAAACTCGGCCCCGCCATTTAAAGCAACTTCCACATACCCAGGATGCGATCCAAAACATGGATCGCTATTCCCCTGCTGGGCTATGATCATCCAATTCGATGAATCTATTCCATGCTTCTGAATCGTTTGCAATACTTCGCTGGTCGACTTCGAATGCATCCAATATTGATCATACACACAACCACATGCCGCAAACGCGTCCAAGTTGGGCGTAGGCACCAAGGCATTCCCATAGCAACCTACAAGATTAACTCCCCAGCCTTCGATCGTAATCAAGACTCCATAGCCAACTGCGGCAACATCCATGCTTGATTCCACGAACTACTTCGCCTCAATTCCAAACCACTTCTCGAATCCACTACCTGTCCACCGAAACACACCCTGTGCATGCGGGTCGACCACAACGACTTGATTCTCAACCAAGAACAATCCAACGGGATTCTTCAACGGTTCGCCACTATGGACCAACTTCGGTTCTTCACCTAACTTCCAACTCCACACTCCCTTTCGGTATCCATCACTTACCCAAATCTGATCTTCGGCTGTTACAACCACTTGGTGCGGAAAATCAAATATCCGACCACGCGTCACCCCCTCGACACTTCCATCGTTGGAAACTTTAAGCAACTGCCGCTCATCTTGAGAGACCACCCAAATCCGATCCGCATAGTCAACAAAAACCCCTCTTGGATTGATTTCCGCTAACACCTCAGGAGCCTCACCGACCGACTTCTGCTTCCATAAAACGCGTCGCTCAAGATCGGCGATCAATAACGTCCCATCCTTCATAAAAGCCATATCGGTAGGGATCCCAATCCGACCACCGACTGTTGGGACCCATTTTCCAGCAGCATCCTTGCGGTATACCTCGCGGGTCGCTGGATCCCCAATGGCTAACTCACCCTCCGGCGAAATCGCCAAACAACGCGCCGCATTCATCGGCTCTCGGTATCGCTTACTCCCCTCGACTTCCAACGTCAACTTGCCATCGAAAAACTTCCAAACCCCAGGGCGATTGCGATCGACAATCCAGACCGCTCCATCCTTGCTAACCACGGCGTCCAACGGATAAACAACACTCGCAGGACGTGTCCCCTCCTGCGCTTGAATCTGAGAGCATCCGAGTACCAAGCCCCCCAACAGCACGACCAAGCCGACCAGCAAGTCACTTTTCCGATTCGTCACGCAAAACATGCCCGGTTTCCCCCCAGCGATTTCTAAGGAACACTTTGCTCGCATTGTATATCAACGAATGAGATTCGTCCCCCAGGATTCCCATCGATGTACCCGATCAGTCCATAAAAACCGCAGGGCAGTCCATAAAAAAACCGCCGGGATCTCTCTCGATTTCCCGGCGGCATATGTTTAATTCGATTTCAAAACCATTCGTAACACCCAAAATCTGGGCAATTACCAAGGCCTCATTTGAGCTTACTCAAGAATCACAGGCGAAACAATCACGTTCGAGTTGTTGTTGTCGTCTTTTGCAACAGTGATGCCAATTGCAGTGAGTCCAGCGAGAGCAGCCAGTGGCAACAATCCACCACCAAAGCTACCACCAACCCCACCGCCACCACCACCACCAGCGGCACCGTAACCACCTGCCATGCCACAGCATCCCGCCATCGGCAACGGACAGCACTCACCTGCGATTTCTTCGGCAATCACTTCTACCGGAGCGCCGATGCAATCACAAGAAGCCAATTCAACGTTCAACATCGGAATCGCTTCTTCTTGCACCGAAGCGTGAACGAACCTTCGTCCATCCGAGGAAATCGATGCACTTGGCTCACCATCCATCGCCGCATCACTGACTGCAACAAATCCCAAAGCAGCAACCCCTTGTGGGCCAGATGCTACAAACCCGTAGTTGCCTGGCAATACTTCCTCAAACCGATAGTTGCCATTCTCGTCCGTCTTCGTCCTAGCTACTTCCTTGCCAGCCGAAGTCAAATACACCATTGTTCCAGCGAGACTGCGATCCCCTCCCGGTACCGTCACTCGCCCTCGAAGTCCACCTTCGGAATCAATCCCGACCTTGTAGCTGTTAAGAAACTTGCGGGTCGTTGCAATCGGATCCTTGTCTACAGCAACACCGTGTGTATCCCTCGGAACCGATCCGCTTCGCAACAAAGAAACCACTCGATCAGTTGCCGGTGTGAGGGAACGAATCTGAATTCCTGTTGGCAAGTGATTTCCAACTCCACCATCAAGCACCGTCAGAGACATAATCGCCAACGTGCTCGGCGTCTCAGCAACAAGGGAATAAACACCTGGTGCAACACTGTTGAATTTGAACGAGCCGTCCTCAGCACTTCGCGTACTAACGATACGCTTTCCACCTGAAATCAAGGAAACATCCACTCCGCTTTGACGAATCTGGCTGTCTCCAGCAGGTGCACCGATCGTGCCCGCAATCGATCCATCGGCTGCTCGATGTACCCATTGGTAATGATTCAACTCGTTACCAATCCCAGATTGCGCAGCCGGTGAAGACAACGATTCAGCCGCCCCTTCTTGGGCTCGCAACGTCATCCCGCCCAAGGTCAGTGCGCCAAAGACAAAACTTGAGGAAACCAACAGGTTGCGAAACATTCGACGTTGCATTTTTAAATTCCTAAACAAACTACGTAACCTTTGGGATTCGGAAAACACAACCCATGCGGATTGACTCTCGCGTCCCGAGCTTTCTCAAGTCTAGTTCCTGAACTTGCCAATACAAGCAAACTTCGGTTAAAACTTCCTTCCTATTTTAACATTCTCCGGCTAACAAGCAAATTTACTCCCCGCCTTTCGCGCACAACCCAACCCTTCATCAGCGAATCTAATTCTGCAATGACCAATCCCATCGGATCGACCGAAACAAAAACTCCAGCCCGACCAAAAATCAGCGCATTTCCGAAATGCTACCTGGAAGAAATCTCGCAAAAAAAATCGATGAGTGTCTTCGACTGGATCGAGATGGCAAAAGACCTACCCGCCGATGGACTGGAAATGTACGAAGGCTTCCTCTGGGAAACTTCGGATTCCTATCTTGCGAAAATTCGAAACGCACTGACTGAAGCAAATTTCCTAATGCCGATGCTTTGCTGCTCTCCGGATTTCACCCATCCCTCCGCCGCAAATCGCATCCGAGCGATCGAATACCAAAAGCGAATGATCGAAGTCGCTTACAAACTCGGTGGACCAGGAACCGTCTGTCGCGTACTCAGCGGTCAACGCTGGCCAGAGGTTTCCTTGGAACAAGGGCTTGATTTCGCTTCCCAAGCGATTACCGATTGTTTGAAAACAGCCGAAGACTTGGGTGTAGTCCTAGGAATCGAAAACCATTACAAGGACGGCTTTTGGACTTACCCTGAATTCGCTCAGAAGAAAGATGTCTTCCTTCAACTCCTTCAGAGAATTCCTCAGTCAGCATATTTCGGAGTTCAGTTCGACCCAAGCAATGCCGTTGTAGCGGGCGACGACCCTATAGAACTTCTCGATGCCGTTTTACCAAGAGTCGTTAGCATGCACGCAAGCGATCGCTATCTGGCTCCCGGAGCATCCCTGGCCGACTTGGCCAGTGCCGATGGTAGCCTCGGCTACGCCAAAGTTCTCTTGCACGGAGTCACAGGTAAAGGACTCAACGATTACGACGCAATCTTCACTCGGCTTGCTTCGATCAATTACTTGGGATGGATAAGTATTGAAGACGGTATGAATGGCATGGGTGAAATGAAAGAATCACTGGAGTTCTTGCATGCAATGTGCGATAACTACTATTCGTAAAGCCCGAATTCGCACATATCCCCTCTAAAGAGTCCTAGTGAACTCTGGTACCCCAAATTAATTTAATACGCATGATCCTTAAAAACGGTTCATGCGCTACAATTATTCTGGTCGCTACGACGAATACATCCCCTCTATCTTCGGATGATTCTAGCTTGTTACCTGTTCTATTTTTCTTGCCCATCCTATCTGCGGGTTTAAAGTTGAGATGACGACGCCCCCGAAAGCCGTCAAGCCGGTTTTCCGTTAGTCATTTCACCTAAGATGATCCCAACTATGCTCTCCAATGTTTTCAAATCGTTCGGATTTGCTCTGCTTGCACTCCAACTGTTAATGGGTTCAAGCAAGGCAGGATATGTGTTTAGCAGTACCGTCGAACAAAACGGCACCAAGGTAGACTTCAAGAAGACTCCGCAGAATCCTGCTGGTACCGGTTCGGCGTCCAAAATCGGCTTGTTCAGCTTCGGTGCGGATGCCGACCAATTCGATTACATTCGGGCCAAGATTCGTGTGTGGGCGCAATTACCTCCCGAAGCAATCGGTGACAAAGCCCCTTACATCGTGATTGCCAAGTCAGGAACCCTAGATCTCGATCTAGCCCTGACCGTCGGTGATGCAGTTCGCCTCGACCTTCGTGTCTCCTACGACATGTTTCCAAGCAGCAACGGGGTAGTCGAAAAGCAGACCGAATTCGAAACTGTTACGCTTCGTCAAAGCCTTGCGATTGCTGCAATCATGGCGAAGGATCCCGATCGAAAGGTAGAGGCTTGGCTAGCTAGCGATGACTTCAAAGCCATCACCGTTCCAGCCTCGATCGACACTCTTCAAATTGTCAACGGTCGGCCAACGATCGTCACCAAGATTTTGACTTCGACATTAACTCTCGAAGCCGTTCCTGAACCTTCGACTATAGCATTGTTCTTAGTCACCCCATGGATGGCTCACACGTGGAAAAGAAGACGTACGCCCCCCGCTAACTCAAAGCCCAATATTGAATAATTATGAACTTCATTCGCACCATTAAAAGTGGTTTGACCCTTACTTGCTTGCTAATTCTTGCGATTCACTCGGCCGCACGAGCCGATGTGATCACTGATTTTGCTCAACAGGTGGCTAAGGTAGAGAATACTACTTCCAGCCGCGCTGTTTATCTCGGTCGACTATTTAATAATGTCGATCCTGGGCCATTCCGCCGTATGGAATCCATGTATGCAATCGTCACGATTGCCCAAGCATCGAATGTTGCATTGTTCATCGGAGATGCGTCCGCAGGCTTTGAAGCTGCTCGCGCCGCGAACAAAGTTTTCGATTCTGGACTTCGTGTAACCACCGTAACTCAAGACCGAACCGAAGTTGTTTTCGTTCCTGGCGACCCCAACGTCTCGCCTCCACAGGATATTCCAATCCCAGCCGGTCTTGGAATACACGATTCGCTTGCACTGAACCGAAGACTCGACTTCTGGCTCGTAGGAGAATCGAACTCCGGATTTACCGTTCCATCAACCCTTGGAACCGATCCTGCACTCTTCTTTATCGAATTCCATCGAACGACTTCCGTCCCCGAACCTTCGTCCCTCGCCCTTATAGCGATTCCAGCGATAGGGTCCCTGATGCGAATGCGACGCAAGAAGAAACTTCTTGCGAAAGCCGAAGTAAAAAGCTAGTAGGTAGTCCGATCACCGACTACTGCGCCCCCAGGTGCGATAGAGTCAGAAGAACATACCCTGTAACCAATACCGGGTCCCCTTCCATCCATCGCACTTCTGGATTTCTCCAAGATCCGTCGACGCTCTGCGTATCCCGCAATTGCTTGAGAATCTCGGCTCTCCACCGGCGGACTCCACCCTCGGTCGGAAACTCTTCTTCACCAAAAACCGCCAAGGCTTTTGCCATGGTGTGCAGGTAATAATACAAACCCGCGGCACCCATCCCAGGATTGCTCGAAACGCTGTAGTTCTTAGAAAGAAAATCCAAAGCAGCCTTCACTCGATAATCCTCACGCCCCACACCCGCGTACAACATGCTTTTCAAACCCGCATACGTCATCGAAGCATAGGATCGCAATCCCCCGGTTGCCTCGTCTTTGCCCGCCATCGAATCCCCGCCGGCAGCCGGCGTGTAGTAGAACCCCCCGTCGTTGAGCTTCGAAGCAAACGGCGTGTCGTTCAATGGCGATTCCAAATTCTGGCAACGATTAACGAATGCCAATGCTCGCGCAATAGCTGGGTCCTCCTGAGGCACCCCGGTACTCCTCAATGCTTCGATGAAAAATGCAGTATTTGATAAATCAGGCCGTGATTTGCTCCCATAACCGGCGCCACCAAAGGCTGGATCCTCCGATTTGATACCCTCCCCTTCATCCCACTGTTCTTTTTTAACAAACCCTTGAGCTCCCTTGAGAATTTCGTCGTACTGCCCACTCGCATTGGCCTTCGATAAAGCCATCATCGCCAAGCAAGTCTCATAGTTCGCATGACGCGACCCCTCTGCATATAATCCCCCGTTCTCGCGACGTGTCTTTAAAAGATAAGCAATCCCCTTGGCAACCATGGGGTCATCGGCTTTCACCCCAACTGACAGTAATCCCCCCACAACCAGCCCAGTCACCCCCGGACCAGCCTGCGAACTGAAAGATCCATCCTCCCCCTGAACTTTACGCAAATAATCTACAGAGGAACTTACCAATCGATCCCGTTCGGCCTGCTGATCCACCTGACCGCTGCTACCTGGCTGCTGACCAACCAAGCGACTTACAAAAACCGGCTCTACGGGGGAAGGAAATGCACCAGCACCCAAAATCGCACTCACCAACCCGATTCGAACCATCCAACGCCCTCGAACCGCCGTTAACTTCGCCCGCTTCATGAAATCATCCACCTTTTCTCGTGCAATTCGAATAAGCTCCCCGCATACTCAGCCGACAACAAGCCAGCCGACATTCATGCAGGTACACTTCTAGCCAAAATATCCTTCAAAGATCTCCAACCACTACTATAGAAGACAAAATCCAACACTCCAATCACACTGAGTGCGAATTGTCCATGACCTAACAACGATCCGCCAACGCCAGTTATGATCCTCGAAGAGTTCGCTCGAAAACAAATCCAAACCACCGCCGAACAACTTGGATTCAAACTCCTCGGGTTTACCCCCGCAAAAGAGGCTTCAACGTTTCCACAGCTCTGTACGTGGTTGGAAAATGGCTACGCCGCTTCGATGCACTACATCGAACGTCGAAAGGACGCTTATCGACACCCGGAGTCCATCCTACCGAACTGCAAATCACTGGCTGTTCTTGCCCGCCCCTATCCTCCACACCCTTGGACCATCCGTTCTAAATCCGACCGTACGTCCCCTCCCGCAACGCACTATTCCCGAAATCCAACTCAACGCGCCATTCCAAACTCAGGAACCATCGGCTCATACGCTTCACCTCATTGCGATTACCACACGGCAATTCGAGATGACCTCAAACCGCTACTAGCCGAACTGAAAAAAATGTTCCCTGCGGCTCACTCGCGTATCGTCGTCGACACAGCACCACTTCTAGAACGAGACTACGCTCGAAGCGCCGGCCTGGGCTGGATCGGAAAAAACACTCTTTTATTGAACAAGAACCTCGGTAGCTATTTCTTCCTGTGCGCTATCCTCACCGAGATCGATCTCTGCGAGAACTTGCTAGAACAGCCCACTGCCGTATCGCACTGCGGTTCCTGCCAAGCCTGCATCGAGGCTTGTCCCACCGAAGCGATCCGCGCTCCGTATATCCTCGATGCAAACCGATGCATCAGCTACTGGACCATCGAACACAAAGGAGACATTCCACCCAAGATGCGAGAAAGTATCGGTCCATGGATCTTCGGTTGCGATGCGTGTCAGATCGTCTGCCCTTGGAACTCCAAACCCGCGTCCGCTCAATTCTCCGAGCCAAACTCACCACACTCTCAGTCTAAACACCAGCCCGCTACACACCGAGTTGAAGAAAAATCCGACCCTATCTTCTGGCTCGAACTCGATCAAAAAGCCTTTCAAACATCTTTCTCGGATACCCCGTTTTGGAGAACCGGTCTTGAAAACCTTCAGCGAAACGCCCTCTGTGTCGCGGCAAACGTCGGAATGAAACAAGCGATCCCTACCATCCGAAAATTCCTGGATCACTCCAATCCTATCCTGCAAGAGACCGCCCGATGGGCACTTCAGTCACTGGAACTTCAAACCTCAGTTATCCGCAATAAATCAAACCCAAAAATACCCGAAGAGTGACCGTCCGAGAACTCGATCGCATAAGCATAGTTTCCTATGGGTCGCATCCCTGCTACCTGCATCTGTACCGCTTCCTTCATCGGAATCACTTCCAATCCCAGCCCCCCTTTGCGGTCTTCTTTTCCACCCTTTTTCTCACGACATGTCGCGCAAGGACAAGCCTTACGCAAATCCCTCGCTTCCCACAAACTCTCCATCCCATCCGACCAGCGAATGCGTATTCGAGTCTCTCCATCCCTGGAAATCTCCACCGGTACCTCACCTGCCATCACCCACCCCCGAAATCCTTAACAAAACCTCTATTCCTCAACCTTTGACTACAGTCTAGAATCGACCTGTATTCTCGTCAAAACCCTCTGGGAACCTCACGACGCTGCCACCCTATGCTTATCCCTTTCAAAACCATTTTTATCGCTGGCCACCAAGGCATGGTCGGGTCCGCCGTTCTAAAGCTCCTCGCAAATCGCTTCCCCACTATCACTCCCATCCTGCGAACGCGCCAAGAACTTAACCTTTGCTCAAGTGGCGATGTAGAAGCTTTCTTTCAAGAAACAAAGCCCGATGCGGTAATTTTCGCTGCCGCAAAAGTTGGTGGTATCCTCGCAAATGCGACTTATCCCGTTGAGTTTCTCTCCGAAAACATCCAGATGGCAACAAACGCCATCGGTGCGGCCGCCCGCGCGAACGTTAAACGATTCCTGTACCTGGGCTCGACTTGCATCTACCCAAAACACGCCCCTCAGCCCATGGTCGAATCAAGCCTTCTGTCGAGCCCCCTCGAACCGACCAACGAAGCCTACGCGTTGGCAAAAATCGTCGGTTTGAAACTCTGCCAATACTATCGCAAAGAGTATGGACTTAACTACCACAGCGCCATGCCGACAAACCTCTATGGCCCAGGGGACAACTACCACCCCGACCACAGTCACGTTATCCCAGGCCTTCTAAGACGCTTCCACCAAGCGAAAATCGACGAAGCCCCCTCTGTGAGCCTTTGGGGCTCGGGTACCCCACGCCGTGAATTCCTTTTCGTCGATGACCTTGCTCAAGCCTTGTTACACCTGCTTTCCCTCGAGTCACCACCGGATTGGGTCAATATCGGTACTGGCAAAGACGTCTCCATTTTAGAACTGGCACACCTCGTCGCAAAAACCATTGGCTACCAAGGCCAAATCACACTTGATCCCTCCAAACCCGACGGCACACCTCTGAAACGCACCGACCCGTCCCTGATTAACTCAACCGGTTGGCAAGCCGAAACACCCCTTGAACTCGGCCTCCAAAAAACACTACAAGACTTCCTCAGTCGTAAAGACCAAGGAATCCTGCGTAGCAAATAATCTTACAAAACAGTATTGTTGCTTAACGATTCCAACTTGATGTACACAACTCGCATGGAAGGAACCCTATGGACAAGTCGGCTCTAATTACCGGTATCACGGGACAAGATGGCTCATATCTCGCCGAACTACTCCTTCAAAAAGGATACACCGTCCACGGATTGGTCCGCCGAAGCTCAAGCTTCTCCACCGGAAGAATCGATCATCTCTACCGAGATATTCACGAAAACCCAAAACTGCTCCTGCACTACGGTGATCTCACCGACGGACAAGCCCTGACGAACCTTGTCCTCAATCTGCAACCCGATGAAATCTACAACCTCGGAGCCCAAAGCCACGTTCGCGTCTCCTTCGATCAACCCGTCTACACTCTGATGACCGACGGCGTAGGCGCTTTGAACGTACTTGAAGCTGCCCGCATCCTGAACAACTCGAAACCCGTTCGAGTCTATCAAGCTAGCTCGTCGGAAATGTATGGCGATGTCCTCGAAACCCCACAAAAAGAGACAACGCCCTTTAACCCACAAAGCCCCTACGCCTGCGCAAAAGTCTACGCATTCTTCCAAACAATCAACTACCGTCGTAGCTACGGCCTATTCGCTTGCAATGGCATCCTCTTCAATCACGAATCCCCACGCCGAGGCGAAACTTTCGTTACCCGAAAAATCACTCGAGCCGCGACCCGCATCAAACTCGGACTCCAAAAGAAACTATTCCTGGGCAACCTAGACGCAAAACGGGACTGGGGATTCGCAAAAGACTACGTCGAAGCGATGTGGCTAATGTTGCAACATCAACAAGCTGACGACTTTGTCATCGCTACCGGACATACCTACTCCATTCGAGAATTCCTCGACTTGGTTTTCTCCAAGCTCGACCTGAATTGGAACGACTATGTCGAGATCGATCCACGCTACTTCCGACCCGCCGAAGTCGAACTGCTTCTCGGCGACCCAACCAAAGCAAAACAACTTCTAGGTTGGTCCCCAAAAACATCCTTGCAAGAACTCGCAGAAATTATGGTCGATCATGACCTGGAACTCGCAAAACGCGAACTGCACAACCAATCGTTCCAGTCCTAAACACTCGCCCCGAAAAAACAGTTGCCCTGAAACATGCGAGCAATCATCACAGGTATCACCGGCCAAGATGGTTCCTACCTCACGGAACTACTACTTGGCAAAGGATACGAAGTCCACGGGATCGTTCGCCGCAGCAGCACCATGCAACGCCCTAGACTCGATCACCAAGTCCACGATCAAAGTATCTACGGCAAAAAACTCTTTCTGCACTACTCCGACCTGACCGATACGACCTCCCTGCGCCGGATCATTCAACGCGTCGAACCGACCGAGTTCTACCACCTCGCAGGTCAATCCCACGTCGGACTAAGCTTCGATATCCCAGAGAGCACCTGTGAGCTGACCGCCATGGGAACCCTGCGAATCCTCGAAATCCTACGCGACCTATCACCCACCCCAAAATTTCTTCACGCTTCCAGCCGCGAGATCTTCGGAACACCCACCCAAAGCCCCCAAGACGAATCGACCCCGGTAAACCCAAACTCCCCCTACGGCGCAGCAAAAGCCTTCGCGAATCAACTCGTGAAAATCTACAGGGAATCCCACGGCCTGTTCTTCTGCAACGCTATCTGCTTCAATCACGAAAGCCCACGCAGAGCCGAAAACTTCGTTACGCGAAAAATAAGCCTCGCTGCCGCAAAAATAAAACTAGGCCTCCAAAACGAACTGCTCCTGGGAAACATCGATACCCACCGCGATTGGGGTTTCGCCGCCGAATTCGTCGAAGCCATGTGGCGCATTCTTCAACAACCCTCTCCGAAAGACTTTATCCTCGCCACCGGCCAATCACACAGCGTCCAAGACTTTATCCAATTCGCCTTCCAACACGTGGGGTTGAACTGGAAAGATTACTACCGACTCGATCCCCGATTCCATCGCCCCACCGAACCACAAAATCTCCTCGGGAACGCTTCGCTCGCCGAACACGAACTAGGATGGAAACACCAAACTTCCCTCCAACAACTCGCCGCACTGATGGTCGATCACGACCTCGCTTTGCTCAAAAATCTCTAACCCAACTCAGCGTTTTTCTCCTACGCTATTCTCCCCAAGCCCCTCCCCGGAATTTGCCTCCGAGACCCATCGATCAAGCTCCTCTAGACGCTCCTGCCACCCCTGCGCGATAACCCCTCGCAACCCATCGATCAATTCCAGAGCAATGTTTCGCACCCGCCCATCAATCCGAACCCCTTGCTCCACATGCCAACGCCCCTTTTCCAACTCTCCTAAACCCCAATTGACAACTCCTAGCCCCAAGTGAGCTACGGCAGGATCCCCACCCTCCACCAACCACCCCTGGGACTCTTGCTGAAGCCGGCTTGATACCTCTCCCCATCCACGCTCCTGACCCAACTTGCTGACTCTTTGAATCAAACCTGGAGTCACCCCACGTAAACGCACTGTTCGCAAAATCGAATAACTCAATTCTCGGTAGTCCACTTCGCTCTCGATTGCACTACCTACCGCCCGGTCCATGCGACGATCGTAGTGCCCCCCCAACATAGAGACTCCGCTCGCGCCAGTACCAGACATGCCCACTGACGACTCATCGCGACTCCATTGCAACCCTTCGACCAATACACCCTCGGCAACCCGCCATTGACCTAACTCTTCATATGCTAACGCCGCTTGTTCTCTTACCGCGCGATTCCGAGGTTCTGAACCCAACACCCCCAAGAGCCGTTCTGCACTCTCTTTCAATACGCGATCTGCATTGGATGCATCCCCGTGCCGACGATACATCTGAGCAATCTCAACCCCGACGCCAGGGGAAGCCTCCCAAGCCTTGCGATACTCGGCATCAGCTCTCTGCAAATCGTTCTCCCACGATGCCAATCTCCCTCGCAATAATGCAATTTGCCCCGGAGCCACTCCGGAAGCTCGATCTACGTGCCACCTGACCTTCTCCAACCTCGTCCCAAACTCGTCTCCTTCAAGCCGCTCAATCCCCTGCAAATATTCTCCTGCCCTCCAATAGTGCGCTACACCTAACCCTTTAGCATCCTCGGGCGAGAGAACTTCTAATACCCGCCGGCCTGTTTCCATCGCAATAAGCGAATTGACTCCCGAAGTTACTGCTCCATTTTGCATACATATCAATCCATACAGCAACTCTTTCTCCGGATCGCTAAACCCCTCGTCGCGTATCCATCGCTCCGCATACCTCCTCCCCTCTCCTTCGCGTAACTCTCCCTTGCTATATGCACTCTGCACACGCACCAAATAACGGGTCAAGATCCGCTCCCGATACCACCCCCACACCACAACAGATCCAATCACGAATAATCCCAACAGCACACTCGGTATACTCCACCAATACGCTCGCTTACCACTCCCCCGCAAAAACAAACCCGACACCGGATACGCTACCAACCGAACTGCAATCCAAAATAACTTGCTAAACCCACTTCTAACCCAACCCCAAAAACCCTCGTTCGTCCCACCGGAAAACCAGCGAAATAGCCACTCAAGACCATCAGCCATCCACTCAATAATCCGTAAAGGCAACTCGCGTAACCAGACAAGTATCCACTGAATCATTTAGGATCACCCTTTTCAATGACTCCATCAAATGACCCTTGAATCATCTCATACAAAGCGATCATCTCGCGTTGCATCTCCTTCGAAATCGGTCGAACTCCTCGTACCTCAAGCGAATATTGGCCACTTGCCCCCAATCCCGCTGGTCTACTCCATCCGCTAACTACAAATCCTTCCTCTGCAATCGTTCGACTCATCGACCAATACTGCAGTTCCCCCTCTCGCCCCTCCTCAAAGATCCTCCACCCATACCAACGCCACAACCAAGCAGCCCAAGGCTTGTCAACCCAAGCCCCATCTAGACGAAAACGAACACTGTATGCGTCTTCACTGACGGGGACATCTCCAGCACTCTGCGCCCTTTGCACCTCACCAACCCGCGTTAACTCCCACTCGCGCTGCTTGAAACTGTCTACTTGTGAGAATACGGGAACAAACCCCTCGAAACTCCCACCTTCAACCTCCTTGAACATCCACTCTCCGACCTGCTGAGTAGAACTTTCAAATGCACTCGAACCACCAGCCTCTCCTCCAAGTTCAGCCAAGTTGCTAAACCTCTCCGGCGCAACCCAAATCCAACAACCGATCACCCCATACAATAAAGTCCCGATCACCAGCCCCCACAAACCACCTGACTTGCGAACTCCACCCCGTTGACTTCTTCCCCCTGCGTTCAACGGCTCGTCACCTTGAACCTCCTCGGCCTCCCGGTACGTGAACGCAGAGTAAAACTGATCCGAACTCCAAACAAGAAACAATACACTCGCAACCCCTAAACCATCAAACCACCCCAAGAACTCTTCCGATCCGCCCCCCTGCTTTCCAACTTGTGCCCAAAAGTAATACGCGATCATCCCACCTTGGATAACCACCAACCAAAACACACCGACGACCGTCAAGTAAATCATCCGGAACCAGCCGTACCGCCTCAAAAAACCATAAGAGATCACAGTAAGGATCACCGGCCCGAACCACCTTAATCCTGCCCCCTGCTCACTACCCAACACGTCCTTGTCCACCAATCCAATGACATTCCCACGCCAATAATAAAACACCCTCGCCATGTCCAACAAAACACCTGCAAACCAACTCGCTAACCGCTGCCCTACCTCATGAACTCGCCACTCGATACCCCAAGGCAATAACGGAACGAATCCCAACAACAATCCCATCCTTACCACGGCCCCAACCCCTAACCCAAACAATTCGCCCACCACCGTTGCCAACATCCACCCACTACCCATCCACACCAAACGCCAATCCTGCATCCAATATCCCAAGGCAGTCAGCGCACAAGCCAACAACAGTAAACCGTACCCCCAAACAGCATCCACAACTCGCTTCTGATCACGCCACCCACCCAAACGCATCGATGCAGCTATCCCCACACCGGCAACCCCCAAGATCACCACTCCTAAATCATTCCACCGCCCAGCTTGAATCACACGATGCAAATGAGATGCAAGCCCCCTGCCATTCAGGCCTAGTGCTATCAACGCAACTACGGTTAACACTCCGCGATCCATTCTCTTGCCCCTCAATGCGCTCTGCAACGAAACGGAATCCTCGAACACCCCTCTAAAATGAAAGACGCGTCACCCAATGACGCGTCTTTCATTTCTCACCAAATCGCCGACCAGTGCACTCTACGATTTACCGATTTACCGACCCACCGAGTTACCGCCGAACTATTTACGGCAAGCCACTAGCTACGCTCCTTGATCGCCGACCGCTCCTTCGATGTCATCCGATCCTCCGATCCTCGTCGATCCGAGTAATCGGAATACTTCTTGTCATAGTACTTGCCGTAGTTATATCCGTGGTAGTAAGCCCCACGGTAGTAAGTCCCATACTCGTTGTAGTACAGATTCTCATCCATACCGTTAACGATCACCCCGATCAAATTCCCGTGCACCATCGCCAAACGACTCTTCGCTTTATGGGCAGACAACACGACTCCCCTACGAATCCGCAACACCATGATAATCCCATCGACCACCCCTGCAATCGATGTCGCATCCGCTACAGGAATCACCGGCGGAGAATCGATCAACACATAATCGAACTTCTCTCTCAACTCCTGAACCATCTCCGCAAAACCCTGTGACGCCACCAACTCACCAGGATTCTTAGGACGACCACCCGTCGTCAGCAGCCATAAATTCTGCTGAAATTCACAACTTCTTAACGCTTCATCAAGCCCGCATTGCCCTTCTAGATATTGCACACCACCGGGCTCAAACTGCACCCCGAAATTCTGCTGAACTCGTGGCCGACGATAGTCTCCGTCAACCAAACAAACGCGTTTGTTCGTCTGCGCCAATGAAATCGCTAAGTTCGCTACCGTAGTCGACTTACCATCCCCAGGTGACGGGCTCGTAAACATGAACACCTTCGAACCCGATTGCGCTCCAGTAAACAACAAAGAAGTTCTTGCTGCACGGAACGATTCCGATACCGACGAATTGGGCTGATGCGTCGCTACCAACATCGGTGATCCCGCAAATCCATCTCCGACCTTCGACTTCTTGATCCGTGGTACCTTGCAAATCACCGGAACATTCAAACTCTCTTGGATGTCAATCGGTGTGCGATAAGCCAAATCGGAGTGATCGATTAAAATCGCTAACCCACAGCCCAAAATCCCACCCAACAACACCCCACCCAACAGAAACTTCCACAACTTCGGAAACACCTGCGATGGACTCGAAGCCTCATCGATGATCTTCACCCGGGTCGAAGAATAGGAATCCGACACCGCACGCATCGCTGATAATCGCTCAAGAATCTGCGCGACGGAATTCCTCCGCTCGTCGATCTGATCACGCAACATGTTCAACTCAGTAATGTCAGTCGCGATATTCGAAGACTTGATCGTCAAGTCCGAGATGTCCTCCGACAACCGATCCAAATTGTACTTCGACCTGTCCCGCTGATTCGTCAACGCAGTCGCATACAACTGCAAGATCTCTTGATCGCGCGTACGTACTTCCTTCGACAACGCTTCACTCTTCTTCGAAATCTCTTCCTCGTCGCGAAGCAACGCCTTCAACGTCTCCAACTCGTCATTGAGCTTCTTGCGAGTCTGAACCGCAGCTTGATATTTCGCCTCCACAAACTCTACCTGCGGATGCCGAGCACCGTAACGATTCAACGCTTCTTGTCGCTCGGCTTCGAGAACAACCATGTCCGCATTCGCAGACTCCATCCGCTGCTCATAACGAATCAACCGCTGACGGTCCTCGTCTGTCATCGGGTTGAGCAAGTCGATACCCGGTTGCTGCTTATCTAAATTGAAGTACTTCTTCGCTTCAATCACCGCCAATCGAATCTTCTCATCCCCGCCGCTGGTGTCCTGGATCGCACTTTGCAACTGCTCTAACTGCTGATCCGCTTGCCGAAACTCCGAAACAACCTCGTCCCGCGCAATACGTAACTTTTCAATCTCTGTCACGTAAGGATTAATCCAGCGGCCCTTGTCGTTCTCTGCCGACAAGTTCAACTCTTTTTGTAACTGGTAATAACGATCCTGATCCCGCTTCTGATCCTCCAACAACGATTTCTGCAACCGCTCAATCAACTCGACCGACTCTTTCCCCGAAATCTCCGAGTCCTTCTCAATTGCATTGATGTAGGAAGCTACCACCTGATTGAGGATCCCTTGCAAGTCCTCTTTGTTACCACCCTCGCATATGATCTCCAAAGCATCGGACGACAAATCCTTTCCGACCGGAGCAATGGTAAGCATCCGTCGCAAATCCGATAACGGTGACTCCGCTCCAAGAAACGTAGGCAACTTTTCCAATTGCCCTCGTCGCATCGCATCGCTCAAGACCGTCTGGCCGGACAACAAGACACGCTGCTTCTCCAACGCCACCGTCTGCGGGACCACCTCGCCATTGATCACACTCGGAGGCGCTTGCACAAACAACATCAATCGCAAAACAGAAGCATACACCGGCGTCGCTTGCGTATAGAGCAAACTCGCAATGCCCGCACCCAGCAAACTCAACAATACAATTACCGACTTGCGACGCCACAATGCGCCATAGAAATCAATGCTCGGGACCGGACGCTCCTCCACCACACTCGTGGCTCGACCACCTGAACCCGATTCGTCAAACCCATACTGCAAGTGCGGCCTGTCCATCTACTCGCCCCCCGACATCCTCAACCCCTAAGCCTCCATACTCGCCCAACTATACGGACTAGTATCGAACCTTAGACTTCAAACAGAAAATGCTAGCACGCAAGTAATCCTAGGGAATCCATTCCAGAATGTCCACTCGTTTCCTACTCACCTCAGCAATCCTTCTTGCCCCATCGGCTTGTCAAGGCACCAAACATGAAGTTTAAACAAAACTTCCACTCACCGTACCACGTACTGCATCAACTTCCGCATCGGCTTAAGCCAACGTAAACCCCACGGCGGACGTACCCCATTGACTCTCCAAGCTCGCTCATCCTCCCTGTTCGCAACCAAACGATTGCGAAGCGTAGCATTGCTCTTGCCCCCCACACGCATCTTCACCATCACCCGCGGAATATACCCCATCCGAACCCCACCAACCCCCAACATTCGGACCATCAACTCGTAATCGGCAGCTATCTGAAAATCCTCTCGAAACCCACCAAATCGCTCGTAACACTCACGACGCAAATACACCGTCGGATGCGCTGGCATCCACCCCCACCGAAATCGATCCTGGCGATACTCACCCGACTTCCAATGACGAACCAACTTGCTGGTATCTCCCATCTGGACATACTGCAAGTCCCCATACACCCCAGTCAACCCATCCTCCCCCAATCCCCCAATCCCCTCAACCACCCGAGATATCACCCCTGTGTCGGCATACACATCGTCCGCATGCAAGAAACCGATGACCTGACCCGTTGCAAGCCGCACTCCCTTGTTGAGCGCATTGTAAATCCCTGTATCAGGTTCTCGCACACTCATGGCGATACGCCCAGCATACCGCCGGATCACTTCGTCCGTTCCATCGCTAGACATCCCATCAATGAGAATGTGCTCAATGTCCGGATAGTCTTGGCTCAATACCGATTCCAAAGTATCGCCAATGGTTGCCGCCCGATTGTAAACCGCAGTTATGATCGATACTCTCACGTTCGCCTCTACACTCCCTTTTGCAACACCTGACGAACACTCTCGCACACCCATCGTACCTGCTCGTCGCTCATCTCCGGATAACTCGGAAAATTGATACCCCGACTCGACACTTCATCAGAATTCGGCATCCGGCGATACCCACCGCTATACATCGGCATCGAATGCAACGGATAAAACACCGGCCGAGTCTCGATCCCAACCTCCCCCAATGCATTCCGCATCGGATCTCGCATCGAACCACTCGGTAATAACCCACAGACCATCCAATGGGAATGATCCATCCCCTGAACCTCTTGCTGAAACTCCACCACCCCCTGCAACTCCTGGCGATACAAAGCCGCAATCTGTCTCTTCCTCTCCAAAGTACTTTCCAATCGCTGCATTTGAGCACAACCTATCGCCGCACATAAATTTGTCATTCGATAGTTATAGCCAATGATGTCATGCCAATACTCTCGGAACTTGGCTAACCCCTGTCCCTTCAAGTGTGAGACTCGCTCGGCAAGCGTTGGATTACCCGTGACCACCATCCCCCCCTCGCCAGTCGTAATCGTCTTGTTTCCATAAAAACTGAAACTTGCAATATCTCCATGCCCTCCCACATGCTCTCCGGATATCCTCGAACCGATCGCCTCAGCGCAATCCTCAACCACCAACAAATCATGCTTGCGCGCTATCTCCATGAGCCCACGCATGTCACACGGTAATCCATACAAATGAACCGCCATGATCGCGCGAGTGCGACTCGATATCACCCGCTCAACATCCCCCAACGAGATGTTCCAAGTCCCCAACTCGCAATCGACAAACACCGGCTTAGCACCCGTATAACAAACCGCATTCGCACTCGCTACATAAGTCAGCGTCGGTACGATCACTTCGTCCCCAGCCCCTATCCCCAACGCCATCAATGCCACATGCAACGCCGTCGTGCCATTCGATAGACTCAAGGCGTGAGGCAACCCAACATAGTTTGCAAACTCTCCCTCAAATCGACCGATGAACCTGCCCTTCGATGATATCCACTCCTCATCGAGACAAGCCATCACATACTCTTTTTCCAATGCCGTTATCGTCGGCTTGTAAACCGGTATCTTAAACCCTTGCGTTCCCATTCTCACTCTCTCCTGACTCAAGTTCTATATCCGTGTTTTGCTGCAGGCTTCAACGTCCCGAAGTATATCCTCACGAAACACTACGACTTTGTGCGCGACTGCTCCAAAGTACTCCGCCATAACTCTTCCACTATCGGACCAACCTTGATCTGCCGTAACTCCTCGGTCCTCTCCCTACTGTTCTTTATACCAAACTGACGATACTCATCATCGACCGCCATCCTCAACATCATGGATCCCATCTGAGCAGCATCCCTCGGATCAAAAACGAATCGCTCATCACCAATCGTCGACGGCAACGATGTCGTCGAAGCGCACAATACCGGCATCTGTAATTGCATCGCTTCAATCAACGGAAAACTACCCGCTTCATAAAGCGAAGGAACCACCACACTCAAAGAATTGCGATACAACCATTTCAACTCCGCCGGAGATACCACCCCAAGAAAATGAATCGAATCTCTCACCGGTGATCGCTCCACCCGATTTCGTATCGCTTCTTCATAGTACTCGTTCTTTACCCCCGTACACACCAAATTCAAACGGCCAGAATACTCAGATCTGACCCTCTCGAAAGCCTCGATCAACCCCAAGTGATTCTTGTGCCGCCAAGTCTGTGCGGGATACAAGTAATACCGCCCGAATTCACCGAACTTCTGAGATACCTCTGCCTCAGGACTATCATCGGACTCACCAAATCCACACTCGGAATAAGGAACCGGCAAAACAACCACTCGCTCATCAGGCAACCTGAAATATCGCAACAAATCCTCCTTCACGTGATCGAAGGAGACAACTACCCGATTCGCTTGAGAAATCGACCCCCAATACAACTCCGCTCGCAACGCACGATCCTCAGGTGAAAAGAACTCCGGAAAATGTAACTCCTGAACATCATGCATCGTCACAATGAACGGACACCGGAATGTCAACCTCGGCGGCAACTGAAAAGGAAAATGCAACAAGTCATATCGTAAATCACAATGAATCCGCGATAGCCAACCTCGATATGGCGCCCTCCGCCCTACCCCGCGAGGATGCATGAAATGGTACAAGCAATCCGCTCCATGAAACAAAGCGCGGCGGAACAAACCATTGCGCCGAACCTTGCGCCACACAAATCCTCCACCTTCCAACGCATCCCCACGAGCCGAAGCCCCCACCGCCGTGCTCTCCTCGCTACAAAACGCTTTACCCCCAAGCACACTAACTTCCATCCCCCCAAAGCGATGATGCTGCAGAGCCCGCAATAGACGATCGGCATAAGGCGCAACACCCCCGGATGAAACGTCCGATTCCCCTCGATAAAAACCTATTCGGTCCAATGCAACCTCCTAAAAACTCTCACCGTTCAACTCAATCTTACTCGCACCCCGGCAGCGTTCCTCCACCCAACTCAGATCCCTCACCCATAAATGATTCCCTTGAGCTTTCCCTCCAGCCCCCACCGAAATCGCCGTCAATGTGCGTCCCCAAGGATCATACACCATCGACTCAAACCCCGCTCCCCGCATCAACGCCGCAATCCTCTCGTCGTTCCCCTCCAACATCACCCCCTTTAGCCTGCGGTCACTCAACGAACCCGCCGCCCCCTGCAATACCTCCCACTCATACCCCTCTACATCCACCTTCCATAACTCCCCTACCTCGCCACCTAAAATAGTATCCAACCCACAAACCACCACCCGCATCTTCTCTACCGGATCACTCTGAGCAACCACCCGATTCATCGTGTCGTGATCGGTCCGAAACCACACCTCCCCTTCCCGAGCCCCCGCTGCACAATGATGCAACTGAACCCGCTCCTCCAACGCGTTGATCCGAACATTCCTCTCCAACTTGCGAAATGTCCCCGGCACCGGCTCGATACTCACCGTCCGACAACCAACCACCCCTGATGCTAAAACGGTGTAACTGCCGATGTTCGCTCCAACGTCGACAAACAAATCCTCCCCACGAAGACAATGCAAGACAAAAGCCATGTCCGAGAATTCATGCAACCCACAATAAATATTTCCCGTGGCACCCGTCATCGATCGCTCCACGACCAAACGACTCTCACCGACAAACGGCACAACCACAGGATGCCCCACAACCCGACTCCCAACCTGCCAACGCAACCATCGCATCATCGCCGCAAACCGACGCCGACGCGTTAATGGATGACTCCATATCCACTTCCAAGTGCGTATCATGGCCCCTCTACCTTTCCTTCAACCTCGCGCTGCGCTTCTTGAAACAATTCCTCTAGCCCGACAACCTGAACCCCTCGGTCCTTCAATACTCGAAAATCGTCCAACGCAACCTCCCAAACTCGACATTCCCGAGCAAGCAACCCACGCCCAAGCCGCAACTCCACCACCCTCGGCATCCCTGCAACCATCCCATCAACCACACTGCGCACTTTCTCCCACTCCAACCCTCCCCGCCGTACCCTACCCAACAAATAACGCATCAATCCAACCAAAATATCGACATCACCCTCTTCCCACTCCATCCCTTCCTCCACCGCACCCAATCGAATCCCCTCACGCATCCAACCGAGAGTCTCCAACAATCGATCCCCTCGCGATCCAATTAACTCCACTCCTTCTAAATCCCCTTCACCCCGAAAATATGCATCCAATCCACCCTCCACCTGAGGATGATCCACCCGAAACCGCATCGCCGATCGGTACCAATCCCCCACTCCAATCCCGCCAAAGCCCCCCCTCGGAAACAACCGCCCTGACTGCATCATCCGAAAATGACTTGCGACAATCCGATCGATCAATTCCCGCTTTCCATCCACCGAAAACCCATCCAAGCGACTCAATACAGCGACGCCGCCCTCGGATAACCCCGATACCATCACCAACGCCCTAAAAAAGCTATCGACCAACTCACCTCGTTGTGCTTCATCCAGCCCCTCTGGTTCACGCTTCATCAAACCCGCCCCCTGAACAATCGCTTCCCTGGCTTCTTCTCGCCCACCCCCAACCTCCAAACTCCCCAACCCCTCGGCCACCCAAACGCGATCAATAAACTGACTCACCTCCTGTACCTCAACACTACTGAATCCATCACGCAATCGATTCACCCCCATCTCCAGCCACTCCCGACGCGTCTGCTCCTGCTCCTCCACAGCACTATGCCCAACCTGCACCTCAAGCCTACCTCGCGCACTGTGCACCCAAGCTAAATCACCAAACTCCTCAAGCCTTCGCAACATCTGCTGCACATCACTCAAACCCAAATCGCTCCTAGTACCCACACGCCCCAACTGTTGACGCAAAACCCAACCCCTTGCCCACTGCGCATCCTCACCCTCAAGCCGCATGGCGCTGCGAATCGCATCCTCCGCCCTGCCCCGCTCCATCACAGCCACTGACTCAAACTCTCCTTCATCTCCCGATTTACTCAACCCTCGATCCACCCCACGCCCCCCCACCCGCTCCAACTTTTCCCCCACCTGAACTTGCTCTCGCATCGAAGCGCGAATCCCCCGCTCGATACCTAATCCCAACTCCGCACTCCACCGACGCCATCTCGCTTCCCCCGGATATCGAACAATCAACCGGTTCGCCGCCAACTCCAACCTGCGAAGTCGATCCACACCCTCACGCAACGATTCCCCTTCTCGAACTATTCGCCCCTGGCGAACATCACCTAACCCAGCGAGGATCAAGCCCTGGTAGCGATTGTCCACACGAGGCTCGACCCAAAGGACACTCCAGGCAAAAACTAAAATACTGACGATCGCCAAGACTACCGAGGGAAGGCCCCACCGCCAATATGTCTGCGCACTCTCCGGCAAATGCTCACTCACTTCTCACCTCCCTCCACACCACGAAGCTCTCGCAACACCCCCTGCGAGAGAGCTACGACTTGCCGCCTGCCAACAAGAAACATCCCTCGCAACTCAGCCAAATCCTCCTGCGTCGGATCAATGTTCGTATGTGCCAACTGCTGATACTGGAATGTCAACGGCTCAATCCCGCGATCTATCCTCCCCTTCCGATTCCACAACGTGTTCTTCCACCTCGCCGCA
>Ga0214163_1000192_pt1 | contig 28595 bp, 27 predicted proteins | sample LakMenepilimnion_2_FD_153001 | JGI IMG/M metagenome (GOLD analysis project Ga0214163, IMG submission 153001) | Freshwater microbial communities from Lake Mendota, WI - Practice 15JUN2010 epilimnion v4 | ecosystem: Environmental > Aquatic > Freshwater > Lake > Epilimnion/Euphotic zone | place... | reverse complement strand
AGAGTAAGCAAATTCGAGACGGCAAGGGACGGGGAAAGGATAAATGGCTCCCAAGGGATGGGTTTGAGCTGATCGTATCGGATGGCTTGGTCGAGCCTAAAAGGGCCGACTCGGGTGCGTTTCAAATCGACCATCACCGCGTCGGATCCGAGATGCTTGGCTATGTCGCTTCCAAGAGTTCGCATGTAAGTACCTGTGCTGCACACGGTACGGATAGTAAACGTCGTTGAATTGAGGTCGAGCAATTCCAGTTCGTGGATCTCGACGGAACGTTTAGGTATCTCGACTTGAATGCCTCGCCGCGCATGCGCATGAGCTCGCTTGCCATCGATGCGAATGGCGGAATAAGCAGGTGGCGTCTGCTGAATGCTTCCGAGAAATCTTTCCAATGTCGAAAGCAGGGGTAAGCGTTCGAGAGCTGTTGCAGATTCGACTTGAATGCATTCGGTTTCCAGATCCCCCGAAGCGCTGCTGAACCCGAACCGAAATTCGCCGATGTACTCTTTGTCAAACGCGTGGACTTGATCCATCAACCGGACGGCAGGGCCGAGGAGCAAGACCATGGCACCATGGGCTAGGGGATCGAGGGTGCCGGCGTGCGCGATCTTCGTCGAACGATCACCGCTCTGCCTTAACGCTGCGGTCGCTTCATTGACACAATCGCGGCTCGTCGGGCCGGGTGGTTTGTCGACGACAAGGATTCCGTACCTCAAGATGATGCTTACCAGCGAATATCGATGGGGGCACCGGTTCGTACGCCAAGCATCATCGAGGCAGAGTCGCTTACCAGATGTACCTTTAAAGGAGCATTTCCTTCGGCGATCGCAATGAGTGTCATACTGGGCTGTTGATGATTCGAATCAAATAGGCCCAATGTCTCATGCTCACCGTCGATGAGAATGCGTGTATCGGTCGATCGCGGAATAGAGTTCCATGACTCAGGGGCGATATCAGTGATAAGGTCCCCATCGGAAGTTATTTCTACGACGATTCCTTCGATGCGTCCCGACACTTAGTTGCTCCTTCGATGAGTTCCCGCGTCTTCTACGAGTGCGGTTTGATGATCAGACCCGCAATTGTACTCGAAAAGGAACCCCCTTGGGGGGGAAGGCAAGTTGATTGCTTTGATTCAACAGAGAGATTCGTCAAGTTTTGATGAAGAAACCCTCATGTTAGGTTCCTCAGAACATTGGGAAATCGCATGTTTGGGTTATCAACGTTGCGGAATCGAAATAATGTGTTTGGGGCCGGGGTGTAAGACCCCGAGCCAGCGGCCGCGCCGGATATCTACCACCGGCGCACCATCGAGATCATCTGGTAGATTGACCGAAGGGTCTAAAACAAGCCCCAGATCGGTTTGCGTAATTCGTGATTTATCGACAAGGATCGATCGGTCGGTTTCGGGAGAGACGATTAACACATCATCGATAGGCTCGCCGACCGGTTGTAGAAATTCCATGGGGTCGAGCGGCGGAACAGCGGTGGTGGGAGCCGAAGGAAGTCGTAACCGCAACATCGACGCGCTCGCATTGGTGGACATGGGGATTTTGGAGTGGAGCGTTGGGCCCGTTGGAGTGCCCGCTGGAGTACCCGTTGAAGAAATTGAGGCGAGGGCTTCGTGCGGTATGCTGACCCCTGCGACTTCAAGTTGGCCGGAATTTTCAATGGCACTTGCTGGAAGGTTGGCGAAGTCCTCGCGGAGCAGAAGGGTCCCGTCATCGAAGAGGAGTGCCCATCCAAGCTTCTGCTTGGTGACTTGGAATCCGAAGGATGATTGTTTCCAAGTTAGACTTGTTCGGTAGCAGACTGGCGATTGACGTTGCAGCTTCTCCCAAAGAGCGCCGTAGGGCAGAGAAGGGTTCCACTGCGTCCATTCATCTTCGGGGCGTTCGTGCAGATGGAAGCGAGCGCCGGTGCTTACGATTTTCCCTCGATGGTCCGGTGTTGCGAACTCAATTCCACCATACAAAATTTGGCTTATAGAATCGGCTTCGAGGGATACGCCAGTAATCCCGAGTCCGAAACGCAAGCCGGATCGCATCCAGAACTTGGTGTTGCTTCGTACGAGTTCATGGTATTCCGGGTCGATCGCGCACCGCACCAGAACGCTTCTCGCATCGCTTGCGAGACTGACTGACAAGACATCGCCGACATGGAAGCCGCGATGCAAGATCGGTGTGCCGCTATCGAGACTAAATCGCTTGGCCGCGTCCAAGATGATTTCTACAGAACCTTCTTTGGGGCGAATCGACGGTGGTGAATCGAGGCCTTGAAAGCGTTTTGTATTCGCGAATTCTGATGTGCCAGGTTCCATACCGATATACTTCGGACCGACGATCGTTTCGAGTCCACGGATCGATTCAATAGATACGATAGGGCGGACAATCCAGAAGGAAGTACCATCGGTGATTGTTTTTCTGGCGTTGGGAGTCAGACGCACCGCGACTTCTATTCCCGCCGAGTACCCTGGACCTTTGGATGGTTGCAGTCCGATTTTCTCGACCCGTCCGACTTCGATACCACGATAGCGAAGCGAATCTCCGGGGGAGAGTCCGTGCCCTTCCTCGAAGTCGATCACGATCAGTTCGCCTTGATTCTGGTACGTTTGAAAGAACAGGTACAAGCTCAGCAGGGCGGCGGCGGCGGTGGCGAGCCACATCCACGACATGCCGGCGTTTTTTTGTCGACCTTTTTTTTTCTTTGCATCGGTGCTGTTGGAGTTGAGGCCTTGAGCGACGTTTCCGTTGACGATTGGGATCGCCTCGGGAACGGAGGTTGCCTTTGAAGGAGAATCCAAGGGAGCGTCGGGCATTGGGCACCTGTGCGGGTTTGCAGACGGGTGTTGGGGTGAAAAGTTGGTGGGAACGGCAAGTTCTCTGGTCGAATGCGGGGGGTTGGGGTTCAATCCCTCGGATCGCTTCGGTAGGATAAAGCCCGCTTCGGATACTCCTCGCAGACGAGTATCCTATTAGAACCGAACCAGCAGGACTATGATGCCATTGTTAACAACACTTATAGAATTACCAACCTCATTTACGATGATTCTCGGACATGCCGGGCATGGGCCGGTGGTTGATGGTGGGGATGGGGTGAGTACTTTGCTACATGCGATGAGCAGCCCAGAGCATCTTGTGCCGGTCTTGGGAGCACTGCTTGCTGTCGGAACCGCCGTTTGGATGATTCGCCGAGCGATTCGAAACTATCGGATTTCGAAACCAACTTGAACCGAGATGGACAGAACTAGTTCATTGGGGTTTGGGTGTAGACATCGTTTTTCCGCGCGATCTTGATATTCGAGCGCGGAGTTGGTCGTAGCGATACTTCCGTTTGCCGTTACAACTTGGTTCCCGAAGGTTGGGGACTGACTGGTTGTGGTGATCATTTTGACTTCGCCGAGCTGTTTGCCGGCTGCTGTGGCAAGTCGAGTGGCTTGGGCCTTTGCTCTTTCAAAGGCTCTTTTCATGGCTTGGGCTTCCTCATCTTCGCTCAAAGCGCCGACGTAGAGAACTTGGCCTTCGCCTGCGGAAGTGATATTTGAAGACGATGAAGATACGTATGCTGAAGCGCCCATTAAGGGCATGATTTGTTCAAGTTCTTCTTCGGAGAGTTGAACACGGAGCTTTGTCCCACGAAAGAGTTTGTCTTGGGAGATTTGACGAAGCTTTGCGCCGAATTCGACGGCTGTCTCTAGTTGATCTGGGTTGATGGCCCATTCGGCGACGAGTCGTTTCGAGGCGGTATGAACGAGGGGTAATGGGTCAGCCTCTCCGTCGAGCTCTTCTTCTTCCTGAAGGAGCATCTCACGAAGTTTGCCTCGCATTTGTGGATTGTTGACTTGCATCTGCGCAGCTTGGCGACGCAGCCATTGTTTCGCTGTTTCTGGATTGTCGACAAATGGGACGCTTTGGCCGAGGACGGGGAGATTCCACTGGAAGTTGCTTTTGCCTTCACCGATGTTGGATGATTGAGCAAGGTCAACAAGCATTTTCTGGGCGTTCTGGCAGTGGTCTTGAAGTTTTGCAACCGCATCGGAGACCGTTCGATCTTCTGCTCGAAAGGTTGTCCTCATTTGAATTGCGATCGGTTTCAGAGTTACCGATTCTTGAGCGGTGACTGTAAGCAGTGGTGCTGCATTGGACGCTTGGGTTGTATTTTGGGTTTGAGCGGACAAGCTACCGAGCGAGGCCAGCCACAGAGAGCTTGAAAGAGACAGCAAAGTGCCTATCGATTGGATGTTTCGCATGAATGGGTTCCCAGAGGAGTGCACGGTTGCGGCAGCATCGGTCAACAATGGCTGAGCGACATTGGCGGCAACGGGCGAAGGGTGTTTTGGGGCTTAGTCAAACCTTTTGTGGGGCCCCAGCCCGTCTTTATCATAACTTCTGTGAGATGTTTGTTCTTCGGAATCTGCCAAAGAATCGGGTTGCTGTCCCCAAGTTTTCACTGTTTGTCTTTTTGGTTTGTTTCGGTTGTTTGTTTCGGTTGTTTGTTTGATTGGTCTGAATTTCGCGGTATTTCCATTGGTATTTCCGCTGGTATTCCAATTGGAATCCCAGCGGGTATTTCTATTGGGCATTTTTGCAGGTAGCTAGCGCATGGGCTTGCGATTTCCCTCGATTTCCACTTCGCAGAGTTGTATACTGCCTTGGATGCTTTCATGTCGGATTCCTTCAAGACTCGCTACCGAGCAGCTTTGAGGGTTGAGCATTCGAACGAGGGTTTGTACGAGAGTTTGCATGAAGGTTTGGTCGTAGGGACTATCGGCTGCAGGTTTGAGCTGGCAGCAAAGATTGAAAGCGAGGCGAGCGTTGATTCGAAGTTTTAGAACCGCTGCGTTACCTTGGATGTTCGTGTCGATATCGTTTGGGCCATTAGGGTCGTTGGGGGCTTTGGAGCCTTTGGGTTTCGAATTGCTTACTGACCTTTTCGGTGTCCGTGAAGCGAGAGCAAGCTCGCCTGTTGTACTTGTGAGCTATTCCGGATTCCAGGATGGCGTCGATGCGCAGGGGAGTCAGGGGTTGGAGAAGAAAGCTACCTGGACTTGGCAAGAGGGTGCAGTTTGGCTTGAACGCGTCGCGACTTGGCTCGATGGTCTCGAGGGGAAAGCTTCGTTGCTTGATGAAGCTCGATCGATCGGGTCGAAACGGGGCCTCGACTTGCACGATGCGCTTTTGGATATCGCCGCGAAAGCGGACGCGGATATTGCAGACTACCGTTTGGCTTTAGAAACATCCTGGTCGGATGCGAGCCCGAAAGTGCTTGAAGGTAAGCTCAGTTCTTTGGTAGCAAACGGGGCGATTCCCGTATGGCTCAAACCCGATTTGCAGCTTGCGTTCGCGCGCCGATTGATCGAACATCAGCGGATCGACGAAGCTTTTGCGTTGCTCAATACCATGTCGATCGATTCGGTTAGCGATCCATCGAGTTATCTGTTTTCGCTTTCCGTCTGCCAGCATTACCTTCTGATGAAGCAGCCTTGCGAAGATTCCTTGCGGAAACTCCTTGAGCGCGAAATGGAGCTTCCGAGCCGCTATGCGATTACGGCCAAGCTGATGTTGTCCGACATCGAGCCGTTAAAAGAGGACTCGCTCGACGAGGTTGCTCGCATGATGAACGACGTAGAGCGTCGGTTGTCGTTAGGGCGCACGGGAAAACAAGTCCGGGATCAGGAGCAAGCGATCATCGAAAAGCTTGACAAGATGATCGAAAAGATGGAGCAACAGCAGCAGCAACAACAGCAGCAGCGCAAGCAGCAGCAACAGCAACGCCAGCAGCAGCAACAGCAGTCGAAGGATTCTTCGCAGCAGAAGGCCAGTGATCAATCGGCGCCTGGGGGTGGAAGTGGCGAAGGGGAGGTCGATAACAAGGATATCGGCGATAAATCAGGTTGGGGAAATTTACCTCCGGCTGCTCGGCAAGAGGCCCTTCAGAGTATGACCAAAGACTTGCCAAGCCACTATCGTGAGGTGATCGAAGCTTACTTTAAGAGGCTCTCGAAGGGTGCGGAAAAGCCTTAGGGGTGGCGACTCCGAGAGCGACTCAAAGGGCGACTCTGTGGGGGGCACAAAGTTGTACTTCCAAGGTGCCCACCAGGGGGGCTTCAGGGGTGCCACTAGAACGCTTGTTAGCAGATTTGCGCACGAGCAAGTCCTAAGTCTTAAAGAGCACAGCCTTAAGGAGCCCAGTCTTAAAGAGCCCGGCCTGAGTGAGCTCGGTCCTAAATGGTCCGGTCTGAAAAAGCCCAGTGCCACAGAGCCCGGTGCCATTGGGCTCAATATCTTGGAACGCCCAACATCATAGAACGCCCAATAATCATAGAACTCAGTGCCGATGGTCCTTGTATCCGTGACAAGAACGGGGACTGTCGGTAACATACGAGCATCCGGTTTGACTTGTACATTTTTTCAATGAGACCCCGATATGAATGAACCATGCGGTTCGGATGCGAAAACTTGTTCGTCTTTGTCGAAAAGCAGTCCTGATGGGGCGATTGGCGGTGCGGGTGCGCCGCTGAGCGAAGTTGCCGAGAAGAAGGGTGCGATCCGAAAGCAGGCGCACGACAACCGTCGAACCCAAGAGGATAAAGATGGGGTTTCCGATGCGATTCTTGCTCGGTTTCTGAGTTTGCCCGAATATGCAGCCGCATCGACCGTCATGTTCTATGTCGATGTTCGGGACGAAGTCCGAACGCGGCAAGCGTTGCCGGAAGCTTTGAAGAGCGGCAAACGGATTGTCGTTCCATACTGCGTGGACGGGGAGCTTGAGTTGTTTTGGCTCGAAGCCATGGATGAATTGGAACTCGGCATGTACCGCATCCTTGAGCCCAAGGCTGAGTTGCGCGATGTCGCAGCGAAGAAATTGCAACCTGAAGACCTTGATCTGATCATGGTCCCAGGAGTTGCATTCGATCGCCAAGGTGGTCGTACTGGGCACGGCAAGGGCTACTACGACAAGCTTCTCGAGCACGCGAAACCCAGCACGCCGCTGGTCGCGCTGGCTTTCGAATGCCAGATGTTTGAAGAGATCCCAATGGATGTTCATGACATCTATATGGACAAGGTAGTCACCGAGTCGGCGGTTTACGCTGGTCGTGGCCGCAAGTAGTTTGAAAGGCAATCCATGCAAACGACGACGAACCCATCAATCGCGGAGCCATGGACGAGCCCGCAATGGCAAGCCTTGGTCGAAGACACGTACGCAGAAGCTTTTCGCAGTCTCTACAGCCGGGTACTGGTAACCGCACGTGACGAGAAGTGGCTTTTGGCCGCTTGTCAAAAAGCCACGGGGCATGCAAGCAGCACGATTCTGTGCGATTGCGAAGCTGGCATCGAAGGGATTGTCGATGGGAAGAGTCCTGGGCAAGAGACTCCGGACGGGCGGATTGGCGCGTATTTGCAATTTCACGTCCCACGGTTTCGCAAAGATCGTGTAGAGCATTTAGAAAAGGTACTCTTAGCGAGACTTTCTCAGAATGTGCTCACCTGCCCTACGACTCGTTTATTCAATGCACTAGACTCGGATCCCTATTTCAAGCTTGGTCGTAAAATCGCTTACTTCGGTGACGGTCATCAGTTTCGAAGCGAGATGAATGGGGAGAAGGGGTGGACGATTCCTACGCTCGGAGGAGAGTTCTTCCTGAGCCGTCGCTTTGGTTATGCCGACGGAATCATGGGTGGGAACCTATGGTTTTTGGCTACGAGCGAAGAAGCGGCGATTGAAGCGGCTGAGCGAGCCGGGCATGCAGCGGATCTTGCACCGGGAGTCATCACGACATTCCCAGGCGGAGTTGCTGCTAGTGCAAGTAAAGCGGGGAGTAGCTACAAGTTCTTGATTGCGAGCACTTACGCCGAATACTGCCCGACTTTGCGTGAGAAGCTTGGGGATCGATCCCGGGTACCCGAGGGTGTGAGATCGATCATGGAGATTATCATCAACGGAGCGAACTTGAATGCGGTCGCTCAAGCGACGTATTTGGCGATCGAAGCTGCGTTGGGGGTAGAGGGACTGGTCCGAATCTCGGCCGGTAATTACGGCGGGAGGCTCGGTAAGTCATTTATTTATCTGCATCCTGACAAGCATCCAGAAGCGGTTTAGTTGCTTTTTTTGAAACACAAGTCACCCTTTTTGAAACACAGAGAGCACAAAGGCACGGAGGACGGCGCTTATTCGTGAGCTTACAAGCGGCTCTCCGTGGACTCTGTGGCTCCGTGTTTCGAAAAGTCCGCGCAAGGAAGGTTACTTCGATCGTGAGCCAGTTGAAGCGGTCGAAGGATGATCCAGCGATTTTGCTTGTTTAAGCTTTTCGCTAGCGTCGGCAAGTTGCAGTTCGATGGTCCGAAGCTTCTTCGACAGTTCGATACCTTCTTCGACTTGGGCTGCCGCATAGGCGTTATCGAAGGCTTTCTGGAGTTCGTCTCGTTGAGCTTCAAGGTCTGCGACCAAGCGGCTGTATTTTTCAAAAGCGACCGGATCCGGGTTGCGCGGACGGTAGCGATCCAAAGAATACATCGCTACAGACAGCTTCTCTTGAAGGCTGATTTGTAGCTTTGAAGCGGACTCAGTTCCGGCAAAATTTCCGAGCTTTAAGTTATTGAGCAAGTCTCTTCTAACAACGTGCGCTTGTTCGATACATCGATCGTTATTCTCAAGTGCTAGTAGATATTCTCGCCGGTTTTTTTCACATCCGGTGAAAGCTAAGAACAAGGAAATTAGTAGGACGAGTGCAAGCGCAGAGCGTCCCAGGGGCGCAGGGTGTGTTGTTTTCGGCATGGTATTTCGAGCGTGAACGCTAGTTGGATATCCGACGGGTTACGGAAAGGCAACGAAGCAGGTGCTAGAGAATAGTATTAATTAAAACTTTTGGCGTCTAGTGGAGTTACTCAAGGTAAGTGTTCATTCTTTGCTAAACTTTTCGGTATTTCTCCGAGTCGTTTTTCCAGCATTTCCAAGGCTTTTGCGGCTAGAACCCCGTCGATGACGCGGTGATCGCAAAGCAAGACAATTTCGGTAAGTTCGTTTTTGGAGACCGGCCCCATGGCTAGACTCGTGGTGGCGACCAAAGGGTGGTAGCCGTTAAGAGCACCGAGGTGACCTAAGCTTGAAATACTGAAAGTGCCCAAGTGCTTGGCTCGCTTGCGTCCGGTCCAACGCATCAGCAGGTACCATTGCAAGCGTCGGATAGGGGTTAGTCTGCGTTCTAGTCGCAGAGCATCCGGGTAGATTTGCTCGATTGGCATTGAATTCCATGCATCGAGCTGGTCTTGATAGGTTTGCAGGTTCGTAGATTCTGAGCAGACGAATCGCCCCCAGACTAAACGACCAAGGTGTGGGGTTTCGGACGAGGTGGGCCGATGCATGGTTATCGATGCGATCGGTTCGGGATGCCGGTACATATACGGAAAGGGTCTTGCGACATAGACATCGCGAAGTTCGGGAATTTCGCGGCAGACCGAGCCGTAGGCATAGGCGAGAATGGCAGCCCACCCGATCCGCTTTCCCGAGGCTTTGAGTTCTTGTCGACATCGTTCGATGGGTTGAAGATCCATTCGACGAAGTAGGGGAAAGCTTGGTACACGTCGTGCGACAATGGAAATATCGATCGCGAGTCGACGCTCGGGAGGAATTCTATGTCGGGATCCCCGATTCTTCGTCGACATTTGCAACATTGGCAACGCTGAAACTTTCAACCCAGCTTCGTTGGTGTCGGTTCAAACAAGCCACTCGCAGCCTCAGCCCTCTAAATCGAGAGAGCTGATTTGATTGGCTTGTGAGAACGCTCAATGAAATTGGTGAAGTGATGCACGAATGGATGGATTGATTCGCAGGTCTATCGATTGACTTGCGACTTCTTTAGTTCGTCCAAAGACGCTTGGGTTTCAGCGTTTCCAATTCGACTCTTCTTTGGGTTCAAGATATTGGTGATCTGAGCATCAGCGAAAAGTTTGGCCATGGTCGCATCCATTTCCTTGCTGAGTTTCTTCTCATGGACATCTTTAACCAAGTCTTCGCGAACCGCATTGATGTCTTGAACGACCGGTTGCGTAAAACCTTGGCAGCGAAGGATGACGTATTGTCCACCGATTTCGATGATGCCGGACATTTCACCCGGCTTTAGAGCGAAAGCTGCTTTCTCAAGATTGGCTTGCCCGCCGTGTTTGCGAAGAGGTGGTACTTTGCCAAAATTCGCACGTGAGCTCGGTTCGACGGAGTATTGGTTCGCGAGTTCACCGAAGAACTGTTCGGTGTTTTTGTTGCGAGCCATTTCCCAAACTTCTTGCGCTGTGCGCTGATTGCTAAAGACGACAGCAAGAACTTCAGCGCGCTGGCCGAAGTTGGCTTCGAATTGCCGTTGAACATCGTCCTCGGTGATTTGAACTTGGTCTGCACACAATTTCTTGAGTGCTACCGTCGGCCAGACCGCATCGCGGATATAAACTTCTACGCTCTTGCCTTGGTCGCGCAGAACATCCGCTATCCAACGCTGAATATCTGCTGAACCGTCCGCTTGGAGATAACCGTAGTAAGCGGCGGTCGAACGGATTTCTTCATCAACGTCTGCTTGACTGACCGCTTTGCCGGACTTGTTCAATGCGTCTTCGACAAGCTTTCGGTTGATCTCACCTTCGAGCAACTTGATGCCAAAACGCTTGACGCATTCTTGTTCGAGAACAGCCATCGTCACATTCTGGCCGTTGATTACCGCTGCAATTCCAGGGTACTGCTGTTGCAATTCGGGTTTGCCAAGAACAGAGATGATTTGCGAACGATTGCGCAACTCCGTGTAAATCGTCTCAGCCGATCCACGCAGTTTCTCTTCTTCCAACTCCGCCTTGATACGCGTTTGAATCTCGGCTAGCTGGGCTGCTGGCGGATTGGCTGGCGGCAAGTGTCGCACACATTGCAGAACGACGTTGATATCGCCGACTTGGAAGATCTTCGAGACTTGACCCGGTTGCAATCCAAAAGCGACTTGTTCGACAATGTCGTCACCACCGCCTCGGCGGATCGGAGGCAACAAGCCTTCAACGCTCGCGCTCGCAGGATCTTCGGAGTGATCTCGTGCAAGTGTTTTGAATAGATCGGGGTTGTCGGTGGCTTGTTGATGCAACGGCTGAATCTTGGTCAAGTCCTTGCAAGCGATCATCCGGACTTGGACTTTGGGACCAAATTCACTTTGGAATGCCCGATCGATTTCCTGCGGAGAGACTTGCAACATCTCTTTGCTCAAAGCGCGCAGAGCAAGCATTGGCCATACGATATCTGAAGCGTAGTATTCCGGAAGAATATTGCGTTCGTTTTCGAGGAGCTTCAAGTACATCGCGACGCTCAAGTTGAACTTTGAGGCGATGCGTGCGATTTCGTCATCGACATCTTTTTTGGTGATCTCGATCTTTCGCTCTTGGCAAGCTTGAAGGATCAGGTAGCGGTTGACCATGTTCTCGAGGACTTCTTCCCCATGGTGCATCACGCATTGGTTGGCTAAGTCTTGGAGAGTGATCTGTTGGCCGTTGACGATAGCAACCAAAGCTGGTCCGGACGGAGTCGATGCACCTTGACCGTCAGCCCCGGGGTTTGCGTTGTTAGCAGTCGGTTTATCCGTAATGCTGCGCGATGATGTCGGGGTCGCTGTAAGTTTTGCTGTTACCCCAGGTTTGGCAGCGCCCGCTTGAGGCGATCCACCTACCGCTGGCCCCCTACCGACTTGGTCTTGCCCAAATAAAACAGCGGGAGCTCCCGCAACGCATTGGGAAGCAACCAACAGGGCCAGAGTCCATCTTGTCACTCGCATACAGATTCCTTTCGTTTTTGCGCGAAATATCGACACGGGAAATATCGATGCTGGCGAGTTTAGGAATTCCCGTTCGCTTGGGTCAAGGTCAAGTCGATGCGAGTGCGATCTTGAACATTGCTAGCCATTCGTCCGTGATTTGATTTTCAAGCGATTGAATTTCCGAAGACTTTTTGACAGTAGCATCAGTGGCGTTCGCAGCTTTCTCGCAGGCATCGGTCAAATCTGCTGCGAAGAGTCCACCTTCGGTGAGATTTGCGGCGATGTTTTGAAGTAGTTTCGGGTCGCGAATCCTTCGGAACCAGTAGTTTGCATTCCAGTGGTCCCCTTCCATCCGATGTAAGAAACCGTGGATGTATGCGCCGAGTCCCTCGGTGGAGTCTTGGACCAAACTATGAGCCGGTTCCATGCAACCGATTCTCAACCATAAAAGGGCTTCGAGAAACGACCCTCGAATCTCAGGATGCTGTTTTACTAGATCCTTCAGCTCGCTTCGTGCGATGGCCGTTGCCTGAGGTGCAAGGAACCTTAATGGTACTTGCGAAGATTGTTTTGCGAGCCAGATTTCGATGGGGGCGAGCCAAGAGTTGTTTTTGTTTGAAGCGTTCATCTTTGGTCGATTTTGTTTGGGGCTTTTAGGTGTTCCCACGCATGTTTAGTTGGAGTTCAGCGGGCAATCGCCGCGCGCGACCTTTGCTGTCGATGCAACCGATTTCGGTCACACCAGAGACCAGCAATGTTTCTTTGGGGGCCCCATTTTCGTCGAGATCATTCGGGCGAAAGAGTTGATACTGATGTTCGATTCGAGCTCCGTGGCAGTAGGTCAATCGCGTTCGCAACACAAGAACATCATCGAAGAGAGCAGGGGAGTGGAATTGCAGTTCGGCTCGACGCACGACAAGCATAATCCCAGCATTTTCAATCTCGCGGTAAGAGATAGACGAAGCCCGTAGCATCTCGACGCGACCTCGCTCAAAGTAGTTCAAGTATTGAGAATTATGAACGCGACCTTGACCATCGACTTCGTGGTAATGGACGCGAAGAGTGATTTCATGTTCCGTTAGCAGCATACGATTTGGCTCTATTTCATTCGGTTCAGCAATGGAAAGTAAGGGGTTTGCGTTTTTTCGAGACCGATCGATCTCAGCGGACTGATTCCATGTAGGAATTATGAAAGCTCGGTTGACGCTTGACCTGAGGATTTGCTAAATCCCGGTGAGTAAAGAAATAGTTTGGCATCGATGCGCGGTTAGGACTAGGCGGTCTTGGCAATATTTACTGATTGCGTGGACTGCGAGGCCCTGAGTTGCCGATACCATTCCCTGCGGAGCATCCGCCGGAGTCTTACGTTTCCAAGATAGCCCCCTTTTGACTCAATCGCCCCCCGGGGCCCACTTACCGAGGTTGATCGCTATGCTCAGTCGATTTCCATCATGGATCCGAGTCGGTTTGTTGCTCGCTGTCGCGACTTGTTCGCAAGTCGGTTGCTCATCGGGTTGGAAAATGCCAGGCTCGAACATGTTCTCGTGGTCGAGAAAACCTTCGGAGAGCACGTTGACGGGAACCAAGCCAAGTCATGCGCTTCCTTCCTCAACCGCTGCTTCGTCGACCCCAAGCGGATCAGGGGTCAGCACTACTCCGGCGATGTTAGCCAGCAACCAATCATCGGCAGGCTCCCCGAGTGGTTCCGGACCGATAAGCCCAGCAACACGAAACACACCAAGCCCGGTACCAAACGTTCAAATGCCCGGTGGTGCTCAAATGCCCGGTGGCGCTCAGATGACCGGTGGCTCGATGGCGAGAACTTCGATGCCTAACGGATCGATGCCCAATGCAGCGATGCCTAACGGGGCGATGCCTAATGGCGTAGCTGGTTCGGCAGCAGGCCCAAGTCCTTATGGGGTGCCTGGTGCAGGGGTTGCTGCGAGCAACAATGGCTATTCCACCGGTGTCTACAACACCGCGCCGGGACGCTCTGTGAACGGAGGTCTTGCAAGTAGCCCTAACGGCTTGATGCCCCCTGCTGGTCCAGCCGCGATGCCATCCGGTAATCCTTACGGCAATACGAATCCCAACGGAGCGTCAACCGCATCCTTCAATTCAAATCCATCACCTACCGGTTACAGTGCCGGTGGTTACCCAAGCACTCCTGGGATGAATCCAGGGGCCATGCAAGCTCCAAACGGTAGCCCTGCTGCTCCCTACGGTTCTGCTAACCCAACATATGGTTCTGCCAACCCAGTTTATGGGGGAGCACCGATGCCTCCGGGCATGAATGCAAAGCCTTACGGAGCACCAGCAGGTTTGCCACCGGCTGGCTTGCCACCAGCAGGTCTCTCACCCGCAGGCTTCCCACCCGCTAACATGCCATCCATGGGGTTACCACCAAGCGGGATGCAAGCACCAGGCGGAGCACCCATGCCGTTAGGAATGCCGCCAGCTGGTAACTATCCAGCGAACGGTGGCGTACCGAATAATAGCGCCGTACCTACTAACGGTGCCGTACCAACTAGCGGTGCTGCCCCATACAACAGCGCGGTTCCAAACGGTGCTGCACCGAATCTCGGCCAAGCTCCTAACATGGGCCAGCCAGCGAGCAACCCTTCGTGGGGTACACAGCAATTGCCAGCTGCTCAAACACTTCCTCCTGCTTATGGTGGTCCAAGCACGCAGCCGGTAGGTACCCCATCGGTACCTCCTGCAAGTTCAGGGGGAGTCTATCGTCCAGGCAGTGTTGGGCGGAGCACCAACTATGATTTCTCCGGTTCTTCGGCAACTCGATAGTCCCTTGCGAGCAGTACCGGTTTGTTGTTTGCTCGGTTGTCTTGTGCTGATCAGTGGATGTTCGTCACCGCTGATGCGTGGGATCAACGAGAACGGTGTAGTCGGATACCTTAAATCGGGACGCAGTCAACCTGCCCCCGAAGCTCTTGCGATGCAACGCTGGCGAGCGGACATGTTGCTGATGCCCTTTGTGGAATTCCAAGGGGAAGAGATTGTCATCCGCAATGTTCGCAATTGCAATTACCGCACGGAATCGGACTACGATGTGCGGCACTACGACTTGCGTTTCCGACTCGACTCGGTCCGAACCGTCGACTTTATTGTCGTTCCATTCAAAGAAACTGAGTTGCTTGCGCACACCATGCTCAGCTTCGGGCTTGCTGACGGTAGGCATTTCGTCGTGAGTGTCGAAGCTCGGCTTGGTCAAGACCAAGACTATTCGGCAGTTGCAGGTAGTACGCGACGATTCCCGCTTATGTACATCGTCGGCGATGAACGGGATATGATTTTGCTGCGAACCAAAGTGCGTCAAGTCGATGTGCACTTGTACCGTGGTCGTGCTGAACCGCAGCAAGTCCAAGATTTACTTGTCGACATGCTGGCTCGGGTAAATAAACTACAACGTGAACCGGAGTATTACGATACCCTGACGAACAACTGTACGACGAACCTTGTGCAACATGTCAACAAGCTGCGGCCTGGAAGAATTCCACACGACTGGCGAGTCTTACTACCCGGCCACTCCGATCGCCTTGCCTATGAACTCGGGCTACTTCAGATCCAAGGGCCCTTTGAAGCTGCTCGCAGTGCGGCGAAGATCAACGACTTGGCAATCGCCTTTGCGAACGATCCGGAATTTTCTAAACGGATTCGAAGGGAGTAATAACCCGACATGAGCACATTGCCATCCGATCGCAATCCAAATCCTAGTCGCGAGGAACTTAGGAGTTATCAGCTATCGCGATTGAATCAGCTGCTGAAGGAAGTTCTTCGCAATAATGCTTTTTATCGCGAGCGATATCGCACCGATTCGCTGCAACTCGATTCCCTCGAAGCGATGAGCGAATTGCCACTGATGCACAAATCGGATTGGATCCATGATGGACCATCCGGTATTGCGAACCACCATTCGTATCCGGTTGAGTATTATCGAAGATACCATCGGACAAGCGGTACTCGGGGACGCCCAATGGTCATCCTTGACTCCGAACGGGATTGGCAATGGTGGATCGAGACTTGGCAATACGTGCTCGACGCTTGTGAAATCTCGAACCAAGACCGAGTCCTGATGGCTTTCTCCTTCGGGCCTTTCATCGGTTTCTGGAGCGCTCACGATGCGTGTTTGCGACGCAAGTGCATGGTCATTCCTTCTGGTGGTATGTCGACCGAAGCGAGGATTGAACTGATCCGCAGTGCCGAGCCGACTGTTCTGTTCAGCACGCCAAGCTACGCGATCCATCTCGGTCAAGCTGCACGAGAAGCCGGCAAGGATCTTCATCACTCCTCGATTCGATGCGTATTCGTAGCCGGTGAGCCGGGAGGAAGCATCCCAAGTATTCGGCAGTCGATCTCGGAACTCTACGGAGCGGTAGTGATGGATCATGCCGGAGCTACCGAAATCGGACCTTGGGGATTCGGTTCCCGCGATGGCACGGCGCTTCACATTATCGAGAATGAATTCATCGCCGAATTCTTGCCGATCGAGCAACCCGATAATCAGACAACGGCAGGCCCAAGCTCACTGGCAGTTCATGGCTTACAAAGCCCATCGGAGAATTCGAGCGGCTTTGGGATGCAAGGAGCGCGAGAGTTGGTGCTCACCAGCCTCGGTCGGCTTGATACTCCGGTAATCCGTTATCGAACGGGTGATATCGTTCGGCCAATGTGGGCTCAAAGTGAATCTCAGCGGGAGTCTTGGGGAACCAACTTCGTGAGACTTGAACATGGAGTGCTCGGCCGCGCCGATGGCATGATTGTCGTCCGAGGGGTGAATATTTTCCCATCGAGCATCGAAGCGATACTCAGGGAGTTTCCTTCGATCGGCGAGTATCGGTTGGTGCTGAGCAAATCCGGGGCTCTCGACGAGTTGCTCTTGGAGATTGAGGATCGCGCAAGTTCAGCTGAAGCACTCGGAAAGAGACTTCTTAGCCAGTTGCAGCTTCGCATCGAGGTTCGAGACGTTCCTGAGGGAAGTTTGCCGCGTCCCGAGGGGAAAGCACGTCGAGTACTCGATCTTCGTTAAACAAACCGCCTTTAAGACAGCTCGAAAGTTCAGTTTGTTTCCCTTGGGTGGGTTTCTATCCTGCGAGACGCTTGGAGCCGTTCAAGGTGCCGTTATTCCTTGAGGCGGAAGTCATTGAAGCAAGTTGGTACGGCATGTATATTCACAATCTCTTTCGGCGAGCCAATGCGATCCGAAGGGGGCCTGCGGTTATCCGAACCGGGGCTTTGATTTTGTGAATTTGGTTTTGCAGCTGTAATTCTACAGTGAAGTTATTTCGAGTCTCTTAGGTTTAACGGCGGAGAATTTTTGTGGCTATTCGAATTGCGATCAATGGTTTTGGACGTATCGGTCGACTGACTTTCCGTAATTTGATGGCCCGCTCCAACGAGTTCGAGGTTGTTGCCGTCAATGACTTGACCGATAACCAAATGCTTGCGACTTTGCTCAAGTACGACTCGGTTCACGGTCGCTACAACGGAGAAGTCGGATACGACGATAAGCACCTGATCGTCAACGGCAAGAAGATCTTGGCATTGGCCGAAAAGGATCCTTCGAAGATGCCTTGGGCTGAACACAAAGTCGACATCGTCATCGAAAGCACCGGTTTTTTCACTGGGCGAGCGAAGGATGGCAAGCCAGGTTACGATTCTCACTTGACCGCTGGTTGCAAGCGAGTCGTCCTCAGTGCTCCTGCCAAAGACGGTGCGGATTTGACTTGCGTTTTGGGTGTTAACGATGACAAGCTCACCGCTGACCTCAAGTGCATTTCGAACGCATCTTGCACCACCAACTGCTTGGCACCTATCGCCAAAGTTCTCAACGACACCTTCGGTATCGAGAGCGGGTTGATGACCACCGTTCACGCGTACACCAACGATCAGAAGGTTCAAGATCAGCCACACGCCGATGCTTATCGCGCACGTGCTGCTGCCTTGAACATCATCCCAACGACCACCGGTGCAGCTTCGGCCGTCGGATTGGTTATCCCTGAACTCAAGGGCAAGCTCACCGGGATCGCGATGCGAGTGCCTGTTGCTACCGGCTCCGTGGTCGACTTGACCGCGAATCTCAAGAAAGAAGCGACCGTCGCGGACATCAACGCAGCCATGAAAGCAGCGGCCAACGGTCCATTGAAGGGTGTTTTGTGCTACACCGAAGACCCGATCGTTTCGAGCGATATCATCGATGATCCGCACAGCAGCATCTTCGCTGCCGACTTCACCCAAGTCCTCGGAGACAAAGGTAAGTTGGTCAAGGTCGTATCGTGGTACGACAACGAATGGGGTTACAGCTGCCGAACCGCTGACTTGTGCGCTCGCTTGGCGAAGTTCCTCTAATCCCTAACCCGGGATTAAGAAATAGAAATAAATCGTAAGCCGCTGGGTGTCCTTCGAGGATCTCAGCGGTTTTTTCGTTGAATGGCTCATTTTGAAACACAGAGGTGCAGAGCCACAGAGTCTTTTGGAAATCGGGTCGAAGGTTTTCAGTCCTTGTCATCTATTTTCACTCGGTCATGGGTGACCCATTCAGCTCACCTGAATCTTCCACACCTGCTCTCCGTGCCCTCTGTGGCTCTGTGTTTCCAATGTCCGTGCATTGGTTTTTCACCGGCGGAAGAGAATTTCGGGAAATATTGCGGAATTCTTGACCGGGAGGTCTCAGCAGGAGGTGCAAAAGGATATTATTCCTTCGGAGGGCGTCATCGTATGACGTTCTCCAGGGCGCAACACGGAGCACACAGAGAGAGAGTTTGTCCTTGGGACTTGTCCCGAGACGAATTCTGTGGCTCCGTGTATTTTTTTGCGCCGATCGGAAATTTGAAACACAGAGGCACAGAGACACAGAGTCTTTTGGAAATCGGGCCGAAGGTTTTCAGCCCTGGTTATCTATTATCACTCGGTCATGGGTGACGCATTCAGCTCGCCTGTATCTTCCACACCCGCTCTCCGTGCCCTCTGTGGCTCTGTGTTTCCAACGTCCGCGCGTTTTGTTTTGAAACACAGAGGCACAGAGCCACAGAGTCTTTTGGAAATCGGGCCGAAGGTTTTCAGTCCTGGTTATCTATTATCGCTCGGTCATGGGTGACGCATTCAGCTCACCTGTATCTTCCACACCTGCTCTCCGTGTCCTCTGTGCCTCCGTGTTTCCAACGTCCGCGCATTGGTTTTTCACTGGCGGGAAAGAATTTCGGGAAATATCGCAGAATTCCTGACTAGAAAGTGTCAGTTGCGGGGGCGAAAAGCTATTTACTCTATGGAAGGCGTCATCGTTTGACGTCTTCCAGGGCGCAACACGGAGCACACAGAGAGAGAGTTTGTCCTTGGGACTTGTCCCGAGACGAATTCTGTGGTTCCGTGTATTTTTTTGCGCCGACTGAAAAAATCGCCTAGTTCGATCTGCTTAGCAGAGGTTTCCGCTATGCAAAGCTCAATGTCAGGCGACGCTGAGCACACAGAGAAAGAGCAGTGTAGGGGTGCCGACCCCCAATTGCAAATTTTTTCTTTGGGGAAATTTAAAGAATTACACCTGGTGTAAACCAAAGTATACGAAGGCGGTTTACTATGGGGGTTTACCCTATGATTTCCCGCTTGCGATGGACGTAGTCCCAGAGAACGAAACGGTCGAGGTTGTTGCCGCTGGTGAAAAAGACGCGGCCCTTGGTTTGTTCTGCCATCCGATGCGCAAAGCGAATATCTTCTTCGGATTGTGACCAGCTCGGTACCAAGAACAGGTTGATAGTGATTCCGGCTTGCCCGCACAGCATCGCTTCTCGCATCGTTTGCTGTTCTGTACGCGGATCGGGTGGATATAGCAAGAAAAGCATGGAGTCTTCGAAGTGGGCTGTGGGAAGCCCGTCGGTAATCAACACGATCTGCTTGTTAGGTGTATCGACGGTAGCCAAGTTTTGCCGAGCAAGTTTCAGCGCGTGTTGGATGTTGGTAAAGTGTGGGGGAACGTCCGATTCGCCAATACGCTCATCGCTCATGTCGGCCTTTAATCGCACGACCGGATTGTGAATCGTCACCGGTTTGGGCATCACATCGATGATTTCTCCAGGTGCCCTTAGCTTGGCAAAAGAATACATCTCAATGAATCTCAAGAAATCCCCTGGGTATTCACTGTTGATGAGCCCTTGAAGTGCCAATGCCATCCGCTTGACGTTCATATACTGACCGTCGTGACGCATCGAGCCACTCATGTCCATGACGACTACCGTGGCGCATTTTGGACTGTTTCTGGTGCGAAATACTTCGATGTCATCGGATCGAAGTTGAACAGGGCGTTCGTCAGGTCGCCGGAGCATTGCGTTCGTAACGCTTTGAACGACATCCATGTTGGCGATCGAATCCCCAAATTCGTATTGTTTCGTTGACGGAAGCTCTACGCTTCCCTCGCCATCGATTCGGCCACCGTGCCGACCGGACCGCGAAGCTTGCAAATCGGAAAAGATCCGTTCGAGCAATTTCGCTTGAAACGTTTTGTATGCCTTCGGTGTCAACCGGAACGCCCCGGATTCGCTTCGATCAAGCCCTTGTCGCTCTGCAAGTTCTCGCACGACGTTGCGAATTTGCTCGCGAATTTCATCGAGTGCGTTCAGATCCCCTGGAGGAGCGAACTTCGACAAGGCTTCCATGTCGATCAGCCCTATCTGCGCAGTCTTGGCGGCTTCCTCGAGCTGTTTTAATAGCTCGTCGATTTCCTCCAGCTCTTTTTTCAGCTCGATAGCGGTCGGGATATCGACCTTCTGACGCCCTGTAAATGCATATTTGCTAAGCAAATCGTCGATCTGATAGCGATCCGAAAGGGCTTCCATGGTCTTCAAAACCGACTGCGCGAAGTCTTGATCGCCTCGATCGGCTTGGTACCAAAGTTGTTCAAGTAGATAAATCTGAGATTGCCGAACCGCACGATCGAAAAGACCTTGGAATTTAGCAGGTGGCCGGGTCCTTTTCGCGATCTTCTCGAAGCGATCACTGGCTTTCTTGTCGAGCCCATCGACTTGGTAAGTTTCAAGTATCTTCCGTTTTCGCTCTTCGAGCATCATCCGAAGATGATCTAGGCTTGGTCCAAGCCCCGCAATTTGGCTTGGATCGAGCTCAATGGCTCTCGCAAGTTCTTCCTCTGTCAATTCACGGTAACTGCCGTAGGCCAAGGCGTGTTCGAAGGCCCCGGAGACTAGGTCTGGAGGCGGTTCCGCCAGCGGACTAGGAAATTCCGTTGGATTGTACTTTTGATAGACGTGGATAATTCCGCCGATGTCTTTTCTGCGTTGGCTCATGCACTCATTGTAGGCGCGCTGTCCAGATCTGTAGCCAAGGAGATCCTTTAGGCCTCGCATTCCAGAAGATTTCAAGCGAAGCTGTGCTCGGTGAGTCAGCACACAGGAATTGAACCGGACCGATGAGTTCGTCCCACGGGCATTGTGCATCACGGGATGGCCATCCATGCACGGCAACAACTTGTAGCGATTGCAGGTCGATCAAGTGCAACGCATGGTCGAGGATGAGGCTCATCCAGCGACTTGAAGAGTCGATTGCGGGGGGACGGGTGACGGACATCCCCGCCGGGCTTAAGGGGTGAACTTCGCCGCTGAGGGTGCTGATCCGCACGGCTCGGACGCAATTCGACGAATCTCGAAAAAGGGAGTAGATCCACAGTCCACATGTAGAAGCAGTCAGCCAGTGCCTTGGGCCTTGAACCCCTCGCATACCTCGTTCTGGGTGAAGCAATTCGGGAGACACTCGGTCACTGTAGGTTAACTGCCGAATGGTGATTCCTGGAGGTGGTTGCAACCTGCCCGAGAGCGGGGCTGTTGGAGTAAAGCCAAGCAATTGCTTCGGCCAATCCCAAGCATCAACTGGAAGTTCTGCCAAGAACACTTCGTCGATGCTCGGATGCGTAGAGGTCGGTGGCAATCGACCGATAAACGCCAGTCGAGGAGGTAAATCGATCGACGATGCGTTTGGAACCCAGCACTCTTCACGAGCGGAAATCGGATCGACTGGGTCGAGCACAAGCGTTGCCCATCCCGCCCCTTGCGACCATTCTTCATGCAATGTCTCTGTTGCATTTGGGGTGTCGTCCGATTTGTTGAGTAAGGACTTGGACACTGCTGTGGGGTTGAGCAATGCGATGCCTACGGTGCGGCGGTCCAGTTGAGGATCTCGACTTGCGCAAACCGCATCGTTGTAAGTAAAGCTGACCCATCGTCCATCGGGAGAAAAGCTATGAGCGTGGGTGCCTCCTCGCAGAGTTCCCCAAGGGACATGCGTGTCGAGCGATCGATTTTCTAACGCCCTAACCTTGGAGGTCGTTGTATTCGAAGACGAGGGTGTTACAGGCAAGGATGCGGACGAGGGCTTGGGAGAAGATTCAGAGGAAAGTGCTGTTGGCAACTGTGTCGCATCGATATCGAGCAGTCCGCCGAATCGCCGCGTCATCGAATACGGGTTCGTTTCGTTGCAACTGAAGAGTCCATGAATAAACAACGCCGTGGAGCGAAGTGGATGGCATACCGCAGCCGCGACCCCAGGGCCGTGCGGACTATCGCTTGAAGTATCGTAAAGCAAGTAGATAGCGTCATCGCTTAAATCGACCGCTTCGATCCGCCGGGTCTTGGCAATATCCGAATCAAGATTTCGTGTGTCGTAGAGAAGTGTCTGGGAACTGCATAACTGAGCTTGGCGATGGTTGAGGAAATGCCCATACGAACCAAAAGTCCGTTGCTTTAGGTCGACCACGGACATGCGAAGAGGTAGCTGCGGAGTTCTCATCGAATTGAGTCTATCGGAGCTTGTTGATGCATGGAAGCTGAATCATTCACGCTGAAATGATTCAGCTGAATGTTTAACGCTGAATGCTAAATAACCGGTTGGGGCAACAACGCGAAGCTTAACGAAGGAACAGCAGGGCGACGTTGACGTAGATAAGGATGCCAAGCAGGTCGCTTAGGCCTGCGACGAACTGGTTGCTCATCATGGCGGGATCAAGCCCCATGCGTTTGAATAGAAGGGGTAGCATGCTGCCCATGCATGTTCCGCACAGGACGACACAAAGAATAGTTACAGGGATAACTAGAGCGACAAAAGGGGTTGGTGCAAGGATCAGTGCGCAGAGGTAGCCCATGGTTCCCATGATTCCTCCGAGAATCAAGCCCATGATGATTTCACGGCGAACGATGATCCACCAGTCGCTCAATTCGATATCTTTGGTTGCGAGGGCGGAAATGATCAGAGTTGAAGATTGGCTTCCGGAGTTTCCTCCGCTGCTGATGACCAATGGGATGAACAGTACGAGCCAGCCGTAGGTGTTGAGCCAATCTTGATAAAGCTGCAACGCGAAGGCAGTTGAGAGGGCGGCGAAAAAAAGGATCAGCAGCCAGAATCCGCGTTTCCAAGAAAGGGTAAGGATCGGCGTGCGGATATACGAATCGTTCAATGGTTCGACGGCGACGATCCGCTGTACGTCTTCGGCGGCTTCTTCGCGCACGACGTCGATCACGTCGTCGTGGGTGATGATCCCCATCATATGGTTGTGCTCATCGACAACCGGTACGGCGAGGATGTTGTAGAAAGCCACCTTCTGAGCGACGGATTCTTGATCGTCGTGGACTTTGACGCAAACCACGTCGCGTTTCATCAGATCGGCAAGCTTGGTGTCGGGTCGACCAATTGCCGAGATCAGAATCCGACCGCTGACGACACCTCGCAAATGATTAGTATCGTCCACGACGTAAATGTAATAGATGGTCTCAAGCCGTTCGGCTTGCCGACTGAGGGCTTCGAGCGCTTGGCGAACCGTAAGTGTTTCGGCGAGGCAAGCGACCTCGGTGGTCATTAGTGCCCCGGCCGTCCCTTCGGGGAAGGTTTGCAAGCGACGTATGTCGCGTCGGTCGGGTGCAGGAACAAGTGCGAGAACGGAGTCCACTCGGGATTCCGGTAGTTTTCTTAAAAGATCCACCGCATCGTCGGCGGGGAGTTGCGTGACGAGCACGGCAACTTGTTTCTCGTCTTGGGTAGCCAAAATCTCGACTTGGCGATCCCAATCAAAGTACTGAAAGATTTCAGCTTGTAAGGTTGGCTGAGCGTGTTGAAGGACGCGCCAAGTCTCCTCCACATCGAGACCTTCCATGAACTCCGCAGTACGCGCGGGGTGCAGCGCAGTACAGAACTCGCGGAGTTCGTCGGTACGATCCTCCGCGAGCATTTCTCGAAGTTCTGGAAGGAATAATGTGGTCATCGATACAACGAATCCGTTCGCTTAGATGGACAGATTGAAATCGCCGGTCAGATCGCGCCAAACCGAATGGATATGGTTTGCAGTCGTGCCTTGTGGATCCGTTTGGAAATTGCACAGTTCGGCGATAAAGGTCGGGCCTTGGATCCGGATGAAGTGTTGTTCTTTAGGATCGGTTCCACCTGCCCATCCGAAATGGATTTTTCCACCATTGTTTTGCTCGATGAGCTTCAAGCGATCTTGCGCCACGACTTTTGGCATGGTCGAGAAATAAGCGTCGAGAATCGCTCGAAGTTTCTTTTGCTGATCCGCATTAAGTTCGCTTGAGACGATCCCAACGGCTGCCGCGACTTTAGGCTGTGGCTCCCCTGGCCATTGGATATCCTCAGGGCAATCGCTTTGGAAGATCGCTTTGGCTTGCTGGTCCTTAGAGAGGGATCCTAACAGTTCGTAAGCAGCTTGCTCTTCTGGGAGGAGCAAGCGGGTGCCTGCGGTGTACTTCTTTTTATCGCCAGACTTCAGTGGGTCTGGAGTTTCGAAGTCACGCAGCAGTTTTGCTGGATTGACTCCAAAGAATTGAGGAGTCGAATCGACGATGCGATCTCCTTCATAGGTCATGTTCACCGACAAGTGGTGGCCTTCGATACTTACGCCCCAAGGTGCGTTTGGCTCGGGATTTCCATAGATCGAGAAATAGAACTTGCGGTAGTCTCTACGCTTGGCTTGCGCGGGGCCTTCAAGCTCCAAAAGGATCGCTTCATATGCCATGATATCTACCGCGCGGCGAAAACCTGATTCGCTCAGCAGCGAAGCCATCAGACCCATCGCGGCGGTTCGTTGCTGGTCGTTCATTTCGCGAAGCGGTAAGCCTTTGCGGGATTCCATCGGAATGAAATGCCAAGCGGAGCGTTTGCCATCGTTGTAATCGATCTGTGCCAAGCTGCGTTGCTCAGCTGATAGGCTCGCCAAGAATCCTTGTGCGGTCTGTCTTGCGGTCTCTTCTGGACGCATCGCCCAGAGGCTTTGGGAAGAGAGGTTCAGCAAGCTTGAGCCGGCGGCGCAAGCGGCTGCCGAGCGGATCAGAAATTCGCGTCGTGCGCGCAGTGCTGCAGAAGCTCGGTTGTCAGATGCACTTTGGTGGTTATTCAGGAGGGTCATAAATAAAACTCGTCAGGGAGGGAGGAAAGGAAGGTAGGAACGGAAGTATTGGTAGGAGACTTGTATCGTTCGAATTATCGGCCAATTAGTATCGGCCAATTATGGTCCAATCGGAAGTGAAACCAAAGCCCAACGCCCAAGCAATACAATCGAATTCAGAAAACGCTCCCGAATATTCTTATATTCTTCTCGGGCAGGATTCGTCTTGGGCAGGATTCCAATTGGGCACTGCCCTATTGCCCGCGGGAGCTTTACATTTGAATTTCGAATCCACGGCGAGCTTCGCGTGCGAGCATTTGGTCTGCTTGCGAGTCCCCGACAATGCGTTCTGCGGCGGGATCCCACTGAAGCTTGCGATTTAGTCTCGCTGCAATTCCGGCGAGGTGGCAGGTCGAGAGTGCTCGGTGGTGGCTGTGGACATCGGAAATCGGTTCTACACGATCTCGAGCGGCTTCAAAAAAGTTCCTGAAGTGGTCTGTCAAAGGCCGGTTCTTATAAGCCGCTTGCAGGGCACCTTCGGGAAGTGGGTTGGACTTTAGATCCTCCACGGGCTTGCCACTGATACGTCCTCGATTGACGAAAAGGCGGCCTTCGGTTCCTTCGAAGAGAATTCCGTTATCTCCGTCGTGCCGAATCTCAATCTCGACATCGTCCTCGAATTTTGCTCGGATTAGAAACTCCGTTGCTGTATTGTAACGGGATGGGTCGACGGGATAGCCATCCTTGAATTCAACCGGGTGTTTGATCATCTCTGGGATAATTTGCACCGGGCCGGTTTCGGTTTTGCGAAGGCCCCACGTTGCAATATCGACATGGTGCGCACCCCAATCGGTCAGTTTGCCACCTGAATATTCGTACCACCAGCGGAATTCGTAATGGCATCGCGACCAGCTCTTCGTCTCTCCATTATCTCCGGCGAGGAATCGAAATGGAGCAGCCTTAACTGGTCCTTGCCACAGATCCCAATCGAGTTCTTGCGGTGGTGTCGCGATCGGAATCTCTGGGCTTGTCGGTGCCCCGCCGATATGGCAAGTCGCTTTTAGGAGCTTGCCAATCCTGCCGCCATGAAGCAATGCGATGGCTTGAATGAACTGTTTCTCGCTTCTTTGCTGCGTACCTATTTGAACGATCCGTCCTGTTTTTTTGGCTACGGAGCACATCGCTCTTCCTTCGGGAATCGTCAGTGTCATGGGTTTTTCACAGTACACGTCTTTCCCGGCCAACATCGCTTCGATCGCCATTTTTGCGTGCCAGTGATCCGGGGTGGAGATGTGGACCATGTCGATCTTCGGATCGTCGAGAATAGCTCGATAATCGTGATGGCTCGACGGTTCGATACCCGTCCACTCTTTGACGATCCCAACGGATCGCTCCCTGCGACTTCGATCCGCATCGCAGACCGCGACGTAGTCACCGTACTTGCGAAAGTCCGGGGCTGAGCCCCAAGGCCCGTTGATTCCCGTGGCTTTTTGACACCAGCGACTTCCCGTCCCAATAGCTGCTACCCTCGGCCGATCGTTCGCTTGTACGAACCCCAAAGCCCGCTGGGACCGCGAGAGGATCAAGGCTGCCGAGCCAAAACCAAGGGAAGAGACTAGGAAATTGCGACGGCCGCGATTGTCAGATGTTGTTGCTAGCATGTAAAGATTCCAGTTTGGTAGTTACGGAAAGTTTGCAGTCACACTGAAGTTTGGAGGTGCACGGAAGTTTGGAGACGCACCGGGTAATGGATTGTAGGAATTATCGGCGAAAAAAGGTGGTTAGCTTGGGCTAGATGTTCCTATAGTCTATCTCCTAGAAGTCCGCTGCGATCTATGATAAAACCCTTTCTTTCGTAGAAGGTCATTTCCTTATCGAACGAGGAACCGACCCGGTCTTGACCTGTTCCTTTTAAGAATCAGAAACTAGCGAAGCATGAGTGATACCACGACCAAGTCCCATGGTAGCGATGGGGTCGAGAATTGCGTGATTATCGGAAGTGGACCGGCGGGTTGGTCGGCCGCAATTTATGCCGCACGAGCCAATTTGCGTCCGTTGTTATTTGAAGGGGCGATGACCGAAGAAAACCGGATCATGGGCCGGTTCCCCATGGGGCAGCTTGCACAAACCACCGAAGTCGAGAACTACGCTGGTTTTCCATCGGGCAAGCTCAAGGAATTCCTCGACTCGGCGATCGATCCATCGCGTCAGTATATGTTTCCGCCAGTCGAAGAGCACGCGCACGCGGTGACTGGTCCGGAGTTGATGGAGTTGATGCGTCAGCAAGCGACTAATTTCGGAACGCGAGTGATCACCGACGACATCGTCAGCGTAGATTTCTCGAAACGACCTTTTGTCTTGAACTCGAGTGAAAACGGTTCGATCCAAGCCCATACGGTGATCATCGCCACTGGTGCGAGCGCAAACTATTTGGGACTTCCTAGCGAAGAGAAGTTTCGCAACCGTGGTGTCAGCGCTTGCGCTGTTTGCGATGGTGCTCTTCCTCGTTTCCGAAACAAACAACTCGTGGTCGTCGGCGGTGGTGACTCGGCAGTTGAAGAAGCTAGTTACTTGACTAAGTATGCATCGAAGGTTTACATGCTGCTGCGTCGCGGAGAGATGCGCGCAAGCAAGATCATGCAAGAGCGAGCGTTTTCGAATCCGAAAATCGAGCTGGTCAAGTTTTCGGTAGTCGATGAAGTCTTGGGTGATGACGTCGACCCACGCATCGGTGTGACCGGTGTTCGGATTCGCAATGTCGAAACGAATCAAACCACCGATTTGGAAGCCACTGGGATGTTCTTGGCAATCGGCCATACTCCTAATACCAAGTTCCTCGGTGGCCAAGTCGAAACCCACGAGAACGGTTACATCGCTTGGCAGAAACCATACCGAACCATCACCAGTGTCGAAGGTGTGTTTGCCGCTGGGGACGTTGCAGATGACTACTACCGACAAGCTATCACTTCGGCTGGCACAGGTTGCATGGCTGCACTCGATGCTGAACGTTACTTGGCCTCTGCTGGTATCCACTAAAATGTAGACTGTTTGAGAGAAGGCCCTTTTAAGAAGAGGGTCTTTCAAGTTAAAGGTCGTTGAATCAAAGTTGACCCTTCATTCAATGTCTTTCTGAGAGAACGGTTCTGCTTGGATGGAGGGGCTCTGCTTGGCTTCGGGATTCGCAGTAAAGGTGAACGAACGTGATCAAGAAACGTACGCCGAAGTCGTCCTCGACGGAGCCTTCGAATGCCCCGAGTCCCAGCGAATTAGCTTCTCTGCCGATTGTTGTTCGCGGAGCCCGCGAGCACAATCTGCGCGACATTGATCTCGAATTACCACGCAACCAATTGATCTGCTTTACAGGGGTCAGCGGTAGCGGCAAAAGCTCGTTAGCTTTCGATACCCTTTTCGCTGAAGGACAGCGAC
>Ga0214163_1000189_pt1 | contig 28885 bp, 23 predicted proteins | sample LakMenepilimnion_2_FD_153001 | JGI IMG/M metagenome (GOLD analysis project Ga0214163, IMG submission 153001) | Freshwater microbial communities from Lake Mendota, WI - Practice 15JUN2010 epilimnion v4 | ecosystem: Environmental > Aquatic > Freshwater > Lake > Epilimnion/Euphotic zone | place... | reverse complement strand
TTGGGAAAATGGATCGATCGCCCAAATTTGGAAAGGCGATTTCTTAAATACCACCCCGATGTGGGATAGTCGCGGTGACGGATCATCTAGACCTAGGGGAGCTGTACTTTACCTACCCAATGTACCTTTGATTGTTCAAAATCAAACTTTAAATTCAATGGACGACCAACCAGATCCTAATTCAAACTTCAAAACGAAAGGATATGCCATGGATGAACAAGACTTGCCTACCTTTTTATATGAAGTGTCAGGTTCTACCATAGAAGATAAAATACGGGTGATTGACCATAAATATTTGGAAAGGAATATCAACATCAAAAATCCAGTCGCAGGTCAAAAAATTAGAATTGGAATGTCCTCTGAAATAAAAGAAGTGGGTGAAAATTTATATGCCTTAGATGGTAAGTCATATTATATTAAGGCTGCTGGCGCAAGCATCGAAGGAAGTGGATTCAATAAAGTATTGACTCTTCCAGCTTCAGAAAAAATTCAATATTCAATCCTTTGGTAACCATAGAATTTAAAGAAATGAAAAATATATATTTATTCGTATTAACCTTCATCTCAACGATGATTTTCGCTCAAAATCCTACGGAGAGCGACTACTATAAAATTGCTAGAATCCCAATGCCCGAAGGTTTAGTATTGGAAGTAGGTGGGCTAGCATTACTGCCAAACGGTGATGTAGCCGTTTCCACCAGAAGAGGAGATGTTTACATCATTGAAAATCCATCGAGTCCACGTCCAAATTTTAGAAAATTTGCATCAGGTTTGCATGAAATTTTAGGGCTAACCTACTTAGATGGCTCATTATATTGCGCTCAACGAGGAGAATTAACGAAGTTGGTCGACAAAAATGGAGATGGAAAAGCAGAACGCTATGAAACCGTTTATTCATGGCCTATTTCTGGTCATTACCATGAATATTCCTACGGACCTAAGGTGGGTCCAGACGGCTCATTTTACGTAACAGGTAACGTGGGTTTTGGTAACACCGATTGGTGGGCAGGAAAATCGATCGTTCCATGGCGTGGCTGGGCAATGAAAATTAGTCCTGACGGAAAAATGGAACCATTTGCTGCCGGTATGCGCTCACCCTGTGGCCTTGGCATGATCAATGGAGAATTATTCTATGGCGATAACCAAGGAGATTGGCAGGGTTCAGGGTTCATTTCACACATCGAAAAAGGAAATTTCATGGGACATCCTGCCTCTTTAAAATGGGCAGACCGACCAGAGTCTCCGGTGAAAATGAGAAAAGAAATGGTTTTTGAAAAAGTAGACCCAAGAGATAACCCGCTCGTTAAACCTGAATATGTAGAAAATGAGGCTAAGCCGATGACCACCATTTATGAAATGGGTAAGGAGCTTCCCAATATGGGCATTAAATCCCCTGCCGTGTGGTTGCCGCATGGTGTTCTAGGCATATCAACCTCTGAAATAATTCCGGATGAAACCAATGGTGCTTTTGGACCATTCTCGGGACAGCTATTTGTAGGCGATCAAGGAATGTCAAAAATTGCGCGCGTATTTTTGGAAAAAGTGAATGGCCGATTCCAAGGTGCCTCTTTTGAATTTGTCTCTGGATTTAGATCGGGAGTACTTAGAATGGCTTTTGGCTCTGATAAAAATCTATTTGTTGGCGGCACAAATCGCGGTTGGGGTTCGATTGGAAAAGAAGATTTCGGCCTTGAACGTTTAGTCTACTCTGGAAAAACTCCTTTTGAAATGAAAGCTGTGCGTGCAATGCCCGATGGATTTGAAATTGAGTTTACATTGCCTGTCAATAAAAAATTGGCCGCCGACGTAAATAACTACGATGTGAGTAGCTACATCTACAAATACCATCCGGTTTATGGCAGTCCAATGGTTAACCAAAAAGAAAATCCTGTTCGCGGTGCGCAAGTTTCAGAGGATGGTCTTAAAGTTCGAATTGTTGTGGAAGGTCTAAGAGAGGGTTATATCCATACGATTAAACCTGAAGGAATAGTGTCCAACACTGATGCGCTACCCCTTTTACATGGTTCTGCATTTTATACGTTGAACACGATTCCCAATGGACCGAAAGCAAATATTCCATTGCAAACTCCAAAAGCCAAGGCCGCCAAAGAGAAAATAGATGCAGGAAAAGAAGCGAATACTCCGGACAACCAAACCAAGGAAGCCGGTCCCAAAATCACCAAAACACAAATCATTTCAGATAAAGAAGCGCAAGCCCTTTTAACGAAACACACGTGCTTAGCTTGCCATAAAGTCAAAGAAAGAGCAGTGGGTCCAGCTTACACAGAAGTGGCGAAAAGAAATTATACCAATGCACAAATTGAAGCTTTAATCATTGCGCCTAAGCCATCGAATTGGCCTGATTTTGCAACGCCCATGCCTCCGATGAGCCATCTCCCTAGAGCTGATGTTAAAAAACTAGCTGCTTGGATTAACGCACAGAAATAAAAAAATGGATGATAAAGAACGTGGGAGGATTCTCACGTTCTTTTTTATTTTCTTAAATGATAGGCCTTAGGTTTTGTAAAGGCCCTCAAACCCACCTGAGAAAGTGTAGATCCAAAACCCGAGTGACCACGACCACTCCAAGGCAAAGCGGCGCTCACTCGATCGCAACAATTCCAATATCCTGATCCTGCATTTATTTGAGCCAAAATGGCCTCCGCCCTATGTTGATTAGCCGAATAAACCCCAGCCGTAAGTCCATAATCCGTATCGTTCATTAATTGAACCGCCTCCGCATCATTTTCAACGCGCATAATTCCAATGATAGGACCAAAACTTTCCTCTCGCATCACCGCCATTTCATTGGTTACATTGACAAGAACCGTTGGTTCGAAATAATTTCCCTTTCCTTCTAAACGCTTCCCACCCAATAACACCATTGCTCCCTTGTCAACCGCATCAGCCACTTGATTTTCAAGAACATCCAGTTGGGCCCTGCGGCTTAACACCGTGATATAAACACCATCCTCCGTAGGCGAGCCCATTTTCCACGAGTTAACTTCAGCCACAAAAGCCTCCACAAATGCATCATATATTGCAGATTGCACATAAATGCGCTCCACGGAACAGCAACTTTGTCCATTGTTATAAAAGGCCCCATCGGCAATTCCAGCAGCAGCTCCTGCCACATCCACCACATCATCCGCTACATAAACAGGATCTTTTCCTCCTAATTCGAGCACGCAGGGAACCATTTTTTGCGCCACATGCTGGTAAATTTTTTGACCTGTTTGATAAGATCCTGTAAAATAATACCCATCAAAAGGCATGTCTAATAAAGCTTTTCCGACTGAACCCTCCCCGATCGCCACTTGGAATACCTCCTCCGGCACCCCTGCTTCCACCAAATACTTTCCTATCTGAATCCCTGTTAAAGTGGCATATTCAGACGGCTTATACATGACCGCATTTCCGGCCAACAATGCAGGCACGAAGATATTGACTCCCACATTATAGGGATAATTCCAAGCCGAAATATTGCAAATAACACCCAAGGGTTCATACACAATTTTTTCAGTCAGTTGGTCAGAAACCGACATAATCTCCTCCGACAAATACTGTGTTGCATGCTCCGCTAACCACGTAGCCTTAGCGCTCGCCCCATTGATTTCATTCCTACTTTGCTGCAAAGGCTTGCCCATTTCTGACGTCAAAATAGCCGCTAACTCTTCGATGTTTTCCTTGAGTAAAGACACAAATTTCTCTAAAATTTCAACACGTTTCTGAATAGGAACGGCTGACCAAGTAGATGCAGATTTCTGAAGGCGTTTAAATTTTAAGTCCAAAATTACCAAAGAATCTTCTTGGATTGTGGTGATAATTTCTTCTGTGGCGGGATTGATAATGTTCATTATTTATTTTTTTATCATGGCTTCGATAAAAGCCTTGCGTATATTTTGAGAAAAAGCTTCGTTGGTAGCCGAAATTTGCATCCGTTCAGGATGCCATTGAACAGCTAATAGAAAGGGTTTATTCGGATCCGTATATTCAATGGCCTCTACGACTCCGTCTGCTGAATAGGCTGAAACCTGAAGGCCTGTGGCAATTTGATCTAATCCTTGGTGATGCGCCGAGTTGACAAAACCGGAGTGAGTACCGGAGATTTTGGCCAATAATGTATCGGGGCTGACCACAATGTTATGTTCAAAATCCCCCTCTGAAGTCTTTCGATGATTCAAAAAACCACTTTCCTGAAGGTCTTGAATCAAGTTCCCACCTAAAGCCACATTCACTAATTGGAGGCCTCGGCAAATCGCGAGTACCGGTTTATTTTGTTGGCACGCATATTCAAAAACCTGAATTTCAAAAAGATCACGCGCCTCACTAAATACAGTCGTATTAGGATAATCAATCCTTGGATTTTGGTAAAACTGGGGATGTAAATCAATGCCTCCGGTCAGTAAAAAACCATCACAATGTATAAAATCTTGACTATTATTTTCTTGGTAAGAAAGCAAGATCACTTCAATGCCTTCTCCTGAAATCCAATTTGGATAATTCTGAAAATTCGTATCTGAAGAAGTGATTCCAACTTTTATCATGCCTACAATGCCTCCAAGTAAAGTGCTTTAAAATCAGCCTCAGATACTGGCTTTGGGTTATTGGGGTGTGCAAAATCTGCGAAAGCCAATGACGCAAGGGTATCTATATGCGATTCCTTCACGTGAATTTCTCTTAGTCGATGCGGAATACCTACCTGCGAATTCAAATCAAAAAGATAAGAAATTACAGACTCGCCGGACTCCGACTTCAATCCCAATGCTTGCGCCATGCGAGCAAAACGATCCTCAAAACCCGCCATATTAAACCGCATGCCATAAGGAATATTAACCGCATTGGCTAAGCCATGGTGTGTGTCCAACAAGGAGGAAAGTGGATGAGCCAACGAGTGAACAACACCCAATCCTTTTTGGAAAGCGATGGCTCCCATCATGGAGGCCAACAACATTTTGGAACGTGCTTTCAAATCCGGCTGACGCACGGCATCCACTAAAGATTCGGACACTAAACGCATTCCTTCTAAGGCAATTCCATCGCACATGGGATGGTAATTCTTGGCCAAATAGGCTTCCATATTATGAGTCAAAGCATCCATTCCAGTGGCTGCTGTAACAAAAGCAGGTAATTCCATGGTTAATAATGGATCAGCAAAAACTATTTTAGCTAAAAGCTTGGGGGAAAATAAAATCTTCTTTTGATGCGTTTCATCATCCGCAATGATGGCGGATCGACCTACTTCGCTTCCTGTTCCAGAGGTCGTCGGGATCGTGATAAAATGCGGAACATCGTTGGTGACATACACATCCCCACCAATTAAATCATCGTAGACAAACAAATCCTCCCGATGATTTACCTGGAGTACAATCGCCCTAGCCACATCCAGCGCAGCGCCACCGCCTATGCCAATCAAGCAATCGCGATGAGTGGCATCCCAAACGGCTGTTCCGGCATACACATCCGACTTCACTGGATTTTTATGTATCGCAGAAAAGACTTCCACCGATACTCCCGCTCCACGCAAATCAGCACAAATATTTTTAAAGAAAGAAAGCTCTGCAATGACCGGATCGGTCACGATCAAAGGTTTCGAAAATCCCTGATTTTTTAAATAAGGAGCTAATTCCTTTACTGCTCCTGCCCCAAATCGAATGATTGTGGGGAAATTAAATTGTCTTACTTGATTAAAATCCATCTTAAATTATTTCAAAATACCTTCTTTTTTCCCAATCGCTCACTACTCGGCCATACTGCTGCCATTCCCACTCTCTGGTTGCCACAAAATGATGGACAAACTCCGCGCCAAATAATTCCTGGGCAATCGGCGAATGCTTCATGGACTCCGTGGCCTTCTGCAAATTACCGGGTAGACGCCCATGTGATTCATCTGCATAGCCGTTTCCTACCGTCGGTTCCTGTAAAGCTAATTGATGTTTTATTCCATACAATCCACTCGCTAAGCATGCGGCCATGGCTAAATAGGGATTCACATCTGAACCCACAACCCGTGTTTCTAGTCGAGTCGCTTTTTTACTTCCTGGCAAAGCACGCAAAGCAACGGTTCGGTTGTCGACGGCCCATGTTAAAGTGGTGGGAGCCCATGCACCTTCCACTAAACGCTTGTATGAATTGATGGTTGGGGCCAACAAGGGTAAGATAACAGGCAAACAATGTAGTTGGCCTGCGACATAATGCCGCATGGTTTGACTCATTCCCTGCGCATCTTTTTCATCAAAAAATAAATTTTTAGCTGCCTCATTGTCCCAAAGACTTTGGTGCACATGTCCACTACAACCTGGTAAATTTTCATCCCATTTAGCCATAAAGGTGGCCATGATACCTTGTTTGTAGGCCAACTCTTTCACAGAAGACTTGAACAAAACCGCCCGATCTGCTGCCTCCAAAATACCGGAATAAGCGATCGCAGCCTCATAAACTCCAGGACCCGTTTCGGTATGTAAACCTTCTAAGGGTATCCCAAAAGCACCTAAATCTGAAAACAAGGATTTAAAAAAATCGTTGCGCAATGTGCTTCTTAAAATGGAGTAACCAAACATTCCTGGACTTAAAGGCTTTAAGTTTTGGAAATTTTTTTCGTTGACAGATGCTGGGGTCTCTTCAAAATTAAACCACTCAAACTCTTGACTAAAGAAAGGCGTAAATCCCGCATTTTGCGCTTGGCTAATCACCTTTTTCAATACATTTCGGGGACAAACGGCCGCGCTATTTTTCGGTGAATCCATTAATTCGCAGAGGAAAAAGGGGACATTATTTTCCCAAGGAATCATTCGAAAGGAAGACAAATCGATGCGGGCTGGGGCGTCTGGATAGCCAGAATGCCAACCCGTATACTGAGAATTTTCGTAGGCGACATCCGCCATATCCCAACCAAAGACTACGTTGCAAAAACCCATTTCAGACTGTATTACAGACAAAAACTTGTCTGTACTTATATACTTTCCTCTTAAAACACCATCAATATCCACCAATGCGACTTTAACTCGTTGGTCTGGATGCTCCCTCACATAATCAAGAATTTGATTTTCAGTCATGATAAAACAGGTTTTTTTGGAACGAACAATTTAAAAAGAAGGAAGCAAATTAGGATGATCCCCACATAAATAAAAAATAAAGTTGAATTATTGTAGGCAATTAAAGCCAATGATGCACCTGAAATTAGAAGGGCAATGATCGGAGTCAGTGGGTATCCTGGGACCGAAAATGGCCTTGGTAAATTAGGAGCATTTTTCCTTAACCGAAGCAATGAAAGCATGGCGATGAAATAAAGTGTCAAGGCTCCCATCACGGATATGGTGATGATGTCTGCAGTTTTATTCGTCAACAAAGCCAAGATACCAATCCCCATATTGAAGATCAGTGCATAGGCAGGCGTTGAAAACGTAGGATGTAATTTTCCTAAAAATCGAGGAGCAAAACCTTTAAAACCAAATTCATAGGTGGATCTACCCGCGGCTAAAATCAATCCATGAAAAGAGGCTATTAACCCAAAAAGACCTACGGTCAACAGTAAATGAAATAACAAGGAATTTGCCCCAACGATTTGGCCCATGGCCAATGGAAGTGGTGAGTCAGAGGTTTCACCGGATAAACCATTTTTAAAGACGACAGCTTCCCAGCCCCCTACTCCAATGGCACCTATAAATACTAACACACATAAAATCACTAATGTGAACAATGCAGACCCAAATCCACGCTGAATATCTTTTTGAGGATTTTTCGCTTCCTCGGCCACATTCGCTAATCCTTCTATTCCTAAAAAGAACCAGATGGCAAAGGGTAAGGCAGCCACCACGCCGAACCAACCGTTGGGCCAAGCGTTCTGCTGCATATTCGCCCATTTGAAATGGGGCAAGGTCACCCCAGCAAAAATTAAAATTTCGACTACGGCAATGATCGTGATCCACAATTCGAAAGTTGCTGCTGCCTTAACACCATAGATGTTGAGGGCGGTAAAGATGAAATAGGCCGACAAGGAAATCCAGAGGATTGGAATGTCTGGAAAAAACAAATTAAAATAGGCCCCAATACCAAAAGCAATAGCCGGTGGCGCAAAAATAAATTCAATCATTTGGGCGATTCCCGCTATAAATCCGACTTGATTGCCAAAAGCTTTATTTGCATAATCAAATACTCCTCCGGCCTTGGGAATAGCGCAAGCTAATTCGGCATACGAAAAACTAAAGCACGTATAGAGCAAAATAACCAGGCACGTAGCTATGGCAAGACCTAGTGTCCCTCCTTCTTTCAAGCCTAAATTCCAACCGAAATACATGCCAGAAATAACATAACCAACCCCCATTCCCCACAACATGATGGGGCTTAGGACTTTTTTCAAATGTATTTGATGGTCACTTTCGCTTGAATTATCTTGCATTCAATAGTCTATTTTACATTAGGAAAAGCATGAAACCAGGTTGCTTTAAATAATCCATGGGAGTTTCATTAAAACGAATTTAAATAAATATTAAAGAATTGAATGTATTTTTGGGAAAATCGATCCTAATTCCATCAAAATAAAAATTACAATGAAATCAGAAAAACTCATACAAGACTCATTCATAGACTGGATTGAATTAGGGGATGGCATAAGAAGGAAAGTAATGGCGCAAAATGAATCCATGATGATTGTAAAAGTTGATTTCGAACAACATGCCATTGGGACTTTGCACCATCATCCACATACCCAAGCTTCTTATGTTTCAAAAGGCAAATTCGAAATTACCATAGGTTCAGAGAAATCGATTTTAGAGTCCGGAGATGTTTATTTTGTCCCTACAGGGGAGGTTCATGGAGCGGTATGCTTGGAAAAGGGTGAATTAATTGACGTATTTAGTCCTCGGCGTGATGATTTCCTTTAAAATTGAAACTTTTTTCAAACTGAAAGGTTTCTAATACAGAGTAATCCACCTAAGCATGCCCGAACGCATTATAGAAATCCAATCGTTGACAAAAAAATTTGGACATTTTGAGGCTGTCAAAAATGTAAGTTTTCATGTCAACCAAGGAGATGTTTTTGGTTTTTTAGGTCCCAATGGAGCAGGAAAAAGTACCACCATCCGGTGCATGCTTTCGCTGATAAAACCAGATTCTGGAAGCATCAAGATATTTGGAAAATCTATTTTCACACATCGAAATGAAATTTTATCAAAGACTGGAAGCATTATTGAAAAACCAGATTTTTATAAATACCTGTCTGCTTATAAAAATTTAGAGATTTTCTCAAGGCTCTCGAGCCAATCAGTCAGCAAGGAAGAAATATACAAAATGCTCGATTTTGTGGGCTTAGGTGGTCGAGAAAGAGATAAATTCTCAAGTTTCTCCCATGGCATGAAGCAAAGATTGGGCATTGCTCAAACCTTATTGCACAATCCTGATCTCATTGTTTTAGATGAACCCACGACGGGTTTAGATCCGCAAGGAATTATCGACATTCGTAATTTAATCTTGCGGCTAAAAAACGAGCAGGGGAAAACCGTGATACTTTCTTCCCATAATTTGGCAGAAATAGAAATCATTTGTAACCGGATGGTGATCATCAATAAAGGTGTTTCAGTCGTTGAGGGTCAGGTTAGTGAATTAATGAACCAAGAAGATTTGGTGGTGAGGTTGGAACTTTCTAATAAAACAGCAGCGAAAGCCCTAATTACTGATCAATATCCTGGAATTAAAATTACAGATATCAATGAATCCTGCATTGAAATTCCCTTGGAAAAGTCAAAAATTAGTGCGTTAAATAAAGCCTTAGTTCATGCAGGAGTCGACGTTTTTTCGATCGAATCGAAACGTAAATTAGAAGATTATTTCATTAAAATGGTTAGCGCATGATTTTCATCAAAAGCATTTACAATGAGGTAATTAAAATCGCTTTAAAGCCAAGAAGTTACTTGGGTCTAGCGGCCATCACAGTTTTAGTAGGTGTCATCTTATTTGCCTTGAAATCAGATGGAATGTCCATCATATCTTTTGTGACCTCCTCTTTTGAGCAGACCCTAAGTTTTGAGGGCAATGTGCTGAATGGAAATTTAGTCGCTTTCATCATTCTTCAAATGCTGATTGTCCAAATTCCCTTGTTGGTAGCTCTCGTCACCGGCGACCTTGTTTCGGGGGAAGCAGCGATGGGAACCATTCGCATGCTCTTAACTCAGCCCATTTCCAGGACTCAATTACTCCTTTCCAAATTTATTGCAGGAGGCATTTATACACTAATGGTCATTGTTTGGCTAGGCTTCATGTCAGTCATCATGGGAAAATTACTTTTCGGCGCAGGAGATCTCATGGTTTTGAACAGTGATGGCCTAGTCATTATTCAGGAGGCAGATGTTAATTGGCGCTATTTAGGTGGATTTTTGGTCGCTTTTTTAGCTTTGTTTACCGTCAGCTCGCTGTCAATTTGTCTTTCCTGCTTCACTGATAATTCGATCGGACCCATCGTGACCACCATGGCCATCATCCTTTTATTTACCATTATAGGCACCTTAGATGTACATGTCTTTGATTCGATCAGGCCCTTTTTACTGACTACGCACATGGCTTCTTGGCGTTCGTTTTTTGAAGATCCCCTGCCCATCCAAGAGATCAAAAATTCTGTTTTAATTTTATGTATTCACAATGTAGTATTGATCGGCATTTCGATGTATGTGTTCAATAAAAAAGATATAACGGCATGATGTTTCGAATAATAATATTGCTTTTAGTCACGCATGGGGTCTTGGGTCAAGATGCCAACAAAACAGTCAACGCAGTCATTAGCCAAATGAATCGCATCAAAAGCTATACAGTTGACGCGCGCATAAAATCCGATATTCCCTTGATTAAAATCCTACCTGTCAAAGCAAAAATTGAGTTTAAGCAGCCTGATGAAATTAAAATGAAAACGCAGGGGATCGCAATTTTACCTAAAAAAGGATTTACGGACTTGGCCATGATGTTGAAAAACAAATCGAGTTATACGGCCATATTCACGGGCTATGAGGTGATCCAAAAAAGCAAGACTGAATCAATTACATTGCTCCCCAGCAATGATGCGGGAGAAATCGTGCTAGCTAAAATATGGGTGGACACCGATGAAGCATTGATTTTGAAATCTCAAATTACCACGAGAACCAATGGAACGGTGGTGGCCGATTACCAATATGGAAAACAAAGGGAATTTGGTCTTCCTGATGAATTAACTTTTTCAGTAGATGTCAAAAAGTTTAAAATTCCGAAAGGAGTTGTGGTCGATATCAATCGATCAAAAACGGCGGAGGAGCCTAAAAATTCAGGAAAAACGGGAAAGATAAATATTCAGTTTTCCAATTACAGCATCAAGACCTTATAAACCCAAAGCTGCTGCATAGTGTATGGCCTTCTCAATCGGGAATTGCTCTCCTTACATGTGCCATTATGAATAAAAAGAAGCACTTAATTTGATATTGAGTGCTAAAGCCGGTTTAGCCATGACGGAATTGGCTCCTGAAATAAAAGTCAAGCTTTAGGCAAATAGAGAAGATTGAAGAAAGTAGCGCCTTTGCAGGATAATAAGTTTTGGATACCCCATTTAAATAAATAATTGTATTCCCTTATATTTGAGGAATATTCAAAAATAAAATTGATATGTCTCAAATGAACTTACCATGGGTCGAGTCCCCTTTTTTTTCAGATATCATTGCAACTAAAAACATCAGTGAGTCTGATAAAAAGTTGGCCACCGAATATTATGAAAACGGATACATCGTTCTTTCTAATCTATTTTCGGATGAGTTAATGGATAATATTAAATCTGAAATGCTTGAAAAAGGATTTAATGCAAATTTTCCTATTGAAACATTTCGAAATGATGTAAGAATACAAGATTTATGGCAATATTCAGATCCAATCAAAGAGTTAGCCTGTCATCCGAAAATACTTGATACGCTAAAAATGCTGTATGAAAGAGAGCCTGTGCCATTTCAAACATTGAATTTTAAAGTTGGAACCCAACAAAAAGCGCACTCAGACACCTTGCACTTTAGTTCATTGCCTGCGCGGTATATGTGTGGCGTATGGGTTGCTTTGGAGGATATCACGGAAGACAATGGACCTTTATTTTATTATCCAGGATCACATCGGAATCCCGAATACAATTTCTCTGATTTTAAAAATACGACTGAGGATACCTCCTATGAAAACTATCCAGAGTATGAGACTTTTATGGAGGAGTTGATGGAAAAAAGTGCCTACAAAAAGAAAAAGTTCTTGGCTAAAAAAGGGGATGCCTTAATTTGGTCTTCCAACATTATCCATGGAGGTAGTCCCGTGGAAGATCCCAAGAGTACTCGCTTTTCCCAAGTAACCCATTATTATTTTGAGAATTGCCTTTATTACACGCCCATGCTTTCCAATATGGTGTCGAATGAATTATTCATCAGAAGAAACTTAGTTGATATCAAAACAGGAAAAATAGTGGAGCAGAGTTTCAATGGAAATAAAGCGCAACTTATAAGAACTAGAGGAAGTTTATATTCGATAAACAATCACATCAAACTGCCAAAAATTCTTAGATTTTTAGCTAGTAAACTTTAATGAAAAAAATCACCCTTTTATTTTTGCTATTGGCGCAATTCACTTTTGCCCAAAGTCCTGAAAAGCAAGCGGTTGAAAAAGTAATCACTCGCTTTTTTGATGCATTAAGTGTGGCCAATATTCCTCAAATGAAAGCGGAAGTTTCTGATGGATTTATTCTGTTGGAAAACGGTGAAATTTGGACCATAGACACCCTTGCCTCTAAAATCAGTAGACCCAAACCTGAAGGTTACCTGAGGCTAAATTCATTTGAATTTCTAGAGACGAAAATAGATAAAAATCGGGCTTGGGTGTATTACAAAAACAAAGCAGAAATAACCTCAAAAACGAGAAATTTAACTATCAAATGGCTTGAATCAGCTATCTTACGTAAAGAAAAAGGCCGTTGGCGCATGGAATTAATGCACTCAACTCCCATGAAATAATCTTGAAAAAAAAAGATTCTTAATGGCCTGTTATTCAGCAGTTTTCCCCTGTTCGCCGAAAAACAAAAACCCAAAAATTTTCTCATTTTTTAGTTGATGACCTGGGTTGGCAAGATTTATCCCGCTCTTTTGTGGACAAGAAAACACCTTGGAATTCCTTATACAGAACACCTAATTTGGAACAATTAGCGGCTCGTATTGAATTATATTACACGCGTAAAGGTCATCCTGAGAAAAATAACTTATTTTCTCCGCATCCGGAAAAAAGGCAAAATTTGGCCAAAAAATTAGGAGAGAAACTCAGGAATTCAAACTCAAAAATGCTGATTAACAAGGAAAAACAAAAGGAAATTAATTATACTTTTTAATCCATCGAAATCAATAAACGGCAATATTTTACGTATTTTTGCCTAAACAACCTGCCACCAACAAGCAAGAAAATCCGAACAATGAAAGGTTTCATTTGAAAAGGTATTTTCAAACAAGCCTATCGAATATTCAAACATGGGAAATTTAGGAATTACCTCCGTGCACCACATTGCCATTATTTGCAGTGAATACTCGATTTCAAAAAAGTTTTATACCGAGAAACTCGGGCTCACAGTGGTCCGAGAAGTATACCGAGAAGCCCGAGATTCCTACAAATTAGACTTGGCATTAGGCGATCAATACATCATTGAACTCTTTTCTTTTCCCAATCCACCTGCCAGAACCTCTCGGCCTGAAGCTTGTGGGTTAAGGCATTTGGCATTCCAAGTGAAAAATATAGAAGCGACGGTCCAACAATTATCCGCGGAAAACATCAGCTCAGAACCCATTCGCATCGATGAATTCACTGGAAAGAAATTTACTTTCATAGCAGATCCTGATGATTTGCCTATTGAATTTTATGAAATATGAACAGAATAGATAAAAAGCCCTTATCCCAATTAGGATATAATTTTGTCCCTCAAGAATATTTAAAAAAGGGTCAAACCGAATTTGACCATCGATTAAAAAATATTAATTTATCTGATTTTCGGGCCTTATCCACGAGGGAAATTGAAATATTAGAGGCCAATCTAAATCAAGCCGAAAGTTGGCTTGACATCCACGTAAAAGAAGGATTTAACCCCTATTTAGTTAAAAACTGTCGATTTTTTGGCATTAACCGAATCGGAATTTTAGAAAGTTGCTACCTGGAATTCAAAAACCTTCGCATGCCGGTAGGTCTTTACAATAGCACGATTATTTCTAGTGATTTTGGCGATAATTTAGCCATCGATCGGGTGAACTTACTTTCACATTATCAAATAGGAAATGAGGTCATGATCCTCCAAGTGAATGAGTTGGCCACCACATCCACGGCTAAATTTGGCAACGGAAATGTGAAGGATGGCGAAGATGAACGTATTCGGATATGGCTGGAACTAGGGAATGAAAATGGCGGTAGAAAAGTGGTGCCGTTCGTCGGCATGCGCCCAGCAGACGCCTATTTATGGATGCAAGATCGAGAAGATTCCGATTTACAGCGCAGGTATTTAGAGATGACAAAAGCTGAATTTTCTAGCGAGCGCGGTTATTATGGTCAAATTGGTGACCGAACGGTCATCAAAAATACAGGCATCATCAAAGATGTCAACATGGGTTCCGACACTTACATCAAAGGAGCCAATAAACTAAAGAACCTCACTATTTTATCTTTCCCGCATGCCTCCACGCAAATTGGGGAAGGCTGTGAAATTGTCAATGGAATCATTCACGAGGGTTGTCGAATTTTTTATGGAGTCAAAGCCGTGCGTTTTATATTAGAGGCGCATTCACAGTTGAAATATGGTGCCCGACTCATCAATTCATTTTTAGGAAGTAACTCCACCATTTCATGCTGCGAAGTTTTAAACTCCTTGATTTTTCCTGCCCATGAGCAGCATCATAACAATTCATTTTTATGTGCGTCTGTGATTAAAGGACAAAGCAATATGGCGGCTGGGGCCACCTTGGGGTCCAACCATAATTCACGCGGGGCCGATGGTGAATTGCAGGCGGGCCGAGGATTTTGGCCAGGTTTGGCTGTTGCGCTAAAGCATAATTCTAAATTCGCATCCTTCAACTTAATCTCAAAGGGCAATTACCCGGCCGAAATTCACAATCCCATGCCCTTTTCTTTGTTGGGCAACGATGAAGCCACCGGGGGATTATTGATTATCGCCGGGTATTGGTTTCAATACAATATGTATGCCTTAGCTAGAAATGCATGGAAATTCGATAAAAGAGATGTGCGTACCGACAAAAATATGTTGCTAGAATATGATTTTTTAGCGCCAGACACCGTCTCTGAAATTTTAGAAGGAATCAAGTTACTGGAATTTTGGGTAGGCAATACCTTGGAGCCTAATCTCTCCAAAGAAAAAGCCATGGATTTAGGAAAATCGTGGTTATTGAACCCTGAAAATGTCAACAATCCCTTAGCCATTTATGCAGAAAATATTGAAAATTCTAAGCGTAAAACGAGGGTTGCTAAATGCCACCAGGCATACCAAATTTTCAATGATTTACTGATCTATCATGCGGCCAAAGAATGGTTGGCCACCATGGAAAGAAATCCAGAAAAAGCAGCCATTGATCTATTAAATAGCACGTTATCAAATGCCACAGCGATACAAAAATGGGATAACATGGGAGGTCAAATTATTCCTGCCGGCATTGTTGCTGAAATAAAAAGTAACATACAATCAGGTTCGATCAGTCGTTGGTTTCAGGTGCACGAAATTTATGAAAAACAAGCAACCCTTTATTTGGATCAAAAGTTTGAAAATGCATTGAATGGCATGATCCAAATTATCGACCAGCCCATTAACCATCCAATATTTATCGAAAAATGGCTTCAAAAAGCGATCCGTATGTCGGAATTTTTAACTGATGGCATTGAGAATTCTAGGGCAAAAGATTTCAAAGATCCCTTCCGTTTGGCCATGTTTGGAAATGAAAAAGAAATGGAAAAGGTCATAGGATCCATCCATGAAAATGAATTTATAGCTGAGGCTAAACTGAAATCAGAAAACTTCAAACAACAATTGCAAGGTTTGATCGCGGACATAAAAAAATAGCGTTTGGCAAAGATTGTACCAAACGCTATCCAAGGAGACTAGAAAATACTTAAGGTTTATTGGAATCTACTTTTAATCGCTCGTTTCGATTCGAAATATCCCAAGCCATATAAAAAACCAATCGACCTATTTTTTGAACTTGGTCAAAATCAATTTTTTCGACATCATCGCCCGGCTGATGGTAATCTTCATGAACCCCATTAAAGAAAAATGCTACAGGGATTTTTTTCTTGGCAAAATTATAATGGTCTGAACGGTAATAAAAACGATTTGGATCATTCGGATCATTGAATGTAAAATCTAAATCCAATCCCATGTGTTTTTTATTTTGCTCCAAAAGCACATCATGCAGTTGGGATGACAATTTATCAGAGCCAATCACATAAATATAATCTGGCTTTCCTTCATGTCCTTCATCGCGGCGTCCTGTCATGTCGATATTCAAATCACAAACCGTATTCTCCAAAGGAAACAAGGGGTGATTGGAATAATACTCAGAGCCCAATAATCCCTTTTCCTCTCCAGTCACCGTCATAAATAAAATACTTCTCCGAGGTTTGTTGCCCGCTGCAGCTGCCCGACCAAAGGCCTCTGCCACCTGCATAACAGTCACAGTACCCGATCCATCATCGTTCGCTCCATTGTTTATTTTCCCATCGGCAGAAACCCCGATATGATCGTAATGCGCTGTAATAACAACTACCTCATCCTTTTTATCTGTCCCCTCTAAAAAGCCAACCACATTGTAGGTATCCACGGGTTTTTCAGTTCTTTCAATCGTTAGGTTGATGGGCGCAGGCTTAAACTTAGCCGAAATTGATTTTTTCTGTTTGGCTAAATCCGATTTAAAGGCTACTAAATCAGCTTCAGTGGTACCCAAAATTTCAGCTGCCACGGCAGCCGATATCATTAAAACGGGCGCCTCGTTAGCAACAGCTGCTTGGTCAGTGAAGACCATTCGCTCGTTTCCAAAACGCTTCAACATCACTTGGCGTTGACGCAATTCGTTTGTAAAGTCTTTTTCTGATTTACTAGAAATTAAAATCAACCCCTTAGCACCTAAGGCTTGAGCTCTTTTTAACTTTTCTTTCCAACCATCTCCTTTGCCAAAAATAGAAGGATCCTTTGTGCCAGACAGCACATAATTTCCAGTTTCATCTTTCGCCTCCCCTTCAAAAGCAATGACCAAAGCGCCTTTTGCTTTTAATTGGCTAAAATCTGTGTATCCCCCTTGTTCTACACCAAAACCGGCAAAAACGACAGGAAGCTTTGTATTAGCAGCCACTGGAGCTAAAGCAGTAGCCATAAATTGATTCATGTATTCATAATTTTTCCCACGGGAAGAAAATGAAACATTTGACCAAGAACGATTCGCCAAACCGACTTTTTGAAAATAACTTCCTTGAACAGGAGCTAATCCGACACGTTTAAAATGATCCGCAATGTAGTTGGCCGCGACTTTTTGTTCAGCCGATCCTGTATTTCTACCTTTTAAGCTATCAGAAGCTAAAAATGTCAAATGTTTTTTTAAATCCTCGGCCTTAATGCTATACGCATGGGGCACTGGATTTCCTTGGGCCAACACCTGGGTTGGAATTAATTTAGCCACTAAAAATAGGGCTAAAACATAGATTGTTGATTTTTTCATTTTACAAAACAATTTTGAGAAGGCGAAGTTAACAATTGAAAAATAAATCGCTAAAAAAAGATTATTTTTGTCAAGTTTTTCAACAAAATTCCTGCAATCAACTATGCACCCAAATTTCAAATACCGAGAAGATTTTTCATTGAGACACAATAATTCAAATCCCGAGGATGTGAATGCCATGTTAAAGACCATTGGGGTCAATAGCCTGGCGACACTGATCGATCAAACTGTCCCTTCAAAAATCCGTTTGGAACGTGAATTACGTTTACCAAATCCCAAAACTGAATTCGAGTTTCTAAGGGATTTTAAGCAAATTATGGGGCAAAATAAGCTATTTAAAAGTCACATCGGTTTGGGCTACTATGATACCATTACCCCCACGGTTATTCTGAGAAATATTTTAGAAAATCCGGCTTGGTACACGGCATACACCCCCTACCAAGCGGAAATTGCGCAAGGAAGGTTGGAAATGTTATTAAACTATCAAACCTTAATCATCGACCTAACAGGCATGGAATTAGCGAATGCTTCTTTGCTCGACGAAGGAACTGCTGCCGCCGAAGCAATGACGATGTTGTTTGGTCAAAAATCATCCGATAAGGGCGATGCATTTTTTGTTTCTTCCCTTTGTTTACCTCAAACCATTGATGTTTTAAAAACACGTGCTGAACCTATTGGCATTGAAATTATAGTAGGAGATCATCAAGCTGTCGACGTAACGGACACGAAATTTTTTGGAATGCTCTTGCAATATCCTGCGGCCAATGGCGAAGTCTTTGATTATAAAAATTTAGTGGATGCTGCCAAAGAAAATGATGTCCAAGTGGTAGTTGCTGCAGATCTGTTGGCATTAACATTATTAACTCCTCCGGGAGAATGGGGCGCGGATGTCGTGGTGGGTTGTTCCCAACGGTTTGGAGTACCTATGGGTTTTGGTGGACCGCATGCCGCATTTTTTGCCACAAAAGAAAAATACAAGAGAAGTATTCCGGGAAGGATCATTGGGGTTTCCGTGGATTCAGAAGGAAATCGCGCGCTAAGAATGGCCTTGCAAACCCGTGAGCAACATATTCGTAGAGAAAAGGCCACGTCCAACATCTGTACGGCCCAAGTACTTTTATCCATCATGGCTGCAGCTTATGCCATTTACCATGGACCAGAAGGATTAAAGAAAATTGCTGGCAAAATTTATGGCTTGACCGAATTATTGGGCGCCGGACTTAAAAAATTAGGCTTTTCCTTAGAAAATACGCAGCATTTTGATACGCTAACCGTACAAACCGGTGAGTTAACGGAAGAAATTAGAGCCTATGCGGAGGAAGCCCAAAGAAACTTTAGGTACTTTAAAAATGACCCAAGTAAATTGAGCATCAACCTTGACGAAACCAGTTCAGAAGATGATGTGGTCGCTATTTTAGCCTTTTTCCAAAGAGCCAAAAACCACGGCATCGGAGGGGATGAATTAACGGTCGCTTGGCAAATTCCGGCTTCTTTGACTCGTAAGAGCTCATTCATGACACATGAAGTATTTCATAAATACCATTCTGAACATGGCATGTTGCGTTATTTAAAATCCTTAGAAGCCAAAGATTTATCCATGGTACATTCCATGATTTCCTTAGGTTCATGCACGATGAAGTTGAATGCGACGACTGAAATGATTCCAGTGACATGGCCGGAATTGGGAAAAATTCATCCATTTGCTCCGGGGGATCAGACGCGCGGGTACCAACGATTAATCATGGAATTGAACGATTGGCTATGTGAAATTACTCGCTTTGCAGCCATGTCGATGCAACCAAACTCTGGAGCACAGGGCGAATATGCAGGTTTGATGGTAATCCGTGCTTATCATGCTTCGAGAGGTGATTCGCATCGAAATATTGCTTTAATTCCTTCATCGGCACATGGAACAAATCCAGCCTCGGCCGTGATGGCGGGCATGAAAGTGGTCGTAACTTCCTGTGATGCCAATGGCAATATTGATGTAGCCGACTTACGCGTCAAGGCGGAAGAGCACAAAGATCATTTAGCCTGCTTGATGGTCACTTATCCAAGTACCCATGGAGTCTTTGAAGAATCCATTCAGGAAATCTGCCAAATGATTCATGATTTTGGCGGACAAGTGTACATGGATGGTGCTAATATGAATGCTCAGGTAGGATTAACATCTCCTGCGACGATTGGTGCCGATGTATGTCACTTAAATTTACATAAGACTTTTTGTATTCCTCATGGAGGTGGTGGACCTGGAATGGGGCCTATTGGCGTAGCAAAGCAATTAGTTCCTTTTTTACCTGGTCACGTGATGACTGATTCAGTTGCCGCAGAATCGCATGGGGCTGTATCAGCCGCGCCCGTAGGATCTGCCAGTATTTTAGCTATTTCCTATGCATACATTGCCATGATGGGAGGAGAAGGATTGACAAGAGCTACGGAAACAGCGATTTTAAATGCCAATTACATTAAGGCAAGGTTAGAAAAAGAATTCCCAATTCTATATACAGGTTCTCAAGGTCGTTGCGCACATGAAATGATTGTGGATTGTAGACCCTTTAAAACTTCTGCGGGCGTAGAGGCGGAAGATATCGCCAAGCGTTTAATGGATTATGGTTTTCATGCTCCTACCCTTTCTTTCCCAGTGGCGGGTACACTCATGATTGAGCCCACCGAATCTGAAAACAAAGATGAGTTAGATCGTTTTTGTGATGCCTTATTAAGCATTCGAGATGAGATTAGAGAAATTGAAAATGGAAGCGCCGACAAGCTAAATAATGTGTTGAAAAATGCACCACATACGCAAAACATTGTGTTGATAGGGGATTGGAATCGTCCATATACGAGAGAAAAAGCGGTGTTTCCACTGCCTTATGTGAAGTCGGCAAAGTTCTGGCCAACCGTCTCCCGAATCGATTCAGCCTATGGAGATCGCAACTTGGTTTGTGCCTGCGAGCCGATTTCGAGCTACGTGGAAAACGCGTAAATCCAGACGCATTTTTTAATCGTTCATTGCCATTATTTTGGCATTTATGATTTTGATTGTGTTTTGTGAAATTTAATTTAGTATGCTTGCATAACACTTTAAATTTTATTTATATTTACCTCTTGGCTTTGATAATTTTGTTGAAATTGCAAAGACCAAAAGTAGGTTGACCCATTTATACTAAGTAAAAACAAATATCATTTCGAATGAATCGTTCCATCAAAAAAGTAGCCATACTGGGCTCAGGAATCATGGGCTCTCGTATAGCCTGTCATTTTGCAAATATTGGGGTACAAGTTCTTCTTTTAGACATAGCGCCTAAAGAATTGAATGCGGAGGAATTAGCCAAAGGATTAACCATTGACAATCCTTTAGTGAAGAATAGAATCGTAAATCAAGCATTCCAACAAACATTAAAGTCTAAACCTGCTTCCCTTTATCAAACTGGGTTTGCGGCGAATATCCAATTAGGAAATTTTGACGATAATTTGTCTGGAATCGTAGATGCGGATTGGATCATGGAAGTGGTCGTAGAGAATTTGGCCATCAAAAAATCTTTATACGATCGCGTGGAGCAATTCAGAAAAGACGGAACTTTAATTACGTCAAATACCTCTGGAATTCCGATTCATTTAATGGCGGAAGGCCGTTCAGCTGATTTCCAAGCACACTTTTGCGGAACGCACTTCTTTAACCCTCCGCGTTATTTAAAGTTATTAGAAATCATCCCAACGCCAAAAACGGATCCATCGGTCATCGAATTTTTATTGGCCTACGGCGAAACACAGTTGGGAAAGACCACCGTCTTATGTAAAGACACACCCGCTTTTATCGCAAATCGCATCGGAGTATACTCCATGATGCAGACGATGAAAGTAGTGGAAGAATTAGGATTAAGTGTAGAGCAAGTAGATAAATTGACCTCTAAAGTCGTAGGCCGACCGAAATCCGGCACCTTCCGTTTATCAGATGTCGTGGGCTTAGACACCACTGTTCATGTTGCAAATAATTTGCATGCAACATTAACATCGGATGAAAGCAAGTCGATTTTCGAATTGCCTTCCATGATGCAAAAATTAATGGACAACCAATGGCTCGGCGATAAAACCGGCCAAGGATTTTATAAAAAGACGAAAGACTCAACGGGCAAAACCGTCATCTTAAGTTTGGATTTACAGACCTTTGAATACCGGGCAGCCCAACGTGTTTCCTTTGAAACGCTGGAACGCTCGAAAGCGGTAGACCAATTAGCTGATCGGTTTGCATTACTATTAGCAGGTCAAGATTTAGCTGGTGAGTTTTACCGCAAAACGATCTTAGATGGTTTCCGTTATGCATCCAATCGAGTTCCTGAAATTGCCGATGATTTGGTTAAGATAGACCAAGCAATTTGTGCGGGATTTGGTTGGGAAATGGGTGTATTTGAAACCTGGGATGCGATTGGTGTAGAAAAGGCGATTGCCATGATGGCAGATTTAGGATTAAGTCCAGCTGCTTGGGTTAGTGATATGTTGGCCCAAGGCCATCAAACTTTTTACAAAATTGAAGGTGGCAAAAGGATGTTTTATGACCTTGCTAGCAAAAAATACCAAGTCATTCCGGGCCAAGAAAAGCAAATTTCTTTACAAATATTAAAACCAACCAAAACGGTATTTAAAAATGACGATGCGCACATCATCGATTTAGGGGATGGCATCGTAGGTTTGGAATTTCATTCTAAAATGAATACCATGGGCCAAGGTGTCCTAGAAGGACTTGCCTATGCGATAGAAACGGCAGAAAAAGATTTTCGTGGTTTGGTCATTGGAAATGAATCCAATGAAGCATTTTCAGCTGGAGCAAATTTGGGCATGTTGTACATGTTTGGCATCGAGAAGAAATTCGACGAAGTAAATCAAATGATTGCGACGTTCCAAGAGTCCATGATGCGCGTACGATATTCCAGTATTCCTGTCGTGGTAGCACCTCATACCTTAGCTTTAGGGGGTGGTTGTGAAATCAATTTACATGCCGATAAAATCGTTGCCCATTCAGAGTTGTACATGGGTTTAGTGGAAGTGGGTGTAGGTTTAATCCCAGCCGGCGGTGGTACAAAAGAGATGGCTTTGAGAATGGGCGATGCAAGAAGAACGGGAGATGTGGAGTTGAATCGACTCCAACAAGCCTTCATGAATATCGCGACGGCGAAGGTGAGTACATCCGCTCATGAGGCATTGGAAATGAACTATTTAAGAACTCAGGATCGCATTGTATTAAACCGAAGCCAAGTCATTAGCGAGGCGAAAAAAGAAGCCATTCTATTAGCTGAGGCGGGGTACGTGCAAAAAAATCGACGGAGTGATGTGTGGGTGGAGGGCAAGCAAGGCTTGGCTTTATTCAAAGCAGGAATTCAGGGAATGTTGATGGGCCGATACATTTCGGAACACGATGCCTTGATTGCAAATAAATTAGCTTTTGCTATTTGTGGTGGTGATTTAGATACACCCCAACAAGTCACCGAACAATATTTATTGGATCTTGAGCGCGAAGCATTTTTATCGTTGACAGGAGAACAAAAAACCATGGACAGAATCGGAAGCCTATTAAGTGGCGGAAAACCTTTAAGAAATTAATCAATTACGAACATGAATGCATACATAATAGCTGGTTATCGTACGGCGGTGGCTAAGGCCAACCGCGGAGGATTTCGTACCATGCGTCCAGATGATTTGGCGGCTGAAGTAATCAAACATTTAATGGCACAAGTTCCATCGGTGGATCCGGCTTTGGTCGACGATTTAATCGTGGGAAATGCGATTCCAGAAGCGGAGCAAGGCATGCAAATGGCACGCTACATTTCATTATTGTCTTTGCCAAAAAGTGTCCCTGGATTTATCATTAACCGATATTGTGGTTCAGGATTGGAAGCCATTGCATTGGCTTCTGCCAAAGTAGCCTCAGGCATGGCCGATTGTGTGATTGCGGGCGGAACGGAGTCGATGACCATGTTGCCTATGATGGGACATAAAACCGTTTTAAATTACGGAATCGCTAATGAGCACCCTGATTATTACATTGGGATGGGATTAACAGCGGAGGAAGTAAGTAAAAAGTATAATGTGACTAGAGAAGAGCAAGATGCTTTTTCATTCGCATCGCATCAAAAAGCCTTAGCTGCACAGAAAGCAGGCTTATTTACAGACCAAATCGTTCCCGTAAAAGTTTCCGAGAATTATTTTGATGCCAAATCAGGTACGAAAAAAACACGCGAGTGGGTAGTTTCTCAGGATGAAGGTCCACGTGCCGATACCACATTGGAGGCATTAGGGAAATTGAAACCGGTATTTGCCTTGGGCGGTTCAGTAACCGCTGGAAATGCATCACAAACTTCGGACGGGGCAGCTTTTGTACTGGTCGTTTCGGAAAAATTTGTAGAACAGTATAAGTTGAAACCCATCGCAAAAATGCTTAGTTATGCAGCAGCGGGTGTGGAACCGAGCTTGATGGGTATCGGGCCAGTGGAAGCGATTCCGATCGCCTTGAAAAAAGCGGGTTTACAATTGGAGGACATTGATTTGATCGAATTGAATGAGGCCTTTGCGGCACAGTCTTTGGCTGTCATCAAAACCTTAGGCATCGATCAAGAAAAAGTCAATGTCAACGGAGGAGCCATTGCATTAGGGCATCCACTGGGTTGTTCGGGTGCAAAATTATCAATCCAAATCTTCCATGAGCTTCGCAGGCGCAACAAAAAATACGGAATGGTGACTGCCTGCGTAGGGGGTGGCCAAGGAGTAGCAGGTATTTACGAATTGCTTTAAAAAAAATAGACGTCAAATGGACGTCTATTCTAAAAATTAAAAAAGTCTTTGAAACACATTCAAAGACTTTTTTTTGACCTTTTATCGATTCATCGAAACAAGAAACTCTTCATTCGTTCTTGTCCCTTTCATCTGTTGCTGTAAAAACTCCATGGCCTCCACAGAATTCATATCAGACATGTGCTTGCGTAAAATCCACACGCGCTGGAGTACCGCAGGATCCATTAATAAATCTTCACGGCGCGTACCCGAAGCAGTAATATCGATGGCAGGATAAACACGGCGATTGGACAGTTTACGATCCAACTGCAATTCCATGTTACCCGTTCCTTTAAATTCTTCGAAAATGACTTCGTCCATTTTACTACCTGTCTCTGTCAAGGCGGTGGCAATAATCGTTAATGAACCTCCATTTTCAACATTTCTGGCTGCACCAAAGAAACGTTTTGGCTTATGTAAAGCGTTTGCATCCACACCTCCAGATAATATTTTACCAGAAGAAGGAACAACAGTGTTATAGGCACGGGCTAAACGGGTGATGGAATCTAATAAAATCACCACATCATGTCCACATTCCACCATCCTTTTGGCTTTTTCCAATACGATACTGGCCACTTTTACGTGACGCTCCGCTTGTTCATCAAAGGTGGACGAAATAACTTCTGCACGTACTGAACGTTGCATATCCGTTACCTCTTCAGGTCTTTCATCGATCAACAAAATGATCAAATACACCTCAGGGTGGTTTCGAGAAATGGCATTGGCTATGTCCTTCAATAAAACCGTTTTACCCGTTTTCGGCTGGGCAACGATCATTCCACGCTGGCCCTTGCCTATCGGCGCAAATAAATCTAAAATCCGAGTTGAATAATTATCTGCCGACGTAGAAAGATTTAATTTCTCTTCCGGAAAAAGTGGCGTCAAGTATTCAAAATTAATTCGATCACGTATCTCGTCGGTAGTTTTTCCATTCACGGATTCTACTTTCAATAAGGCAAAGTATTTTTCGCCTTCTTTCGGTGGGCGAATTTTACCCAAAATAGTATCACCCGTTTTCAAACCAAACATTTTGATTTGAGAAGGAGACACATAAATATCATCTGGGGAAGCTAAATAATTATAATCAGAAGAACGCATAAAACCATAACCACCCTCTTGCATGATTTCAAGAACACCCTCATTATCAATTAAACCATCTAACTCTTTGATGATCTGATTGTAATTAGACCTAGGCTTAAATTGCTGAGGAGATTGTGTTTGAGCCTCTTCTTTGGGAAGTTTATCCACATCTACTGGAGCATCTGTAGGAGAAACCTTGGAGTCCACTACATTTTCATTATTCGTAATGAAGGAAGTATCCACCACCTCATCTTCAGAAGGTGCCATTGAATCATATTCAATTGGTGCTTCCTCCACATCGGGCTGACGACGCTCTTGGCGGGGACGAAAATTCTTTGAAGGTCTAGCGGGCTTTGCCTCTACATTGGCCTCTACTTTTGTTTCCACAGACTCATTTGCCACTTCTGAAACACTCACCGCGGGCTCTACGATTGACGTCGGCATGGGTGCTAGCGCAGGTTCTTCTGTTGATTTTTGAATTCTTTGACGCTTAGGACGATCATTAGTAGGCAATTCTTCCGCGACTTTTTTTACTTTCCTGATTGGTTTTTCTTCCATAAAATGGTGAAATGATTTTTCTTAATTTGATTTAACAAACCTAATTTCTGATCAGAAGACCATCTTTGAAACATTTTTTTTAAGACACATTAAGTGCTTTAGAAAAAGGTTTTAAGATTAAAAGGAACTGGGAATGCTAAAATAGAAGTGCTTACGACATTGAAACACAGTGCAATACTACGTTACATATATTAGATTATCAAACATTTTTTATCATTTTTAACGGAATTGTCTCATTTTAAATCAATTTCTTAGGAATCAATCGATATTTAGCGCCTTTTCGACCCAAAATTTGTAATTTGCATTCGCATTACATGATGACATCTCACCTAAAAATTTTAACGGATCAACTGCAAGAACGGCAGCAAAATGGGCTTATTCGCGCATTAAGCTCTGTTAATCTATTAATTGATTTTTGTTCCAATGATTATTTGGGGCTGGCAAAGAATGAAAATTTATCTACTAAAATTGAGGCTGATTTCAATCAATTAAAATCCAACTTGACTGCTATCAATGGCTCGACTGGTTCTAGGTTGATATCAGGACAATCCAAGCCAGTGGAACAATTTGAAAAAAAATGTGCTGAGTTTCACCAAGCAGAAGCTGCCCTATTATTTACCAGTGGCTATGATGCGAATGTGGGACTATTATCTTCCATCACCCAAAAAGATCAAGTCGTATTCTGCGATCAATTGTTGCATGCTAGCTTAATTGATGGGAATCGTTTAGGGAAAGCAGAAAGAAAAATATTTAAACACAATGATTTAGTCGACTTAGAAAATTTATTGAAATCCTATCCATTGGAAACAGTTAAATGGATTGTAGTCGAATCGTTGTATTCCATGGATGGAGATAAGGCACCTTTGCGGGATTTAGTCGAATTAAAAAATAAATACAACGCTGAAATCATTCTGGATGAGGCACATGCGGGAGGAGTTTACGGCCCACATGGCAATGGATTAGCGGTAGAAATGGGCATCGAAAAAGAGATTTTTGCGCGTGTAATTACCTTTGGAAAAGCCTGGGGCAATGCTGGTGCCGTCGTTTTAGGGCCACAAACATTAATCGATTTCTTGATAAATTTTGCGAGGCCGTTCATTTATTCAACAGCCCCTAGTCCACATCATATTTCTAGTCTAACCACCACGTTAGAATTTCTTAAAGTACAGGATGAACCAAGAAAAAAACTTCAAGAGAATATTGATTTTTTTACCCAACATATCCATTCGGTTCTTTGGGGAAAAAGCGAATCTGCCATTCAAACTTATTACATTTCAGGAAATTTACATGTAAAAAAAGCTGCCAAAATACTTCAAGAAAAGGGATTTGCAGTAAAAGCCATCGTGTACCCAACCGTTCCCAAAGGTGAAGAAAGGATTAGAATCACCTTGAGTTGCTTGACTAAAAAAGAGGATATGTTAACGCTTATTAATCATTTGGAATCCTATGAATAATTCATTTATCGTGGCTGGAATTGGTACTGAAATAGGAAAAACGCTTATATCGGCGATTTTCACTCAGGCTCTGCAGGCCGATTATTGGAAGCCGATTCAATCGGGAAATCCGGAAGAAGCGGATGCTTTGTTTATAAAAAAAATGACCCAAATTCCCAATTTAAAAGTTTGGGATTCTAGCTATGTCCTGAGCCAGCCGCTCTCTCCTCATACCGCTGCTGAAATCGATGGCGTGATCATTGACTTAGAAAAAATACAATTGCCTCAAACCCACAATTCATTGATTGTGGAATTGGCAGGAGGAATTCTCGTACCCATTAACGACCATCAAACGAATTTAGATCTGATAAAAAAACTAGATCTACCCGTGCTTTTGGTTAGTAAAAATTATTTAGGTAGCATCAACCATACTTTATTAACTTTTCAAATTCTTAAGGATAACCACATACCCATTATGGGAATTGTCTTTAATGGACCATCAAATCCTTCCGGTGAAAATTTCATTTTAAATTACACGCATTTACCCGTAGTTTTGCGTGTCCAACAGGAAATGGAAATTACACCCGAAATCATTCATCATTATGCCAAATCCATCTCAAAATAATTTTACAGAACGAGATAAAAAAGTTATTTGGCATCCATTTACCCAACACCACATTGAGCCCAATTCTATAGCCATTACGCGAGGGGAAGGGGCTTATTTGTATGATGAAGATGGAAATAAGTACATAGACGCCATTGCGTCCTGGTGGGTTAATTTACATGGCCATTCGAATACTTACATGGCCGAAAAAGTGTATGAACAGGCGCTCAAACTTGAACAAGTTATTTTTGCAGGCTTTACCCATGAGCCCGCAATTCGTTTGGCCGAAAGGTTATTAAGTCATTTACCCTCCAATTTCCAAAAGGTATTTTACTCCGACAATGGATCTACAGCCGTGGAGGTTGGCGTTAAAATGGCCCTACAATTTTTTCACAACCAAGGCCAAATAAAAAGAAGAAAAATCATTGCGCTAACGGATGCCTATCATGGAGATACGTTTGGGGCCATGAGTTTAGGAGCTCCAAGTGCTTTCAATGCGCCTTTTCAAGATATGCTTTTTGAAGTAGAGTTCATTCCCAATCCCAACCAAGCATTAGAGTGTCTTAATGACCTTGAAACTAAATTAAAGGATTCGGATGAATATGCGGCCATCATTTTCGAACCTCTCATTCAAGGTGCCGGGGGCATGAATATGTATCCCG
>Ga0214163_1000188_pt1 | contig 28951 bp, 20 predicted proteins | sample LakMenepilimnion_2_FD_153001 | JGI IMG/M metagenome (GOLD analysis project Ga0214163, IMG submission 153001) | Freshwater microbial communities from Lake Mendota, WI - Practice 15JUN2010 epilimnion v4 | ecosystem: Environmental > Aquatic > Freshwater > Lake > Epilimnion/Euphotic zone | place... | reverse complement strand
CTTAAAAAATTTAACGTATGGTGAATCGATACCTCATTGGCTCTTTGCTGTTACTGTTATCGGCTTCTGGATTAGATGCCGCACCGGCCGTACTGGATTTCAGCCGGAGCCATACGATCGAGGATGTCCGGCGCTCGGGCTTAAATTTCAAAAGATTGTCAGATTTAGGACATAGTGTGGCCTATGTTTACGAAGAGGATAGGGATATCGTCGTGCTTCTTCCCGGAGGGAGGAAGATCAGCCAGAGAATTACAATAGCGCATCTCAAGGAAAAGGATGGGATTTTAACGCACCTGGCGTTGCACAGTGGCGTCATGCCACAAGACCAAGCTTATCAGGTAGCTGGCATGTTTTGCGACAGCTTTAACCTCAGTCATGATAAGTTGGAGGCTTGGTATCAGCTTAATTTCGGCAAGAAGTATGATAATAAACCGGTCAATATATATGCGGACGATAAATACTATCCGGCGGTCGACCTCGAGCTTTTCCCCAGTTTCAGCACAACCTATCCTTGGAGCATCCGTTTTCACATTGAGTGGAATTGGAGCAAGCAGCGTGGTAGGAACGAAGAGCAGACACGGCTTGAGTTTCCTACGCCTGCGATCCCGGAGATTTCCCTTAACCCCCCCAGCGGCTTGAAGTACGATCTTGCCGACGATTTTAAGCCATATATTGCGAGTTTGGAGGCCGCCTTCGGACAGGCCAAGAAGGTAAAGGGTGCGCCGTCTCAAATCTCTGTCCCAGGTAAGACGGTCGTCCCTCCAGTGACTGCCGTTTCGAAGAATCCTACTGCTCCTGTCGATTCCGGTGTGAGTTGGTGGGTCTGGGTGCTCGGTGGCGTCGTGCTCGTCTTGGTAGCTCTCTGGCTTATTTGGCGCGCATATCGAGAAAGGCCCTAGCTCATGCCTATGTTGTTGGCATCTAAAACAGTAGTTTGCGCGAGTGACCAGCGAGGGTGGGATAAAACCGTTGGGATAATGCTGCTTTTTGGTCCAGTTGGATGCAATTCTCAGGGGGTGTTTACAGCCCGACCCAAAAACACCAGAACACCCCCAAGATGGCTTACAAACAACACCCGAAGGAGGCCCGGATACGAGCCGTCCAATAGCACGACGGAGGCAGCCCGGCCTCCGAGATTTGCAAGGAGATGAACATCAGACCAGCCACGCTCAAGCGCTGGCGGGACCGGCTGCACCTGCTGGCCCCGCCAGCGCGGCCAAGATGCGGGAGCGGGAGAAGACGTTCGGGCACATGGCCCGCATCGTGGCCGCGCAGGCCCTTCAGATCCGCATCTTGCAGGTGGCCTGGAAAAACGCTGATGCCCAAGGGTTGCAAGCCAGGCACTAACGCCTAGAGCCGATGACCCGAAGTAGGCCGTAAGCTAGCTCGTTCGAAGGGACACCACCCGTCCGCCAGTGCTTCTACTTCGGCAGCTTGGCGTCGACGTGATCGAGGGCTTTCTCGATCACGTCCTTCGGGGCCCACTGGTGGCCGCCTTCGAATTCGAAGACCTGCAGGCGGTCGCCCTGCGTGGCCTGCAGCTGCTTGATCTCGCCGCGGTTGGAGTCCTTCTTGCCCATGGTCACGACCACGGCCGGGATCTGCACGCCGCTGAGGCCGCGCAGGCCGTTGTCGAGGATACCGGTACCGGCGCCCTGGAGGATGACGCCGCCGAAATTGTCGCCGATGCTCACGAAGATCGAGCTGGCTCGCGCGCCGCCGGAGAAGCCGGTGCAGACCTTGCGGCCGGGGCCGATGCGGAAGCGCTTCACGGCGTCCTGGTGCGCGGCGAGGAAGTTGCCGACGCTCGGATCCCATGGGCCGTTCTTGGATTCGTCGAGGAGGATGGCGATGTAGCCGTGCTTCTTCACCCAGTCGGCCATGTTGCCGAGGGTGGCCTTGCCGCCGGGGGAGGCGACGAAGAGCGCGGACCATTCCTTGGTCGTATCCGCATGGTAACCCTTCGGCAGGATGACGCGGTAGTGGTAGACGTCGGCGTATTTCGAGTAGCCGCCGTTATGGTCGCAGGCGATGCGCGTCTCGACGCCTTCCTTGATGACGAGGTCGGGCGGGGTCGTCCGCGACGGGGCGACCGGATCGGCGGCCGACGCCACGATGGCGCAGAGGGAAAGAAGCAGGGCGAGGGGCCGGCGCATGACGAAGGGGTAGGGGCGAACCACGCCGAGGGCAAGCGTGGTTGCGGCTTGGAAGCCGGGGCGGGATGCCTCATAGCGTCGGTGTGCCTCGTCCCGTCGTCCCCGTGCTTGAAGTCTCCCGCCTGCGCATCGCGCGCGAGGCCAAGGTCATCCTGCGCGGCCTCGATTGGCGCGTGGAGCCGGGCCAGCATTGGGTGATCCTCGGTCCTAACGGCTCCGGCAAATCTTCGTTGCTCGCGGCGCTGACGGGTTATTTCGCGCCGACCTCCGGTTCGCTTTCGGTCCTCGGCGAGACTTTCGGTCGCAGTGACTGGCGTGAACTGCGCCGGCGTATCGGTCTCGTCGGTCCGTCCGTCGCCGCGATGATCGCGCCTGCCGAGCCGGCCCTATCGGTCGTCGCCGGCGGTGTTGATGGCCTGATCAATCTCTGGCGTCGCCCGAAGCCCGCGACGCTCGCGCTCGCTCGCCGACTGCTCCGTCTGCTCAAGGTCGGCGGACTCGCCGCGCGCCCGTGGGGACATCTCTCGCAGGGCGAACGCCAGCGCGTGCTCATCGCCCGCGCCCTGGCTTCCGATCCCGCGCTGCTGATCCTCGACGAATCCTGTGCCGGACTCGACCCGGTCGCGCGGGCGGAGTTTCTCTCTCTCGTGAAGCGTCTGCCGAAGCTGACGCCCGGTCTGGCCATCGTGTTCGTCACGCACCACGTCGAGGAGATCCTGCCGACCTTCACCCACGCTTTGCTGCTGCGCAACGGGTCCGCCCTGGCCGCCGGCAAGATGGGCGAAGTCCTCAAGCCCGCCGTGCTCTCGAAACTCTTCGGACGGAAGGTCCGCCTGACCAAGGGCCGGGATGGCTGGGCGCTGGCGGTCGCCGGGAAGTAGTCGCGGGGGCGGTTTGACCGCTTTCGACTTCCCCTTAACCCCTGCTTCGTCCTACTTCATCTTCTTTCGCAATGCCCTCGCCGTTCGACAATCTCCTCCCTCGCTATGACGCCGTCGTCATCGGCGCCGGCCTCGGCGGGATGACCGCGGCGAACAACCTCGCGAAGTTCGGCCGCAAGGTGCTGCTCCTCGAGCACCACTACCAGCTCGGCGGCCTCGCCACCTACTTCAAGCGCGTCGGCGGCCACGTCTTCGACATCTCCCTGCACGGCTTCCCGCACGGGATGATCAAGTCCACCCGCCGCTACTGGACCAAGGAGATCTCGGACCGCATCCACCAGCTCCACGACGTCCGGTTCATCAACCCCGACTTCGACGTCCGCACGACCTTCGACCGCGCCGACTTCACGCGCATCCTGATCGAGCAGTTCAAGCTCTCCGCCGAGACCGTCGAGGCCTTCTTCGCGCACCTGCGCGAGATGAACTACTACGACAACGACCCGCGCACCACGCGCCAGCTCTTCGAGCAGTTCTTCCCCGGCCGTCCCGACGTCCAGCGCCTCCTCCTTGAGCCGATCGCCTACGCCAACGGCTCCACCCTCGACGACCCTGCGATCACCTTCGGCATCGTCTTCTCGAACTTCATGTCGAAGGGCGTGTTCATCTTCCAGGGCGGCACGGACACCATGATCAACCTCATGACCGCCGAGATGAAGGCCAACGGGGTCGACATCCGTCGCAACGTGCTCGTCGAGAAGGTCCACGTCGAAAAGGACGCCTCCGGCCGCCGGCGCGTCGTGGGCGTGAAGCTCCGCGGCACCCGTGAGGGCGAGGAAGCCGAAGTCGCCTGCTCGACCGTCGTCTCCAACGCCAACATCAAGGACACCGTCCTCAAGATGGGCGGCGAAGACGCCTTCGAGACCCCGTTCCTCGAGGAAGCCCGCAAGGTCCGCGTGAACACCTCTTCCTGCCAGGTCTACATGGGCGTGCGCGAAGGCGAGACTATCCCGCACATCGGCGACCTCGTGTTCACCTCCGAGGCCAAGCCGTTCTCGAGCCACGAGCTCGTCGACTTCCATACCACCTCGCGCACCTACTCGGTCTACTACCCGGACACCCGTCCGCACACCAAGACCCCGCGCTACGCGATCGTCACCTCGGTGAACCAGAAGTTCGAAGATTGGGCCGGCCTTTCCGACGCTGATTACGCGACGCATAAGGCGCGCGTCATCGAGGAGTCCTTCAAGGGCCTAGAGAAGTTCATCCCCGACATCCGTTCCAAGGTCGACCACGCCGAAGCCGCGACCCCGCGCACCGTCCAGCGTTACGTCCGTCACGTCGGCGGTACCTCCTTCGGCACCAAGTTCGAAGGCCTCAAGGTCTCGATGGCCCTGCCTGAGCAGGTCGGCGGTTTCTACCACGCCGGCAGCGTGGGCATCATCATGTCCGGCTGGCTCGGCACCATCAATTACGGCGTGATCGTCTCCGCCAAGGCCGACGCCTACCTGCGCGAGCCTAACGCCAGCCCGCTGGGCGACGCCGCGGCGAGCGCGGGAGTCTGAGGGCAGATCAGTTGACCGGTTGAACCGTTGGCCAGTTGGCCGGAGGAAGATGCCCCTCCGCCATTCCTCTACTGCGTCTTTCTTGTGACGGCCCTGGTATTTCGTCGGCTTGACGGTCCGCGGGTTTCGGCAAGGCTTCAGGCATGGCCAACGAAAAAGAGACCTTCGCCAAGAAGTTCGAGAACACCCTCGAGTATTTCATCTTCGCCAGCCGCTGGGTCCAGGCGCCGATCTACGTCGCGCTGATCTTCGCCGCGATCGCCTACGCCTGGAAGAGCGTCCAAGAGCTCCTGCATCTGCTCGATGGTTTCTCCGCCGCCACCGAGAGCACCATCATGGTGGGCATCCTTTCGCTCGTGGACATCTCGATGGTGGCCAACCTCGTCAACATGGTCGTCGTCGGCGGCTACGTGACCTTCGTCTCGCGCATCGACTTCGGCGACAACGGCGACCGCCCCGACTGGCTCGACCACATCAACGCCAACACCCTCAAGGTGAAGCTCGCCGGCAGCCTGGCCAGCATCTCGGCCATCCACCTCCTGAAGAGCTTCATCGCGATCACCGATTTCGTCGGTTCGGGCGCCGCGATGTCCGCCAACCATGAGAAGGTCATCCTCTGGCAGGCCATCATCCACGGGGTGTTCCTCGCTTCGATGATCCTCTTCGCCTGGGGCGAGAAGATGCAGCGGACCGAGGGTCACTGAGCCTTCGGCGCGAGGTCGCTGACCCAGCCGACGAGGTAGCGCTGGAGCTGGGAGGACCACCCATAGTGGATCCGCAGGCGCGCGCCGGCGGGATTCGGCTTGGAGTCGATCGTCGCGTTGAGGCTGACCTTATGGCCGGCGTGGGCCACGAGCATGGCCGCCTTGCCTGTCAGGCCCTGACGGGTCGGATGACGGAGGTGCGGCGGGATCTCGTCGCCATCGCACGCGCTGCCGATGCCGCCTTCCATCCGGACCATGCGCATGAAGTCCAGCGCGCGCATGGCGGCATGGATGTGATCGAAGCAGTCGAACTCGCAGGCGAAGCCGGCGTCGACGGCCGACTCGAGGATGACATGGTCCTCCATGCTGGGCATGCGCGCCGCCCAGGCGAGGAAGTGACCGACGTTGGGCTGATGGCCGGGCACGAGGTGGCCTTGGATCTCCTGCTTCGGCCGGCGCACCTTGGTCTCGCGCAGTTCGGGGCCGAGGCCGGCGACGAGCGCCTGCACGACCGCCTTGTCCGCCGCGCGGAAATCGATGGTGACCTCGTTAGGGCTTCCGGTGAAAGCGGCGAGCGCCGCCTGGCAGCCGGCCAGGCGGACGTGGATGTCGCCGTGCAGCTCCGGGCCGCTGAGGCGGACAGACTCGCCGACGGAGGGCAGGACGAAGAGCGTGGGCAGGACCGTGCCGGCGCAGGCCAGGGTTTCGAGACGGGTGCGGACATCGGCGGGCTGAAGGGCGGTGTCGAAGCGACGGCGGAGGAGGGGGCGAGGGCGGGAAGGAGCGGCGGAGCGGCGTTTCATGAGTGGTTTGGAAAAAAAGGAAGAGAGGGTGTCCCTGCCGTGCGGTCCGTGGGAAAACGGTGCGCGGCTGGAAGCATGATCAGTGGAATGGAGTTTCGGACAGGGACGCCGGGGTGGGCGGAGAACTGTTCGAGTCCGCTACTATGCCCAGGCGCGGCAGGTTGTCCAGAGGGCCGCCCGTCATAGTCCGTAAAATAATAACCCCCCGATTTATGGGCAAAAAGAAGGGCTCCCCGGTCGGGGAGCCCTTGGGGGCCGTCGGTCCGGCCAGGTCAGTGGGCTTTTTTCGCTACCGGGATGCGCATGCCGTAGAAGCTCCGGTAGACGAAGAAGAGGGCGACCAGGAAGATTGCGCTCCCGAGGAGCAGCTTCGGGCCGGCCGGCATCTTCACCGCAATCTCGACGGCGAGCAGGCCGAAGAGCGTCGTGAACTTGATGACGGGGTTGAGTGAGACCGAGGATGTGTCCTTGAAGGGATCGCCGACCGTGTCGCCGACGACCGTGGCCGCGTGGAGAGGCGTGCCTTTGGCCTTCATGTCGACTTCGACGATCTTCTTGGCGTTATCCCAAGCGCCGCCGGCGTTGGCCATGAAGATTGCTTGGAAGAGGCCAAAGAAGGCCATGCCCACCAGGTAACCGATGAAGAAGAACGGGTCGAAGAGCGCGAGGGACAGGGAGAAGCAGAAGATGACGATGAAGATGTTGGTCATGCCCATCTGCGCATACTGGGTGCAGATGCGAACCACTTCCTTGGAGGACTCGGTCGTCGCCGTCGTCGCGTTGAGGTTCATGTTCTCCTTGATGTAGACCACCGCGCGGTAGGCGCCGGTGACGACGGCCTGCATAGAGGCGCCCGTGAACCAGTAAATCACCGCGCCGCCCATGAGTAGGCCCATGAGGGCCTCAGGGTGGACGAGCGAGAGTTTCTCCAGGACGTTGAACTTCGCGTCCACCGCCTGATAGTGTTCCTGTAGCATCATGATGATGCCGAAGACCATCGTGGTCGCGCCCACGACCGCAGTGCCGATGAGTACCGGCTTGGCGGTCGCCTTGAAGGTATTGCCGGCGCCGTCGCCCTTCTCGAGCTGGTGCTTCGCGCCTTCGAAGTCGGGACGGAAGCCGAAGTCGCGCTCGAGCTCAGTGGCGATACCCGATTGCTTCTCGATCTGGGAAAGCTCGTAGACCGACTGGGCGTTGTCCGTCACCGGGCCGAAGGAGTCGACTGCGATGGTGACAGGCCCCATGCCCAGGAAGCCGAAGGCGACGAGGCCGAATGCGAAGATCGGGGCGGCGAAGGCGAATTTCAGAGGCATCAGGCCGGCGACGGCCGGATGGGCCGAAAGCAGGTAGGCACCGAACATCAGGCCGAGGATACAGAGCCCGGTCCAGAAGGCGGAGTAGTTGCCGGCGACGAGGCCGGAGAGAATATTAAGCGAGGCGCCGCCTTGGTTGGACGATGTCACGACTTCCTTTACGTGGCGGCTCTCGGTCGAGGTGAACACCTTAGTGAACTCCGGAATGAGCGCGCCGGCGAGCGTGCCGAGCGAGATGATCGTGGACAGCACCCACCAAAGTCCGCCGCTTAGGTCGGCGAGGAGGAAGTAGCTGGCGAGGTAGGTGATGGCGATTGAGACCACCGAGCTGATCCAGACGAGGTTCGTCAGCGGCTGCTCGAGGTTAAAGTCCTTGGCCTGGCCCCAGACGGCGCGGCTCACGGCGTCGTTGATCCAGTAGCTAAGCAGAGAGGTGATCACCATCAGGATGCGCATGGCGAAGAGCCAGATGATGAGGGTCGCACACAGCGCGGGATTGGCGGCTAGGGCTAGCGCGAGGAAGGCGATGAGCGCCACGCCGGTGACGCCGTAGGTCTCGAAGCCATCCGCGGTCGGACCGACGGAATCGCCCGCGTTGTCGCCAGTGCAGTCGGCGATGACGCCGGGGTTGCGGGGATCGTCCTCCGGCAGCTTGAACTCGATTTTCATCAGGTCGGCACCGATGTCCGCGATCTTGGTGAAAATGCCGCCGCAAATACGGAGGGCGGAGGCGCCCAGGGATTCACCAATGGCGAAGCCGATGAAGCAAGGTCCGGCGAGATCCTTGGGCAGGAACAGGAGAATCCCGATCATGAAGAAGAGCTCGATGGCGACGAGCAGGAGGCCCACGCTCATGCCGGACTTGAGCGGGATGAGTAGGGTGGCGAGTGGATTGCCGCGCAGGGCGGAGAAGGCGGCGCGCGAATTGGCGACGGTGTTGATACGGATGCCGAACCAAGCGACGCCGTAGCTACCAAGGATACCGAGGACCGAGGCCGCGAGGATCACCGCGACAGAGGAGGCGTCCTTTTGCTCGAGGCCGGCGAAGTAGTAGGTCATGCAACCAGCGATGAGCACCCAGAGGCCGGCCAGGAATTTGCCCTGCTGCCAGAGGTAGGTCTTACACGTCTCCCAGATGATATCGGAGACGTCCGACATAGAGCGGTGGACGGGCAGAGCGCGCGTCTGCAGGTACTGCCACCAACCGTAGACGGTCGCGAGGGCGCAGACGATCAGGCCGAACCACAAGATCTGATGGCCGGTGAGCGCGCCATTGAGGAACGTCGTTTTCGCCAGGTCAGGGATTCGGATATCCGCTTCGCCGGCACGGGCGAGGGCGGGGAGGGACAGCAGTAGCGCCGCCGTGAGTTTCTTCACGCAGTTCATAGTTGGGTAGGGGTAGGGATATGACCGTGGGGTACGATCATGGCTCCTCTTATTGATGATTATTCCCCGGCCAGCGAGGGGAATCTCCTCACGGACTCCGTCATTTATAATCGTATAGACACCCGTTAGTCCAAGAGGTGGGCCCGGAGGAATAGAATCGTGGCTGCGAACTGGTAGTCCGCGTTGGTCTTCTTCACGAAGCCGTGGCCCTCGTCCTTGGCCATCACATACCAGACGATTCCGCCCTTGGCCTTCACGGCGTCGCGCATCTGTTCGGCTTCCGTGACGGGGACGCGCGGGTCATTCTTTCCCTGAATGATGAGCAGCGGTGAGCGGATCTGGTCGGCGTGGTTGGCCGGGGAGATACTATCCAGGAACGCCTTTACCTCCGGCTTACGCTCGTCGCCGTATTCCAGGCGGCGGGTGTTACGGCGATAATCCGAGGTATCCCGCAGGAAGGTCGCGAAGTTTGCGATACCGACGTTATCCACGCCGCAACGGAAGCGCTCGGGGTAGTTCACGAGGCAGGCCAAGCTCATGAAGCCACCGTAGCTACCGCCGTAGGCTGCCACGCGCCGTGCGTCGAGGCGGTCGGACTTTGCCAGCCAGTCGAGGATGGCGCCGACGTCCTTGATCGCATCGCCGCGCTTCACGCCGTCGTCGAGGGCCAGGTACTTTCGGCCGTAGCCCGTGGAGCCGCGAATGTTCGGGTAGACGAGGGCGACGCCGAGTTCGTTGAGGTAGAAGTGGAAGCTGCCGCGGTAACCGGGGCGCGACTGGCCTTCGGGGCCGCCATGGAAGATCATCAGCACTGGCCGCTTACCGGGGAACTTCTGTGGGTCAGGATGGTAGACGAGCGCGGGGATACTCGCGCCATCGAAGCTGGTGACCCGCGTGATGAGAGGCTCTGGGTTGGGGATTTCCTTCTTCGGCTTGGATGTGCGGTTGGTCCAGCGCGTGACAGCGCCGCTATCGAGATCGGCGGACCACGCGTCACTCGCGGAATCCTCGCTGTTGAGCGAGAAGCCGACTTCGTGGCTGTTCGGGCGGAAGATGAGATTGCTCAGCACGCCTGCCTTGAGTTTTGGGGCAGGTAGGGTCCGGCCCGAGGTCAGATCCCAGCAGCGCAATTCGGAGAAGCCCTCGACGTTGAAGGATACGACGAGCCGCGTGCCGTCTTCGGAGGCGACGAGCTCTTCGCCATCCCAAGCGGGGCCACCCGGAAGCCTGCTGAGCGTGGCGGCGGTGACGTCGATGCGCGTCGGCGATAGGAAGTCGGATTCGAAGTTCGCCAGCGCGTAGACCGCCTTGCCGCCTTCGGCGAAGGTAGCCTGCGTAAAATAGCAACGGACGGACTTCGGTGTGATTTGGGTCTTCTTGGCGGTGGCAACGTCCATCGTCCACAAGCGCGCTTCTTCCTGGCCCATCGATTGGCGTAGGAGCAGCAGCGTGCCGTCGGGCGACCATTCGACCGGGCCCCAGCCGGGCGAGGTGCCGGTGTGTACGACGCGCTCGGCATAAGGCGCCTGGATTTCCTTGATTACGATATCGCTGTCCTTGCCGTTGCGGCGGTTGGTGGAGAACGCGATCCGCTGGCCATCGCGCGACCAGCGGGCTTCGATGTTACGGGAATTACCGTCGGTCAGGCGCACCGGCGGGGCTTTCGGGTCGGCGGTGTCCTTGAGGTAGAGCTGGAAGTTCTCGTTCCCGCCGACGTCGGCGGCGTAGAGCAGCCGCGTGCCGCCGGGCTGCATTTGCCCGCTCTTCACCGGCTCGACGCCGCCCGTCAGGGCGATGCGCTTCGCCATCGGCGCGGCCATCGCATGAAGGTGGGAGGCGTCGCCGACGCGCGTCGTCACGATTGCCTCGCGGCGCGTGGAGTGCCAGCCGCGGAAGCTCGCGCCGCCGAGGTTGAGGTAAGGTGAAAGTTCGGCGGTCAGCGCGGCGGGGATAGGCGGGACCCCTTCGGCGACGATGTTGGGCGGCACCGCGGCCTGACCGACGGCGACGAGCAGGCAGAGGAAGGCGGAGAGCAGGGAGGGGCGGCCCATGTCCTATCTTTATTATGACAAGCCGGGGGCAGTCGAACCTGATATGTGGCTCGACCTCTTTCCGCCGCGCGTTACCTCCATTGCATGCCCCGCTTCCTGCTCCTTGCAGCCCTGCTGCCCCTCGCCCTGTTCGCGGCGTCCGAACCTTATCCCGTGAGCCCCGCCGCCGCGCCCGTGCCGCACCCCGCGGCGGACGCCCCTGGCTTCGTATCGCTCTTCAACGGTCAGGACCTCGCCGGTTGGAAGACCAAGGGTAACTGGGTCTACGATACCGACGGCACCGTCACCCTGAAGCCTCGCGCGGGCGAGACCGGCTGGAAGCGTTTCGACGCCTATATCTTTACGGAGCGCAAGTATCGCGACTTCGTCCTCGATCTCGAATTCAAGTTCGAGCCCACCGGCAACTCCGGCGTCTTCTTCTGCGTCGCCGATCCGCTCGACCCTGTGGCCAAGGGCATCGAGTTGCAGATCCTCGATACGCACGGCCTCGCCAAGCCCGGTCACCATGACTGCGGCGGCATCATCCGCGCCATGGCCGCGTCCAAGAATATGGTGAAGCCTGCCGGCGAATGGAACCGCTACACCCTGACGCTCAAGGACCGCCGCCTCACCGTCGACTTCAACGGTGAGCGCACCATCGTGCTCGACCTCGCCGCTTCGCCGATGAAAGACCGCCCTGTCGAGGGCCACGTCGGTTTCCAGGACGAGGCTAAGCGCGTCTGGTATCGCAACGTCCGGATCAAGGAGCTGCGCTGATCAGCGGCGTAGCCAGCGGCGGGCGAGCAGCCAGAGCAGCACCGGTACGACCACGCTGAGCGCCAGCGCCCAGGCGGGCTCGGTCTGTCCGAGCGCGCCGATCGCGGCGAAGAGGAAGCTGGTCGGCACGCCGCCGCAGAGCAGCGCGAAGAAGAAAGTGCGGAAGGGCATCCGGTTCAGGCCGGCGAGGCAGGCGATTGCTTCGGGAAGAATCGGGAGGCAGCGCGAACCCGCTACCAACCAGGCGCCTCCTTCGGCGAAGAGCTTCTCGCCTGACTCCAGTGCTTCGGCCCCGGCGAGACGCACGGCGAGCGGTCGGCCCAGCCAGCGGCTGAGACCATAGGCGAGCAGGCCGGCCGCGACGGTGCCGGCCGCGGCGTAGAGACCGCCGACGAGCGTGCCGTAGGCTAGGCCGAGCGCCGACATCACCAGCGTGCTCGGAATCGGCAGCAGGAGATCGGCGACGAGCAGGCCTGCGCCGGCGAGGCCGCCGGCCGCGCCGAAGCCGGCGATCCACGTGCGCGAGCCTTCGACCGTGAACGTCGCGTCCAGCGCGTCGCCCCAGATCATCCATGGGATGATCGCGCCGGCCAGCAGGAGCGTCGAGGCGACGAGCAGGCCGCGATGGCGGGCGAAGAAATTCATGCGCCGGCGCGCAGGTCCTTCCAAGGCGACTCGCCGCTGACGTCGACCATGAAGGGGCCCTTGCTCGCCCCGGGCGAAAGGATCGCGAGGATCGTGGCGTCCGCCTTCGAGACGTTGAACGTCGCGTGCACGACGCCGGCCGGGATGTGCGCCGCGTCGCCGGGCTTCAGGATGCGCTTCTCCTTCTCCACCCACTGTTCGACCTCGCCCGCGAGGACGTAGATCATCTCCTCGAGCTCGGGGTGCGTGTGGAAAGCGTGGCCTTCCCCGGCGGGCAGGGTCGCCTCGCAGACCTGCAGGTCCTTCGCACCGGTGAGTTCCGGGCGGGTCAGCCAGTAATTGGTGCGGCCTTTGTATTCTTCCTTGATGGCCTCGGCCTTCGTCACGAATCGCAGCGGTTGGGTCATGTAAGTTCCTATGCTATCCGGTCCGCTGTGAGCAAGCCAGAGGGGCTGGTCGTTGACAGGGAGGAACCCCGAGATGAAATGGAGGTCCCCCAAGATACCCCCATGAAGCGCACCCTATCCCTCCTCCTCGGGCTTTCTCTGCTCGGCGCCGCATCGGTCGTCGCCCAGGAAGCCAAGAAAGACGCCCCTAAGAAGGCCGCCGCTCCGGCCGTGAAATTGCCGGCGCAGCAGCCCGATGTCGCCGCTCCTAAGTTCGACCCCAAGACCGGTCAGGTCCAAGCCGGCTTCGCGAAGGCCCACGAATCCTTCGTCACCGTCGCCAAGAAGGGCGAAGCGCAGGTCGTCTTCCTCGGTGACTCCATCACCGCGGGTTGGAACGGTCATAAGGCCCTCTTCGAGAAGGAGTATGGCCAGTATAAGGCCGCCAACTTCGGCATCGGCGGCGACCAGGTCCAGCACGTCCTGTGGCGCGTCGAGAACGGCGAGTTCGAAGGCATCAAGCCCAAGGCTGTCGTGCTCATGATCGGCACCAATAACGTCGGCAACCCGGCGCATACGCCCGAGCTGATCGCCAACGGCATCAAGAACATCATCGCCGCGATCCACCAGCGCTCGCCCAACACCAAGGTGCTCCTCCTCGCGATCTTCCCGCGCGGCGCCACCGAAGCGAACAACCCCGGCCGCGCCAAGAACAAGGCCGTCAACGCCCTCATCGCGAAGTTCGACGACGGCCAGAAGGTCCGCTACCTCGACATCGGCGCCAAGTTCCTCACCGCCGACGGCACGCTCGAGAAGTCCGTCATGCCGGATCTCCTGCACCTGAACGCCGTCAGCTACCAGATCGAAGCCGACGCCATCCGCGAGCCGCTCGCCGCGCTCGTCAAGTAAGCCGCGCCGAGGCGCCGAAACCGGGCCGGTCCTCGTCGAGGGCCGGCCCTTTTCATGTCCGGCTTACTTGCCCCAGCCGGCGGGCAGGTCAGGCAGCGTGGCCGTGAGGATCTCGTGGATCGCGACGCGTTCCGCTTGCTCGAGGTGGCCGAAGGCCGGCGCGGGCGGGAAGGCGCGCAGGCCGGACGAAAGACGCAACAGGGTGATTTCCCGGAGCTGCGGCGGCAGGTGCGCGAAGCTTTCGGAGTAGATCAGCGGGCTGCAACGATAGCGGAAGAGCCGCGTGCGTAGGTCGAGGTCGCGGAGCGAGCGGCCCTGCGCGTCGGGCTTGCGGGTCTTGGCGTAGGCGGTGGCGAAGACTCCGTCGGAGCGCAGCGCATCTTCCGGCCAGGCGGCTTCATCGCGGCAGAGCAAGGCGTCGAGGATCTTCTCCGCCTGGCTTTCGAAGACCACGAGGCAGGAGCCTTGGGGCGGGGCGTCGTCGGGCAGGCCAAGGATCGCGCGCATGGCCGGCCAGCGGTGCAAGGCGATACGGGCGTCCTGCAGGGCGGTGGATATCACGTTATGCACGTGGACCTGGTGGTCGTGCAGGAGCAGCGGCACGACGTCGCTCGTCTTCAGGAGATAGCGACGGGTGTCCACGATGCCTTCAAGCGAGCCGAGGTTACGCGTCGGTTGCGCCGATGCTCCTTCGAAATCCTCGAGCCGCCGGCCGGTCAGGTTACCACGGTGACGTAGTCCGGGGCCGCCGCCGGTGACATACCAGCCGCCCCAGCGTTCCTCGAGCGGAGTCGACGGGGCGATGTTGGCGCCGCCCGATCCGCCGAGCGGCTCGCCCCTCGCGTCAGGGAAGACCGAGCGGGTGCGTAGCGTGGGCGTGTGTTCGTGGCGCGCATGGCAGAGCAGGCAGTCGTTGTCGCGCACGAGCAGAGGGGCCGGGCCGGTCTCGTGGGCGTCGAGGACGTAGAACGTCGCGCCCAGCTGCGGGTCGAAGACCGTCACCTCGAACGCGCCCGTGGGCGCCCACCCGACGTAGGCCTCGTCGGAGAAATAGAGCACGCGCGGCGTCTCCGGCGTGATCAGGTCGCGCTGCAGGCTCGTCTTGCTGAACACGAAGAGCTGGGACTCCGCCGGCACCTTGAATTCGTCGAGCAGCCACTGCAGGCGTTTCTTCGCCGGGAGGGAGCGGATCGCGTTGGCGCGCGCTTGGTGGGCGGCGTTCAGGGCCGTCGCCCGATCCTTGGCTTCGGTGGCCGAATACTTGATCGGCGCTTCCTCGAACGGCTCGGCCTGCTGGGCGGAGAGGTTCGGTGCCAGGAGGCCGGTGAGGCCGAGGAGCAACAGGCGAGGCGCGGAGGAAGGCACTCGTCGACGATGGCGCGCCTTCTTCCGGACACAAGACCCGGCTCAGCGTCGGATGATCAGGCGCATCTTGCGGATGGCTTCCGCTTCGATCTGGCGGATGCGTTCGCGGGAGACGCCGTGGCGCCGGCCGATGGCGTCGAGCGTCAGCTCCTCGCCGTCGAGGCCGGCGCGGAGGCGGATCACCTCGAGTTCGCGGGGCGTGAGCTGGGCCATGACTTCGGCCAGCGCGGCTTGGCGGTCGGAGGCTTCGGCGGCGACGGCCGGCGTGGGCGCTTCCCGGTCGGCCAGCGTGTCGCCGAAGGTCGTCTCGCTGTCTTCGCCGATCGGCGCGTCCAGCGACTGGCCGTGCTGCTGGTAGCAGCGCAGCTCGACGATCTTCTCCGGCGTGCACTTCAGGCGCGTGGCGAGTTCGGCTTCGGTGGGCTCCCGGCCGGTCTCCTGCCGGAGCCCGGCTTCGGCCTTGCGGAGCTTGGCCATCTGCTCGTGCAGGTTACGCGGCAACCGGACCGTGCGGCGCAGGAAGTTCAGGTGGCGGAACACCGCGCTGCGGATGCCCCAGAACGCGTAGGTGCTGAAGCGGTGGCCGAGGTCGGCGTCGAAGGCGCGGGCGGCCTCCATGAGCGCGACGTTGCCGGCCGCGATGAGTTCGATGATCTCCTCGCGGGGCACGCGCATCTGCTTGGCGGCGTGGTAGCTCAGACGCAGGTTACGGTTCACCATCTCATCGAAGGCGGCCTGACCGGCCGGAGTGAGATTACCGTCAGCGAGCTTGCCGGCCTTGATGCGGTGGCCGAGCGCCAGTTCCTCTTCGGCGCTCAGGCGGGGCCAGCGGGCGGCCTGGTTGAGGTAGACCGTCAGGCTGTCCGCCTCGCCGGAGCGGTCGGGGGCCGTCTCGAGGCGGGAGACCTCGATTTCACCGAGATCGGGGAGGTCGGAGCGGAGGAGGGTGGTGAGGGCGTCGTTCTTGGCGGTGCGGTGCGGGATGTGGTTGATCATGGAAAAAGAAAGGGGCCTGTATATATAGGGCTGAAAAAGGGGGGTCTGAGAGACGCTTTTACATAAGTGACTGAAAATCAGTCAGATAAAAACGTATTATATTTTATAGAGGGGGTCTCCTCGGCGGGGTGGCCGGGAGGGGCTAGCAGTGACCCGGGGCTCATTATACCCAGGCTCGGGGTTTCGTCAAAGGGGGTGGCGACGGTTTCTTGGCATACCCTTTAAACGACGAAGATTGGCGGATTTTTTGGGTGGGAACGGGGCTTGGTTTGGGGAGTCTATAGGAGATGCCCCGCCTCTTACCCCTTTGCGTCGCTGTGCTCGCCTGTCTCGGCCTGTCGCTGTCGGCGGCCGACCGCCCCAACATCCTGATGATCGTCTCAGACGACCATGCTTGGTTTGATTACGGCTTCATGGGTTCGAAAGCGGTCAGCACGCCGCACCTCGACAAGCTCGCGGCGGAGTCGCGCGTCTTCCCGCGTGGCTATGTCACGAATTCCCTCTGCGGACCGAGCCTCGCCTCGATGCTGACCGGCCGGCACGTGCACCGTCACGGACTGACGGGCAACGACCCGCTCGTCCCCGTGAGCATCCCCGCCGGCGCCAAAGGCGCGGCCAAAGCCGCCGCTGCGAAACAGAAGAACGCCGCTTTCCTCGATGGTCGCGCCCAGATGATCAAGCGCTTCCAGGAATCGCCGATCCTGCCCCGCCTCCTCGGCGAGCAGGGTTACGTCAGCCTGCAGACGGGCAAGTGGTGGATGGGTCCTTATCAGACCGGCGGTTTCACCGAAGGCATGACCAAGGGGGGGCGCCACGGCGACGAAGGCCTCGACATCGGACGCAAGACCTTGGCGCCGCTCACCGATTTCATCAGCCGCGCGAAGAAGGACGGTAAGCCGTTCTTCGCCTGGTATGCGCCGATGATGCCGCATGACCCGCACACGCCGCCGGAACGCCTGCTCGCGAAGTATCGGGACAAGTCCCCGACGCTCCACGCCGCGAAATACCATGCGATGGTGGAATGGTTCGACGAGACCATCGGCGAGATCCGCGCGCATCTCGAGAAGGAGGGCCTCGCCCGCGACACGATCATCGTCTACATCGCCGACAACGGCTGGATCCCGCGCACGGACAAGCCTTCGGTCGATTTCGAGCGCTCCAAGCAGTCGCCCTTCGACGGTGGCGTGCGCTCGCCGATCTTCGTGAGCTGGCCCGGACGCATCAAGCCGGCCGTGATGGCCGAAGCCGCCAGCGCGGTGGACATCATGCCGACGCTCCTGAAACTGGCCGGCGCCCCCGTACCCGCCGACGGCGACGGCCTCGACCTGCTCGACGACGCGGCCCTGAAGGCGCGTCCGTTCGTCGCCGGACAGAACTCGACCCACGACATCCTCGATCTCGCGCGTCCCGCGGCCAGCCTGCGCTACCGCTGGCTCGTCGCCGGCGACCTCAAGCTCATCGTCTCCAGCGGACTCAAGACCGGCGGGAAGCAGCAGGGTTCGGGCGATGCCATCGAGCCGCCGCGCCTTTTCGACCTCAAGGCCGATCCCTACGAACTTCGCGACCTCGCCGCCGAACGTCCTGAGGACGTGAAGCGCCTGACGACCCAGCTCGACGGCTGGTGGACCGGACGCTGATGCCCTTCCTGATTTCCAACACCATGAACACCACCCGCCTCCTCCTCGCCGCGCTCGTCGCCGCGCTCGTCGGCTGTCAGTCGGCCGACACCACTGCTCCCGCTCCGAAGGTCGCCACCAAGACCGCCCCGAAGCCGGCGCCCGCCCAGTATGTCTTCTACGTCGGCACCTCCGGCGCCAAGGCTCAGGGCGTGCTCCGCTGCGTGCTCGACGGCAAGACCGGTAAGATCTCGACGCCGACCGTCGCCGCCGAAGCCAAGTCCGCTTCCTATGTCGCGCTCAGCATGGACGCCAAGTTCCTCTACGCCACCGCCGAAGCCGCCGAAGGCGCCGTCTCCGCCTACGCGGTCGAAGGCGACAAGCTCCGCCTGCTCAACACCGAAGCCTCCAAGGGCAAAGGCCCGACGCACCTCGCCGTCGATACCGTCCGTCGTAACCTGGTCGTCGTGAACTACGGCTCCGGTTCGACCACCGCGCTGCCGATCAAGGCCGACGGTTCCCTTGCCGCCGCTTCGTCCTCGATCCAGCACGTCGGCACCGGTCCGAACACCGGCCGTCAGTCCGGCCCGCACGCCCACGGCGTCTACTTCCATCCGAAGAGCGGCCGCGCCTACGTCGCCGACCTCGGTACCGACGACATCTTCATCTACAAGTTCGACACCGAGAAAGGCCTGCTCACCGCGAACAAGCCGAAGTCCGGCCGCGTCACCGCCGGCGAAGGCCCGCGCCACCTCGCCTTCCATCCGAACGGCAAGTTCGCCTACGTGAACACCGAGATGGGCCTCAACGTCGTCGCCTTCTCCGTCGAGCGTAACGGCGGCCTGAAGCAGCTCCAGAGCCTCCCGACGCTGCCGGCCGGCGCGGAGACCAAGGGTGCTTCCACCGCCGAGATCTTCGTCCGCCCCGACGGCAAGACCCTCTACGTGTCGAACCGCGGCCATGACTCCATCGCCGTCTACTCGATCGCCCAGGACGGCAAGCTGGCTCTCCTCCAGCACGTGCTCGGCACGCCCGCCACGCCGCGCGGCTTCGGTCTCAGCGCCGACGGCCGCTGGCTCGTGTGCGCCGGCCAGAAGTCCGGCACGCTCAACGCCTACAAGATCAGCCGCGACGGCAAGCTCGTCGACACCAAGCAGGCCGTCGAAGCCCCGGCCGCCGCCGCGGTCGTCTTCGTCCCTTGAGCCGCGGGTAACCTCCGCATGTTCCGAGATCCCCTTCTTGCAGGTCTTTTCCTGACGGCCTCCCTTGGGGCGGCGCCGGTCGACTTCGCCCATGAGGTGGTGCCGATCCTGCGTAAGCACTGCGGAGAGTGCCACACGGGCGACAAGAAGAAGGGAAGTTTCTCGATGAACACACGCGTCACGCTGCTCGAAGGCGGCGAGAGCGGCGCGGTGCTTTTCCCGGGTCAGGCGTCGAAGGGACGCCTGCTCGAGTCGATCGTCAGCGAAGACCCCGACGAGCGCATGCCGCCGAAAGGCGCGCGTGTGAGTCCGGCCGAGGTCGCCATCCTGCGCAAGTGGGTGGAGCAGGGCGCCGTCTGGACCGAAGGCTTCGCCTTCAGGCAGCCGGCTTACGAGCCGCCGCTGCGTCCGCGCAAGCCGGTGCTGCCCGAAGCGAAGTCCGGCCGCATGCATCCGCTCGACCGCGTGCTCGACGGCTGGCTCACGGCCAAGGGCGCCCCGATTCCGGCGCCGGCGGATGACGCCACCTTCCAGCGTCGCGTCATGCTGGATCTCGTCGGCCTGCTGCCGTCCGCCGAAGAGGCCCGCGCTTTCGCGGCCGACCCGCGGCCCGACAAACGCGAAGCGCTCGTGCGCACGCTCCTCGCCCGCGATGTCGACTACGCCGACCACTGGATGGTCTTCTGGAACGACCTGCTGCGTAACGATTACGCCGGCACCGGCTACATCGACGGCGGCCGCAAGCAGATCACCAACTGGCTCTACCTCTCGCTGCTCACCAACAAGCCTTACGACCGCTTCACGCGGGAGCTCGTGGCGCCTTCCGCCGACAGCGAAGGCTTCGCCAAGGGCATCATCTGGCGTGGCGCGGTGAGCGCGGGCCAGGTGCCCGAACTCCAGTTCTCGCAGAGCGTCTCCCAGACGTTCCTCGGCATCAACATGAAGTGCGCCTCGTGCCACGACAGCTTCACCGACCGCTGGAAGCTGCGCGACGCCTACGGCCTCGCCGCCATCTACGCGAACCGGCCGATGGAACTCGTGCGCTGCGACATCCCGACCGGCAAGCCGGCCGTCGCCGCCTGGCCCTTCCCTGAACTCGGCCAGGTCGACGCCGCCAAGCCGCGCGAGGAACGACTCGCCCAGCTCGCCGCGCTCATCACCCATCCGGAGAACGGCCGTTACCAGCGCACCATCGTCAACCGCCTCTGGCATCGGCTGATGGGCCGCGGCATCGTGCATCCCGTCGACGCGATGCAGACCGAGCCGTGGAACCAGGACCTACTCGACGTGCTCGCCAACCGCCTCGTCGAGTCCGGCTACGACCTCAAGGCCGTGCTCGCCTTCATCGCCACCTCGCAGGCTTATCAGTCCCGCGCCGAGACCCTCGCGCGCGACGCCGACGACAAAGGTTACGCCTACCGCGGTCCGCGCGCCAAGCGGCTGACCGCCGAGCAGTTCGTCGACGCCGTCTGGCGGCTGACCGGCACCACGCCTTCCAAGATCGAACCCAAGGTGCCGCGGACTGCGCCGGTCGTCGCCGCCGTCAAGAAGCCCGTCGTCGAGCCGCTCGTCGCCGTGCCGATCTGGTCGGGCGACATCGCCGCCGGCCGCGTGCCTGCCGCGGGTGAGACCCGTACTTTCCGCCGTCAGCTCGTGCTCGACACCGACGTGGATGCCGCGAACTGCGTGGTGACCTGCGACAACGGTTTCGAGCTGTTCGTGAACGGCAAGAAGATCGGCGCCGGCGACAACTGGGCCGACCCGCAGAACTACGACCTCTCCGTCGCGCTCCTCAAAGGCGCGAACCAGATCGTCGTCGTCGGCCGCAACGCCGGCTCCGGGCCGAACATCGCCGCGCTCTTCTTCCAGGTGAACGTCACGCTCAAGGGCGGCGCCCGCGTGAAGCTGGCCACCGATGCCGCTTGGGAGTGGACGCCCAGCGTGCCCAACGCCCGCGGCGCCTTCGCCGCCGGCAAGGGCAAGGCGAAGGCCGCGGAGCCCCTCTGGCAGCCCGTCGCGCTCGTCAAGAGCGAGGCCTGGCGCAAGGCGCAGACCCGCATGGCCGAGATGCTCGCCGGCGTCGAAGGCACCAGCAGCCTGCCCGCACGCGCCGGCCTCGTGAAGTCCGACCTCCTCCAGCGCGCGCTCGGCCGCCCGAACCGCGAGCAGATCGTCTCGATGCGTCCCAATGAACTCAGCACGCTCGAGGCCATCGACCTTTCCAACGGCCAGGCGTTGACGAACCTCCTCGCCGCCGGCGCCGCCAAGCTGAAGCGCCGCGCGTGGGCTTCGCCGGAAGAGCTCGCCCGCTGGCTCTACCTCTCCGCGCTGAGCCGTGAGCCCGCGCCCGCGGAGCTCAAGGTCGCCGCCGGCATCGTCGGCGCCGAGCTTTCCGAACAAGGCATCGCGGACCTCCTCTGGGCCGTGTGCATGCTTCCCGAATTCCAGACCATCCGCTGACCGCCATGTCCTCCCCGCTGCCGCTTGACCCGTCCTTACCCGAGCCGCTGGCCCGTCGCGAATTCCTCCGCATGCTGGCCGCCGCCGGCGCCGCCACGCTCTCGATGGGCGCCCCGCGCCTCCTCGCCGAAAGCGAGAAGATCGTGCAGCCGACCGCGACCGCCGACGCGGTCATCCTCATCTGGCTCGCCGGCGGCATGGCCGCGCCCGAGACGTTCGACCCGAAGCGCTACGCGCCTTACGAGAAGGGGCTCACCTACGACCGCGTCCTCAGCACCTTCCCGGCGATCCCGACTTCGGTCGACGGCGTCCGCATCTGCGAAGGCCTGGAGAACATCGCGCAGGTCATGGACCGCGGCACGATCATCCGTTCGGCGGTGCAACCCGACCTCGGCAGCATCCTGCACTCGCGTCACCAGTTCCATTGGCACACCGGCTACGTGCCCCCGCAGACGGTCGCCTGCCCGCACATCGGCGCCTGGATGGCCCGCGTGCTCGGTCCGCGTAATCCGGTCATGCCGGCCTTCATCAACATCGGCCAGCGCCTCGAAGGCGTCGGCGAAAGCGAAGAACTCAAGGCCTTCACCACCGCCGGTTTCTTCGGCGGCGAATATGGCCCGATGAACCTGCCGTTCCCCGAGGAGGCCGCCGCCGCCGTGCGTCCGCCCAAGGGCATGGACGCCGGTCGCTTCGTGAACCGTGACCGCGAGTTCCGTCGCCTCGTCGACGCGACGCCGGACCGCGACCTGCTCAGCGACCACCAGCATCAGTCGATGCTGCGTTCGATGGACAACGCCTATCGTCTGCTCAGCGCCAAGGAGCGCGCCTCGTTCGACATCTCGCTCGAGACGCCCGAGGTCCAGAAGGATTACGACACCGGTCGTTTCGGCCGCGGTTGCCTGCTGGCCCGCCGCCTCGTCGAGAACGGCGCGCGCTTCGTCGAGGTCACCACGGAATACGTCCCGTTCTTCCAGTGGGATACGCACGGCAAGGGTCACGAGACCGTCGCCAAGATGCATGCCGAGATCGACCGTCCGATCGCGCGCCTCGTCCGCGACCTCGAGCAGCGCGGGTTGCTCGACCGCACCTTGGTCGTCATCGCCAGCGAGTTCAGCCGCGACGCCATGATCGAAGGACGGCCCGGTTCGCAGGCCAAGGACCAGGCGTTCAACAAGTCCGGCGTCATCACCAGCCCCGACCATTACGGCCTGCACCGTCACTTCACCGGCGGCACGAGTGTCGTCATGTTCGGCGGCGGCGTGAAGAAAGGCCACGTCTACGGCGCCACCGCGGACGAGCGTCCGCTGGTCGCGATCAAGGACCCCGTCTCGATCAGCGACATGCACGCCACGATCTTCCGCGCGATGGGCATCAGCCCCAAGACCGCGTACGACGTCGAGGGCCGGCCCTTCTACGCGACCGTCGACGGCAAGGGCGTGCCGATCCCGATCTTCAGGAGCTGAGCGCGCGCAGCGGCGCGGCGTGGGCGCGCACGGCGGACTCGAGGAGTTCACCGGTGCGACGCATCGCTTCGTCGAGCGGCATCGCCGCGGGCTTGATGCCGATGAGCAGGTCGAACTGCGCGCGCAGCGCGTCCGAGTCTTCGACCGAACCGGCGACGCCGACGATCTTCTTGCCGAGCTGACGCGCGAGGCGGGCGACGCCGACCGGGCCCTTGCCTTGTAGGCTCTGCGCGTCGAGGCGGCCTTCGCCCGTGATGACGAGATCGGCGGAGGCGACGCGCGCCTCGAGATCGATTTGCGAGGCGACCATGTCGAAGCCGCTCACCAGACGCCCGCCGAGGAAGGCCATCAGCCCGAAGCCGAGGCCGCCCGCGGCGCCGGCGCCGGGGATGTCGCGCGGGTCGACGCCGAGGTCGCGGCGGGCCAGGTCGGCCAGGTGTTCGAGGCGCTGTTCGAACCAAGCGAAGTCACGGACGCCTTTCTGGGGGCCGTAGACCCGGGTGGCTCCGCGGGGGCCGAGGAGGGGGTTGTCGACGTCGCAGGCTGCGATCAGCTCAAAGGGAGGGAGGGAGGTCGGCCGCTCGACCTGGTCCGCTTCGAGGATCGTCTCGAGGGTGGGGGAGAAGTCCTGACCCCGTCGCTTGAACCGGTATCCCAGGGCCAGGGCGACCCCGAGGCCCGCGTCGTTCGTGGCGCTGCCTCCGATGCCAATCAGCAGCCGTCGGGCGCCTCTCCGGAGGGCGGATTGGATGAGGATTCCCGTTCCTAAGGTATTGGCTTTAAATGGGTTAAGTTCGATATCATGGACGATAGCCAAGCCGCTGGCCGCGCTCATCTCCATGATGGCCGTGGCGGAGCCGGGGACCCAGCCGAAGGGGGCCTCGATCGGCCGTCCGTGGGCGTCCTGGGTCTGGGCATGCACCCATTCCCCCGCCAGGGCGGTCGTCATGGCTAAGGCCGTCCCTTCGCCGCCATCGGCGATCGGGCAGATGTCGATGAGCGCCCCCGGAAACAACGTTTCGAGGCTATTTTTGAGATGTAACCCCGCTTTTTCGGCCGGCAGCGAGCCCTTGAATTTATCGTTGGCGATCAGGATGCGCATCGTCTGACGGCGGCATCTTCGGCTTGGGGTCTTCTCTTTACAACCCGAATGGGGAAGCGCTCTTGATTTCCGAGGGGTCTGACCTACATTCATTAGCAAGGTACTTTCCCCTATTCCGCTTCGTCGCGGTCCATTCATACCCTTTCAATAAAAAACCCCCATGCTGTCGCTCCGTCATTCCACCCTCGCGCTCACGCTGCTCGCCTCCGCCTTCGCGGTCGCCGCCGACGAAGCGCAGCCTTCCAAGGAAGGACTCGAGTTCTTCGAGAAGAACATCCGACCGATCCTCATCGATCGTTGCTACGAGTGCCACTCCGCCGAGAAGAATTCCTCGAAGGGCGGCCTCATCCTCGACTCCCGCGACGGCGCCTACAAGGGCGGCGACGAAGGTCCCGCCGTCGTCCCCGGCGACCTCGAGAAGTCCCTCCTCGTCAAGGCCGTCCAGTATACGGATCCCGAGTTCGCGATGCCGCCCAAGAAGACCGGCGGTAAGCTGCCGGACGAGAAGATCGCTCTCCTCGAGCAGTGGGTCAAGATGGGTGCGCCGATGCCCGGTGGCGGCGCCGCCAAGCTGACCGGTCTCACCAGCAAGGCTCGTGAACATTGGTCTTATCAGCCCGTCAAGAAGTTCCCCGTGCCCGAAGTGAAGAACAAGGCCTGGGTCAAGAATCCCATCGACGCCTTCGTCCTCGCCAAGCTCGAAGAGAAGGGCCTCCAGCCCAATCCGGCCGCGGGTCCCGAAGCCTTCCTGCGTCGCGTCTACTACGATCTGATCGGCCTCCCGCCCACCTCCGAACAGGTCGACGCTTTCGTCAAGGCCTGCGATAACGCCGTCCTCGCCGACTCGCTCGCCGCCCGCACCGGTCGCCCCGCCGGCAACCTCGAAGCCGTCTACACCAAGCAGGTCGACTTCCTCCTCGCCTCGCCGCACTACGGCGAACGCTGGGCCCGTCACTGGCTCGACACCGCCCGTTACTCCGACACGCGTGGCCTGCAGGTCGACCAGGGCGACAGCCTCTTCCGCGACTACCGCTACGCCTACGCTTGGACTTATCGCGACTACGTGATCAACGCGATGAACGAGGACAAACCGTACGACAAGTTCGTGGTCGAGCAGCTCGCCGCGGACCGCATCCCGGACATCTCTCCCGACGATCCTCGCCTCGCCGCCCTCGGCTTCATCACCATCGGCAAGCGCTTCGACGATATCCATGACACCATCGACGAGCGCATCGACACGACGACCAAGGCCTTCCTCGGCCTGACCGTCGCCTGCTCGCGCTGTCACGATCACAAGTTCGATCCGATCCCGATCAAGGACTACTACTCGCTGCACGGCATCTTCGCCTCGATCGTCGAACCGCTGCACCAGACCCCGATCGCGGCCACCGGCAACACCGCCGCCGCCCGTTCCGACTTCCTCAAGCGCCTCAACCAGCTCCAGGACGAGCAGGTCGCCGGCTTCTTCCGCTACATGCGCGAGACCCGCGCCCGCTATGACCGCGAGATGGCCGGCCGTCTCATGATCGCCACCGTCCGCGGCGGTTCCGCCGAAGCCGGCGAGTTCTCCGAACGCTACAAGATCGACCTGCAGTCCGACACGGACTTCGCCGCCATGCGCATCCAGAAGGATTCGCCCATCACCGGGCCCTTCGCCGCGCTGGCCTCCGTGCCGTATGTCTACTTCGCCGAACGCGCCCCGATCGTCCTGAAGGAATACCTCGACGATCCGGAGAACCGCGTGAATCCGATCATCGCCGCCGGCCTGCGCAATATCAAGCCGAAGACGATGCATGACGTCGCCGCCGCCTATCAGCGCATCTACGTCGAGAACAAGGCCGCGATCCTCGCCCACCTCGCCCTCCTGGCCAAGCCGGGTGAAGAATGGAAGAAGACCTCGCCGGGCATCGCCGAGATGACGGGCTACCCTTGGTCCATCCCGTCTTACGACGAGATCTTCGATAACGAAGAGATGATCTCCCTCTTCAGCACGCGTAAGTTCTGTCAGGACTGGCAGAACCGCCCGATCTACGGCGGCATCGGCAACCGCGAGCCGGTCGCCTATTTCCGTCACGCGCAGATCAACGAGCTCCGACTTTCCCACCCCGGCGTCCCCGGACACGCGATGGTCGTCCAGGACTCCGAAGGCGCGAAGGACAGCTACGTTTTCAAGCGTGGCGACAAGAACCTCAAGGGTGAGATCGTCCCCCGCCAATTCCTCGACATCCTGACGGTCGGCGAGCGCCGCCCGTATGTCGACGGCAGCGGACGCTACGAGTTCGCCCAGTCCATCATCGCCAAGGACAATCCGATCACCGCCCGCGTGGCCGTGAACCGCACCTGGACCAAGCACTTCGGCGAAGGCTTCGTGAACACGCCCGACGACCTCGGCAACATGTCCGAGAAGCCCTCGCACCCCGAGCTGCTTGACTACCTCGCCACGGACTTCGTGGAGAACGGCTGGACGATGAAGCGCCTCCACCGCATGATCGTGCTCAGCAACACGTATCGTCAGGACTCCGATCCCACCGCCAACCCGCTGGTGGCCAAGAAGGGGCCGGTCGATCCGCTGAAGGTCGACGCCGGCAACCGCCTCCTCTGGCGCGGCAACCTGCGTCGCCTCGACTTCGAGTCCATCCGTGACTCGATGATCCTGCTCACCGGCAAGATGACCACCACCGTCGGCGGCCAGCCGGCGAACATCACCGACGAGCCGTTCAGCTATCGCCGCAGCCTTTATGGTTACGTCGACCGCCGCCGCCTCAGCGACACCCTCTCGCAGTTCGACTACGGTGACCCCGATACCTCGAACACGAAGCGCAACTCGACGATCGTGCCCCAGCAGGCCCTGTTCTTCATGAACAACGCCCTGTCGGTCGACGTCGCCCGTGCCGTCGCCGCCCGCAAGGACGTCGTCAACGCCATGTCCGAGGACCAGCGCATCGTCGCGATGTTCCGCTGCATGTTCCAGCGTCGTCCGTCGACCAATGAGATCCGCGTGGCCCAGGAGTTCCTGACCAAGCAGAAGATGGGCGCCGCCACCGCCAAGCTCCGCCCCGCCGCCAAGGCCGGTGAGCGCGGCAAGGCCGTGGCGCCCGTGGCCCGCACCGCCGCCCCCCCGACCAAGGGCGCGCCGGTGATGGCTCCGGACGGCGAAGAGAGCATGATGATGGCCGTGACCGGTGGTGGCGCCGAAGGCGTCCTGCGTAACGTGGGAGAGATGATCTCCCGCGAGCCGCTGACCCCGACCGAGCTCCTCGTCCACGCGCTGCTCCTCTCGAACGAGTTCATCTACGTCAACTGACGTTTTTGACAGGTTTTTAACGAGGCCGGCCTTCGTCAAGGGGGTCGGCCTCTTCATTTATTGGCTTAATCCCGCGTGAATTGGTTGAAACATTTTAGCCGTAGGGGAGTATTTAATACTAGCGGTATTCCCCCTGTCGCCCACCCCCTTAAAACCACCATGTCGTCCTTGTCCGTCAGTCTTCGCCTGCTCGCTCTCGTCTCCGTCGCCAGCCTCGGCGCCGCCGACGCCCCTGAGCCGAAGATGGATCCGGCCGGCCTCGAGTTCTTCGAGAAGAACATCCGCCCGATCCTGACCGAGCGTTGCTACGAATGTCACTCGAAAGAGAAGGGTGTCTCGAAGGGCGGGCTCATCATGGACTCCCGCCAAGGCATGCTCGCCGGCGGCGACCTCGGTCCGGCCGTCGTCCCGGGCGACCTCAAGAAATCGCTGATGGTCGTCGCGGTCCATCAGGCCGACCCCGACATCTCGATGCCGCCGCGCAAGGCCGGCGCGAAACTTTCCGCCACGCAGATCGGTCTGATCGAACAGTGGATCAAGATGGGTGCGCCCGCTCCGGCCGGCGCCGGCGGCGCCAAGCTCACCGGTCTCTCCGACAAAGCTCGCGCGCACTGGGCTTTCCAGCCCGTCCAGACTTTCGCGGTGCCGACCAAGCTCAGCAACCCCGCCTGGTGCCAGAACGAGGTCGACGCCTTCATCATGGCCAAGCTCGACGAGAAGGGTCTCAAGCCCAGCCCGGCCGCCGACGGCGAAGCCCTCCTGCGCCGCCTGTCTTATGATCTGATCGGCCTGCCGCCCACCAGCGTCGAGGTCGACGCCTTCTCGCGCGATTACGACGCGGCGCTCGCTTACGACGCGATGGCCGTGCGCAAGGGACAGCCGGTGCGCGCCGTGGCCAGCGTCGTCGAACGTACCATCGACCGACTGCTCGCTTCGCCGCACTACGGCGAACGCTGGGCCCGCCACTGGCTCGACACCGCCCGCTACTCCGACACCAAGGGCCTGAAGCGCAACGGCACCATCGAGACGTTCGACAGCTCCTGGACCTACCGCGACTACGTCATCGACGCCTTCAACACCGACAAGCCTTACGACCAGTTCATCATCGAGCAGCTCGCGGCGGACCGCCTGCCCGACCTCGCCAAGGACGACCCGCGCCTCGCCGCGCTCGGCTTCGTCACCGTCGGCAAGCGCTTCCAGAACAACGATGACACCATCGACGAACGCATCGACGCCACGACCAAGGGCTTCCTCGGCCTGACCGTCTCCTGCTCGCGTTGCCATGACCATAAGTTCGACCCGATCCCGGCGGCCGACTACTACTCGCTCCACGGCATCTTCGCCTCCGTGATCGAGCCCCAGACCAACCCCGTCATCCGCGATCCGCTGCTCGTCGGCAAGAACGCCCCGAGCAACGCCTACCGCGCCGACTACGAGAAGCGCCTCGCCGCGCTCATCGAAGAGACCGCCCAGGGTTACTACAAGCATCTCGTGGGCATGCAGGCGGCCTTCCACCGTGAGTTCGCTCCGCGCGCCATGGCCGCCATGGTCGGCGGCTTCCGCAGCACCGCGGGCTTCGACATCCTCAAGAAATACGACCTCGGCGAAAGCCGCGAGCTCGGCAACTCCTTCGCCGCCGTCATGGCCCGCCCGGACCACCCGATCACCGGACCGCTGGTCCGCCTGAAGAAGGTCAGCGCCGAAAACTTCGCCGCGCAGGCCCCCGGGATCCTGTCCGCCGCCCTCGCCGACACGAAGTCGCCGGTCAATCCGCTCATCGCCGAGGCCCTGCGCGGCCTCAAGCCGAAGTCTCTCGACGAAGTGGCGCTGGCCTACCAGGCCGCCTTCAAGAAGCACCGCGACAAGATTCTCGCCCACATCCAGCTGCGCA
>Ga0214163_1000187_pt1 | contig 29024 bp, 26 predicted proteins | sample LakMenepilimnion_2_FD_153001 | JGI IMG/M metagenome (GOLD analysis project Ga0214163, IMG submission 153001) | Freshwater microbial communities from Lake Mendota, WI - Practice 15JUN2010 epilimnion v4 | ecosystem: Environmental > Aquatic > Freshwater > Lake > Epilimnion/Euphotic zone | place... | reverse complement strand
AGCCACAAGAAGGAACCGTCATGGCAGTTGGGCCTGGTCGATTTGAAAACGGAAATCGTATTCCGTTAGATATTAAAGAGGGTGATGTTGTACTTTATTCAAAGTATGGCGGTACTGAAGTTAAGTACAACAATGAAGAGTACCTAGTACTTTCTTCCCGTGATGTACTAGCAATCATTGCAAAGAAGTAAAGATGAGTAAATCACTTCAATTTGATGAAGCAGCTCGTCGTGCAATGGAGCGCGGCGTAAACATACTTGCTGATACTGTAAAGGTAACACTTGGGCCTAAGGGTCGAAATGTAGTTATCGCAAAAAGCTATGGTGCACCTTTAATTACTAATGATGGTGTAACAATTGCTAAAGAGATTGAGTTATCAGATCCAGCAGAAAATATGGGTGCTCAACTTGTTAAGCAAGTTGCAGAGAAAACCAATGATGTTGCAGGAGATGGCACAACTACCGCCACTGTTTTGGCGCAAGCCATGGTCAAAGAGGGTCTGCGTAATTTAGCTGCCGGTGCTCAACCAATGGAACTAAAATATGGAATTGAGCAAGCAGTATCTGCTATTACAGAGGCATTGCGGAAAAATTCAACTACCGTAAGCGGTAAGTCCCAGATTGCAGATGTTGCAACCATTTCAGCCCAAGATAAAGCCATTGGTGATTTGATTGCCGAAGCAATGGATAAAGTTGGTAAAGATGGTGTAATTACTGTTGAAGAATCATCAACAACTGGACTTGAGCTTGAGTTCACCGAAGGTATGCAATTTGATAAGGGCTATATTTCTCCCTATTTTGTAACCGATGCAGATCGCATGGAGACAATTTTAGAAGATGCTTATATTTTGATTTCAGGTCAAAAAATCTCTGCCCTTAGTGAGGTTTTACCTGTACTTGAAAAGGTAGCGCAAGCAAGTAAACCGCTATTAATTATTGCTGAAGATGTAGAGGGTGAAGCACTTTCTACCTTAGTTGTTAACCGTATGCGTGGAACTTTTGCATCAGCTGCTGTTAAAGCACCTGGCTTTGGTGACAGACGTAAGTCAATGTTGCAAGATATTGCGATATTAACTGGCGGTCAGGTTATCTCTGCTGAAGTTGGTTTAAAGCTTGAGCAAATTGATATCTCATTGCTTGGTAAGGCTCGCAGAGTTGTTATTTCAAAGGATGCCACCACAATTGTTGATGGCGCTGGAAATAAAAATGATGTGGCAGCAAGAGTTACTGAAATTCGTCGTGAGATTGAAAATACTGATTCTGATTGGGATCGCGAAAAACTACAGGAGCGAGTTGCAAAACTTGCTGGTGGTGTTTGCGTAATCAAAGTTGGTGCACATACTGAGGTTGAATTAAAGGAGAAAAAGCATCGTCTTGAAGATGCCATCTCTGCAACTAGAGCTGCTGTTGAAGAGGGAATTGTTGTTGGTGGAGGTGCAGCATTAGTACATGCTGCAGCGGCCCTTGATAATGATTTGGGCTTTGAAGGAGATCGAGCTGTAGGTGTTCGTCTTGTGCGCAAAGCATGTGATGAACCACTTCGTTGGATTGCAGAAAATGCTGGCCAAGAAGGTTATGTTGTTGTTTCAAAAGTTCGCGCAATGAAACCTAATGAAGGTTTTAACGCTTACTCAGAGCAGTACACAGACCTTGTTAAAGAGGGCGTAATTGATCCAGTTAAGGTAACTAGATCAGCACTTGCAAATGCGGCATCAATTGCTGCAATGTTTATTACAACAGAGGCACTTGTCTTTGAAACTCCAGAAGAGAAGAAAGAAGAGGCCACAGGTCATGGTCACTCACATGGAGCAGGTGGGCACTCACACTAATATAAGTTAAAACACAAGCCTTGGTTCTAAACTACTAGATAATCGACTAGCATTAACTAGTGGGAAATGTAACGCTAACAGTTGATTGCGGCGGAACTGGAATCAAGGCTTCTGTATTTGATCAGCACAGCAAAGTTTTAGTTGATTTTCCTTATCTTAAAACCCCATATCCAATGTCGCCAAACTCTTTAGTTGAAATCATTTCTAACTACGTTTTAGCAGATCATCGTATTAATCGAGTCACTGTGGGATTACCTGGCATGATTCGTAACGGAAAGATCGTATTTATTCCACATTACATTAATAAGCGTGGCCCTCGAACTATGCCTGATCCTCACTTAAAAAAGTTATGGCATGCTTTTGATTTACAAAATACACTTCATAAAAAACTTAAGATGCCAATTTTAGTTTTAAATGATGCAGAAGTTCATGCTGCTGCAGTCATTACTGGAAAAGGTTTAGAGTGCGTACTTACTTTTGGTACTGGTCTTGGTAGCGCCATGTTTAGTGAAGGTAAATTAGCTCCACATCTTGAGATCTCTCATGCCACGATCCGATATGGAAAAACTATTGATGCTTGGATTGGTGAGATATCAAGGCGGCGTATGGGAAATCAACTCTGGTCTCGCAGAGTTAAGGCTTTAATTGGTGAGTTATACCCAATGATTATTTGGGATAAATTATATATTGGCGGAGGCAACGCGCAACGTATTAGTAAATCAGCACTTAAAAGCTTTGACTATAAAGTAAAGATAATTCCAAATTCAGCTGGGGTTTCAGGTGGCGTAAAAGCCTGGGATCTTAGAGCGTAAGTTTTAAAGATAACTCACAACAGATACGATTAGATATATGTCCGATATTGAATTAGGTCCAGGCAAGCGCGCACGAGCAGCTTATTCTTTTGATGAGATTGCAATTGTGCCATCAAGGAGAACTCGTGACCTTGAAGAAGTTTCAATTAGTTGGCAAATTGATGCATATAAATTTGAATTACCATTTATTTCAGCTCCAATGGATTCAGTAGTTTCACCTGAAACCGCAATTGCAATTGGAGAAGCTGGTGGGCTAGGTGTTTTAAATCTTGAAGGTATTTGGACAAGATATGAAGATGCGCAGAAACAATTATCAGATATGGCAAAACTTTCTGAAGATAAAGCAATAAGGAGAATGCAAGAAATTTATGCAGCTCCTATTCAACCAACTTTGATTAAAGAGCGATTGGCGCAGATTAGAGCAGCTGGTGTCACTGTTGCTGGAGCGCTCTCACCACAACGGACTGCAGAGTTTCATAAAGCAGTCATTGATGCAGGTGTTGATATTTTTGTTATTCGTGGCACAACAGTTTCTGCCGAGCATGTTTCAGAAAAAACAGCTCCACTTAATTTAAAGAAATTTATTTATGAATTAGATGTACCAGTAATTGTTGGTGGTTGCGCCACTGCCCAAGGTGCACTCCATTTAATGAGGTCAGGAGCTGCTGGTGTTTTAGTTGGTTTTGGTGGCGGATCGGCCCACACTACGAAAACAGTTCTAGGAATTTCAGTGCCTATGGCATCAGCAGTTGCAGAGGTAGCATCTGCACGCCGCGATTATTTAGATGAATCTGGTGGCCGGTATGTTCATGTAATTGCCGATGGTTCAGTTGGTAGCAGTGGTGAGATTGCAAAAGCTGTTGCATGTGGAGCGGATGCAGTAATGATGGGATCTCCACTTGCTAAAGCATCTGAAGCACCCGGTAAAGGTTGGCACTGGGGACTTGAAGCACATCATGGACAACTTCCAAGAGGTAACCGTGTACAAGTTGGCACAGTCGGTACTTTAAATGAAGTTTTAACTGGCCCATCGAATACCTCAGATGGTTCAATGAATTTATTTGGAGCACTTAGAAAGTCAATGGCAACTTGCGGCTATTCTGATCTAAAAGAGTTCCAGCGAGTTGAAGTGGTAATTCAGCCTTAGTTTTAATCTGTGAAATCACTTAAAGTTTGTCAATAATAAAGGGATATCTATAAATTTCTTTTGTTAAATCAAGATTATTGAGTAAACTTAAACCATGAGAAAAATAATTAAGTTTGCGATAGCAACTTCTTCACTGATTATTTTTTCCACCATACTTACGCCAGTCTCATATGCTGCCCCAAATAAATCTTTAGATAAAATTAATTGCAAGAACACAAAAGCAAAAAGCCATACTGCTAAAAATATTGAGCCACCTGAAATTAAGGGACCATTTCAAAATAGAACTTTTACCTTCACAACAAACTGCGGAAATATTGTAGTTAAAGCAGATGGGAAAAGTGCTCCAATTACAGTTACTGCATTATCAGCGCTAGCAGCTGGTGGTTTTTTTGATCAAACACTTTGCCACAGACTAACTACTGAAAATATTTATGTTCTTCAGTGTGGAGATCCAACTGCAACGGGCTTAGGTGGACCAAATTTTACTTACCGAGATGAAAACCTACCTGCTAATGCTGAAGCTAACTATCCAGCGGGTGTAGTTGCAATGGCTAACTCAGGACAGAATACAAACGGTAGTCAATTTTTTATTGTTTACGCAGACACATCTTTACCACCTAGTTACACAATTTGGGGCAAGGTAACAAAAGGTTTAGAAATTGTTCAAATGGTTGCAAAAAGTGGAGTATTGGATGGAAAGAAAGATGGTTCACCAAAACAAAAAATTGGAATAGAAAAAGTAAAGGTTCGTTAGTTAGTATTTACAATCTTAAACACTTCAGCAACTGATCCAGCTGGCAGATTATTGGCTTGAGCATTTCGCTCACCCCATTCACGGACCATATTTTCTAAGTTTTCATTATGAGCAGTTTGGCTAACATGACTATGAAGTGCTTTCATTTTCTTATCAAAAGTTGAAGTAATATCAATAAAGTGATCTGGGTTTGAATTAGACATTATCCAAACCTCTTTTACTCGCCACGGTTGTAATCCTTCATTTTTTAGTAAATCTTCAAATGCAAATGGGTTTCTAGAATCTGGGTAGACAGCTTGAATTGCCGCTTCACCTGCAGCCATATGGTCTGGGTGGGATGCAAATAAGCGGTCCCAATTTCTATCTGGTGATTGGATAAGCATTCGATCAGGTTTAGTAATACGAATTTGTCTAACAATATCTTTGCGTAATTCAATAGTTGGTACTAACCAACCATCTCGATAATTTAAAAATGTTATATCTGTAACTCCAACTGCTAGACCTGCCTCACGTTGCTCACGTTGGCGAATTTTAGGCATTTCTTCACGTGGCACAGATAGATCTTCACCACCTTGATCACCATTTGTACAGATGCAATATGAAACCTTAATTCCTTTAGCACTCCAAAGCGCAATAGTTCCCGCGGCTCCAAAGTCACAATCATCAGGGTGCGCAGTTACAACTAAAACTCGCTCGATCTCACTGTCATTTAATGGCTCCATCATTGGCAAGGTTACCGCAGCAATTTGCCTACTCATACCGACCGATAGACTTACCAATATGTCCGCGTTAATCGAAGGTTTAAATCCTCAACAAATAGCAGCGGTTAAACATGAGGGTTCACCATTATTAGTTGTAGCAGGTGCAGGTTCTGGAAAGACCCGAGTACTAACAAGAAGAATTGCTTATTTATTGGCGCAGCGAAATGTTGCCCCATATGAGGTACTAGCAATCACCTTTACAAATAAAGCAGCTGGTGAAATGAAAGAGCGAGTTGCGCAATTAGTCGGTGATCGTGCCAAAGCTATGTGGGTATCAACATTTCACTCAGCATGTGTGCGGATACTGCGTAAAGAGGCTTCATTACTTGGTTATACAAACTCATTCACAATCTATGATCAAAGTGATTCACTAAGGCTAATTACTCTAGTGATGCGTGATTTAAATTTAGATGCTAAGCGCTATGCACCAAGAGCGGTAGCAGCTTTGATCTCACAGGCAAAAAATGAACTAATGGGCCCGGCAGATTATTTAAATCAAGGCAAAGATCAATTCCAAGAGATTGTTGCCCAAGTCTTTGCTATTTATCAAAAGCGATTAAGCGGTGCTAATTCAATGGATTTTGATGATTTAATTGCAAAAACTGTTGAAGTCTTACAACGCCATCCAGAAACTAGAGCTAAGTATCGCTCACGCTTTAAACATATCTTGGTAGATGAATATCAAGATACTAATCATGCCCAGTATGTCTTAATTAAAGAGTTGGTAGGAAGCGCCTCCGATTCCTTTGCTTTAGCTGAGCTTTGTGTTGTGGGAGATGCTGATCAATCTATCTACGCTTTTCGTGGGGCTAATATTCGAAACATTTTACAATTTGAAGCAGATTACCCAGAGGCTAAAACAATTTTACTAGAACAAAATTATCGCTCAACTCAAAATATTTTAAGCGCTGCTAATGCAGTGATTTCAAATAATGAAGGCAGGAAAGAGAAAAATTTGTGGTCTGAAAATGGCGCTGGTTCAACAATCATTGGTTATGTGGCAGAGAGTGAACATGATGAGGCAGATTTTGTAGTTCGCGAGATTGGCCGGCTTCGTGACTTAGCAAAATCAAATCCAGGAGATACAGCAATTTTCTATCGCACTAATGCACAATCTCGTGTTTTTGAAGAGGTGTTTATGCGAATAGGAATTCCATACAAAGTAGTAGGCGGAGTTAGGTTTTATGAGCGAAAAGAAATTAAAGATTTTCTTGCCTACCTTAGAGTAATTGTTAATCCAAACGATGAAGTTTCACTTAGAAGAATTATCAACACACCAAAACGGGGTATTGGTGATCGAGCCCTTGATTTACTAGACCTATACGCCCAGGGCAATAACTTAACTTTTTGGCAGTCATTATGTGAGGTTGAAAAAAATCAAGAGATCGCTCAAAGATCTGCTGCTTCTTTAATTGAGTTTGTTAAATTAATTCAATCATTACAAACACTAGTTGAGGCAAAAACTAGACCATCTGTTATTGCACAAGCAGTACTTGAACAATCAGGATTACTTACTGAGTTATCAGAGAGTAAAGATCCGCAAGATGAGGTTAGAGTTGAAAACTTAGAGGAGTTAGTCGCAGTTGCAACAGAGTATGAAGAGGGTGAAGTTGATGATGGAGAAGAAATTTCATTAGTAGGTTTCTTAGAGGACGTTTCATTAGTTGCAGATGCTGATCAAATACCAGAAGGTGAAGATCATGGCGGTGTAGTAACGATGATGACATTACACACCGCAAAAGGACTTGAGTTCCCAACAGTTTTCTTAACAGGTATGGAAGAAGGTATTTTTCCACACTCTAGAACACTTGGTGATCCAGATGAATTACAAGAAGAGCGCCGGCTTGCTTACGTTGGACTAACGAGGGCTAGAGAAAATCTTTTTATTACTAGAGCTGAATATCGTTCATCATGGGGTTCACCTAATTACAACCCAGCATCTAGATTTCTAAGTGAAATACCAGATTCTGTAATTGAATGGAATCAAGCACAGGAAAAAGCTCCTTCAATTAAAACTACATCACGGCGCACATTTGCCCCAGTTAAAGCAACTGGCAAAATAAATACCACCATGCAACTTGAAGTTGGTGAGCGCGTATCACATGACACATTTGGTTTAGGAACTGTAGTTTCAGTAAGTGGTGAGGGTGATCGAGCCGAAGCAACCATAAATTTTGGCTCATTTGGTGAGAAGCGACTACTACTTCGTTATGCACCAGTTGAGAAATTATAAATTTACTCACTTTCTCATTACTATTACTACCTTGCGCTTTCCTAAATTTGATCGGGGAAATTAGTGGATCTTTTTGAGTATCAAGCACGTGATCTATTTGAATCTCATCAAATTCCAGTGTTAGCCGGCGCAGTTGCCACCACAGCAGATCAGGCATATTCAGCTGCTGAAAAAATTGGTGGAAAAGTTGTTGTTAAAGCTCAGGTAAAAGTTGGTGGCAGAGGAAAAGCTGGTGGAGTAAAGCTGGCAGAAAATGCTGCAGATGCTAAAGAAAAAGCTGGTGCAATTTTAGGAATGGACATAAAAGGACACATAGTAAAAAAAGTAATGATTGCTCAAGCAGCACCAATTGAATCTGAGTATTACCTAGCAATTTTATTAGATCGTGCTAACCGAAACTTTTTAGTTATGGCATCAGTAGCTGGTGGTATGGAGATTGAAGAGGTTGCCCATAAAACTCCAGAAAAGTTAGCAAGAGTTGGAATTGACCCAAATAAAGGCATTGATAAGGCGCAAGCATTGGAGATTGCAAAGGGTGGACAATTTCCAGCAGATGTTTTAGATCAGGTTGGTGATGTGTTAGTAAAACTATGGCAGGCATTTATTAAAGAAGATGCCACCTTAATGGAGATTAATCCATTAGTTAAAACTACTGATGGCAAAGTTATTGCTTTAGATGGCAAAGTTACTTTAGATGACAATGCTATTTTCAGGCATCCAGAGCATGAGGCTCTAGTAGATCATGATGCAACTAATCCACTAGAAAAATTAGCAAAAGAAAAAGATTTAAATTACGTTAAATTAGACGGTCAGGTAGGAATTATTGGTAACGGCGCAGGTCTGGTAATGAGTACGTTAGATGTTGTGGCATATGCTGGAGAGAAATATGGCGTTAAACCAGCAAACTTTTTAGATATTGGTGGGGGTGCCTCTGCTGAGGTAATGGCAAATGGTTTATCAATAATTTTAGGAGATAGTGACGTTAAAAGTGTATTTGTAAATGTTTTTGGTGGAATTACTGCTTGCGATGCAGTTGCAAACGGAATTGTGCAGGCCCTTGAAATCCTTGGTAGTAAAGCTACTAAACCAATTGTAGTAAGACTTGATGGTAATAATGTTGAACTAGGTCGAAAGATATTAAGTGAAGCAAATCATCCATTAATTCAGCAGATAGAAACAATGGATGGCGCAGCAGCAAAAGCGGCAGAGTTGGCGGCGAGTAAATGACAATTTTTGTTAACGAAAGTACTAAAGTAATTGTGCAAGGTATGACTGGCTCTGAGGGAACTAAGCACACTAAACGTATGCTTAAAGCTGGTACAAAAATTGTTGCTGGTGTAACACCTGGTAAAGGTGGTCAATCTGTTGATATGGATGGCCAAATAATTCCAGTGTTTAATTCAGTTAAAGAGGCTATCTCAGCAACTGGAGCTAATGCTTCAGTTGTATTTGTGCCACCTAAGTTTGCTAAAGCTGCAGTAATAAATGCTATTGATGCGACGATTCCATTAGTAGTTGTAATAACTGAAGGAATTCCAGTCCATGATGTTGCTGCTTTTTATGCATACTCAGTTGAAAAAGGTACAACTCAAATCCTTGGCCCAAACTGCCCAGGAATTATTAGTCCAGGTAAAACTAATCTTGGAATTATCCCCTCAGACATAACAGGCAGTGGACCAATCGGTTTAGTTTCAAAATCTGGAACCCTTACATATCAGATGATGTTTGAATTAAGAGATTTTGGTTTTACTACTGCAGTTGGAATTGGTGGAGATCCAATTATCGGTACAACACATATTGATTGTTTGCGTGCATTTCAAGATGATTCAGCAACTAAGGCAATTGTGATGATCGGTGAAATAGGTGGGGATGCAGAAGAGCGTGCTGCGCAATTTATTAAGGAGTATGTAACAAAACCTGTAGTTGGATATGTTGCTGGCTTTACCGCACCTGAAGGTAAAACGATGGGCCATGCTGGCGCAATTGTCTCAGGTTCATCTGGTACTGCAGCAGCTAAAAAAGAAGCATTAGAGGCTGTCGGTGTTGCGGTTGGTAAAACACCAAGTGAAACCGCTAACTTGATGCGCAAGATATTGAATGGATAAAAAGCAGATAGGAAAATAATGGTTGCGCGTAGGTTATGGACAGCGCTGCAACAAGTAGTTCGCTCAGTTCTAATAATTCTCTTTCCACTTGCATTTATAACTTTATTTGCCTGGGCAACTGCTGGTAGCACTTACGGCACTACTTCTGATCCAATGCGGGCAGCTGTTTGGCTTTGGTTAGGCTCACACCTGACACCATTTAACATAACAAGTAATGAAGTAAGTGGCTATCTCTCCTATTTACCACTTGGCGCGGTTGTTTTACCTTGGCTAACTATGCGTCTTGGGTATAAAAGAGTTCTTGAAGTAGTTGAAAATAAAAAAGTTAGTCGAGCATATTTTATTATCGCCTACTTGTTAATCTATTTACTTCTAACTTTAATTTCTAGTAATTCACAAGTTTCAACTGATTTATTTAGGGGATTAGGGATTTTATTCATTCTACTTCTAACCGCTACCACAGATCTTAAGGTTGAAAATTCTATTAAGTTGCCAATGCAAATTTTCCTGATTATGTTAGGCATTGCAGGTATCTTATTTTCTATTTCTTTAATGCTTAATTTTTCAACTGCAAAAAACCTAACTATTGTGCTAAATCCAGGGATATTAGGCGGCCTACTTTTATTACTACTGCAGTTGTTATACCTACCAAATATTATCTTCACCACTCTTAGTTATATTCTAGGCTCTGGTTTTTCATTAGGAAAAGCTACTGATATCTCACCATTTATATTCAACTTAAGAGAGATTCCAGCAATTCCAGTACTAGCTGGGCTACCTTCTGATAAGAATATTTGGTTTCTTCTGCCCACATTTATGATCGCAATTTACGGCTGGATTAACTTAACTTTAATATTTAAGTTAAATATTGATACAAAAAGTAAGCGCCAATTAATTTTAAGATTCTTTATTCTTTCAATTTTAGGCGTAATGATTATTGCATTTATCACTTCAGGATCATTAATCTCTAGCAATATGTCACCGGTTGGTGTAAATCCTCTACGAATTGGAGCAGTAGTAACAGCGCACCTCTTGCTTGTGCTCCTACTAATGATCTTGTTACCAAAGGTGTTTAAGAAGAAAGATAGCAAGGGTAGGCTTACCATATGAGCGCAGTGATAATGGATGGCAAAAAATTAGCCAAGCAGACTAAAGATGGCATAGCTGCTCAAATTAAACAGAATAATAAAAAATTAGGACTTGGTACTATTTTAGTTGGCGATGATCCAGGCTCACTAGCTTATGTTGAAGGAAAGCACAGTGATTGTGCTGAGGTTGGTATCAACTCAATTAGAGTTAAATTACCTAAAACTGCAAGTGAGCAAGAAATCATCAAAGCTGTAACTGATTTAAACAATAATTCAGAGTGCACAGGTTTTATTGTCCAACTGCCACTACCAAAATCTGTTAATACTGAAAAAGTCTTATTAGCAATTGATCCTAAAAAAGATGCAGATGGTCTAAATCCAGTTAACTTAGGTAGTTTAGTTTTATCAGCAAATAAAGTAATTCCCTGCACACCTAAAGCAATTTTGGCATTATTAAATGAATATAAAATTAAGTTATCCGGCAGTAAAGTTTTAATCATTGGTCGAGGTACTACTGTGGGCCGGCCACTTTCAATCTTGTTATCTCAAAAACCTATTGATGCCACCATTACGCTGGCGCACTCAGCAACAAATAACTTGTTGGATTTAATTAAAGAAGCCGATGTATTAGTTGTAGCTATTGGAGTAGCACATTTTATTAAGCCAAATATGGTTAAGCCAGGCTGTACCGTAGTTGATGTTGGAATTACTAGAGAAGATGGCAAACTACTTGGTGATGTTGACCCAGCAGTTGCACAAGTTGCTGCTTACTTCACACCAACACCAGGTGGAGTCGGACCGATGACAAGAGCTATGTTGCTGAGTAATCTGCTCGAGTTAGCAAAGTAATGAAAGAAAATTTCACACTAGATCAGATCCGCCGCTTTTCACTTGCAGTGGTAGTAATTGGTCTAATCATTTCAATTAGCGGGGCAGTTAGAACTGGCTCAATAATTTTATCCCTTGGCGCTAGTGCATTTGTTTTAGCTAGGCACTCTCAAGTTAAAGTTAAGCGGAACATTGAACTAGTTTTACCGATTATTATCTGCATTATGTTATTTATCTTGGCTTTATCCCTGCCGAACGCTAGATAAATCACCGATTTAGAATTATTAGAAGTAATCAGTAATATTAGCCGTGCACCCTGAAAGGATTAAATGAGTAGATCTGGAAAAGTAACAGTTGTTGGCGCCGGCTTCTATGGATCAACCACCGCACTTAGACTTGCTGAATATAATATTTTTGAAACGGTAGTTTTAACAGATATTGTCGAAGGAAAATCTGAAGGCTTAGCTTTAGATATAAATCAATCTAGATCAATTGAAAACTTTGAGACCAAAGTAATTGGTGCAACAACTAATGCTCAAGGCGATGGCTATGAGAAAACTGCTAACTCAGATGTAGTAGTAATAACTGCTGGTCTTCCAAGAAAGCCTGGTATGAGCCGAATGGATTTAATCGGCGTTAATGCCGGCATTGTTCGAGGTGTTGCAGAAAATATTGCAAAACACTCACCTAACTCTGTGATTATTGTGGTTTCAAATCCACTTGATGAGATGACCGCTCTTACTCAGTTGGCAACAAAGTTTTCTTATAACAAAGTGATTGGCCAAGCTGGCATGTTAGATACTGCCAGGTTTACTAATTTTGTTGCTGAAAAATGTGGTGTCGAGATCGCTAGCGTTAAAACATTAACACTTGGTTCACACGGTGAGACTATGGTGCCTGTACCAAGCCGCTGCACTGTAAATGGCAAAGCATTATCTGAGGTCTTATCTGCTAATGAGATTGTAGATTTAGTTGATAAAACTCGAAACGGTGGAGCTGAGATTGTGGCATTACTTAAAACAGGTTCGGCTTACTACGCACCATCTGCAGCAGCCGCTCGAATGGCAAGAGCAGTAATTACTGATTCAAATGAGGTAATGCCAGTATGTGCTTGGGTAAATGGTGAATATGGAATTAATGGAGTTTATTTAGGAGTTGAAGCTCAGATCGGTAAGAATGGTGTGAATAAAGTTGTCGAAACTAAATTAACAGCCGATGAGTTATCCTCATTAAAAGTTGCTGCTGAGGCAGTTCGCACCAAACAAGCAGATGTTAAAGATTTATAAGGGAGAATAAGGATATGAATAAGATTAAAGTAGTTGGTACCGTTGTTGAATTAGATGGTGATGAAATGACTAGAATTATTTGGTCATTTATTAAAGACTCTTTGATCCTGCCATACCTTGATATAAATCTTGAGTACTACGATCTTGGAATCGAATATCGCGATAAAACTGATGACCAAGTAACAATTGACTCAGCTCATGCAATTCAAAAGCATGGAGTTGGCGTTAAGTGCGCAACTATCACTCCTGATGAAGCACGAGTTGAAGAGTTTAAGTTAAAAAAGATGTGGAAATCACCAAATGGAACAATACGTAATATTTTAGGTGGAGTAATTTTTCGCGAGCCAATTATTATCAAAAACGTCCCAAGATTAATTCCTCATTGGAGCAAGCCAATTGTAATTGGCCGCCATGCTTTTGGTGATCAATACAAAGCAACTGATTTTCTTGTCCCAAGTGCTGGAAAACTAACCGTTACGTTCACCCCAGAAGATGGTTCAAAACCAATGGAGTTTAACGTCTTTGATTTTCCATCTTCAGGTGTTGCTATGGCGATGTATAACCTTGATGATTCAATTCGTGATTTTGCAAGAGCCTCATTTAACTATGGATTAATTAGAAAATATCCAGTATTTCTATCAACAAAAAATACAATCTTAAAAGCTTATGATGGTCGCTTTAAAGATATCTTCGCAGAAGTTTTTGAAAAAGAGTTTAAGGCTGAGTTTGCTAAAAATAATCTCGAGTATGACCACCGATTAATCGATGACATGGTGGCAACATCATTGCGCTGGGAGGGCGGTTATATCTGGGCCTGTAAGAATTATGATGGCGATGTTCAATCTGACACAGTTGCTCAAGGTTATGGCTCACTTGGACTTATGACATCAGTACTTATGACGCCAGATGGAAAAACAGTTGAGGCTGAGGCAGCTCATGGCACAGTTACTCGCCACTATCGCGATCACAAAGCGGGTAAGGCAACCTCTACAAATCCAATTGCATCAATCTTTGCTTGGACACAAGGACTGGCCCACCGCGCTAAATTAGATAACACTCCTAAAGTTGCAGAGTTTGCTAAGACACTTGAGCGAGTTTGTATTCAAACAGTTGAGAGTGGAAAAATGACTAAAGATCTAGCGTTGCTAATTAGTAAAGATGCCCCATGGCTTAATACCCAAGAGTTTTTAGCTGCAATTGATGATAATTTAAAGAAAGAAATGGCTTAAAACTTAAAACAAAAAGCCCCACTTAAGTTCAAGTGGGGCTTTTTAATTTCTTACTTAATTTAAACGCTTACCGGTGGCAGCATCAAATAAATGAACTACATCAGGATTAGCACCAACAGTTACAGTTTGCCCAGCCTTAGGTGGATTCTTTGGATCCCATCTAATAATTATCTGGCCAAGCTCCTCAGAAGTGTTAGCAAACTTAAGCGACTTATCAACTGGCTTGCCATAAACAAAAGCATCAGAGCCAAGCTCTTCAACAACTTCAACTAGGACTTCAAAGCCAGTTGATGCTGGTGCAAAGGCCTCTGGCCTAATTCCAACCGTGATAGATGATCCGGCAGATGATGGCACAGCAATACCAAGATTTCCTAGCATCGCCTTCCCACTAGAGACAGAAGCAGTTAGTAGGTTCATTGCAGGTGAGCCAATAAAGCCGGCTACGAAAACATTCTGTGGTTTTTCATAAAGATTTCTCGGCGTATCAACTTGTTGCAATAAGCCATCTTTAAGAACTGCTACGCGATCTCCCATAGTCATCGCTTCAACCTGATCATGTGTTACATAAACAGTTGTAATTCCAAGCCTGCGTTGTAGAGCTGCGATTTGAGTACGAGTTGCAACACGAAGCTTGGCATCTAAGTTTGATAATGGCTCATCCATTAAGAAAACTTGTGGCTCACGCACGATTGCACGTCCCATTGCAACTCGCTGACGTTGTCCACCAGAGAGCGCCTTAGGTTTGCGATCTAAATAATCTTCTAAATCTAATAATTTTGCTGCCTCGCGAACCCGGCGATCACGTTCTTCTTTTGCAATGCCGGCAATTTTTAATGCAAAGCCCATGTTTTCAGCCACTGACATATGTGGGTAGAGAGCATATGACTGGAACACCATTGCAATATCACGATCTTTTGGTGCAACATTTGTTACATCTTTATCACCGATTCGAATTGATCCGGTATCAATTTCTTCAAGTCCGGCCAACATACGTAGTGATGTTGATTTACCGCAACCAGATGGTCCGACTAGGACTAAAAACTCACCATCATTAACAGTGAGATCTAATTTATCTACCGCTGGTTTTGTAGTGCCAGGATAGATTCGAGAAGCCTGTGAGAATACAACTGAGGCCATGGTTATTTACTCCTTCTCCGGGTAGGTACGTACCCGACGATCCGTTGGATGAAGGTCTCACGGTTGTGAGAGTTGGCAAAGGCTACGACAAGAAGGGGTGAATGGGAAGGGGTATGGGTTTATACGCTCACCGCAGCCACTGAGTGGGCAGGAAGATATCATTGGAGATATGGCTTCAGGTGCTCTGCAAAGTATCGCAATCGTTTTAGGCCTAATTGCGTTGGGCGCAATATTTGTTGCTGCTGAAATCGCACTTATCTCCCTACGAGATTCTCAAGTTAAGCAAATATCAACTAAAGGAAAACGTGGTGCACGAGTTGCCCACCTAGCAAAAAATCCTAACCGATTTCTAGCAGCTGCTCAGATCAGCATTACATTATGTGGTTTTTTATCCGCTGCCTTAGGCGCGGAACAACTAGGTGTGTATGTAATTCCAAGGCTAGAAGAGATCGGTTTATCAGCAGGTACTAGTGAGGTAATTTCAATAGTTGTAATTACTTTAGTGATTGCCTATATCTCATTAGTATTTGGTGAGTTAGTTCCAAAGCGATTAGCGCTATATAAGACAGAGGCGATTGCGCTCGCACTCGCTGCCACAATTGATCGAATTGCAAATCTATTTAGACCAATTATCTGGCTTTTATCTCACTCAACTGATTTGGTAGTTAGATTATTTGGAATTACTTCAAAGTCGGTTAGAACAGAGATTTCAGAAGCTGAGTTAATGGATTTAGTTAGTGGTCATGCCGATTTAACTAAGGAAGAACGGGATATTGTTGAAGAGGTATTTAATTCAAGTGATCGACTTATCCATGAAGTAATGGTGCCTAGAACTGAGGTCGATTTCTTAGATGCATCTTTAACTATTTCACAAGCACGAAAAGTAGCTGTTGAGCTTGCCCACTCTCGCTACCCGGTTGTTCGTGGTAGCAGTGATGAAGTAATTGGATTTTTACATGTAAGAGATTTACTTAATCCAAAATTAGACGATACCCAAATGACGATCATGGAGATAGTTCGAAATGTAATATTTTTACCCGGTACTAAAGGAGTATTACCTGCCTTAACGGAGATGCGAAGTAGACGGCAACATATTGCAATTGTTCTGGATGAGTATGGTGGTACTGATGGAATAATTACTTTGGAAAATTTAGTTGAATGCTTAATTGGTGATATTCATGATGAATATGACGGACATGAGTCTGCTCCTGTGGTTCAACCTCGAACCGGTGATATTGAAGTTGACGGTTTGATATCTCTGGAAGATTTACAAGAATCAACTGGCATTACATTGCCAGAGGGTCCTTATGAAACAGTTAGTGGTTTTGTAATGCATAACTTAGGACGAATTGCTCAAGTTAATGATGTGGTTCGAATTAATGGCGCACGCTTTACAATCATCAGTATGAGTGGCAAACGAGTTGGTCAGTTACTACTTGCCAGGGATGATGTGAAGTAATGAGTAAAAAACGCGTCCTATCTGGCATTCAACCTACCCATGACTCTTTTCATTTAGGGAATTATTTAGGCGCCCTTAAACAGTGGGTAGATATGCAAGAAAATCATGATGCGTTTTATTGCGTAGTAGATCTTCATGCGCTGACGGTAGAAACTGATCCTAAATTATTAAAAAAACGCACCTTACTCTCTGCTGCGCAGTTAATTGCAATTGGACTTGATCCAAATAAATGCACACTTTTTGTTCAGTCTCATGTTCCAGCTCATAATCAACTAGCTTGGGTGTTTGAATGTATTACTGGCTTTGGTGAGGCTTCTCGAATGACTCAATTTAAAGATAAGTCACAAAAAAGTGGCGCAGATCGAATTAATGTTGGTCTTTTTACTTATCCAATATTACAAGCTGCAGATATCCTGCTTTATCAACCAGATTTTGTACCGGTTGGTGAGGATCAACGCCAACATGTTGAGTTAACAAGAGATATTGCTCAAAGATTTAATAGTAAATATAAAGAGATATTTAACATTCCTAAGCCAGAAATAATTAAGTCACTAGCAAAAATAAATGACCTACAAGATCCAAATGCCAAAATGAGTAAATCTGCTCCATCAATGGCTGGTGTTATTGAGCTTTTAGATTCACCTGAAGTGACTTTAAAGAAGTTTAAATCATCAGTTACCGATAATGGTAAAGAGATTAAATTTGATGAAAAACTAAAACCTGGAATTTCAAATCTACTAACCATTCATTCTGCGCTCTCAGGTAAATCTGTTACTGATTTAGAGAGTGAGTTCTCAGGCAAGGGGTATGGTGACTTTAAAGCAGCTGTTGCTGAGGTGGTTATTGCCAAACTTGAGCCAATTAGTAAGCGCACCAATGAGTTAATGGATGATCCAGCAGAGTTATCACGGGTATTAAGTAATGGGGCGCAAAAGGCGAGTGAGGTTGCTAGCACCACCCTTAAAGCTGCCTACTCCGCAATTGGCCTTGCTTAGCCCTGAATACTGAGAGAAATCGGCTATAACTCTTAACTCTTAATTAAGAGTTGAAGTAGTTCTAAACAAATCGTAATCAAAGATTTCGAGCGTTGTTAGTTACTAAATCTGCCTTACCGATAGGGTGCGACTACCACAATCCCAGATATTTTGGGTACTAGTCCTTGGGAGGGATTTTGAAAAAATCAATCAAACTCGTAGTAGCTATTGCAGCTACTTCATTAGTTACATCTGTTGCAGTTACCCCAGCTGCACACGGTGCTACTAAGCAAAAAGTCTGCGTTGCGCTAGATACCGCAGGCATCAACGATAAGTCATTTAACCAAAGCTCATACGACGGTGCGAAGATGGCACTTAGCAAGGGTTATGCATCCTCAATTAAATATTGGCCTGCAAAATCAAATGCTGATTATGCTCCAAATATCAATAAAATGATTGCTGAAAAATGTACATTAATTATTGGTGTTGGATTCTTACTTGGTGATGCAATTGCAGCAGCAGCTAAGGCCAACCCAAGTGTTAAGTTTGGTTTCGTTGACGGCTGGGGCTTAGGTAATAACGTTAAGGCAATTACCTACAAGACCGATGAGAACTCATTCATTGTTGGTTATATGGCAGCAGCTCTAAGCAAGACTGGCAAGGTCGGAACTTACGGCGGAATTCCAATTCCGACAGTAACAATATTTATGGAAGGTTTTGCAAACGGTGTAGCTCACTACAATCTAATGAAGAACAAGAATGTTCAGGTATTAGGTTGGAACACAGAGACTAAGACTGGAACTTTCCTAGGTGGTTTTGATGACACAACTAAAGCACTTCAAACCTCTATCTCATTAGAGCAACAGGGAGCAGATTTTATCTTCCCAGTTGCCGGTGGAATGCAAGCAACAACAGCTGCAAATAGCCAAAAGACTAAGAAATCTAATGTTATTTGGGTAGATGCAAAAGTTATGAATACTGGTGCTCAATATGCAAATGTAGTTCCAGTTTCAGTTGTTAAGGGACTAGGAGAAGGTGTACTAGCTACCGTAAAGGAAGCTTACGATGGCAAGTTCTCAAGCAAAATGTATGTTGGCACAATGGCTAACAAAGGTGTATCCATTGCACTTACTCCTGCTTGGAACAACAAAGTCTCAGCAAGCCTTAAAGCTGAAATTGCTAAGCTTTCAAAGGATATCGCTGCAGGAAACATTATTGCTCTAAATCCAGTAGAGTAATAAATATAAATTGCTGGGTAGGTTAATTTTAACCTACCCAGTTTTTAATTGAAAAAAAGTTAGAGGAAAAATGTCAATAGAGCTTAAGGCGATTACGAAAAGATTTGGATCTTTAGTTGCCAATGATTCTATTGATTTAAAAGTAGCTCGCGGTGAAATCCATGCAATCCTTGGTGAAAATGGTGCAGGTAAATCAACATTAATGAACATAGTTTATGGCTTAGCAAAAGCTGATTCTGGAAAGATTTTTGTTGAGGATAAAGAAGTAATTATTAATGAACCAGCAGATGCCCTTAAATATGGAATTGGAATGGTTCATCAGCACTTCATGTTAATTCCAGTCTTTACAGTTGCTGAAAATATCGCACTTGGACGGGAAGAATCTAGGGGAGTGTTTTTAACTTTAGATGAAGTAAAGAAAAAAATTAAAGCCTTAGCCGATGAATTTAAGTTTGATATAGACCCAGATGCTTTAATTGAAGATTTACCAGTTGGTGTTCAACAGCGGGTTGAGATCATTAAAGCTTTAATTTATGATGCAAAAGTACTAATTTTAGATGAGCCTACAGCGGTACTAACGCCACAAGAGACTGATGAACTTCTAAATATAATGCGAACCTTAAAGAAAAAAGGTACTTCAATAATATTTATTACTCATAAGCTGCGAGAAGTTAAAGATGTGGCAGATAAAATCACCATTATTCGATTAGGTAAAGTGGTTGGCACTACATCACCAGACACTTCTCAGGAGGATCTGGCCAGCATGATGGTTGGACGACAAGTTGACCTAGCGCCAAATAAGGTTGAAATTAAAACAGGTAGAGTTATTTTAGATATAAACAAATTAAATGTTGCAAACTCTTTAGGTAGAAAGATAATCAATTCACTTTCATTACAGGTAAAAGCTGGTGAAATACTGGCAATTGCCGGTGTTCAAGGAAATGGGCAGTCAGAACTTACTAGAGCAATATTAAATTTAGAAGATCATGTTCAGGGCTCTATTAAATTAGATGAACAGGAAATCTTAGGTCTAACAGTTCAGGATGCCCTGCGTAAAGGTATTGCCTACATTCCTGAGTCACGTGAACTAGATGGATTAATCGGAACCTTTAGTATCGCTGAAAATTTAATTTTAGATGTACATGACCTAGCTCCGGTTGCTAGTAGAGGGCAATTAAATAATGAATACATCAATAAAAATTCAACAAAATTAGTCAAAGAATTTGATATTAGAACTCAAAGTATTTTTGAAAATGTGTCAGCACTCTCTGGCGGAAACAAGCAAAAAGTTGTGCTGGCAAGAGAGCTGTCAAGGGATGTTAAATTGGTGGTGGCTTCTCAACCAACACGAGGTTTAGATGTTGGATCAATTGAGTTTGTTTATGAAAAATTACTAAGTGAACGTTCAGCAAATCGTGCAATTCTATTAATTAGTAGTGAATTAGATGAAGTACTTGAACTAGCCGACCGAATCGCTGTCATTTACAAAGGCGAAATAGTTGGTGAAGTTGGGCCAGATGTTTCGAGAGAAAAATTAGGTTTAATGATGGCTGGAATCAAACAATGAAGCAATTTTTAAGCACAGTTCGCCGTATTACGTTACTACCAACTCTTTCATTTATTTTTGCATTCTTTATTGGTGGAATCATTATTGTGATTTCTGATCCAATCATTATGGCTCAGTTAAATTCACCTGGAAAATTTTTAACATCAGCGGCGGCTAGAATTGGTAATTCTTACTTAGCAATTTTTCAAGGATCTATTTATGATGTTAATTTAGCTAGGGAGTCCGGAGTTGTCCGTGGCTTCTACCCATTATCTGAAACCATAGTTACTTCAATCCCGCTAGTTTTCGCTGGATTAGCTGTTGCATTAGCCTTTAGATCAGGATTATTTAATATTGGAGCGCAAGGACAGTTTATCTTCGGAGCAATCGGAGCCTCCTATGTCGGATTTAATTTTGATCTGCCTCCTTTAATTCATGTGCCATTAGTTTTAATTGTCGGAATAATATTTGGTGGGTTATTTGGCGGAATTGTGGGACTCTTAAAAGCTAAAACTGGTGCTCATGAAGTAATTGTTACAATCATGCTCAATTATGTGGCTGCATTATTTATTTTATGGCTGTTAAAAACTTCGATTTTTTTACGACCAGAAAGGTTTGATCCAATCGCCCCTGATGTAAATCCGAGTGCGAGGCTTCCAAAATTGCTAGGGGCTGATCTTAGATTACATATTGGTATCTTTATTGCTCTCGCAATAACTTATTTCGTTTGGTGGTTACTAAATAGAAGCACTTTAGGATTCAAATTTAAAGCAGTAGGGGCGAATGCAAACGCTGCTAAAACTGCTGGTATTTCAGTGCCATTAGTTACTACAGTAACTATGTTTATATGTGGTGGAATAGCAGGATTAGGTGGTGCAGTACATTTGATTGGTACAGAGTATGCGCTGACGGCTGGTGTTGCAGGAAGCATAGGATTTGATGCAATTACTGTTGCGTTGTTAGGCCAAGCCACTCCTTTAGGTACATTATTTGGAGCCTTTTTATTCGGTGCGCTGCAAACTGGTGGTAGAACTTTGCTTTCAAATACAGGAACTTCTTCTGAAATTATCCAAGTAATTCAAGCATTAATTGTGTTATTTATTGCAGCTCCAGCACTACTTAAGAAGATCTTCAGGTTGAAAAAAGCTGTTGATAGTAAAACTATGGCTGCAAAAGGTTGGAACGGATGAAAAGAGAGTTAAATGCTTTACAAAAGCGAAGAAAAAATGGCATTATGGCTATGGCATCACTCTTTGTTCTGTTCTCAATTGTTTTTTACATCTCTTCAACGAGAGTTGAACCTGTTGTTTTTGGTTTCTATCTAGGCGATGAATGGAAGCTAATAAGTGAGTGGGAAGTTGCCTCTAAATCTGGGGTATTAATATTTTTAGTTATTTCATTACTTGGAATACTATTTTCTTACGCTCAGTTTATTAGAGATAAAAAATTATCCATAGGAAGTTTTCTATTTGGCTTTGGTTCGATTATGGCCTTCTTGTGTTGGGCTGCTGCTGGAAAATTTATACCACTAACAGGAATGCTTCAAGCTACAGTTTTACTTTCAGTCCCACTAATTTTTGGCTCAATGGCTGGTTTGCTTTGTGAAAAATCCGGAGTTATAAATATTGCTATTGAGGGACAATTATTATTTGCTGCATTTATTTCAGCAGTTGTCGCAAGTTTGTCTCAAAATTTAATCTGGGGATTAATCTCAGGTCCAATAGCTGGAGTAGCAGTTTCGTGGATATTAGCTTATTTCTCAATAAAGTTTCAGGTAGATCAAGTTATTTTAGGTTTTGTTATTAATGTATTGGTACTAGGCCTTACAAACTTTTTTTATACAGTATTACTCGTGCCATATGAAAGTACATGGAATGTAGCTGGTAGTTTTTCGCCAATTCAAATTCCAATTTTATCCAAGATTCCAATTATCGGGCCAATTTTATTTAATCAAACTATAATTGTTTACTTTATGTATTTGATAGTCACAGTAATTCAAGTGGCTTTATTTAAGTCAAAGTGGGGACTTCGAACACGTGCTGTTGGAGAATTACCAGTTGCTGCAGATAGCGTTGGAATTGATGTAAACAAATTAAGGTTCAGAAATGTTCTACTAGCAGGTGCAGTAGCTGGACTTGGTGGCGCAGTATTTACAATCGGCGCAGTCGGCATATTTTCCCAATCAATGACAGCTGGTGCTGGATTCATTGCTCTTGCTTGTCTAATTTTCGGAAAGTGGAGTCCGAAAGGTGCAATCATCGCTGCTTTATTCTTCGGATTCACAAATAGCCTTCAAAGTAATTTATCAATCGCTGGGGTGCCAATACCTTCAGAGTTCATGTTAATGATTCCTTATATAGCAACAATTATTGCAGTTTCTGGATTAGTTGGACGAGTTCGAGCACCTGCCGCAGATGGTATTGCGTATACCCGCGGTATTAAATAATCCATTTTCGTAGGACAATTACCCCATGAATATTAATTGGGATCAACTTCATACTGCTGCTAAAGATGTAATGAAAAATGCATATGCTCCCTATTCAAAATTTAAAGTTGGCGTAGCCGGCCTAGTATCAGATGGACGCATTGTGGTTGGTTGCAATAGTGAAAACGCTAGTTACGGCGTTGGGTTATGCGCTGAATGTGGTTTAGTTTCCTCACTTACTGCAACAGGTGGCGGGCGCTTAATTGCGGTTGTTTGTGTAGATGGTAATGGTGATTATCTATCACCATGTGGAAGATGTCGCCAACTACTTTTTGAGCACGGTGGTAATGAAATGTTGTTTATGACTCCACAGGGTGCAAAACCATTTTCAGAATTATTACCGTGGGCCTTTGGTCCAGAGGATCTTAAATGAGTGAAAGATTTACAGCAGTTGAAATAATTTCAGCAAAACGAGACAAGTACGAGTTAAGTGATCAACAAATTGACTGGACAGTAGATGCCTATACTCGCGGTGTAATTGCTGACGAACAAATGTCAGCCCTATTGATGGCAATTTTGCTTAATGGAATGAATAACCGAGAAATATCTCGTTGGACTGATGCCATGATTGCAAGTGGAGAGAAAATGAGTTGGTCAATGCTTGATCGTCCAACCGTTGACAAGCACTCAACTGGAGGAGTTGGAGATAAAATTACGTTACCACTTGCGCCATTAGTTGCCGCATGTGGTGCAGCAGTACCTCAACTCTCAGGCCGCGGCCTTGGTCATACTGGCGGTACGTTAGATAAATTAGAATCAATTAAAGGTTGGAAAGCAGCACTTAGTAATAATGAAATGCTAAAAGTAATTCAAGAGTGCGGGGCAGTAATTTGCGCAGCAGGTGCTGGGCTTGCCCCAGCTGATAAGAAACTTTATGCCTTACGTGATGTAACTGGGACTGTTGAAGCAATTCCATTAATTGCTTCCTCAATTATGAGTAAGAAAATTGCCGAAGGAACAAGTGCGTTAGTACTTGATGTAAAGACTGGCTCTGGTGCCTTCATGAGTGATCCAAAAGATGCCGCATTACTTGCTAGAACTATGGTGGATTTAGGAAAAAGAGCAGGTGTAACCACTAGAGCATTAGTAACTGCAATGGATGTGCCACTTGGACTAACTGCTGGAAATTCATTAGAAATAAGGGAAACTCTTGAGGTATTAGCAGGAGGTGGACCAAGTGATGTTGTTGAGTTAACCCTTTTACTTGCTAATGAAATGCTTGATGCTGTTGGGATTAAGCCAAAAGTATCACCAGCTGATGCATTAAAAAATGGAATGGCTATGGATGTTTGGCGCAAAATGATTAAAGCACAAGGTGGAGATAATGATGCTCCTCTTCCTGTTGCTAAAGAAAAAATAGAGATTAAGGCTGATTCTTCTGGAAAATTATTAACTCTTGATGCACTTAAGGTTGGTATATCTGCTTGGCGATTAGGCGCAGGTAGGCAAAAGCAAGGTGAGGTCCTACAACTTGGCGCTGGAATTGAAATTCATGCAAAACCCGGTGACATAGTTAAAGTGGGACAAAAAATTTTAACTCTGCATAGTGATGAATCAGCAAGATTTGATCGAGCAAAAGAAGCTTTAGTAGGTGCATTTTCTATTGGTGGCGTAGATGATCCAATTAAGCGATTACCATTGGTTATTGAAAGAATTGAGGGTTAAGTGTCACTAACTAGCACGCCAACAGATGAACAAATTAAACGAGTTCCAAAAGCTTTATTACATGATCATCTAGATGGCGGCTTACGCCCACAAACGATTATTGAACTATCACAAAAAATGGGTTATAAAAAACTACCTACTGAAGACCCAGAAAAACTAGCAATTTGGTTTGAGGAAGCTTGCAACTCTCATTCACTCGTTCGCTATCTTGAAACTTTTTCACACACAGTTGCGGTCATGCAAACAAAGGAAGCAATTATTCAAGTAGCACGTGAGTGTGCAATTGATTTAGCAAGAGATGGTGTTGTCTACGCTGAAGTCAGAGGAGCACCCGAGTTATTTACTGAACAAGGTTTAACCTTTGATCAGGTAATTGAGGCGACTACTGAAGGCTATAAACAAGGAGTAGCAGAGGCTGCAAAAGAAGGAAAGAAAATACGAGTTGAATCTTTACTTTGTGGGCTTAGGCAAAATAATAAATCACAACAGACAGCAGAATCTGTTGTTAAATATCGAAATAAAGGCGTAGTTGGTTTTGATATCGCAGGCCCAGAGGATGGTTTTCCACCAACTAAACAATTAGATACTTTTGAATATTTAAGAAAAGAAAATGCTCACTTCACTATTCATGCCGGAGAGGCTTATGGATTACCATCGATTTGGGAGGCCATACAAATTTGTGGCGCTGAAAGAATTGGACATGGCGTTCGCATTATTGATGATATTGATTTCTCAGGTAGCACGCCAAAACTAGGTCCACTTGCTTCATATATTCGGGATCGAAGAATTCCACTGGAGCTTTGCCCAACCTCAAATTTACAAACTGGCGCAGCTAAAACATACGCACAGCACCCAATTGGGCAATTAGCAAAGCTTCGCTTTCGCGTAACACTTAATACAGATAATCGACTAATGAGTAATACATCTATGACAAATGAGATGACTCAGTGTGTTAAATCATTTGACTGGAAGTTTGCAGATCTGCAACGAGTGACTGTAAATTCACTTAAAAGCTCATTTATTCCGTTTGAAGAGCGGCTTGAAATTATTGAAAAAGTTGTAAAACCAGGATACGCAGCAATATCTGCTGAATAAATTAAAGTCCTATTGGATGCCAAACAGTTTTTTGTTCCATAAAACTAAGAATTCGCTCCGGGTGATTAGTAGGACTAAATCTAAATATCCGCTTTAGATTATCTGCGCCAACTAGCTTTAATTCCTCTTCTTGCTTCTTACTAAGGCCGGCAACATCTACTCCATCTATCTCCATATGTGAACCAACCCATGGCGCTAGTTCAGTAATTTTTCCAGTAAGTATATTTACAACTCCAGCAGGCACATCACTAGTTGCCAGTACTTCACTTAAAGTAATTGCAGGTAATGGATAACTTTCACTTGCGATTAATACTGCAGAGTTACCACTAGCAATTACTGGAGCTAGTGTCCTAACCACTCCAAGTAATGATGGTTTGTTTTCGGCAAATATTGCAACCACACCTAATGCTTCCGGTGTTGTAAAGTTATAAAACGGACCAGATACTTGGTTTAATGAACCAGTAACTGATGATAATTTGTCACACCAGCCGGAGTACCAAACCCAGGTATCAATTGCTTCTTCAACTTGAATTTTTGCTACTTTAGTAGTTACCCCTTCTAAAGCACAGATCTCATCAATAAATTGATCACTTCGTCCCTGCATAATTTCAGCAACGCGATACAAGATTTGTCCACGATTAAATGCAGTTGCATTAGCCCATCCAGAATGCGCAGCCTTTGCTGCTACAACAGCATCTCGTAAATCTTTTCGAGAGGCTAATGCAGGATTGGCTATAAATTTCTTATTTGCACCTTTAATTTCATACACACGACCAGACTCACTTCTTGGAAATGCGCCACCAATAAATAACTTATATGTCTTATTTACATCTATACGGCTCATTTACTTTCCTTTACTTGCGATGTTAGATAACCAGCAAGACCATGGCGACCACCTTCACGTCCCCAACCAGACTCTTTATAACCACCAAATGGACTAGCTGGATCAAATTTGTTAAAAGTATTACTCCAAATAACTCCGGCTTTTAATTGCTTGGCGGCCCACAAAATTTTAGAACCTTTATCACTCCAAACTCCAGCAGATAATCCATACATTGTGTTATTTGCCTTCTCAATACCTTCAGCAGGAGTTCTAAATGTTAAAACTGATAAAACTGGACCAAATATTTCATCCCTAGCAATTCGATGAGATTGCGATACTCCAGTAAATATTGTTGGTGGATACCAAAAACCCTTGCTTGGTAATTTGCAATCAGGTGACCATCTGCTAGCACCTTCAGCATCTCCCGTATTTGAAATATCCTGAATTCTTTTTAATTGTTCTGCTGAATTAATTGCTCCTAAATCGGTGTTTTTATCCATTGGATCACCAACTCTAATTAAACTCATCCTCTTTTTAAGTTTTTCTAAAACTTCATCAGCGACATTCTCTTGAACTAATAATCGTGAACCTGCACAACAAACATGCCCCTGATTAAAGAAAATTCCATTAACTATTCCCTCTACAGCTTCATCAATTGCAGCATCATCAAAGACAAGATTGGCTGCCTTTCCACCTAGTTCTAGTGTTGCACTTTTCTTTGTGTTAGAAATTGATCTAGCGATTGCTTTACCAACTTCAGTAGAACCAGTAAAAGCTATTTTATTAATATCTGAGTGATTAACTAGGGCAGCACCAGTTATGCCATCTCCGGTAACAATATTTACCACACCATCTGGTAATCCTGCTTGCTGGCAAACTTGAGCAAATAACAATGCTGTCAAAGGTGTTGTTTCTGCTGGTTTTAAAACAACTGTATTACCGGCAGCAAGTGCCGGAGCTATCTTCCAAGCAAGCATAAGTAGTGGAAAATTCCAAGGAATTATTTGGCCAACCACACCTACTGGCTTTGGTTTACTACCAAGGCCGGCATAATCTAATTTATCTGCCCAACCAGCATGGTAAAAAAAGTGTGCAGCCGCAAGTGGAATATCTGTATCTCGTGATTCCCTAATTGGTTTTCCATTATCTAATGTTTCAACAACTGCGAACTCGCGTGCTCTCTCTTGCAGAATACGAGCAATACGGTAAAGGTATTTGCCACGCTCTTTTGCTGGCATCTTGGACCAAACCTTAGTAAAAGCTGATCTTGCACTTTTAACAGCTAAATCAATATCTAATTTATCGGCATATCCAACTTTTGAAAGGATTTCTTCAGTTGCTGGGTTAATTGTGTTAAAACTTTTACCCTTCTTAGGTTCAACAAACTTTCCACCAATGAATAAACCATAGGATGTTGAAATATCTGCAATGGCTTTCGATTCAGGTGCATTTGCGTATTCAAAGCTGCTCATAACCCACCTAATCCATTGTTACGTAATTGGCACTAGCGTAGTGCCCAGTACGTAACTTCATTCGCTGCATTAATAAGTCATTTAATAGCGCACTTGCGCCAATTCTAAATAGAGCAGGATTAAGCCACTGTGGTCCAGCCGTCTCATTGACTAGAACCAGCTGCTTAATTGCATCTTTTGTTGTTCTAATTCCACCTGCTGGTTTAACACCAATTTTTTTCCCAGTAAGAGCAAAGTAATCACGCACTGCCTCAAGCATTACCAATACAACTGGTGCAGTGGCGGCTGGTGCAACCTTACCGGTACTAGTTTTAATGAAATCAGCACCGGCTAACATCGCAAGGTAGGAAGCTTTCCTGACATTGTCATATGTAACTAATTCACCAGTTTCTAAAATTACTTTAAGATGTGCTTGATCACCACATAATTGCTTAATTATTTTAATCTCTTCAAATACTTCACCAATTCGACCTGAAAGAAATGCACCACGATCAATTACCATATCAATTTCATTAGCCCCAGCATCAATTGCATCTTGGGTATCAAGTTTTTTAACGGCTATTGAGGCTCTTCCTGATGGGAAAGCAGTAGCAACAGCAGCAACTGCTATATCTTTACCACCAATCGAATTTAATTCCGTACGCGCTATTTTAACCATGTCGTTGTATACACAAATTGCCCCAACTGATGGCACAGCTAAATCTGTTGGATCTGGTCTAACTGCTTTTGCGCAAAGTGCTTTAACTTTTCCAGCAGAGTCAGCACCTTCAAGTGTTGTTAAATCCACCATACTTATTGCCATATCAATCGCCCATGCTTTACTTGTGGTTTTAATACTTCTTGTCGCAAGCATGGCTGCTCTTGAATCTGCACCAACTTGATCAACAGGTGGCAAGTCAGATAGAAACTTTTTAAGTGAGCTCTCGCTACCATCGATAATCATGAGAGTACTTTAGTCAAAGCCTGCTTAATTTGCGAGATCAGCGATATTGCTTCTTTTTTAGTATCACAGACAACCTCTATGTAGCATTTTAACTTAGGCTCAGTTCCACTCGGTCT
>Ga0214163_1000182_pt1 | contig 29336 bp, 21 predicted proteins | sample LakMenepilimnion_2_FD_153001 | JGI IMG/M metagenome (GOLD analysis project Ga0214163, IMG submission 153001) | Freshwater microbial communities from Lake Mendota, WI - Practice 15JUN2010 epilimnion v4 | ecosystem: Environmental > Aquatic > Freshwater > Lake > Epilimnion/Euphotic zone | place... | reverse complement strand
CCGCCGATGAATGCCACAAGGCTTGCTCGACGCTTGAACGAGAACTCGAAGGACTCGAGAGCATCAGCCGGCAATTCAACAACGACCTGGTCGAGAAGAGAGTCGAAACCGCGAGACTGGAGCAACGGATCGATGGCTTGCGAACCACCCTCGATCAGCTACTCCAAGACACCCATGAGCGCAATCATCACGTCCAAGTTGCTCAAGATGGACTCGATACACTCGATCAAAAACTTGTGGAGATCCAAGCGTCGATCGATCTGTTGAAGGTGCAAATCGAAGCTACCGAAGAGGAGCTTACCAAGCATCAGCAACGACGCCACGACGCAAATAGCGCATTGGAAACCCACCAAAGCAGTTTGCAAGAGATCACCAAAAACCGCGATTCAATGCAGCGACAACTCGATAAGTGGAGCGATCGGAAATCGACTCACGAACAAGAGCAAACTCGGCTTGCTGACGAAATCCAATCACTTCTGGTGCGATACCGTAACGATTACCAGATCGAACTTGGCAAGACGGGCGAAAGCGAGCAAGCCGATTTCGATTCCGACAATCAGATCAACGAGGATGAAAATCAGGATGAGATCAAGGATGAAGTCCAGGATGAAATTCAGGATGATCCAGATGTCGACAGGTACACGTTGGAAGCTCAGATCGGTCTGTTGCGGCAAGAGCTGAGCCAATCAGGGAGCGTCAATCTTGAAGCCCTAGAAGAGCTTGAGCATCTGCAATCTCGTTACGATACTCTTTCGGGTCATGAGCGCGATTTGCTCGAAGCGAAATCGACGTTGATCAAGACCATGCAGAAGATCGACACCGATTCGCAGTCGTTGTTCCTAGAGACCCTGGAAGCTATCCGGACAAACTTCCAAACCCTCTACCGCAAGTCCTTCGGTGGCGGCCATGCGGATATCGTCTTGGAGAATCCAAATGATCCGGAGAGCGGTATTGAGATCCTGGCAACTCCGCCAGGTAAGACCACCTTCAGCAACAGCTTGCTCAGCGGCGGAGAGAAAGCACTTACGGCCGTAGCTCTGATCATGGCTTTCTTCCAGTATCGTCCAAGCCCCTTTTGTGTGCTTGACGAAGTGGACGCGCCGTTCGACGAAGCCAACATTGGTCGGTTCGTCAGTGTCCTCAATGAGTTTCTCGACACCACGAAGTTTATTGTGGTGACCCACAGTAAAAAGACCATGACGGTCGCCGACATGATCTACGGGGTAACCATGCAGGAGAGTGGCGTTTCGCGACAAGTCTCCGTGAAATTCGAAGAAGTAAACGACCGAGGGGAACCGCTACGACGCGAACCACGCGCCGCTTAGCCTTGTCATAAACTTACCCATTTCCCCGAATTCCCCTGTATGTCCAGACCGTTTGTGCCGAATAAACCGACGAAGCCTATTTCGATCGACGTTTCGGCGTTTGAACATCGAGGTATCGGCGAATCGACGAATTTCAATCTAAAAACGACAAGCTGTCGAATAACGGCAAACTGTCTATTAACGACAAACTCGGTGTCGTCATGCAAATCCAATCCACACGATTCGGCAAACTTGAAATCAGTCACTCCGACCTGATCTTCATGCCCCATGGACTCATCGGGTTCGAAGATTACCGCCATTGGATTTTGCTAGCATCGGCTGATTCCGAGGAAGTTGCTTGGCTGCAATCGGTGGCGTTGCCTAATGTGGCTTTGCCGATGATCTCGCCACGGCGGTTCATCCCCGAATATCGTCTTCACGTTCAACGCCGCGATTTGGATGTTCTCCAAATGCATGCGCGAGATAAAGTCTTCGTGCTTTCGATCCTCAACAAAAGTGGCAAGCATTGGACGACGAATCTCAAAAGTCCAATCATCATGAATTCCACGAAGCGATTGGCCGTGCAGGTGATCTTGACCGACGATCAACCTCTCTCGCAACCGATCATCCTGGCTGACGAACAAGCCTTGCAACAGGTAGCTTAGCAACCCGTTATACTGATTTAAGTGCATAGCTATCAGTTCATAGCTCTATTTGCGCAAGCAATTGTGCACCACTATCAGTAGTCAACCCAGCGCAGGCAACACAAAGCAAGCAGACCAGAGCAGGCAAGCATGAGTGGAAGTGTACAAGAACACCGCAAGAAGGCTGAATCTCGTCTTAAAGTCGCAGTACTGACCGTAAGCGACACCAGAACCTTCGAGAACGACCTCGGCGGAAACCTTATCCAGAGCTTGATCGAACAAGCTGGCCACAAGGTGGTCAGCCGAGAAATCGTCAAAGACGAGCTTGAAGCAATCCAGCAATGCACCTTGCGACTCTTGGGCGATAACCAAAAGGCCAGTATCCAAGAGGCCGGTACCCAAGGGGACTCTCTCGATGAAGCACCCGATGCAATTCTAATCACTGGTGGGACTGGTTTAGCGGCTCGCGATCAGACCACCGAAGCGATCGAAGCTCTCTACGATGCAAGAATCCCAGGGTACGGTGAATTGTTCCGGATGCTCTCCTATCAAGAAATCGGGCCAGCATCGATGCTTAGTCGTGCCAGTGGTGGACGACGGGGAAAACAAGTGATCCTGACCATGCCGGGCTCGCCAGCCGGCGTACAATTGGCCATGGAGAAACTTATCGTCCCCGAACTTCCCCACCTGGTGCATCATGCCGGTAAATAATATCGCCCAAGGCCGACCCGTCGATCTGCTGTCCAACCGACGAAGAACGCCGCTGCTCTCCGGGTTTGACTTCTCCCTAAACCTGCTTACCCGGGGCCTACCTACGCGGGGCCTACCTACGCGGGGCTTACTTACGCGGGGCCTGTATACCTTGGGCCTGCTCACCTTGGGCCTGACTGCTGAGAAATCTTCAGCTCAAACCCCTCCTCCTGACAACACGCCAGCTGCCAACTCGCCCGCTGCGAACTCGCCTGTTGAAAACTCTGCTGCTAAAAACACGGCCGCCGATAAACAATCAGCCGAGAAAAAACCGGGCAACAACCCCGCACCCGCCGCGGCCGACGCGGCTTCAAATCTCTACAAAGTCCGCATTCAGTTCGACGTCCCATATCAAGGCGATGCGGATCCGTTGCAAGTCGCCGACATTTACATTCCCCTTCGCGAAGACATCGAGCACGCACCCAAGCTACCAGGCGTTTTAGTTATTCACGGTGGAGCTTGGGTCGCCGGCGATAAACGATTCGATTCCGGCCACGCGCGCAAGATCGCGCAACAAGGCTATGTGGTCATGGCCATCAACTATCGGCTTGCGCCCAAGCACAAGCATCCTGCGCAAGTTCAAGACTGTCGGCAAGCGCTGCGGTGGCTCCATGAGCATGCCCAAGAGTACCACATGGATGAGACAGCTTTAGGAGTATGGGGCTATTCCGCCGGCGGGCATTTAGCTGCCCTCTTAGCAACCGATCGAAAGGAACTTGATCCGCCGATCCGCGTCTGCGTTGCAGGTGGTGCACCTTGCGACCTATCGATGATCCCAGAAGACAGCCGAGTCCTCGCTGGGTTCCTCGGTGGAACTCGCAAACGGCTTGCAAATCTCTATGCGGAAGCTTCTCCGATCGAACATGTCACCCAAGACGATCCGCCGGTGTTGTTGTTTCACGGAGATGCAGACGAGTTGGTTCCGATCGAATACGCAAAGCGAATGCAAAAGAAGCTTTCGGAACACTCGGTAGAACATGAGCTGATCGTCTTGCCTGGCAAGTCCCACTTGATGGCTTTCGTCGATCCTCGTGGCATGAAAGCATCGATCTCGTTCCTCAATCGCTACCTCAAAGCTCCCCGTTGATTGAGCTTATTCGATGATCTTCTGCAGTCGCTCTAGCATCCCGTCCGCCACGTCGCGATGCTCATCGATCACGTTTTGGCTTTCACCTAAATCGGACTGCAAGTCAAACAACTGTAGCTTAGGGATCTTCGTGGGAACGAGTCTTAGTTCGACGTTGCTTGCGCGCTGAGCGTTCGACAAAAGTAGTTTCCAGCGACCTTCGCGGTACCCGAAATTCCCCGCTTGCCCGTTGTCTTGCTGAACCAATGCGGATCGCCCCGCCGCTTCGGGATCGAGTAGAACTTGGCTTAAGTCTTGCGAGTCTTGGAAAGCCCCAGGTGGGACTTGAGCCCCGGCGAGAGCTGCTGCCGTTCGAGCGTAATCGATCGTACAGATAACCTGCTCGCTGGTGCGAGGTTGAATTCTCGCGGGCCACCAAGCGATCATCGGTGTGCGAGTACCACCTTCGTAAACATTGTATTTGCCACCTCGAAGCGGACCGTTCGGATCATGATTACCCAACGCTTCGATCGCGGAATCTTCGTACCCATCGTCGAGGACCGGACCGTTATCGCTACAAAAAAGGATCAACGTGTTGCGGTCAAGCTTGTTCGCTTCCAGCGAACGTAGAATCTCGCCAACACACCAGTCAAGTTCAACGATTGCGTCACCGCGAGGGCCATGTTTCGTGGCACCAGCAAAGCGTTCGTGCACTACGCGTGGGACATGGATCGCATGCGAGCAAAAGAGCAAGAAGAAAGGGGTTTGACGATGGTTGGAAATCCATTGGTTCGCAGACTCAACCCATCGGTCCGACAGGTCTTCGTCCCGAAAGCGGGCGGATTGCCCTCCGGTGTAGAATCCGATGCGGCTTACTCCATTATGAATCGTCGCATTATGACCATGCGACCAATTCATCTTCAACTCTTGCCGATGTGTAATACCTGTGGGGTGATCTTCGCTGGGTGACTTATCGCCGACCCAAAGTGGATCGTTCGGGTCAAGTCCTCGCACCCGATCGTTCTCGACGAAGACTTGGGGAACCCGATCGTTGGTCGTAGGTAGCAGCAGGCAGTGATTGAAGCCGAAGTCCAACGGGCCGGGGCGAAGCGTACCGTTCCAATCTGGACCGTTCGGCCCACCCAACCCCAAGTGCCATTTGCCAATCACACTCGTTTGGTATCCGACCGACTGCAAAACACTCGCGATCGTAGGGGTGCCGGCAGGAATAATCGAAGGTGAGTTCGGGGGTGCGACACCGGTCCCCTTCTGACGAAAAGCATACTTGCCCGTCAAAAGGGAGTAGCGAGTAGGAGTGCATGTAGAGGCTGAGCAGTATCCACTAGTAAATCGAATCCCTTCGGCCGCGATGCGGTCGATGTTCGGCGTTGGAATGGAACTGGCTCCGTAACAGCCAACATCGCCGTAACCCAAATCATCGGCGAGGATGACAATGATGTTCGGTTTGTCCCCTTGAGTCTCTCTCAAGTCCCCGAAGTTGGCCAACGCGGTAGCGTTGAGAATCACGCCGATCAGAACCAAGCGAATCGATTTTGCGAAGTACATCAGGATACCTTGGGATTTGAATTGGAACGCCAGTCGTTGGGGTTCTCTCTGCACAAATGAATTTAGCAGCGAAAGCTTGACGGGCTTCCAATATAACTGGTACCTGCGCGTAATTCGATCCACGAATATGGTATGTTAACACCGCAAGAAAAGTACTCGAGAACGCGATCTGCGATCGACACACGAAAGGTATGGATTATGCCACGAGCAACCAACGTTTTAGGAACGGAACTTCAATCCTGTTCGTTCGACCCGATGACCGGGTTTTTTCGAGACGGTTGTTGTCGCTCAGGGGCGGAAGACATCGGGCTGCACTTGGTATGCGCCAGGATGACAGAGGAATTCCTGATTTTCTCGAAGTCACGCGGAAATGACTTAAGCACCCCAATGCCGCAGTATCACTTCCCAGGGCTCAAACCAGGGGATCAATGGTGCCTGTGCGTCTTGCGATGGAAAGAAGCTTTCCAGGCAGGAGTTGCCCCTCAAGTGGTTTTAGAAGCGACCCACATTTCGACGCTCGAATTCGTCGACCTTGAAGATCTCGAAGCCCATCGATTTGAAGAGTAATCCACTCGATCCGAACCCAAATACTCATCGCTACAGGATTCTCTGAAAAGCACTTTTCATACGCTTGTAGCGGGGAACTGCCCCCTTAGAGTACACTGTGTTTGTAGAACTCGCTGTTCTTATAGAGCACCCGATCGAACTACGTCTTAAGTTATGTCTCGAGTTAATTTTTGCAGTTGAATTTTGCAGCAGAGCCCTTTGATGATCGAGCTAATGAACTTCGGCAAAGACTACGGCGAATTCACCGCCGTCGGGTCGATCGATATGAAGATTGCAGCCGGCGAGCTGTTTGGTTTCATCGGGCCCAACGGTGCCGGTAAAAGCACATCCATTCGCTTCTTGGCGACGTTGCTCAAGAGCAGTCGCGGTGATGGGACCGTCAATGGATTTAGCGTCAACAAGCAACCGATGGAAGTGCGCCGCAGCATCGGATACATGCCGGATGATTTCGGTGTTTACGACGGAATGAAGGTTTGGGAATTCCTGGACTTCTTCGCCGTAGCCTACAAGATCTCGCGCACACAGCGCAAGAAAGTGATCGGCGATGTTCTCGAACTGCTTGATCTGACACACAAACGCGACGACTTCGTCAATGGACTCTCCCGAGGTATGAAACAACGCCTCTGCTTGGCGAAAACCTTGGTCCACGACCCTCCTGTGCTTATTCTCGATGAACCGACCAGCGGCTTGGACCCCCGAGCGCGAATCGAAGTCAAAGCATTGCTCAAAGAGCTTCGCAAGATGGGTAAAACGATCCTCATCAGTAGCCACATCCTCTCGGAACTTGCTGACTGCTGCACATCCATCGGCATCATCGAACGTGGTCAACTGCTCATGCACGGGCCGATCGATTCTGTCTATCGACAAATCCGTCGCAACCGTATCGTCGAAATCCGTTTCATCGCGAACCAAGATGCGGGCGTTTCGATTCTGCGAAGCGATCCGAGCATGCGGGATCTGAGCATCGATGGAAACCGAGTCACCGGAGAATTCGAGACCGATGACGAAGGGCTCGCAGCCCTGATGAAACGCCTAGTCGATGGCGGTGTCCAAATGCGTTCCTTCAACGACAAAGACCCGACCCTCGAAGACGTCTTCATGCTGGTCACCAAAGGACTCGTCGCCTAAGGATGAAAACCGCGCTCGCTTGGATCCTTATCTCGATGGTCAAGTTCTACCAGCGAGCGATCAGCCCGCTCCTCTGGAGTTCTTGCCGCTTCACACCCAGTTGCTCGCAGTACATGATCGAAGCCATCGAGAAGTACGGGCCGCTCAAAGGTGCAGCGAAAGGTATCTGGAGAATCATGCGATGCCATCCGGGAACCCCCGGTGGCTACGACCCGCCCTGAGCGACGTCGGCTTCGCCCCTCTACGGTGCGCCCATCTTCAGTGCGCCTTCTCTACGGTGACCTATTTAAAGGTGCCTAACCTACGGGGCCTACTCTACGGGGCCTTATCGAAAGGTGCCTTCTCAACAGTAACCGATATCCATTGATGGTCGGATCCGAGGGACGGGAATCCTACATCGCGGTCAATCACTCGCCAATTGCTGGACACCAGCGCGTGATCTATCGGGATCCCAACGATTCCTAACCCGGTGGGCCATGTCGCAAAAAATCCACGGTAGTCCCGACTATCGCGCAGCGATGACTCGCGCAACATCGACCGGAACGCATGGCTCCAGGGCGTAATGTTCAAATCCCCTACAAGGATCAAATCGCTATCCTGCTCTTGAACCCACTTCCCTGCCGCCGCAAGCTGCTTGTCTCGCACCAAAAATCGATTGTCGAGATTCGGAGACGAAGTATGCATCGCAAGCAGCTTTGTGGTCCGTTTGTTTTCACCTTTGGCAGGAAGTGTAGCTGCAAGAGACGGATAGCCAGTGGTGGCAAAATCGAGTTCTTCGAACGTGGTGTTAGGTATGCGAGTTAAAATCGCCAACCCTCGCGTGTTAGTCCGCGGTAACCACTGCGAATAAGGGTACCGATCGCGCAGTTCTTTCAATCCTTGAATATGGCCAGGTGTCAGTTCAAGCAATACAACGATATCGGCATCGGATTGCTCGATCGTGTCGAGTATCTCGCGATATCTATCATTTGCCAAAAGCAAATTCCACGAAAAGATCTTCAGACGGGTACTATTCGCTTGGTTGGCTATCTTCTTATTAGCTACCCCCAGATCAGCTTGCGCAGTCAATCGATGCAGCGGAAGCGCCGTCCATGGAGTCGTGACCCAAGCTAGATAGATAGCCGGTGGGAAAATGGCTAGAGCGTTGAGAACTCTCCAGTGACTCGGCGATCGCGATCCGCGAAGCCATCCGAGAAAGGCCGAGAATGCGATCCACAACCACAACGCAATGGTCACATGCCATAACGTATGGTTCATCAACTCAAAAATCGAATTGTCCGACCATTGCAAGTGAGCGATTCCTCCCGCCCAGCCCGGAAGACTGACGAGCAGGTTGCACGCAAACCAGAAAAACATGCCACACGTCCAGCGGCGATTCACAGCCGACAATCCTTTAGTTTGCGCAAGCTGATTCCGTTCTTCGTTGTTCTGCACCATAACCCCTTTTATTACAGTATTTCCTGGCAGAACATCTAACGCGCTGCGGCTTCGTAGATCGGCAAGTGCCGGTAGGTTACTTCCAACGATAGCAAGTTCATGGTCGTGACATACAAACGTCCGGCGTAAGCTCCCCAAGCATCGGGGATGGGCCCATCTGGGTCCCATGATCCCGCGTATGCACCTTGTGTCACTTGAGAATCAACTAAGATCGGATAAAGAGATTCATACCAAGACTTCCAACGCTCGCCTCCAGCATGATACAAGACTTGAGTCGCGTAGTACCAGTAGTAAGTGTCGCGTTGAGGAACAAGCTGAGTACCGAGGCTCGGCGGCCGACCTAGCAACCAGTCAGACCCACGTGCCATCATCGGATGTTCGCGATTCCATCCTAAATACAATCGCATGAGCAATCCAACACTGGTCATCACCGGTGTCGGTACTGTCCCATGTTTCGTCTCCGGAGTGTCGGCTAAGTAGTTGTAACGGTACAGATAGCCATCGGTCGCATTGGCTTGAGAATTCTCCAACCACCGTTGAATACGATCGTAGGTTTGTTGGGGAACGGTCAGCCCCGCAAGCTCCGCGCTTTTCAAAGCCATCATCGCCCAACCGGTGACGCTCGTATCGCTCCCTATCCTAGGTGCATATCGCCATCCACCCTCGCGTGGATCTTGACTCGCCACCAAAAAATCGATTGCACGCTGCGCGCTTGGTCGAAGGTTCTCATCATGGGTCATTCCGTAAGCTTCGCACAAGGCGAGAGCTCCGATCGCATGGCTATAAAGCCAAGCGTTTCGGTCGGAAGCGTTATCCATAGGCCGGTACAAATCACCATCTGGGCGCTGGCCATCGATCAAGAAGTTCAATGCTTTGCGGCAACTCTCCTGATGCTTCGCTTGTAAATGCGAGTATCCGGCACCTTGAAAGGAAAGAAGAGCCAAGGCAGTTGCGGCCGTGTCACTTCGCAAGAGTGTGCCGCGACCGTAGTCTTCTAAGTGCCACGAACCGTCTGCCCGCTGGTACTTGGCCAAGAACTCCAATCCGCGTTCGATGGCGGTTTCTGTCTTGCGTCCCAATGGCCCCATGGCTTGAAGATCGCTGCTTGAGCCTTCGCCGGCCGACTCACCCGCCAGCAAATCTTCCGTTCGTCGCATCCGTTGTTCGAACGCTGGGGCAGGGATCGGTACGAGACCTTTGGTGCCTGTAAAACCGCTAGCCGTACTGCTTGGCGATCGGCGGAATTGATTTAAATCCTCTGTTATCGTACCGATTGCAGATCCGACATCACTCAGCGGAACCGACATCTCTCGCGATGCCCCATTGCGCATCGCTGGCGGACCAGACCTGCCAAGTTTCGGTGCGCTCAGATCTGCAAGATTGGGTTCTGCTAGATTCGGTTCTGAAGCGCCCCGTTCTTTTGGAGTGAGAATTGGGGCACCGACCGGGGCAGGGGAGCGCAAGGGTTGTTGGTCGATCGATCTGGGCGCTCGCCGCTTGTCGATGGAAGTTGGGTCGGCAAGCATCGCAGCAAGATCGTCAGGTGCTCTGAGGTTGCGATTCATGGGTTGCTCGGTAGAAGAGTTCGCAAGATTCGGTTGCGAAGTATCTGAATCGACCGGATTGCTCTCGCTCGTTACGTTTGGTTCTTTAGGTATTGGGATAGGCGAATTGTTGATTCGATTTTGAGAAAGTTGCGTATTGCGTTTTGGAAACATCAATCCGTCCCGCGTTGCCGGGTTTTCGGGGGGGATGCTCGAAGCGGAACTGGAGAGGGTTTGATCCAGTGCGCGATCCACTTGACGATTCATCGATTCGCTAACCGGAGCCTGCGGCGCGGGCACAGCGCTAACCGGGTTGATGTTAGAGAGGATTTGCGAAAAAGCAGACGAAGGTGGTTCAGCGATCCTCGAATCCTCTCGCATCGATTGACGATTGCGTTCCAACGGAGTCGCTTCGCTGACAGGTAAGGATTCCGTGGGAAGTTCCGTTTGCGAAACATCCTCGAAGGGGATCACTTTGCTTGCTGGATCGGAAGTTCGCTCGTTGAGAACATTCGTATCGGGACGCATAGCGGTCTCAACTGCTTGAGGCGCGATCTCAGGCAAGTCGTTCTGGGCACTAGCACGCTCGGCGTCGTTGAGATTGCGATCGGATTTGAGGGTCGGATCGAGCGGCAGGTCAAAGCGTTCTCGCTCAAGTCGCTCGAGCGCAGCGGGAGCTAGGCTCTGGGCTTTCAAATCGACTTCTTGGTCGGGAGTCTGGTTGACTTCTACCGGCCTGAGAAAATCCGGTTTTGTCGGTTGCGTAATACTCGGGTCGCTTCGCGCATCGAGCGATGTGTCTTGGTTGGTGGAGAAAAAAGACGAAGCTTTCGCAGCCTCCTGCAATTGCTTCTTAGTACTTTCGGCGGTTTGACTCGGGTCGTTCGAATTTCCAGTACCGGTAAACAGAACGGTAGAGAGCGCGATGTAGGTAAGCCCCAGATGAACCAAGACGCTGATCAAGAACCCAGCTTGAATAGACCGCTCGGTTTGTTCGCTGATCGCGACGCGCGCAAGCATTGCCGACCCGATGAGCACGGTCGGAACAGCTAAGAAATAGGTCCAAGCATTTTGGAGAAAACGAGGGTCATCGAACCGGAGAATTCTGGCGACAAGAACTAAAACGAGGACACCGAGCAAAGCCAATGCGAGGTCTAGCAACCAGACATCATGGCCATAGAGTTTCGATGGGTTGGAGGCGTTCTTGGTGACGCCAAGCCGCTCGACTCGCTTCATTGAGGAGTCTCCAACGGAGGAGTCGTGTCTGCGGGCTGCGAATTCGATGTTGAAGCATCGCTTGAAGCTTCACTTGACGCTTCGCTGGCTGTTGTAAAGCGATACGACGGGATCTTCAAACGATTGCAAAGGTCCACTAACGAGACGATCGTTTGGAATTCAACCCGTTTATCACCCCGCAACACGACCGTTTGCTGAATCGGGTTGTCCGCGAGAGCTTGCCGCAGAATTCCTTCGAGGGTTACAAGGTCGACGTATTGGCCTCGGACCATCATCGAGCTGTCTTGTGCGATGTGAACAACCAGTTCCTCCGGTTCGATGGTCATCGGAACGGCGGATTGAGCCGAAGGAAGTTTAATCGGCAACTGCTGATCGTCTTGGGAGAACTGTGTGGCGACGAGGAAGAATATCAGCAGCAGGAACACCACGTCGATCAAGGGCGTGAGGTTCAACGAGTCGAGGGCTTTGCCTTTTTGGATTTTGAACGACATGATTAATGCAAATCCATAGCGGAAAGCTTAGGGAGGCAGAATAACCCAGTTAGTCCACGACAAGCGGTATTTTACGGGTTACCTTCTACTGGTTACCTTCTACTGGGCACTCTCTACGGGTGCTTTATACGGGGATACTTTATATGGGGGTGCTTTCTGAGGGGCTCGTTACTACGACCGTCATTCTACAACCGCCGGTGGTTGCGTCCAACTTGTGCGCCGAACTAATTGGCGGGGAATAGGTTCGCAGTGCCAAATTTGGCAATCTGGGTACAATGATCCGCTTAGAAGTCAGGGTTGCACAAGTCAGGGTTGCACATAGCTCGATTTTCCCTGAAAGGGGCTTTGAAGGAAACCAATACGCATGTCGGAGCGTCGCGTCGTTTTAGCAATGAGTGGTGGGGTCGATTCGAGTGTCGCTGCACATCTGCTTCTCGAGCAGGGGTACGAAGTGACCGGGGTTTTTATGCGCCACGGGGAGAAATCGAGCCAAGCTTGCGAACTGGGGGACGGACAGCCGAATCCACTGCTGCCGATCCTTCAAGGTCGACTCGACCACAAACAAGGCTGTTGCAGCGCGAGCGATGCGGCCGATGCGAGACGGATCGCGGATAAACTCGGAATCCCTTTCTACGCCTTGGACCTAGAATCCGAATTCAAACGAATCGTCGATTACTTCGTCGATGAGTACCAGCAAGGCCGAACGCCAAACCCATGTGTGCAGTGCAATAACTGGATCAAGTTCGGGCGGTTGTTCGACTATGCCGATGCCGTAGATGCAAAGTATGTAGCGACTGGGCACTATGCTCGCATGTTGCCAGCCGATTCATCAACTTCAAATGAAGCTACTGATCACTCGGCAAAAGACGGTAGCGAATGGGAACTGCATCGGGGACTCGACGATGATAAAGACCAAGCGTATGTGCTTACCGGGATCGACCGAAGTCTCTTGCCTCGCATGTTGCTGCCGGTAGGTGGCTACCACAAAACGGAAATCAGAAGGCTCGCTGGAGAATTGGGGATGCGGGTAGCTGACAAACGCGATAGCCAAGAAATCTGTTTTGTCACATCCGGTTTGCATGCGCAGTTCGTCCGGCAAAAGAGTCCAGTGGACACTTCGGGCGAAATCGTGACGAGCGACGGCAAGGTAGTCGGCCATCACCCAGGTATCGAAGGCTTTACGATCGGCCAGCGCAAGGGGATTGGAGTCGCGATGGGGTCCCCATACTTTGTGATATCTATCGATCGAGAGTCGCGGCGCGTCGTGATCGGCCCCCACGAGGAACTTGCCCGCAGATCTCTTTCAGCCAAAGAAGCGAATTGGCTGATGGATTTTCCTGTAGGGACTCCTACCGCTGCACACGTGCAGATTCGGTACAACTCATCACCCCAAGACGCCTTCGTCACACGCAATGAAGAAGGGGGCTTTCATGTCGCCTTTACCGAGGATGTCTTTGGTGTTTCACCTGGACAGCTTGCAGCCGTCTTCCTCGGATCGCGAGCCGTGGGTTGCGGATGGATAGAGTAAACGAGCGGGGCAATCGTTCTACGATTGCCCCTTAAACCGCATGCAACTTAAGCTTTAGCTTGTAACGCTCGTTGCACTTCTTCCAAACTCGTATGTCCCAACGCGCACGCCAAGATACCTTCTTCGAAGAATCCTAAGTGACCGCGTTGCTTGGCATACGCTCGCAACTCATCGGGCTTATCCATCATCTTGAGGATCGCTTGACGCATCTCTGCATCGATAGTTAGAAGTTCAAACAACGCCATTCGACCGAAATACCCGCGTCCATTGCACTTCTTGCAAATCTCGATCTCGATCGGATTCCCCTTGGCATCCACACGTTGATCTGGAGGTGGTGGAATCGTCGGCTTGAACAACTTCGTCACCCGACCCGCTGGTATGTTTAACTTCTGCAACAGTTGAGGGGTGGGCTGATAAGGTTGTTTGCACGACTCGCACAACCGACGGATCAACCGTTGATTCAATGCTCCTTGCATCACCGCTACCAACCCCTTGATGTGCTTGGGGTTCGCTCGCAAGACTTGTAAAATCGCTTCAATCGCATCGGGTGCCACCACGCGAGTGACGGCGTGCTTGTCTTCTTTGTTGATCTGATTCAATAAAGCTTCGGTAACGTCGGCATTGTTCAAGATCGGCAACACGAACACATCGGGTTGCTTGAGTCGCACCTTCTCGAACAACGCCTCGATAGTATCAACTCCGTCCTCGTACAAGTACTCGGTGACGTTGATAATGTCGGCTTCTTGATTCTTCTTGTTGTCGATCAAAACCCAGTCTCGCACGAACTTGTCGGCGTTCTCTAAAGCGAGTCGCCAAGTTGTCGGCAAACCTTGTGTAGCTGGTGCACTGACAACAACAAGCCCTTTGTTTCCGTTCATCATCCCTTTGAACGACTGTTCGATCGCATCGCGCATCCCAAGGTCAGCCAAAGTCTTGAGAACCGGCTTCTTGCGATCGATGGTAAAGAGAACTCGCTCCCCGTTGGGAACACCCGTGCTCATGAACGAAATGATCCAGTCGACGTCTCGGAAGTTGGTTGCGAATTTACCATCCTGCCGCACCTTGCGCTCCGTAGGATTCAGCCCTAAGACTTTCTTCCATACCAACAAAGCTGCATCGCCATTGGCGCGATCGAGCGCTGGCAAAGTTTCCCACACGCCGTCAACGCGATAGCGAACCACCGCTCCTTGCGCTGTGAAATCCATCAAAATTCGATCCGAGCGACTCTTCAGAGCATTGGCTACCAAAGTTAGTGCCAGCGGGTAGCCCGGAAGCTGCTTACAAGCAATCAGCAAACCAACCGCTTCTTCCTTCGCGACCCCCATCGCTTTGATTTCCAAATTGGGGATCTCTACTTCCTCCCCCTTGGAAGCATTCGCGGCGGGCTTGGGTTTCTTGCGTCCGAATATCATGGTGGCCTACTTGCTTGTTATCTCACAAAAATGATTTGGCTTATTAAAGCCCAACACAGTCGGTTGGGCGGGGTATCTGCGACTAGCACTCAACATCTGAATCTCAACACAACTGAAATCTCAACAGCTGAAATCTCAACACGACTGAAACGTCAGCCGAAACTTCGACCGAGCTTAAATAATACCTGGCTGGCTGACGTTGATTCCCTTGAGCGACATCTTCAACGCTTCCGGGTTCGGTGCGACTTCAAACGCCGTAGGACGATCGATCAATCCATCGTCGATCAATTGCTTGAGACTCATGGTGAAGTCTTGCATTCCTTCGGCTGCTCCAATGCGAATCGCATCGCCTAGCTTCTGATCTTTCTCTTCAAGCAACAGCTTGCGAATCATTGGGGTGAAGGTCATGATCTCGCACGTTGGAACGCGAGAAACACCTTGTTTGATCGACCGCAACAACTTCTGCGCAACAATCCCCTTCATGTTAAATGCGATCGCGTTGCGGATCGCTTTATGCAACTCTTCAGGGAACAAGTCCAAGATACGGCCGATGGTCGAAGGGGCTGTCGAAGCGTGGATCGTTCCGAACACCAAGTGACCGGTTTCGGCAGCGTGGATGGCTGTCATAAACGTCTCTTCGTCCCGCATTTCACCGACCAGGATGATGTCCGGATCTTCCCGCACCGCATGCTTCATCGCGATTTCGAAGTTCTTCACGTCGGTTCCGACTTCTCGCTGGTTGATCAAGCATTTGTCTTCGGTGTAAACAAACTCGATTGGATCCTCAAGGGTCAGAATGTGTTTGCGATAGTTTCGGTTGATCCAGTTGAGCATCGATGCGATGGTCGTACTTTTGCCCGATCCGGTAACCCCTGCCAACAACACCATCCCTTGATCGTACTTGCAGAGTTCCTCAAGCACCGGTGGGAGGAACAAGCCTTCGAAGTTAGGAATGAAGTTATTGATTCGTCGCGCGACCAGACCAGGCCGGCCCAACTGCTTGAGCATGTTGACCCGAAATCGCCAATTCTCACCATCGACATTCACGGTGTAAGAAAAGTCGGCGCCCCCTTCTTCTTCAAAGATTCGTCGGTTGCGGTCATCGAGCATTGGAATCAACAACCGCACCATCTCCTCGACTTCGATCGGTGGACGATTAAGCGGCTTCAAGTCCCCTTTGACCCGAACGATCGGGGCTGTACCAACTTTCAAGTGCAAGTCGGAACCTTCTAGCTTCACACAAGCCTTGAACAGCTTGTCAACTTCCAACTCCTGCTTGGTTCGCAAAAGCGAGGCGGAGAGTGCGTCGGTTGGGTTCGGTGCGGAAGTTCCTGGTCGCGGAGATTCGGAAATAGCCATGGATGTTCCAGATAGATTCGGGTTGGACGACGAACGATACGAAAAGAAGTTGGACAAGAACAGGTAGGCGCGCTGCACCATTATTTTGTTCTACGGGAGCGACTGTGTCACGCTGTAATCTGCTCAAGCCAAGCAATTCTACGCACACGGACGAACGGAAATACCGTTGCGGGCCATCAATTCCTTGGTTTCGGCAATCGTATACTGTCCGAAATGGAAAATGCTTGCGGCTAAGACAGCATCGGCACCGGCTATTTTGATCGCATCGACCAAGTGTTGCGGATTCCCCGCCCCTCCACTTGCTACCACCGGAATTCTCACTGCACGACTCACAGCCGATGTGATCGGTAAATCATAACCATCCTTCGTCCCGTCTCGGTCCATGCTGGTTACGACGATCTCACCCGCCCCCAACTCTTCGACTCTCTGAGCCCACTCGACAACTTCGATACCCGTCGGCGTGCGACCGCCGTGAATGTGCACTTCCCAAAACTCTTTACCGTCCCGCATGACTCTCCGTGGATCCATGTTGACCACGATGCACTGCGATCCGAATCGCTCGGCCGCTTGTCGGACAAATTCGGGGTTCTTACAAGCGATCGAATTGAGGGAGACTTTATCGCATCCGGCTTGCAATAGATCGCGGATGTCATCAAGAGTTCGGATCCCACCTCCGACGGTCAACGGCATAAAGATCTGATCGGCGGTACGACGGACTACGTCGATCATGATCGACCGCTCTTCATGACTGGCGGTGATGTCGAGAAACACCAGTTCGTCGGCCCCTTCCTGCTCGTACCTAGCGGCGATCTGAACCGGATCCCCAGCATCGCGCAACTGGACGAAGTTCGTTCCTTTGACCACCCGACCCGCATGCACATCCAAACATGGTATGACGCGCTTTGCGAGCATGCTCAATTCTCTATCTGCTAAGGGATCAACGACTCAGGACGAAGCGTAAGTGATTAACGCTTCACAAGCATTCCTTGGAAGGTATCGAACAAATACCCGCTGTCGTGCGGACCAGCCGATGCTTCGGGGTGATACTGCACACTAAAGGCAGGAGCCTCTTTGTGCCGAACCCCCGCGATCGTGTTGTCGTTCAAATTCCTATGGGTGATTTGCAAACAATCAGGCATGGAAGCTTCCTCGACAGCAAAACCATGGTTTTGCGAAGTGATCTCAACGCGGCCGGTGTCGCAGTGCAAGACCGGTTGATTCGCGCCGCGATGCCCGAACTTCATTTTGAACGTCTTCGCTCCACTAGCAAGCGAGAGAAGCTGATGGCCCAAGCAGATGCCGAAGATAGGCCGCTTGCCGAGCAAGTCTCGGATGGTTTGCTGTGCGTAGACGAGAGGTTCCGGATCCCCAGGCCCATTGCTTAAAAAGACTCCGTCTGGCTCCAACGCCATGACATCTGCTGCTGTTGCGGTTCCCGGAAGAATCGTCACGCGATTCCCTCGTGCCGCTAAATGACGAGGTATGTTCCACTTCATTCCAAAGTCCAAACACACAACGTGTGGACCAGTACCCAACCCACCCGAGAACTCGCCGTTGTCGGCAGAGTACTGACTTGCAAGGGTGTGCAAGGTCTCCGACCATGAACGGGCTTTCTCAGGGATCACTTCACGCACTAAATCACGACCGACTAACCCTGGACTGCGACGAGCTTTCTCTACCAACGAATCGCGATCGGAATCGGTTGTGGAAAGAATACCGCGCTGAGCACCCTTATCGCGGATCTTGCGCACCAGCGCCCGCGTATCGATCCCCGCAATCGCTACGACCGAATGCTCGACAAGATACTTCTCTAACGAAGATTCAGAACGATAGTTGCTGTAGAGTCGGCTGCTCTCACGGACGATGAAACCAGCGACATGCGGACGAGCCGATTCAAGATCTTGAACGTTGATCCCGACGTTACCGATCATCGGGTAAGTCATCGTAACGATCTGACCGCGATAGCTTGGATCGGTCAGGATCTCTTGATAGCCAGTGATCGAGGTGTTGAAAACGACCTCACCGTCTCGCTCTCCCTGAGCCCCTATTGATATGCCCTCAAAAACGGTGCCGTCTTCTAAGGCCAAAAATCCCGGTCTGCTCTGGTCGTTCAAAGTATGTTCCTCAAGGCGTTCGCGTCGCTTCGGTCCCCATTGCCCTGAACGCGAATCATAACCCGATTCTGAAAAACTGCCAGTCTTGAGTTGTTTGTTTTCGTGGAGGCAAAAAGCTTCTCGCTCTAGGCATAGGCGATTTTGACGACCATAGGCCATTTCGGAGAGACTCAAGCTTTCTCGGAAGCGTTCTCGGCAGCGATCTCAGGGGCGATCTCGGGGGCATTCTCGGCAGTGCCATCGCCGGCAGGCGGCAAAGATCGCTTCGACCAAGAAACCATCGCCACCCCGGCAATAATCGTGCAGCTAGCCAAAGCGATCCTCGGCCCGACCGGTTCACCCAAGAACCACCAACCGAGAAACACCGCCACAATCGGATTGACGTATCCGTAAGTGCTAGCCAACGTCGGAGACGAGTGCTTCATGAGCCATATAAAGGATGTGTAGCCCAACAGCGAACCAGCCACGATCAAGTACCACCAAGCCCACCAGGCCTCCGGAGCAACGTCAGACCACCGGAAACCGTTCAACTCACCCGCCAAATAGCTCGCGGCTAACATCAAAGGCCCACCCCAGAGCATCTGTACCGCGGCTCCCGCCATCGGTTCAGCCGGCTTGGGAACATGCCGTATGTACATCGATCCAATCGTCCAGTTCAAACAAGCGAAGATCAATCCGCCAAGCCTCCACAAGTCGAAGACTTCTCCACTCCCTTCCCCAAGCGAAGGGGCGACCAAGATCAAAAGACCGAGAAAACCGACGATTAGACCTGCCCAAGTCCATCGGTTCGGCCCACCTGAAGTCCCACCCCGACGCGAGACAAGCCACTCGGCCACCACGAAAAAGACTGGGTTCAGGGAGATGACCAAGGTCGTGACTCCCGACGGGATCGCTTGCTCCGCCCAACCGACCAAGCCGTTGCCCCCCAGAAGCATAAAGAACGCTCCGACCGCGCTGTCGAACACTTGGCGACCGGTCATACTGACCCCTCGCCACCAGTAAACAGCAGCAAAAAGCAACGTGCCAGCAACGACAAACCGCGTCGAGCCCATCAAGAACGGCGGGAATGTCTCCACCCCGACACGAATCGCCAAATAAGTCGACCCCCAGACGATATATAGGGTCAGCAGCGCAAGGAGAATCCACGTCCAAGACGCACTAGGCTCATTATTTTTCATGGAATTCGTCGCGTTCCCCGCCGATTCGTGTTTGTGACACCGTCCCACCGCACGATATAATACGTCAGCATTATGCGATAGCCGTGATGACCTTACACTTCAAAACCATGTGTTCGGTCCCACTCGCTTCTGAACTCCTCTCGCAAACCAGTCTCTCGCAATTCAGACTCACGGAGTCCACTCCATGGCTAGCCCTGCTCGGGAATTCACCGACCTGCTCCTCTCCCGCGGAACAATCTCCCTCGATCAGCTTAACGAAGCGAAATCGATCGCTCGAAAAGATGATAAGAACGTCGGCGATGTCCTCGTCGCCCTCGGCTACACTACCGGCGAAGAGACCACCCAAGCTCTCGCGGAATTCCACCACTTCGAATACGTCGATATCCCTTCGATTCGAATCCCCGACCAAATCATCGAACTCGTCCCGGAATCGGTCGCCCGCGAAAACACCATTATTCCGATCTCCGACGAAGACGATACGATCAAAGTCCTCGTCTACGACCCATTCGACATCGAGACCATCGAAAAACTGCGGTTCATCCTCAACCGCAAAGTCGAAACCGCTCTGGCTCCAAAAGAACATATCCAAGAAGCAATCAACCGATACTACGGTCAAGCCGGCGAAGAATCCGCTGACTCGATGCTTCAAGAATTCACCGATACCCAAATCGACTTCACCGAAACCGAAGAAGACAAGATGACCGCCGGCGACGGCGAAGGGGACGAATCAGCCCCCGTGGTGAAATTAGTACACCTGATGATTCAAGAAGCCGTTCAGCTTCGGGCGTCGGATATCCACGTCGAGCCGTTTGAAGACCGGGTTCGAATCCGGTACCGAATCGACGGCGTGCTGGTCGAACGCGACAGCCCACCGCGACGTTTGCTCGGAGCGATCCTCTCGCGGATCAAGATCCTTGCCAAGATGGACATCGCCGAACGACGCCGTCCCCAAGACGGTCGGATCAAGATTACCGTCGGCGAAAAAGAACTCGACTTGCGCGTCTCGGTCATCCCGACCAACCACGGCCAGTCCTCCGTTATGCGACTGCTCGATAAAGACAACATCAAGGTCGGGGTCAAGCAGCTCGGCCTCGGCGACCGCGACTTCAAGAACTTCACCGGTCTCATTAAGCGTCCTAATGGTATTTTCCTCGTTACCGGCCCGACCGGATCGGGCAAAACCACCACCCTCTACGCCGCGCTGAACGCGTTGAATCGCCCGGACCGCAAGATCATCACGGCAGAGGATCCCGTCGAATATTACTTGCCCGGTATCAACCAGGTCGAAGTCCGGCACAACATCGGACTCGACTTCGCTCGCATCATCCGCGCGATGCTACGCCAAGCTCCCAACATCATCCTCGTCGGTGAAATGCGAGATACCGAGACCGCTCAGATGGGTATCCAAGCTAGTCTTACTGGACACTTAGTTTTCAGTACGCTACACACGAACGATGCGCCCAGTGCTGTTACACGAATGACGGACATGGGGGTGCCGGCATACATGGTGGCCAGCTCGGTGGTCGCGGTCCTCGCACAGCGGCTTGTGCGCAAGATCTGCACCCGGTGTAAATACAACGTTACACTCAGCGATCCGGTGCTTGAAGAAGCCGGACTGCCCCACTCGGTGCTCCCCTACTCGAAGTTCTCCAAAGGGAAAGGTTGCCCGTATTGCCAAAAGAAAGGCTACCGGGGCCGGATCGGGATCTACGAACTGATGCTCATCAACGGACGAATCCGGGAAATGATGTTCGGATCGAAATCCTCAGCAGAACTTCGGACCGAATCGATCAAGTCCGGGATGACCACGCTGTATTGCGACGGATTAAGAAAAGTCATCACGGGTATCACGACATTAGACGAAGTCTATCGGTCGGCGAAGAAGACCGAGCAAGAGTACATCGCTATCGAACAGGTGGTTAAAGAGGTCCTCGCCGGAGCCGCGACGCCGGGGTAAGCGGGGGGGATTTAAAACCCTTTTTGAAACACAGAGGCACAGAGACACAGAGAGTAAGGTTTGTAGGGGATAGGTGAGCTAAGTTATGCGACCAGTGATCGAGTGATAAATACCCAGGACTGGCACCCTCCGGTCTGATTCCAAAAGCCTGCGATTCTCTGTGTCTCTGTGCCTCTGTGTTTCAAAAAGGACCTAAGGATTGGAGGCACGGAGAAAAAAGAGGGGCCGGGTCCCGGTGACGCAATTTTTCGAGCCGTACCCGCTTACTTTCCACCCGTAAACCTTTATCTCCACGGAACTTGATTAGAATACATTGGGCACGCAAGTCCCGGAAAACCGATCTTGCGTCTTATAACTCATCCATTACCGGGTGTTGCTTCGCCCATCCGACTACTCTTTCCTCCTTTCCAACGCGCAACCATGGCCACCGTTCTCATCGATAAGTTGCTTCAAGCGGCAGTCAAGCAAGGGGCAAGCGACATTCACATTGTCGTCGGCCAACCTCCAGTATTCCGGCTCCACGGCCGGATGCGTAAGCTTGAGACGAAAGTCCTTGAGCCAGATGACACCGTTCAGTTGATGAAGAGTATTGCCCCCGAGCGATGCCAACGCGAGCTTCAAGAAGCAGGCTCAGCCGACTTCGGGTTCGCTTTCGGCACCCTCGCTCGATTCCGCGTGTCGATCTTCAAGCAACGCGGAAACATCTCGATGGTTCTGCGGCAGATCCCCAATGACAAGCTCACCCCTGAGCAGTTGGGACTCCCTGAGTCCGTCATCAAAATGGTGCTTCGCCCCCGCGGTCTAGTGCTCGTGACCGGTCCGACGGGATCTGGAAAAAGTACGACGCTCGCGAGCTTGATCGATTACTTGAACATCAATCACGACCACCACATTATCACGATCGAAGACCCGATCGAGTTTTATCACGAGCACAAGAAGTCGACGATTAACCAACGTGAAGTCGGCGTGGATGTTCCGAGTTTCTCGGAAGCTATTCGGCGCGCACTGCGTCAAGACCCCGACTGTATCCTCGTGGGTGAAATGCGGGACTTGGAAACGATCTCGGCGGCGATCAGTGCTGCCGAAACCGGTCACATCGTCTTCGGCACCTTGCACACGAACAGTGCTCAAGGAACCGTTAACCGTCTGATCGATGCCTTCCCAGGTAACCTTCAAGACCAGATCCGAACGCAGCTCTCGACGAGTCTTCTGGGAGTCGTCGCTCAGTCCCTGATCCCCAGGATCGGTGGTGGGCGTTGTGCGGCATACGAAGTCCTCGTCGTGACTCCTGGTATCGCTAACCTTATCCGCGAAAACAAAACCTTCCGTATCGGTTCGGCGATCCAAACCGGTGCGAAGTTCGGGATGCAACTGATGGATGACTGTTTGTTCAATCTCTGGCGAGATGGCAAAGTCGAGATCGAAGACATTCTGGCGAAAGCCCACCGCCCAGACGACCTTGCGAAACGGATCGTCAACGCGCGGCGCGGCGTCGAAGATGAGAAGTCAGAAGAAGAGTTCGATCACGGTAGCTGATTGCCCGCCAGTCCCCATACCAGAGCCAGTGCCCATACCAGAGCCAGTGCAATCATCAACATTTAGCTCGCAAACCAACTCGTTCAGTCAACAAACTCCGAAACATCTAACCCCCTAATTGCTTCCTCATGTCTCAGCGAAAAATCGGCCAGATCTTTGTCGACATGGGTTTCATCACCGACGCTCAACTGCAGTTGCTTCTCGAAGAACAGCAACAGCAGCCCGGCGCGTTGCTCGGTAAACTCGCCGAAGACATGGCGCTGATCACCGACGAGCAGCTTGCCCAAGCTCTCGGCGAACAGATGAACATGAAGGTTGTCACGATTGGAGACAACCCGATCCCCAAGGATCTGCTTGAAAAACTCTCGGAGACAATGGCTCAGCTTTATCGGGTCATCCCGATTCGATTCGATGGAAACCGATTGACGGTTGCGACTTGCGACCCGCAAAACCTGACGATCCCAGACGAACTGCGAACCTTCCTCGGTCTTGATATCGAGATGGTCGTCGCCACCGAACGCGAAATCAAAGCTTCTATCGAACGGTTCTACTCTTCTGAATCATTGAGCGTTGAGAAGATCGTCGCCGAGCTTGCGGCAGACGAAGAGCTATTCGAAGCTGCCAACAAGTTGCAGGGGGATAAGTTCGACCTCGACGGTGCTGAAGCTCTGGCCGATAGCGCCCCGGTTCGAAAGCTTCTTAACCTCGTGCTACTGCTTGCGATTAAAGACCACGCTAGCGATATCCACTTCGAACCATTCGAAGACGAATTCAGAATTCGGATCAAGTCCGAAGGGGTTCTCTATGAAATGGTCCCTCCGCCTCGCCACCTCGCGTTTGCGATCACCACGCGGATCAAGGTTATGGCGAACCTCGACATCGCCGAACGCCGGCTACCGCAAGACGGTCGGATTGAATTGATGGTCGGTGGTCACCCGGTGGACTTGCGCGTCTCGGTGCTCCCAACCATGTTTGGAGAGAGTGTCGTTATGCGGATTCTCGACCGAACGGTGGTGAACCTTTCCCTCGATAAAGTGGGGATGGACGAGACCACGAAGAATCACTTCCGCAAAATCATGCACCGTCCTAATGGGATCGTGTTGGTCACGGGCCCAACAGGCTCGGGCAAAACCACCACGCTGTACTCGGCTCTCTCCGAGATGAACGACATTCAAGACAAGCTGATCACGACGGAAGATCCAGTTGAATACGACATCGACGGCATTGTGCAAATCCCGATCGATCACGGTATCGGCGTTACGTTCGCTTCGTGCCTTCGAGCTATCTTGCGGCAGGATCCCGACGTGATTCTCGTCGGTGAGATCCGAGATATTGAGACGGCTGAAATCGCCGTCCAAGCCTCCCTTACCGGGCACTTGGTATTCAGCACGTTGCACACCAACGACGCCCCGAGCACTATTACGCGGATGAAGGACATGGGGATCCCCACGTTCTTGATCACAGCGACGGTCGAAGCGATCTTGGCTCAACGACTTGTCCGCCGTATCTGCGCGAAATGTCGGGAAGAAGTCGAGACCCCGCTGGAGCTTTTGCAAGAACTTGGAGTCGAGATTGAGTTTGCCAAGACGCAGAAGTTCTACCGAGGTAAAGGTTGCGACAACTGCAATAACACCGGCTACAAAGGTCGGATCGGTCTGTTTGAGTTGATGGTTATGAACGATGAACTTCGCGACATGATCCTCACCAACGTCACCACCGACGAACTTCGAGCCAAAGCGGTCGACTACGGCATGATCACCCTGCGTGACTACGGCAAGCAGTTCGTCTTCCAAGGCTTGACCACGGCCGAAGAGGTCGTTCGAGAAACCGTCCATGACGGCTGATAATGCCCCCCGTAGCAAAACAGCCACTTTAGAAACTCAAAATCAGAAATTCGGTCGCCCTACGTTTTTTCACCCTTTTATTCGACTTGGTAAAATTCCTCGCGAATGATGGACATGAGCACCGAGTCGTCTCCGCCAGAATTTGTTTCGTATCCGTCCAGAGATCAAAGCAGCAGATAAAAAGTAGCAAAGGGTAACACCATGCCAATGTATCAATTCGAAGCCATGGACCGGACCGGCCAAGAGATCAAGGACGTGATCGAGGCTCCAACCGAAGAAGATGCACAGAACACTATTCGGCAGATGGGGTACTTTGTTACCAAGCTCTCGCTAAAGAAGGGGGCTGCGAAGACCACCGCTCCGGGTGCGAAGAAGAAGCGTCCGTTTGCGATGGGTGGTGCGAAGACCAAGCACATCTGTACGTTTACCCGTCAGTTATCGATTCTTCAAGACGCCGGTCTGCCGATCTTGCGATCCTTGCGGATTCTTGAGAATAACATCAAGGGTGGCAGCAAGCTTAAGAATGCTTTGATGGACGTGTGCGACGAGATCGAAACCGGCTCGACGCTGTCGGAATCGATGGCGAAGTGTCCCAAGGTGTTCAGCCGGTTGTATGTGAACATGATCAAGGCTGGTGAGGCGGGTGGTGCGTTGGAAACCATTCTGCAACGTCTTGCCGAGTTCTTGGAGCGAGCTGAATCGCTCAAGCGTAAAGTCAAAGGGGCGATGATTTACCCCGTCGCGGTGGTTCTTGTAGCCATCGGTATTCTCGCCGGGATTATGTTCTTCATCGTTCCGACGTTTAAGAAAATGTTCGACGAGTTCGAACTGAAACTTCCCGCTCCGACTGTCTTGCTCATGGCGATGAGCGATTACGTTGTGGGCTATTTCTGGCTGATGTTCTTGCTTCCTGTGGTCATCTGGCTTGTCGGGAAACTGATCCGTAAATTCAAGCATGGTCGGATGGGCTTCGACATGTTCATCATCAAAGTACCCATTTTCGGGAGCCTCATTGAGAAGAACATTTTGGCTCGAACCACACGAACGTTGGGAACATTGATCACTTCCGGTGTTCCGATTCTCGAAGCTTTGAACATCACCCGGGAGACTTCCGGCAACGCGATGTTTGAGAGGATTTTCACGAAGGTTTCCGAAGCGATCCGCGAAGGGGAGACCATTTCGAAACCGATGAAAGAGAATTCGCACCTTGGGTTTCACCCCATGGCCCTCTTTTATTGGGTTTGGATGGGGATGTTCCCTGGCATCATGATGCTGTCGGTCGCACTGACAGCAGGCCGGGGTGCGGGTAAGACCGCCGACGGGGCCCCAACGAAGAACGCAGGTGGTTCCGGACAGCTTCTAATGATGAGCTTGGGTACCATCGGTATTGGTGCATTGGCTTGTGCCGGGATGTACCTGTTGAAGATGCGCTCGCGGGTCATCGATGACTTGGTGGTCAACATGATCGACGTCGGTGAAGAGACCGGTGAGCTCGACACGATGCTTTACAAGATCGCTGATAACTACGACGAAGAAGTCCACGTTATGACCGAAGGTTTGACGAAGCTTATCGAGCCTTTGTTGATCGTGTTCCTTGGGGTGGCGGTCGGCTTCATCGTTATCTCGTTGTTCATGCCTCTGATTTCTTTGATCACTAGCTTGAGCAAGTAATTTGACCGAGTAATCCGTTACGCAAGCTTTTCAAAACACTTTTCAAACACCCGTTCAGAACCTGTTTACAGATCGTTCCGAAGCCGCACAGCGAAAGCAGTGCTGTGAATTCAGTAATGTGAATTCAGTACTGCTAGGTCAGGCGGCTCGGGCGAACGAAACTTATCACACGAGGATCCTTCCATGTCCTGCACGTCGCTTCGGCCTTCTCGAACTATCCGAGGAACACTTCGTGGCCACCAACGAAGTGGTTTCACCCTCGTTGAATTGCTCGTGGTCATGGCCATCCTCGGTGTGCTTGCTGGTCTCCTCGCTTGGGGTGTGAACTCGGCTCGCGTGGCGATTTTGAAGCGAGCGCAAGCGGCGGAGATTGCGAACATTGCGACGGCGGTCGAAGCGTACCGCACAAAGTACGGCGACTATCCGCCCGATGGCAGCTCATGGCCGAGAATGGAAGCCCATTTGCGGAAGGCTTTTCCGAACATCATTGTTTCAGAACTGGCACTGCTAAACCCTGCGAATGCAGCGAACAACGGCGGAATTCGCAATGACAACGCTCCAGGACCACATCCATTCGGCGGTCGAGTATTCGATCCAGCCGAAGCGTTGGTGTTCTTCCTCGGTGGATTCAGTAGCGACTCGCAACGCCCGATCACCGGTCCTGGCGGTCCGCTAAAAGCGAATCCAAACGGTGGAGGATACATGTACAACAATCAACGGGAGAATGCGTTCTTCGAATTCAAGAACTCGCGATTGACTCTCAATGATACCGGGACCGCTTCCACCGACGAGACGCTATACGGACAAGGCATAACGAATGATTGCATGCCCGTGTACATTGGCAGTGGACCATCGATTCAACAAGGTGGTGTTCCTATGGTTTACTTCGACAGTCAAACATACCAATTCTCGGGCTACTACAACTTCTACGTTCCCGGTCCCGTAGCCAGTTCACCGAACTGTGCTCGTCCATTTCTCTCGACAGAAGTAAACACGTCGGTTTCTCCTTCGCCGTTGCTTTACTCAAACGCTAAGACCTTTCAGATCATGAACGCAGGCTATGACAACCTATATGGATGCATGGCACCGAAAGACATCTCAGCGAACAGCCCGCTGACTCTTTTCACCACTCCGAAAGGAAATGCGGTACCGGTCAACACAAACAATGGGCTGTTTTATCCACCTACAAGTGTCTCGCCGATCCCTTACTACCTATCTAGCTTCGGACGATTCCGACCCGTGGACGATAACAGTTCGAACTTCATCGATGGCCCAACTTTCGGTGAGTCCCAGTAACCGCTTGAAGAGCATTCGCACCATTGAGGGAATTGGGACAAGGGGTTAACGCATCATGAGCAACAAAGCGCATAGCAAGCAGCAGAGCCGGCGGCGTCTGAGCCAACCGCGTCGCATTTCGGCGCGGCTTCGCTCGCGACACTCTGCATTGACGTTGGTCGAGTTGCTTGTGACCATCGGATTGATCACGGTTGTCTCAAGTATGTTTTTGGTCGCTTACCGCGCAGCGGCTACCGAAGCTTCGAACATTCGAACCCAAGGGACCATCCGCAAGATCAGCGAAGTCCTCATGGCTCGCATGCAAGAGTACGAGAACTATCCGATCAACTTTGAAACACCAATTCCATCGGCGGCAAATTTCACTGATTTGCCAGACACGCCCACGATTCTCAGGGATCGTATGCGCCTTCTCGCTCTGCGGGAAACGATGGTGCTTGAAATGCCAGACCATCCTGATGACATCAAATGGACTACTGAATGGATGCCAATCCTCGGTAGATTAGGTCTATTGATTGACGATAACCCAGACCCAACCGTGGACGAATTTATTCCATCACCGAAATTGCGAACCAGTGGTCTCAAGACATCCAACATCCCTGGGCAAGGAGTTGTTCCTCCAACAAAGATAAAGTATCCGAGCCGAGCTAAGAGGATTCTACAAAAGCTCGATGACCCCACGCAGGTTGGAATGCAACCTAGAGCGGGTTGGGAACTTCGAAATGCGAATGCGGAAATGCTTTATCTAATTATCGAAGACTCAACGATAAACGGATCCTCTGCAATCGAATTGTTTGGAAAAAGTGAAATTGGGGATACGGACGACGACGGACTGTTAGAGTTCTTGGACGCCTTCCGTCGACCAGTTAAATGGATTCGGTGGCCATCGGGTTACGCGTCGTCGAAACGGCTTCACCCGGACCTTTTGGACCCCGCACTTTATGACCTAATTAACAACGACCCCAATCGTAGACGATACAGGGCATTTGGCGATTCTTTTGACAACATTAGATCCGATCCTGGGTACTCGAAACTTTTTAGTACCAACGAAATGTTTCCAGACACCGAACCGTTGCCGCTTGTTGCGTCGGCAGGAGCGGACGGACTTTTTGGAATTCGTTTCGAGCTTTCTCCGACGTTGCCTTCTCGGATTCCGAACGCACCTCACGACAACTTTATTCCCAAACCGGAAATTGCATCACCACGACAGTACGTCAACACCTATAAGCTAGCAGTGTACGACACGAGAGTTTCGAGATCGACGGGTGATGTGCTTTTAGCAAGCGGCCAACCGTTTGCAGATCCTTGGTTTCCACGACCGCGAATGGGTGTTATCCCGGAAAATCGCCTATCCGAGTTCGACAACAATGATATCGATCTGACAAACGATTTCCCTGACACCTATCGTCTTGGTGCGTTAATGAAGGATGTCCCTTTTGGTAAGACGATATTTCAACGGGTTGCTGAAGATGACATTACGAATTACGAGATCAATGGAGCAACGCAATGACACTTCCAATCCAACGAAGAAGGAAAGCGCATGGGCTGACACTGGTTGAGTTGCTCGTCGTGGTTGGAGTCGTCTCGGTTCTTTCTGCCATTATGCTGCCAGGTATTAAATCGGTGTTAACCGACCGCAAATCGAGTCAAGCGGCGATCATGGTCAAGAACTACCTTGAAGCAGCCCGCGCGAGAGCGATCGGGCGCAATC
>Ga0214163_1000181_pt1 | contig 29361 bp, 16 predicted proteins | sample LakMenepilimnion_2_FD_153001 | JGI IMG/M metagenome (GOLD analysis project Ga0214163, IMG submission 153001) | Freshwater microbial communities from Lake Mendota, WI - Practice 15JUN2010 epilimnion v4 | ecosystem: Environmental > Aquatic > Freshwater > Lake > Epilimnion/Euphotic zone | place... | reverse complement strand
CCGATCGATATGCTTTGATTACTACTGTGCGATACGCTCTTTCGTGTCTAGCTAGATGCTCAAGATGCTAGAATGAAGCCGTTGTTTGCTTACGAATCGATAACCCGCGTTCGCAGGGGGCTTATTATGCAAAGAGTACAATTCGTGAATTCTCCGGTTGGGAGTATTGAGGAGATAGCCGCGAAGAAGTCCGCCGGTTGGTTGGTACTTGGATTGGCGATCTCATTTGTTTCGAATTGCTATGTGGCGCGTTTGAATGCCCAGGATGAAGTGCGATCTAAGAGCATCGAAGTTGCGAGGCAACCATTTGAAGCATCGGTGCAGCGGTTAGCAGAATCATTGCGGTTTCTAGGTGAACCATTATCCGTAGAGTTAGATGCTGAGATTCGTTCGTTGCGGAACAACCCGGACGATGCAGTGGTTGTTAAGCGGTTGCAGGAGTTGCTTGATCCATTGTGCTTGGCGGTGGTTTCGATCAATCCGGAGAGTCGAGTTAAGGGAGCAGTCGGAGAGGTTCGCAAGCAGTTGGCGGAGAAGGGTTGGAGGACGTTTCTGATCAAGGTCGTCAATGAGGCTGGAGTGACAGCACCATTACGATGTTCAAGTCCCCAGTCGCAAAGGATGGTTCTTCCGAGTACATCAGCAGCAGCACCAGAGATGAAGATCACGGAAGCGGAGTCGGCGCGGCGCTGGTTGGAGGTATCCATTCCGGTACAAGAGCCGATGGTTGAGAATCTTTCAGGATTGAAAGTGGAGTATCGGATTGTTCAGTTGTATAGCCGCGATGAAGGGATGCGCGAGGCGACGTTAGCATTTGATGTAGGGCAGGGGACGCAAGACTTGGGCTTTCGCAGTGAAGTACCAGTGTTGTTTCGAGCGTTGCCGAGCCAGCCTGTTTCCATTCGTGTCCGCGATCACGATGGCAAGAAGACGACTTGTGCTTTACTGATCCAAGATACCAGAGGTCGTGTGTATCCGAATCCAGCGCGCCGATTAGCGCCCGATTTCTTTTTTCATCCACAGATCTATCGTGCAGATGGTGAGACAGTCGTTTTGCCGGCTGGAAAGTATTTTATCACTGCATCGCGTGGGCCTGAATACTTGGAGAGTCGGATGGAGATCGAGGTGCCTGAAAAGGGTGAGGCGCCAACGATTGAGGTTGAGCTCAAGCGTTGGGTGCACATGGCTGCACTAGGTTGGTATTCGGGGGATCACCACGTGCATGCAGCCGGATGTGCACATTATGAAAATCCAACTCAGGGAGTGACTCCTGAAGACATGATGCGACATATCACAGGAGAGGACTTGAACGTCGGCTGCGTGCTGAGTTGGGGACCCTGTTGGTATCATCAGAAACAATTTTTTGATGGAAAGGTTTCCAAGCTCTCGCGAGCGGATTACTTAATGCGTTACGACGTAGAGGTAAGCGGGTTTCCTTCGTCGCATGCTGGGCATTTGTGTTTGCTAAATCTTGTGGAGGATGATTATCCGAACACCAAGAAAATCGAGGATTGGCCGAGTTGGACGCTTCCGATTCTCAAATGGGGCCAAGAGCAGGGGGGGATTGTGGGCTATAGCCATAGTGGTTGGGGATTAGCGTTGCCTGATTACATGCCCGACGGTTCGCGTGGAGCGTTACCGAATACTTGGGGTGGAAGTCGACCGGGTAATACGGGCCGAGCAGCGGACAAATTACCAGACTATGCGATGCCACCTTTTGATGGGATTGGAGCCAACGAATACATTGTCGCTGCCCCGAACGATGCTTGTGATTTCATCAGCACGGTCGATACGCCAGCGGTGTGGGAGTTGAATATTTGGTATCACGTTTTGAATACCGGTTTGAAAACGCGAATCAGCGGAGAGACCGACTTTCCATGCATCTATGGGGAGCGTGTGGGGCTAGGAAGAGTGTATGTCGAGATGGACTCGAAGTTGCCTCTTACTTATGACCAGTGGGTTCGAGGTTTGTTGGATGGGCGAAGTTACGTCGGGGATGGTGCGAGTCATTTGAAGCGATTTCATGTCGGTGATGTTGGGCTTGGTCGAACCGATTCGGAAGGCAATGTGAGTCAGTTGCGGCTTGCTGATGCGGGAGAAGTTCGGGTGGAGTCGACCGTGTGCGCTATGCTACCTGCGGAGCAAACGGAGCTAGGGAAAGGGATTGCCGGTAGGAGACTGGATGAAAAACCGTATTGGCACATTGAGCGTAGCCGTATTGGTCGCTCGCGCCGAGTGCCTGTGGAGTTAATCGTCAATGGAGAGGCGGTGGCAAGTCAGGAGATCGAGGCAGATGGTCAGTGGCGCGATTTGGTTTGGGATATAAAGATAGAGAAGTCTAGCTGGGTTGCGTTGCGAGTTTTCCCGAGCATGCATTCGAATCCAATATTTGTGCATGTAGGAGGCAAGGAGATTCGAGCGAGCAAGCGAAGTGCGCAGTGGTGTCGCGAAGCGGTCGATGTATGTTGGAACAAGAAGTTTCCGATGATCAGACCAGAGGAGAGAGATGCTGCCGAGGTGGCTTATCGCGTGGCTAGAGAGTACTACGACCGCGCGGTATCGGAAGGAGAGTAATTCCGATCGAGCGACTTGGATCGAGTGTTTCGGATCGAGTGTTTCGGATCGAGTGTTTCGGATCGAGTGTTTCGGAATACGGACTCAGGTTTGAAACTTCACGGGTCGAATGTTTGATTCCGACTTACTGAAAGTGGTCGGCTTCGAGTTCGTAGAATACGCCGTTTAGACCGTCTACTGGTTTGAGGAACGGTCGCACGGAGAGTTTTCCTGCGAGAGAATGGCGTCGAAGGGACTTTGAGGCGAATTCATCTCCGGTCAGTCGGACTTCGATCATGTGAGTCAGCGGAGGTTGTTCGCCGAAGCAGCAAGTTGCCCAGTCAGGGACAAGAATGAAAGACTTCGATGCATTGCTCGACAGAGATGTTGGGTGGATATAGCCTTTGACGAAGACCTTTTTACCGTCTAGTTCCATTGCGGTTTGTGGTGGGTAGTCGGGGGCACCCAAAGGGCTCTTTAGAGCGGCAAAAGAGATTCTTTCATAGCCGTCGGGAAGTTCGGTGTAGTATTCAACGGTGTGTTTGATAGGGCTACCGATGAGTGCGAGGAAGCTCAGGACGCCTCCCATCCAAGCAACAGACTTACCACTGAGTTCGCTTGGGTACTTTCGAAGGTTTCGAAAGGCGATCAGGGCGAAGAAAGCCCCGATTGCACAAAGAAACAGCAGCAGTGGCGAATACCAGCTCAGCAGGCCGAGCAAGCCGAAGACTAGGCTTAGTACTGCGGCTCGTGAGACCGAGCGATAGCCATATTCGAGTTCTTCGCCGTAGGCTTCAAACGATCGATTGGTTTTATCTTCTTGTAAACCTACCAATTCGGTTGAGGGTTCACTCATCTGACTCGTATCCATTCCCGAAGTAGGGATTTTTCTTTAGGACCTCGAAAGCAACAAACGGCGCAGAACCCAATGTTCTCGGGAGAACATGCCGGTGAGCATCATCCAGAGGAGGATTCCAAGGGCAAGACCGTTAAGAAGCATTACGGTCAAGACGATCCAAGAGTTCATCCCGAATTCGCTCGTTTTGGCTGTCGGATCATCTGAAAAGGATACGTTTGTAGGGAAGCTTGCGGCCGAGCGCGGTGTTTCGATGGAACCAAAGGCAACCAACTTGTTGTCTTGAAGGCGCCAGCCGGCGACGAGTTTGCGACTGGAGAATCGTTCGGCTCTTGCGATCCGATTTGGGCCGGCAGCTGTTGTGGCAAATCGGGAAGAATTGTCGTTACTTTCTGCGATTAAGCTGTTGCGAATGGCTGGCGACCAGTTCGACGAAGAGTTTTCGTTTGGTTGTCCTGGTTTCGCGTCTTTTTTGGTTTTGTCGGCATCGGTTTTCGAGTTGCCGTCTTTTGCTGCGCCATCTTTCGAGGCGCTGGGTGCGGGGATTGGGAAGAAGGTTGCGGCGCGTTTCACAGCTTTTGGATCGATCTTTTCTAGTTCGGTCAGTCGTTCCTTAGCTTCTGGGAGTGGGCAAGCTCTCAGGTAGTTTACGACTGGGACGCGAACCCACGAGTTATCTTCGTTGGCCTTTTTGAAGAGTTCGGTGAGTCGGTCGATTTGGCTCCAATCACCCCAACGAGCTAGGTCCGGGATAACCAGATCAGCGAGATCCGGGGCTTCGAGCAGATGCCGCATCGAAACAAGGATAGCTTCTTTGGGGAGTCGATCAGCTTCGGTGCCATGAAAACGCAGAGCCATAACTGAGGAGTAAACATCAGGGTAGGTCGCTTTGCGGTTGGCTAAGAACTGCTCATTGATCAACGGGAGTCCTTCTTCGCCACGAAGCATAAGGTAGGAGGCGATAAGTGCATCGAGGCCTGCACGTTTATCTGGATCGGTACTTCGGATCATCGATTCGAATTCAACTGCGTCCGCTTCGGTTCCGCAAATTCCGAGCATGGTGTAGTAAAGGCGTTTGCGATCTGGCGCGATCGCTGGATCGCGAACCCAGTCCATCAATCGCTCGCGGTCCATTTTTGACTTGAGTTTTTTAACGTCCTCGTAGGGTGCCAAGGCGAATTCGTCGTAGCTATCTCTTGCTAGGAGCGAATCCGGGTGTTCGAAATGCTTTTGGTAGAAATCCAGTCGCTCGATAGGATCTTCGGGCAACTTCTGGATCGCATCGATGTATTTCTCTGCATCTGCGGAGAGAGGTAACGGGGAGGACCAGACAAGGTTTCTCGGGTCGACACCGAGGAGCAAGAACTTTTTCTCGGTTTTCCCGGGGCCGAAGTAATTGGCTTCGACTTTTTGTCCTTTTTGCAGCAGAGTTTCGCCACGCAAAACTCGTTCGACCACGAAAGTTGCGTTTCCGTCGATATCAAGTCGGCCATCGGATTGCAGGGATGCGATCGCGACTGCATCCATCGAGAGGCTTTCTTGGCGAAGTGTTTGGGAGGCGGCGGAGCAGAAAGGGCAGCATTCGGCGGCTTCTTCGGCTCGAACGGCTGAGATCTGGTGTGCAGGGAAAATCACCAAGGCTGAAGCGATCAGCCCGCCAAATATCCATTTCTTCAACATTTTTTACCACTTTCGTCGTATTATCGAGGATGGCAACGGAAAGTCTTTCCTGAACGAACAAGGCAGACTAACCCGCAGTGCACCACCTTAATGTAAAGGAAAAGGGGATAAAATGGCCAGTCGTCTCCTCCTTTTTTCCTTTTCTGTGCTTTCCCCGTTATCAGGCCCTACAGGTCGTACGATCCCTACAGAGTCAATCGACCGGTTCTTGGGTTAATCTCCAAGGTAAATGGACTGGCAATTCGACCAAGGCTAGATACAGTTCTAAGCACAAGTGGTACGAAACCGTGCCTCAGTCGATCCGATCGCAGTCCCCAACGCCGGCCCCAAAACGGGAAACGCATTCAATGAATCAGGACAAAGCTGTTTTACCCAACTTAGCTCTACCGGTCTTAAAGGCGGATCCGGATGTGAATGCTTCGATCGGTTCAGGAGTGGATTCATCGGCGGGATCGCAAACTCAGCGGCTTGGTGGTTGCGGTTCGATGGGGGGGACGATCCCGAATCAGAACAAGCTTTTCGAGCCGAGTCGGCGGTTGCCTTCTTGGTTGCGACGAGAGGTTCCCAAAGGGAATGGCAATCAGTTTACCCATGGGCTCTTGCGTGAATTGAAGCTTGAGACGGTCTGCGAAAATGCGAAGTGCCCGAACCGCATGGAATGCTATTCGCAAAAAACTGCTACCTTCATGATCCTCGGCAACGTCTGTACCCGACCTTGTGGATTCTGTGCTGTGGCTAGAGGAAAGCCTGAAGCGTTGGAAGCGGATGAGCCGGAGCGTCTCGCAGAAGCCTCCGCGCGGCTTGGGCTTCGGCACGTCGTGATAACTTCGGTGACGCGCGATGATTTGCCGGATGGTGGCGGCGATCATTTTTATCGTTGTGTGATTGCGGTGCGAGAGCGGACGGGAGCGAGCGTCGAAGTCCTCACGCCAGATTTCGTTAGGCACCGCCATGGACTCGATCGGGTCATTGATTCGGCACCGGAAGTCTTCAATCACAACATGGAAACGGTTCCTCGGCTGTATCGGCGCGTTCGTGGGCCGAAAAGCGATTACCGTTGGACACTCGGTTTGCTTGAACATGTAAAGCAACGCAATTCAAGCATTCGAACCAAGAGTGGCCTGATGCTTGGTTTAGGAGAAACTCGCGAGGAGCTTCTCGAGTGCTTGGCCGATTTGCGTCGGTCTGGATGCGATTTCCTTACGCTCGGTCAATACCTTCAACCAGGTCCTCGGTATCTACCTGTCGAACGATATGTGACACCTGAGGAGTTTGATGAGTTACGGTTGATTGCCAAATCCATGGGGTTTGCCAAGGTGGCTTCGGGACCATTTGTTCGAAGTTCATATCATGCTCGCGAGATGGCCGACAGTTACTGAATAGGCCAAGCTAGTTCGATGCGTTGATTATCGCGCAGAACGGTGCAAGCTAACTTAGTTGGGGAAGTATGCTGTGAGAGCAATTTCCCGATCAATTCGCTTTCGGTCCACCCCGTTTTGCTGTCCGCAGTGTTGATGCCTTCGATGCGAAGGACTACGTCTCCTTTGCGAAACCCAGCATTTTTGGCTGCCGCATGTTCGCCGTATTCACCTAATCCATGGACGATAAGTCCTAGATCGTTGGACTCGAGACCAAGGTCGCTTCGTTTCTTTGGATCTAGAGTTCGCAAAACCATACCGCCTAAAACCATCGCACGCATTTGCCAAGTTCCAACGCGAGCCGAGATGTCGCTTTGATTGCGCCAACCGTTAGGAAGTAGGACTCGAACTGCAACTTCGTTGCCATCGCGGTTCACTGTCCATTCTTGTGAAGATTCGTTCTTCTCGCGATGAAGTGCCCAAGCGATATCCGCGAGGGAGACGATCGGCGTTTGATTGATTTTTATCACTTCATCGCCAGACTTTAGCCCAGCAGTTTCGGCGATGCTATCGGACTCTACTTGTTGGATGCGAATACCGCTGCGTTGATCCATTCGCAATCCGACGACGCGTGGATCGGGCATTGGATAAATCAAGTCCTCTGGGATTTGCTCACCTCGTTTGCGATACCAAGCCCGATATGCATCTCCGATTTGATGGCAGTGAACGCAGCTTTGTACGACGTTTCCGTCCCACTTGAGTTCACGCTCGTACTTACCGGCAAGTCCTGGTATTTCGATCGGGAGTGCGAAAGGAGTTTCTCCACCCTGCTTAGCAGTCATGTGGGGTTCGACCGTTCCCCAATCTTTAAACAGTTCCAAGGAACGCCTCAGGGTAGCTTCTAGGCTTACTGTGCTTGCTTCCAGTTCGTCGAGTTGGTGCTGCCAGGACCCATACCTTGCGATCAGGGCTCCGTCGGGATGGAAAACGAGAGTTGAGAAAGACAAGTCGTAGTCGAATTGGAACTTGGACAAGTCGATCGCATTGGCGTTGATCAATCGAACGCAAACAAAATCTTCGAGTAGGCTTTGCAGTTGTTTTGCGTGAAGCACACTCTCGTCGATCCCGGTGCAGGCTTTGCAGGGAACGCATCGAAGGACGATCAGCAGAGGTTTATCGAGTTTTTTGGCGGCGAGAAACCCGCTTTCGACATCGTTATACAACCAGCGAGCGTCCCCGGTGAGGTTCTGTCTATCTTGGCGAACGGCGGTTTCACGTCGGTTTTTCTCGTCGCCGTGGGCTGTGTGTCTAATTCCGTCGAAGACGAACGCGAAGAACAAAAACAATGGCAAAATCGGCAAAACCGATACTTTCCTACCCATTTTCGCTAACCCCTCTATTTGATGGTTTCCTTCTCTCCCGGACTTGCACCAGCCCACCCGATCGATCCATAATATAAAGAGGATTGAAACCGCGTTGCAGCGCGTCGGTGATAATCCTAACCCCATTATCGGTCGCAACCTCCTGTTGTTCGAATAAGCCGATTTACGGGTTCCCACCCATCCCACCCCTGCCCCTTCCTAACAGGAATCGTGCCATGCTCCAATTCCTTGGCGGTTCTCAAAAAATGTGTAGCGGTTTATCCCGTCGGAATTTTATTTCCGCTGGGTCTCTCTGCTTCGGCTTTGGTGGCTTTACGCTTGCTGACTTACTGCGTGCGGAGGAAGCGGCTGGGAAAAAGAATTCCCACAAAGGCTTGATCAATATTTTCCTCGGTGGTGGTCCTCCGCATCAAGATATGTGGGACATCAAGACCGAGGCTCCTTCGGAGATTCGAGGTGAATTCTCACCGATATCGACCAACGTTCCGGGAATTGATATCTGCGAAGTATTTCCGCAGCTTGCACAACGGATGGACAAAGCCGCGATCATTCGATCTGTAGTGGGATGCAAAGATCGCCATGAATCTCATCAGTGCATGAGTGGTTGGTTTCCTGATGACTTGAAGGCTCTGGGAGGGCGTCCATCGATTGGATCAGCGGTAGCACGGTTGCAAGGATCGGTTGATCCGGCTGTCCCTCCCTTTGTTGGGCTTGCTGCAAAAACCCAGCATGGCCCTTGGTCGAATTCGGGCGAAGCAGGATTCTTGGGCGCTGCATACTCTGCATTCAAGCCAGATGGTCCTGGGATGGAGAACATGAAGTTGCAAAGCATTGGTCTTGATCGACTCAAAGATCGACGTCGGTTATTGACCAGTATCGACACGATGCGTCGCGACATTGACGCTTCGGGCATCATGGCAGGTATGGATGCGTTTGAGCAACGAGCCCTCGATGTGCTTACCAGTTCGAAGCTACTCGATGCTTTGGACCTATCCAAAGAAGATCCGAAGCTTGTCGAGCGGTACGGAGACGGCAAACCTTATAAGTACCAGTATGACGGCGCACCGACTTGTAATGACCATTTGTTGATCGCGCGTCGGCTTATCGAAGCCGGGGTGCGAGTGGTGAGCCTTAGCTATGGACGTTGGGATTCTCACGGCCAAAACTTTGATCTCGTACGTGACCATGGTTCGAAACTCGATCAATGCCTTAGCGCGTTGATGGACGACCTTCAGCAGCGTGATATGCTCGATAACGTCACGATCATTGTTTGGGGCGAATTTGGTCGGACACCTAAAATTAATAACGGGGCAGGACGCGATCACTGGTCTCAAGTTAGCTCCGCGTGGCTTGCCGGGGGTGGGATGCGTACAGGCCAAGCGATCGGTGCTACGAACCGACTTGGTGAATACGCGAAAGAACGTCCTGTTCACATGCAAGAGATTATTGCCACCCTCTACCATAACCTTGGGATCAGCGTATCGACTTCGACGATCGTAGACCCGACGGGTCGTCCGCAGTTTCTGGTCGATCACGAACCCATCCGCGAATTGATTTAGATTCGCTACACCTACCAAGATCGCAGTAACTACCATGCACCAATCCTGCCTGCATCCTAAACTCCTGCGCTCTGTCGCTAGCTTATGTGCCGCGGCTCTAGCGTTTAGTTTCTTTAGTGTTTCAAGCATTGCGCAAGAAGCTAATCCAGCTCAAGGGAATACGCCGGCTCAAGAAGCCAGTGCAGCTACGCAAGCGATTTCAGCAGTGCCACAGTTGGAGTTCGACGTCCCGACGATCAGTCTCAAGGGGAGCGATGCTCGCGCACAACTTCTCGTGCGATGCAAGTCTTCAAGTTCCAATTCATCGGCGATCGAGGATTTGACTCGATCCGTCCGCTTTACACTTTCAAATCCGAGTCTGATTTCAATCGATGCAAACGGATTGGTAACGCCGCTTGCTAGTGGCAAGCTTACGGTTACTGCAATTGCAGATGGGTATGCTCCCGCTTCTGCAGAAGTTTCGATTGAGCTTTCGAGCCAAGAAGAACTGGTGAACTTTCCTAATCAAGTTGTTCCGATCTTTACCAAGTTCGGTTGCAATGGAGGTGGTTGCCACGGAAAGATCGCTGGGCAAAATGGTTTCCGATTATCGCTCCTCGGATCCGAAGCGGCTGAAGACTACGAGCATCTCGTTCGTGAATCTCGTGGTCGCCGTTTATTCCCAGCGGCTCCTGATACCAGTTTGTTGCTAACGAAGTCTGTTGGGTCTGTTCCTCATGGAGGTGGACAACGCATGGACGTCGATTCTCATGAGTACCGAGTGCTACGTCGTTGGATTGCGCAAGCGATGCCATACGGTGATCCGAACGGGCGCAAAGTGACTTCGATTTCAGTAACACCGTCTAACAGGCAGATGTTGCGAAACTCTGCGCAGCAACTTTGCGTGGTCGCGTCGTACTCCGATGGGTCGACCGAAGACATCACACGTACGGTTCAGTATGAATCGAACAATCTGGACATGGCTGAAGTTGACTCCAATGGATTGGTAAAGATCCGCGACTATGCGGGCGAAGTTTCGATTATGGCTAGGTATCAAGGCCAAGTGACCGTCTTCCGTGCGAGTGTGCCGATCGGAGTATTGACCCAGAGTCTGCCAATTGCGAGAGGGAAGATCGACGAAGCCGTTTTTGCGAAACTTACAGCGCTTGGTATTCCTCCTTCGGATTTGTGCGATGACCAGACATTTTTACGTCGGGTGACGCTCGATATCGCCGGACGACTTCCCACTCTTGCTGAAATCGAGAGCCTGCAAATAGCTCAATCCTCGGGTGGTTCGCCGGATGCGGTTCAAGCTCGTCGTGCTGAAATCGTCGATAGGCTTTTAGCATCACAGGACTACGCGTCGAATTTCGCAAGCAAGTGGTCAGCGATTCTCAGAAACAATCACACCAGCGAAGACACCCGGTATGGTGCATATGCGTTCCATGATTGGCTTCGCACGAGCTTCTTTGAGAACAAGCCAATCAACATCCTTGTTCGCGAACTATTGACCGCGACTGGAGATGTCGAAAGCAATCCGGCTGTCGTTTGGTTCCGTCAGGTTAACAATACCGAGTCCAGGATTGAAGACATTGCGCAGCTTTTCCTGGGGCAACGACTTCAGTGCGCGCGTTGCCACCATCATCCATACGAGAAATGGGCGCAGCAAGACTATTACCAAATGGCCGCTTTCTTTTCGACGGTTGAGCGAAGGGAAGGGACGTTGCCAAACGAACCGAAATTCGTTTCTCGCATAGCGAATGCTTCTGCGAATCACCCTAAAACGGGGCAGGCACTTCCACCAACGGGGCTGGATGCACCCAAGACGGAGCTTGCGAATTTTCAAGATCCTAGAGCGGCACTTGCTGATTGGATGACCGCTTCCACAAATCCTTTCTTTGCAAAGTCGATCGCGAATCGATATTGGAAACATTTTCTCGGCAAAGGTCTTGTTGAACCAGAGGATGACATGCGTATTTCCAATCCGCCATCGAATCCAGAGCTTCTCGATAATCTCACCTTTGAGCTTATTCAGTCGGGTTTTGATCTCAAGCATTTGATTCGTTCCATTTGTACGTCGACTACCTATCAGCTCAGTGCGAATGCCAACGAATTGAACATCCGTGACACCAACTGTTTCTCGCGTTACTATCCGAAGCGACTTCAAGCGGAGATGTTGTTGGATGCCATTGATGCTGTTAGTGGTAGTACATCTCAGTTCGATGGTATGCCACTTGGTACACGTGCGGTGGAACTCCCTGATACTTCGTTCGCTTCGTATTTCCTGACGGTCTTTGGTCGACCGGATTCTTCGACGGCTTGCGAATGCGAGCGGACGATTTCCTCGACCCTAGCGCAAAGCCTTCATTTGCTGAACTCGAAGGAAATGCAATCCAAGCTTGGGGCGGATGCTAGCTACGCTTCGACGTGGTCTGCTACCGCTGTGGTAGATGCATCATTGAGTCCATCGGAGAATATTCGGAAGACAGCACCACTGCGGATTCGCGAACTTTATTTGCGAGCACTTAGCAGGCCACCTACTGATTCGGAGCAATCCGTCGCGCTCGAGTATCTCATGCAGCGTTCTGATAAGTTGCGTGAAGCGTACGAAGATCTACTTTGGAGCGTGATCAACAGTAAAGAATTCCTATTTAACCACTAATCGCTTACCGTGAATTAGCTGACATCATGAGATCGTTCAAGCATGCGACGCGAGGGATCGGGTTGCTCCTCCTTTGCATCTTTGCAATCCCTGCGCGCGCTGAGCTTCCTGTTCTCGCTATTGATGCTGTCTTTCCTCCCGTGTTGTCCACCAATCATCCCAATGCCCTCAAGGTCACGGGGGGACGCTTTACTCAAGACATCGAGCAGATTGTTTTTTCAGATCCTCGTATCGTTGCGAAATTGGATGAGTCAGCGAGCCTTCCTCTTGATCCGCTTGCGACGGCGCAGAAGGTTTACGGAAGTTTCTCAGTAACAGTCGATCCAAGTGTTCCACCTGGGATTTACGAGTTGTGGGCTACCGGACGTTATGGTGTTTCCAATTCGCGTTTCATCGCGGTGGTAAATACGCCCGTTGAAAATCTTCCACCATCGATTGACCCGAAGAATCCACCTGAAGTTTTGCCGGGAGTGTGTTACGTTGGGCTAACAAAACGCAATGATCGAGTTTTGCTTCGCACTAAGAAAGCAGAGCGGTGGCCCAGGATTCTTCTCGCATCGCAATCGATTGATGCTACGACGATTGCTGCATTGCAAGTCTCGGATAGCGAGGGGAGTGTTTTAAGCCAATTGCGTAGCGTTAATCGGGAGCCAATTGTGTTTATGACTCCCACATCCGTGCCCACCAAGCAGATTGAAGAGCTGAGACTTGGGATTCATGATTTTCTATACCGATCGTCCGAGAGCATGTCTTTTGCCCTCGTGATCGATCCACCGGATAATCACCCACTTATTAGCGCTAATGCTTGGAAATCACCTTTTAGCGTTTTTGCTTCTGCAGTTAGCGACTGGCCTAGTGTCGATGCTAATGCGCAGCCTTCGGCATTGCAGGATGGTTCATCGCCGCAAGCGATCTTGCCGCAAATGGTTCCTTCGCCGCCATGGCAAGTGAAATTCAGGCTTAGTGCGAAAGAGCCGACGCGTGAGATTGAGTTTACTCCTAGCGAGGGTGCAACCTACGAATGCGAGGTGCTTTCAGAAACCATGGGGCAATTGTCGGATATCCGCGTTATCGCGGACCGGGTTGTGCCGCCACCGACTCCGGAGCAACTTGTTGAAATACGGAACGTGTTAGCGCAGAATCCGAGTGGAGTCGTTGCAGATAATCCCGGCTTGCAACAACGTATCCAAGACTTTTTGGCCAGGGGCCGTTTTACAGGACGTGACGTAATATCGATTGCCGAAGATGGTTCTGCCGTTGGAACGCGCGCTGTACGACTCGTAACGACTGATCCTATTTTCTCGATCCCGCCAGGGCCGGCGAACAAAAACATTCGTTTGAGTGTTAGTGATCTGAATCTGCAGCCATCGAGTAAGCATTCCACGGAAGTTCTGCTGAGGTTAGGGCCGCCAGTTCCTAGGGTTCATGCTGTGGGGCATTGGTTACCGGATACAAACAATTCAGCGCAAGCTAAGACGACAGGAGTGTCACTACCAAAGGGTGGTCAGGTTGCGATGCATGTGAGCGTGCGTCGGGCTGGAAATCATAATTTGCCGATTGAGCTTTCTTGCGAGAGTCTGCCTGCGGGAGTCACCGTTGCTCCGAGTGTTCTTGCGCCGGGGCAGAGTGAAGGGATTTTGGTGTTCTTTGCAGATGAGAATGCAGTTGGTTCGTTAGGGGCGATTAAGCCTGTTGCAAAGACGAAGTTGAATCCGGCTGATCCGGAAACTGTGATACCGATACAAGCAGCGGCGATTGTCGTTTCTGCTTCAGGTGATCGAGGCTTACCACAAGCTCGAATATCTGGTCAGTGGCTTTTGAAAGTAGTTGATCAGGATCTTGCACCGATTCAAATACGTGCTGGAGAATCACCTGGACTGGTTCTTGAAATCCCACAAGGGGGAGCAGGTAAGCTTCCTGTTCGCGCAGTTCGGCGTGCTGGTGGTGAAGCGAAGGGCATCATGCGCCCACAGAACCTTCCGCCTAAGGTCACCCTTGGTGAGTTTGAACTTCCGGAGAAAGCACTTGAAGCCAATCCGGAAATCAAGGTAGCAGCGGATGCACCGGTCGGTGAGTACACGGTTTGGTTTGCCACCGAGATTGTGCTTAAGCAATCTTTGCATCCCGAGTCACACAGTCGGCTTTTGGCATATCGGGACCGCATACAAGGATTGTTAGCAGATCCGAATTGGGCTGGTGATCGTCCAGCGGCCGAAAAGATCATTGCGGAAACAAATCCGAAGCTTGAAGCGCTTGCGAAAGAAATTGCTCCAAGGGATTTTCAGACATTTCTGCCTTCGGCTCCTTTCCGTCTAAAAGTTGTTCCTGCGGCAGAGCCGCCGAAGTAAAATTTTTATATTTCAAAGCAAATCACATCGCTTGCCCATAAGTAACCCTGAAACATGAATATCGCATTGCAAAATAAACTTTCAATAACGTTACATTGCACGCTTTTCCTTGGCGTTTTCTTGGCTTTAGGCGTTCGGAGCGACGCGCAGGATGCTGCGGTTGGTGCTGGTCAGCCCAAGGATTTTGCTAACCACATTCTTCCTTTGTTACGAGCAAATTGCATCGCTTGCCACAATGCACAGAAGGCTGAAGGTGGATTGAATCTTGAGTCTTATGAGCAGCTTGGCAAGGGAGGGGATAGTGGTCCAACGATGCTTGTGGGGAAAGGGAGCGAGAGCGAGTTGGTGCGGCGAGTTAGGGCGACGGATGATTCCGTGATGCCACCGGATAAAAATGCTGTGGGTGCCAAACGCTTCAGTGCTTCTGATATGGATTTGCTGCAAGCTTGGATCGATGCGGGAGCACCCGCTGGTATTGCAAAGCCTAATCAGAACATGCAATGGAAGCAGGTCCCGGAGAGTGTGCGTCCCATGTACTCCATGGATGCGAGTTCTGATGGTCAATGGGTGGTAGCAGGTCGAGGGAATCAAGCGATGGTTTATCGCTGGCCGTCATTGGATGCTGCAGGCGATGTTGCTCAATTGATTGATCCCCAGAGTCAAGGTCAGTTACAAACCACTGCACCGGTGAGTCATTTGGATATGATTCAGTCGATTGCGATCAGTCCTGATAGTTCAAGGATTGCTACAGGTGGTTTTAGAGACATCAAGATTTGGAAGAGGAGTATTGGGGTAACAGATCAAGGTGTAGCGATTTCGTTGCGGGGTGCTCATTTGCTGCGAGTTTCTCCTCAGGGGACAGCTATTGCGAAAGCAACGAGGACGCCGAGTCTTGAAATTATCCGAGCGGACTCCGGCGTAGTCACACATCAGCTCGAAGCCCCGGTACCAGTCGTATCGTTGGCGTGGAGTGCTGACGGTACTGTTTTATGGACGGTTGGTGAAGATGCATCAATCGCGCAATACGCGTTACCCGCGAATGACACACCCAGCCCGGTTGCGGTCAAACCTAGTCTGTCTGGAAAGCTTGAGCAACCTTTGCGAATGTTGGTCGTACAAGATGCGCAAACACTTGTGGGAATCACTCCGGAGAAAAAAGTGCAGTGGATCACAGTGACGCCAGTAACGGCCGAGTCACCTACGGTATTCGCCAAGATTGACCGCTTGGGAGATGTTGCGGATGTGATTGGGTTAGCGAGGTACGAGGAAGCAAGTGTGCCACGCGTGTTGGTTGCAACGGCGGACGGTACAGTTCGGGTAGTTCAAGGGACGGATGGAGCGGTATTACGAACCGTTGCGCACGGTGCGCCGATTCAACACGTACTAGCTGCGACCGATGCGTCAAAGTTTGCAACGATTGGGAACGATGGTTTGACCAAGGCGTGGAAGTGTGCTGATGGCGCGATGCTTTGGGAGCAGAAAATCGACTTCGAAGGGCAGCGACGATTGGATTTGGCGGATTTGTCCCTTGCGAGACAGAAATCAAAAGTAGAGCGAACGACTGCGAGGGTTCCAGAGTTGGAGAAGGCCAAGCAGGCTGAAGTCGAGGCACATGGAAAGTTGGTGCAAGCCAAAACAGCCGTTATGGAAGAGTTAGGAAAAAAGCAGACGGAACTCGATGCGCAAACTAAGGCTGTAGCGGATAGCGAAGCAGCGATGCAAGCGGCAAAAGTTGCAGTTGAAGAAGCGATGAAGAAGGTGGAAGCCGCGGCGAAGGATGTTGAAGCGAAGAAGCAGCAACAGATGGTAGCAATGAAGGCGAAGATGGAAGTAGAGACCAAGCTGACGACGATGGATAAGACCATTGCAACGGCGATGCAAGCCATTGAGAAAGCAGGTGCGTCAATTGCTCAGTTTCAAGCGAGTATCGAACAGGAGAAACAAAAAGTTGCCCAGTTTGAGCAAGGGCTTGCTCAAACGCAAGCGGCAGTTGTACCGGTGCCTGTGCTCCAGAGTGCCTTTACGCCGGATAATCGCAGTATTGTTACGGCGAGGGTGGATGGAACGATATCTATCGTGAGAGGAGATAAGGGGGTTCAGCAATCGGTGTTACCTGGGGGTGCTCCTAACGTCAATTCCTTGCTTGTTACGGCAGGTGGTTGGGTGGTAGAGGCGTTGGATGACGGGAGAGCGTTGGCGTGGGATTGGGGGAATCGCTGGAGTTTGGAGCGAGTGATTGGAACTGCTCAGGAATCGCCATTTTCCGATCGGGTAACAGCGATGGATTGGAGTGAAGATGGCCAGTTGTTGGTGGTAGGAAGTGGTGCTCCGAGCCGATTCGGGGAGTTAAAGTTGCTACGAGTGTCCGATGGTTTGGTGGTTAAAGATTTTGGGCAAGTTCATAGCGACTCCATCTTGGTTGCGAAATTTTCACCGGATGGAAATTGGGTAGCGACAGGGGCAGCGGACAAAGTTTTGCGGCTTCACCAAGTCCATGTACCGGAGGGGGTAGCGCAACCGGCCCCGCGGACGCTTGAGGGGCATACACACCATGTGCTTGGAGTAGCATGGCATGATGATGGTCATTGGATTGCGAGTTCTTCTGCGGACAACACCATCAAGGTTTGGGATGTAGAGAGTGGTACAGCGATCCGAACGATCCAAGGTTTTGGCAAGGAGGTAACATCGATCGCGTTTGTGGGGCGAAGCAACCAGGTGGTGACATCATCTGCGGATCAGCAAGTCCGGGTGCATGATGCAAGCAATGGTGGACAAGTAAGAGCGATAGGGGGGCCAGCGGAAGCGGTATATTGCAGTGTTGTGGCAGGGAAGACGCCGATGGCGTTTGCTGGAGGTCAGGATGGCGTGCTTTGGATTTGGCAGCTTGATAACGGGCAGGTTCTCCAGCAGTTGAAGTAATCCTTTTTTATAGGGTTAGAAAGCGGTCGATCGTTTGCGTTGGCCGCTAGAGTCCCAAAAGTCTAGTATTCGAAAACAGGCTAGTTTGGGGACAGCCTCTGAACTGTGCGGACTGCGATATTACATCGGTTGTGTCGAGCGACTGATTTCATAGAGTGGCTTGCAAGACATCATATTCCGTATTCGCACTGACTTCGCAGAAACGCGACTCCATCTTCCTCGTTCTCAAAGCGACCATCTAATTGGGCATCGAAACATACTTTGAGAATCTTACCGAACCATGGGGATGGCTTGTATCCAAGTTCGATTAAATGTCTTCCCTGTACGATCGGTTTTGGGGCGTTGAGATCGATCCGCATCACTGATGCAAATTCCAAAATCTGTTTTGCATTGTCCGGCAATCTCGGCGGCAATGGGGGACGGCCCGAAACATCTGCTTCGATGAGATGGACCAAGTGTTTTACGGAGGCTTCCCCAAGTCGATAGGCTAGTCGGCGAACCAATTTTGGAGTTACTTTATCGACCACATGGATGAGATGGTCCGCTACAAGCGGCACCACCGACTGCTGTATTGCGATGGGGCATCCGATCCGATCTAAGAACTTTTTCGTTGGATCGACACCTCCACTTTCGTGTCCATATGCGTGCCATCGACCATTTTCGAACCGGGTATGAGTTGCTTTACCTAGGTCATGGCACAACGCAGCCAGCAGTATGGTGATGCGGTCATTGCCTTCGAGCTGTTCTCGCTCAGCGACTTTTGCTGCAGCATCGCAAACGTGTAATGTGTGCGTCCAGACATCCCCTTCGGGATGCCACTCTGGATCTTGCTGGATACCAACCAACGCCTGCAATTCAGGATATAGACTCAGCCAGTTCGTTTGTTTCAGAAACACAAGTCCTAAGCTAGGGTGAGCGGAGCGCAAGGCCCATTTCTCCCACTCATGCCAAATTCGTTCCTTTGCTAGATCTGTCGCGTCAGGTAGGAGGTTTCGCGACATTTGTATTGTTTGGTCTGTAGCAGACAATCCAAATCGTGCTGCGAACTGCATTCCTCTCAGGACACGCAATGGATCTTCACCAAAGTGGTCGCTAGTTGCATGTAATAATTTGTTTTCCAGGTGGTTTACCCCGTGAAACGGATCATATAACTGGTCGGCGAGCGGGCAGCGATAAATAGCATTGATAGTAAAATCGCGACGCGCGGCTGCTTCTTGGATAGTCATCGAATGATCGATTTCAACAAGAAATCCTCGATGTCCGGAACCTAACTTTGATTCACGACGCGGAAGCGTGAAATCGTATTCCATGCCATCGCTTGTGTTGAGTTTGATAACGCCAAACGAAACGCCAGCGCAGTCTACTTTTCCGAACCTGCGTAAAATGGAGACGAGATCGTCAGAATTCATCTGGAAGACTTCGATGTCGATATCTTTGCAAGTCGTTCCGACAAGTCGATCGCGAACACAGCCACCGACTTCGTATGGGCGACCACCCGCTGCAACAATGTTTTCTAGGATCGCGATGAGCATGCAACTCTTTCCAATAACGAATGCGTAGGTTATCGATTAAAAGGCATGAACAATGAAAGACAAGATACGAAAATCGCCATGAATGCCTCCTTTTGGAGATACCTATGTTTATCTCCCTAGACCTTACTCAAAGACATTTGAAACGCGATTGAGGATATCTCGAATGTCCCGCAATGCGACGACCGCTGGATCGACTTGGACAACGCATGCGCCGAGTGATCCGTAATGATGTTCGAGGCAATCGAGAAGCAGTTGGCGAATCGTAGCTACATCTGGGTGGTTCGGTAATTTTGATGAGTGATATAGTCCTTCTAGAAATTTCTCTTTTTCGGAAGCCCATTGAAAGATATCGTTTTCCGATAACTCGCCACGCCTTATCGCCTTGAGGTGTTCCCGATCACGTCTCAAGTCGATAGTGCCGTCCATCAGGATTTGTTCGCACTCACCGAGCAATCGTACAGTATGATAGGCAAACTTAACATCGTACCCAAACTCATCGCGCAATTCGATTCGCTTGCCTATAGGCTTTTTGCCTCGCATTTTATGAAGTTGCGCATAGGCATACCCTTTAAATTTAGGCCATGCGCCCTTGTGCAAAAACAGATGCCTAGCCTCGCGAACCATTGTACCCACTTGTGTGATGTGGAGCACACATTCTTGTGGGGTGAATAGCGAGTCGATCATATTAGGATTGCATTCCATGCAGAGGGACACGTACTTGACGATGGAATAGATCGTCAGATCATATTCGATCCCTTTCCCGCCTTGAGCTGACGGATCGTCAATATGAGACTGCTGAAATTGTTCGAAGCGTTTTTTGGGTTCGCCGAAACCAGGGATCTCGCCATTGAGGTGTGGAAACACCTCTTCTTTAGGAGGAATGCAGAATCCATAGATGTCATGATCGGATTGGTCCGACGAAACGCCGTAGGCAATTGAACCCATGAGAGTCTCATACATGACATTCGCGGGCAAGAAGTGAGGTGGTCGAATAACGCCACGCTGTGTGAGTTGTGCCGTTGTACTTGGCATAGTTGGAATTGGTACAGAGTATGTGCTAAGTAGAGTGAGGATATAATACAATACGCCGAGCAGGTTATGTGCAGACTGCTAAACTACGTTTCGGGTTCGGGTTTTTGTTCCAGCACATGATGGAATTATGTTGGTTTAGCTCAGCGTAAGTAGCGTATTCGTTAGCGAGGTCTTGCTGAGTAAATAATCGGGTAAGCATGAGTTGGGAGTAACTGGGGGGGCCGCCCGTAAACCCAGGATCTTATTGGATGGTGGACGATCGCGAGCAATAGGCGTAGGCAATGTGTTGTCGTGTCTTAGGTGTGAATATCCTTCATCGTGCTTGCTCAGCTCGAGCTTTGCATCTTGTAGTGCAGTAAGTGCTTTCTGGTTGGCAGCAAGCATCGTATTAGGTATTAAATTGCCAAGCGTGAGTGCACTGTGAAGACGTACCGCGCCGCAGAAAGGTTTGGAGGTTGACCCTGAACCGCGAGGAATGCGCAGAGCTATGCTGGCATTCTAGGTGAGTTATGCTCGACTGGCCTGTCGGGGAATTCGGAGAGAATTGACAGCAATGCCAGCAGCGATCGGGGGTGTTGGTAGCATGCGAAAACAGCTTCGTAGTGCCCCGTTGCGAAGCTAATCGTTAGGGAATACTAGCATTTGAAAATGGTCTGGTTTGGGGACAGACCCTGAACCGCGCGGCATGCGCGGTGGTTTGCTAGCAAAATCCTCGCATTGTGTTCGGCGAGCCTGGCAATGCAAGTCAAAGCGAATTTGCTGTTCCGCTAACGGCAATCGGCTACGGTAGGGATGTCGTCGGTACCATCGAGCTCGGAGCGATCGGAGGTGTTGGTAGCATGCGAAAACAGCTTCGCAGTGCCCCATTGCGACGCTAATCGTTGGGGAATGCTAGCAATTGAAAATGGTCTGGTTTGGGGACAGACCCTGAACCGCGCGGAATGCGCAGTGGTTTGCTAGCATTCATGGTGTGGCTCGTTCGATTACCGAGTAACATAACTTATCGATCCCCATCCTCGCTCTCTCGCAAGCTCACACATTTGACTGCTCTGCTTAGCTAGTTAGCTAGCATCCAAAGACTCTACTGGGGTAAACCAGCAGGGCACCTCCGGATTGACCAATCACCAACCTTACGATAAACACAAACTGCTACCAGAAGCCCTGATACCTCCTAAGCGAGTATCAGCAAAGCAGATGATTTGTCAGCAAAGCAGATGACTATAGTACCGCTACCAGCTTAGCCTATAACACAGTGCAAATAATGCCATATCGGACGAGTCAGTCGCGAATACGGCAACTCAGATGACGGAGACTTCCGTATTACCCCCCTGTCCATCAACCCTGTCCATCAACCCTGTCCATCAACCCCGTCCATCAACCCCGTCCATCAACCCCGTCCATCAACCCCGTCCAGCAACCCCGTCCAGCAACCCAAGTTCGGTGGAACTTGGGTGTTCAAGGACCAAGACTTAGTCGTCACATAGATCAGTGCTCGGAATGATGGACGCTGATTTCGGAATCAATTGCTCGATGACATTCTAAAACGCATCGATTAGAAGCCTTGGGAAGCTAAATACATTTGGTTCGTGGCAACCACCGATGCCCCCCTAGCGTGGTCGCTGGAGTTATTCTTTATGGGATCCGATCCTTAAACGAATCCGAACCACCCGCGGCTTGGAAGAGGCGATTGAGGTTCGACTCGATGTCCGATGGCTCTGCTCCGGACAGAGTATCGACCATACGACCATCAGCAAGTTTCGAGTTACGCATAAAGAGCTTATCAAGGAACTATTTGTCCAGGTCGCCCTTATCGCCCGACAGGTTGGACAACTTACCCTTGATACATTGGGTTTTGACGAGACAAAGATCAAGGCAAGCAATTGACGTAGTGGGTCTCGTACATCCAAGGAACTCCTGGAGGCAAAAGAGGAGCTCTCGAAACGATACGATCAGATCCAGGCTCAACTTGACCTAGATGACAAGGAGGATCAAGAGCGCATGGGGGCTGAGGCTCGCGAGAGGCTACACGAAGAGTTGGCCGATATCCGCCAGCGTAAATCCAAGGTCGACTCGGCTTGCGCAGAGCCGGAGTCTCTGCAAAAGCAAGGAGGAAAGATTCCCGATCGTTTACCGATCACGGATCCTCAATCGAGAACCAATCCAAATAAAGAAGCGGGATTCGCGCCGAACAACACACCGACAGTAACGGTGGATATCGACTCGGGATTGATCGTCGGAACCGACATTCACACATCTCCGGTCGAAGAGAAATTCATGATGGGCCAGATCACTCAGGTGGTCGAGTCTTTCTCCATGGAGGCAGAACCCAAGGAATTACTTGCGGATGGATTGATTTGTTCTGGGGAGAAACTTGCAGCATGTAAAGATCGAAAGATCGACTTGTATTCCCCTGTCAAGCTCAGCGTCGATTCTTCCCATGCTGCATTCGCGAAGACTTAATACAGCCTGTTGCAAGTGAATTGCTTGATCAGCTACCGATTCTCAAAACCAATCATTCTGATGGCAGAAAGACTTCGCAATTCCATAAGAACGCCTTCGTGTACGACGCGGATAAAGACTGCTATTGGTGTCCAAATGGCAATGCAATTCCTCACTCGAGGATTGCAGAGAGTCTCGTGCGAGTGGTTGTGGCTAGTAGCTGCATTCAATTTCAAGCAACTCAAAGGCCTGCTGACGAGGTGCACGGGACCTCCACTCTGCGGCCCAAGCATCGTAGCTCTTCCCTGTCAACCGTTCCTCCAAACCCAAAAAGCCACGATAGAAAATCTAAGTACCCTGATGCGCGGGGGCCTGGGGGAAAACTAGCCCCCAGTCGCCGAAAATCATTCAAATCAACAAGCCCCGATAACACCGTGCTCAAAATTAGTGTACGCGGTGGCCCGGCTTGGCTCCCGAATCAGCACTGAGCAAAAACACCTCCACGCCCCCTGCTCCCGCCGCTGTGACCATCCCCTCACTCAACCCAAACTTCATCTGCCGCGGTTGAAGATTGGCAACTATCACTACCAGTCGCCCTTCAAGCTGCGCTGGAGTGTAAGCCGCTTTGATCCCAGCGAAAACCGTTCGTGTGACATCTCCGCCAAGGCTAACTGTCAGCTTGATGAGCTTCTTCGCCTCCGGAACTTCTTCCGCTTTGATGACCCGCGCAACTCGCAAATCGACTTTCATGAAGTCTTCAATGGTGCAGGTCGGTGCAAGCGGCTCGAGCGTAAGTGGCTCCGCTGAATCGACAGAAACAGCCGCCACCACGTTATCTGCTGGCGCTGGATTCGTTCCCGCAGTGGGATTTGTTCCAGGGGCTGGTGCGGCCGCCGAAGTTGCGGCCTGTGTGTCTTTGCTCTCTTCAATCATTTGCTCTACCTTCTTTAAGTCAACGCGTTGCATGAGGTGTTCGAACTTGGATAGTTTCATTCCAACCAATGGCCGATACGCATCGCTCCAAGAGTGGATCTCACTTTGGAACAATGTACTGCATTGATTGGCCAATCGTGGTAAGACCGGGGCTAAGTAGACACAGAGCTGGCGGAATAAGTTCAGCACAATCGTGCAGACTTCCTGAAGCCGTGCATGCTGCTGTGGGTCTTTTTTAAGTGTCCACGGAGCCGTGTTTTCGACGAATCCGTTCGCCGCATCGGCGAGCTCCATAATGAGCCGCATGGCCCTTGAGTAGTCTCCTTGCTCGTAAGCTTCGGCAATCCTCTCTCCAGCTTCTTGGGCTGCCGCAAACAACCCGCCATCTTCGGGATACACTTCGCAAAGCCCTGTGGTTTCAACAAACTTCGCGGTGCGACTTGCCAGATTCACAACTTTACCAACAAGATCGGAATCTATTTTCTGAGCGAACTCGGTAAGGTTTAAATCGATGTCATCGAGACGTGGCCCAAGCTTGCTGGCGTAGTAATATCGCAAATAGGACGGGTCGAGGTGATCGAGATACTTCCTTGCTCGCACCATCGTTCCTTTGCTTTTCGACATCTTCTCTTTGTCGACCGTAAGGAACCCATGGATATGTACGAAAGTAGGAAGTGAGAACCCTGAAGATTGCAAAACACCAGGCCAAAAAAGGGTATGGAAGTACGCAATGTCTTTTCCGATGAAGTGATGGATCTGCGTCGACGGGGATTTCCACCAATCCTCTAATGATTCGTTGTTTTGTTTGCACCATTGCCAAGTGGAAGCGATGTAGCCAATGGGAGCATCGAACCATACGTACCAAAAGTTCCCTGGGCTATCGGGTATCGCGAATCCGAAATAGGGTGCGGGACGGGATACGTCCCAATCGCGAAGCGGCTTACCTAGAAAGTGACCTTTGAGGTAGTTTGCAACTTCGGGCTGTAAGTGTTCGCCAGACTGAGTCCATTGATCGAGAAAAGCATGAAGCTGCTCGAGTTGGACGAACAGATGTTTCGCAGTCTTCTTGACCGGTGTCGCACCACTAAGTGCACTTACTGGATTAATCAGATCGGTCGGTGAATAAGTCGCCCCGCACTTGCTGCAGTTATCTCCGTATTCATCGCTCGCCTTGCAATTCGGACACGTACCTTTGACGAAACGATCTGCAAGGAACGTGCCAGCTACTGGGTCAAAGAGTTGCTCGACATCATCTTCACGTATGAGATTGGCTTCTCGAAGCGAACTCCAAATCTGTTTGCAAAGCTCGTAGTTCTCCGCCGAGTTGGTGCTACCGTAATGATCGAAGGCGATATCGAAGCCGGCGAAGTCTTTTTCGTGAGCATCTTTCATCTCTGCAATGAGCTCTTCTTCGGATCGACCTTCCTGTCTCGCGCGGATCATGATCGCGGTGCCATGGGTGTCATCGGCGCAGATGAAGATGCATCGGTTTCCTCGTAGCTTTTGAAATCGCACCCAAATATCGGTTTGGATGTATTCGACGAGATGGCCGATATGGATGTGCCCATTGGCGTAGGGCAAAGCGGCGGTTACCAGCAGTTTCTTTTGGCTCATTGTTTTGCGTTCTGTTGGTAGGGTATCGGCGACGGATACGGCATTTGATACGTGATGGTTTTGCCGATGCAAGGAGTTGATTTGCAGGGGTTAAAGTTTATTCGGATCGTTAAATCTCGGTAGTCCAATCCGCAGGGGATTGGAGTATGATAGAGCTTTGCTTGGCCGGTGCGTTGCTCCCTCCCTCGAAAACCATCCTAAGACTATGAATCCTCAGCAAAAACCTTCGCAAAACGCTTGGCAATTGCACGCTGCTCGATCAACGCGACGGCAGCTTTTTGGGCTTGGATCGCAAGGGCTTGGGGTCGCTGCCCTCGCAAGTCTGCTTGGGGCTGATTCCGCATCTGGAAGTGAGAATTCCAGCCTGCGACGAGGCGAAGCTGGATTGCCTGGTTTGCCGCATCATGCTGCGAGTGCGAAGCGGGTGGTGGTACTTTGGCAAGGAGGCGGGCCGTCTCACACCGATTTATTCGATGAGAAGCCCTTGATGGTCGAGCAAGCGGGGAAGGATATCCCGGATTCGGTCCGAGGAGCAACCCGCTTGTCGACGATGTCCAGCGGCTACGCGAAATGGCCTTGTTTGCCCGCGATCAAACCTTTTGAAACTTATGGCAAATGCGGGATGCGATTGAGCAGCATGTTGCCCAACGTAGGTAGCATCGCTGACGAGATTACTTTGGTGCGATCGATGTACACCGAGGCCGTTAATCATGCGCCCGGGGTCACATTCTTCTTGACGGGATCTCAAGTTCCTGGACGTCCTAGCATGGGTGCATGGTTGTCCTACGGTCTGGGAAGTGAGACGGATAACCTTCCTACCTTCGTGGTGATGACCTCAAGCGATAAAGGGAAGACCTGCGGGCAGTTGTTCTTTGACTACTACTGGGGTAGTGGTTTTTTGCCAAGTCGCTACCAAGGAGTTCGATTTCGCAACACCGGAGATCCTGTACCGTACTTAGCGAATCCCGAAGGGGTGTCACGTGAGATGCGCCGTGCGATGCTCGATGATTTATCGGCGATGAATCAAATGCACTTGGAGAGTTTTGCAGACCCGGAAATCGAGACCCGGATCGCTCAATATGAAATGTCATATCGGATGCAAACCAGTGTACCGGAGCTGTTGGACTTTTCGGATGAGTCTGCTGCAACGATCGAACGTTACGGATCCGATGCTTTGAATAAAGGTAGTTTTGCGAACAACTGTCTTATTGCTAGAAGACTCTTGGAGCGAGGGGTTCGTTTTGTTCAATTGATGCACGCTGGCTGGGATCAGCACAATAATCTCTACACGCAATTGGCTGAACAGTGCAAGGATACCGAAGGCCCTGCGGCGGCGCTGGTAAAAGATTTGAAAGACCGCGGCATGTTAGATGATACGCTTGTAGTCTGGGCTGGAGAGTTCGGCCGAACACCTTTCGGGCAAGGGGACCCGAACAAGCCCAACGGCCGGGATCACTTCGGTCGAGCGTTCAGTTGGTGGATGGCAGGTGGTGGTGTACGCCAAGGTCACGTCGTGGGTGCGACGGATGACTTCGGTTGGAACATCACTGAAGATCCAGTGCACGTGCATGACATGCAAGCGACGATCATGCATCTATGCGGGATCGATCACGAGCGATTGACCTTTAGGTATCAAGGACGCCAGTATCGTCTGACGGATGTGCATGGAAAGGTTGTCCAAGGAATCCTCAAAGCATCTGTGTGATAGGGTCGAGGATTGCGAAGCACTAAGTTGCTGCACAGTATTGTTAAGCAGTATTGCTAAACAGTGCTACTACGCCGTGTCGCTATGCAATGATGTTACACAACGCTGTGACACGGCACTGTGACACAATGCTGTGACTAGAACCCGCGTCGTTCAAGAAGCGGTGGTGGTGCGAAGCGTGGTGTATTCGCGTTCGAAGGTGTTATTCTCGATGATGTCGGTGTTTGTGGAGTGGGCATTAGCGATTGAGCCGAGGACCTCGAGTAACCAGTATTCGCTGAATAGCCAGAGTTCGCTGAATAAGGTGAGGAAACAGGCGGAGGGGAAAGGGGCGTTCCGGCGCCGGTGACCACCGCACCTTGCATAGCTTGGATGACGTAATCGCTGACGCCCTCTTGGCTCAGCATGATGACTTCGTCGACATCAGGGCGAGCCCATACGCCGTTCGCTTGGATGTGTCCGACGATGACGGATTCACTAACACCCCCACGGGTCATTTGGATGACTTCTGGATAGGTTACTGGGCGGCGGACGGTACGTGGCGCGGAAGCTGTTCTGGGGACGGGTTGGTTGCCGTAGATGACGTTCGGTCGGCCTTGGTAGCCTGGTGGATAATGGTAGGTTTGTTGCTGATAGAACTGTTGCTTTTGTTGTTCGTATGCGCGTCTTTGGCGTTCTAGTTTGTCGCGTTGGTTTCCAAAGATCCCGCCGGCGACGGCGCCGACCGCACCACCAATCAGGGCACCTTCGGCGGTCTGGTCTTTATGATTATGCCCGACGACACCCCCGATGACGGCTCCGGTAACCCCGCCAATAACAGCACCGTTCCGAGTATTTTCTTGGGCGGTCGCCCCAGCGGGTGAACAAGCCGTGGAGAATGCTAGCAACCCAGTAGCAATCCAAGGTTTGTACGTGGAGAATTGCAGGGGATTCTTGAAGGACTTCATGGCTACGCCGGTGGGCTTGAGGTGTATGAAATGGGCTGATAACCGTCACTTGTTTTCATAGCGTATCGACCAATTTCTCGTCGAGACTGAAACTTTGTCGTTCGAGCTGGGTTGATTCTCTGAAGAGGGTTTCATTCTTTTCCTAACAACTCGTTGTCAGATTTGGTGTAAAACAAGGTCAACGAAGAGTGAAAATGCTTTTCTTTTCTTGAGGGGCAAGGGGCAACCGATGGCACGATTGGCAACGAAGCGGGTGTTTTTGTTAGGGTTAGTCACGGCCGCAGTGATCGGGGCTGTATTTCTTGCCGGAGGCTTTTTAGGGAGAGGGCGGCCTCGTCATCCGGGGATGGGGGTGCGTCCCGAAGTGGATGGAGTTAGCTTGCGAAGTGATGAGAAACCGGATGAGACATCTGGATCGGGATCTTCGGGCGTAGAAGAAGTAGCTGATAAACCTGAAGACGGGGTTGTCCTTGATAGTGGATGGACACGGTTTCGAGGGCCCAACGGGGCGGGAATCAGCTCCGATGTTGCGATCCCGCAGGAATGGTCTGAGAAGCAAAATTTAAGATGGAGTTTGGCTTTACCGGGGCCGGGTTCATCGAGTCCTATCGTTACTCCGAGTGTCGTGTTTGTGACGTGTTACACCGGCATTGAAGGTGAGAGTCGAGGCGGATCGCTTGCGCAACTCAAACGCCATCTTTTATGTATTGATCGGAAAGAAGGCAAGTTGCTTTGGTCCCATGAGGAGCCGGCCGTACAGCCTGAGGACGCTTATCAAGGCATGGGGGTTCCCGAGCATGGATATGCTACGAATACGCCAGTGACGGATGGTAAGCGTGTGTATGTGTTTTTTGGTAAGTCTGGCGTGTTGGCTTTTGACATGTCGGGCAAGAAGTTGTGGCAGAGCAGCGTTGGAACGGAATCGGGGAATCGCGGGTGGGGAACTGCTTCGAGCTTGGTTTTGTACGAGGATTTAGTCATCGTCAACGCGGCTGAGGAGAGCCAGTCCATACGCGCTTTGAATGCAGCGACTGGCGAAGAAGTTTGGAAAGCGACCGGAGCAGCCTTAGAGTTAGCTTATGGAACACCGATTTTAGCGAAAGTAGATGCTCAGCGAACGGATTTGGTGATTGCTGTCCCTGGCGAAGTTTGGGGATTGAATCCTCGAACCGGCAAGTTGACTTGGTATGCCGAAACATCTTTGACTGGGAACTTATCACCAAGCTTGATCCTCGACGGAGACGTTGCAATCGCCTTTGGTGGGTATCGATCAAGTGGTTCGGTTGCGATCAAGATCGGTGGTAAGGGAGATGTCACCAAAACACATACGGTATGGACCAGCCGCAATTCGTCGTATGTGTCGACGCCAGTACTCGTTGGTGAAAACTTGTATTGGTTAGATGATCGCGGAACTTATTATGTCAGTTCTGCAAAGACAGGGGAACTTGTTCAGCGTTCGCGTGTTTCGAATATTACATCGCGAGATCGCCCTGTATACGCTTCTGCGATTGCCGTCGCGGATCGAATCTTTTTGCAAACAAGGTTTGATGGGCTGCTTGTCGCAGCTCCAGGTTCTGAGTTGAACATTTTAGCGCAGAACCGTTTTGAATCGGATTCAAGTATGTGCAATGCAACACCAGCGGTAGATAACGGGGAATTGTTCCTGCGGTCCGATGCGAAGTTGTACTGTGTACATGCAACGAATCCTTGATCAATGTGTTGATTCCTATTCCACTCCATTTACTTGGGAATGAGTTGTCATGAGAACGTTTTTAATGTCTATGGTGCTCTTCGGCGCATCGATTTGTTCTGCGGTTGCACAGCCACCGGAAGGTAGAGAGCCGCCACCGGGAGGGCCTGAGG
>Ga0214163_1000180_pt1 | contig 29436 bp, 35 predicted proteins | sample LakMenepilimnion_2_FD_153001 | JGI IMG/M metagenome (GOLD analysis project Ga0214163, IMG submission 153001) | Freshwater microbial communities from Lake Mendota, WI - Practice 15JUN2010 epilimnion v4 | ecosystem: Environmental > Aquatic > Freshwater > Lake > Epilimnion/Euphotic zone | place... | reverse complement strand
CGGTCGCGTGTTGTGCGACCTGGTTTTTTGAATGCTGCCATGACTAGTGAGCACCTCCGTTTGACTTCTTACGCTCATTGAACGCACGAAGGAGACCTTTTGGAACAAATGAGTCAGCTGGAATTCCGCGACGCTTTGCAACTTCGTCCGGGCTCTGCAATTCCTTCAAACCATTGATCGTTGCGCGAGCAACGTTGATGGCATTTGATGAACCAAGCGACTTCGCAAGAACGTCGTGGATGCCGGCTTCTTCAAGAATGATTCGAGCAGCGCCACCAGCGATAACTCCGGTACCAGGAGCAGCAGGCTTGAGCAAAACTCGACCTGCGCCATTGATTCCCAAAATTTGGTGAGTGATGGTTGAACCAGCAAGAGCAACGCTGAACAAATTGCGCTTTGCTTCTTCAGTTCCCTTTTGGATTGCCAAAGGAACTTCCTTTGCCTTTCCATAACCAAGACCTACGCGGCCTGCACCGTCACCGATAACAACAAGTGCGGTGAACGAAAATCGACGTCCACCCTTCACTACCTTTGCCACGCGGTTGATGTGCACTACGCGTGATTCGCGAAGCTGACCTGGTTCGGTCGTGCGTGCGTTTGAAATGTCAGTCATTAGAACTCCAACCCTGCTTCTCGGGCAGCATCTGCTGCCGCTGCTACGCGACCGTGGTACAAGAATCCACCGCGGTCATAAACAACTTTTGTAACTCCTGCAGCCTTTGCACGCTGCGCAACAAGTGTTCCGATGCGCTTTGCTGCATCAACGTTTGAACCGCCACCCAACTTGCGCTGGTCTGGTTCAACAGTTGAAGCCGAAGCGACGGTGTGCCCGTCGAGATCGTTGATCAACTGCACGGTGATGTGCTTGTTGCTGCGATATACGGCGAGACGTGGACGCTCGGCGGTGCCGGTGATCTTCTTACGTACGCGACGGTGGCGACGCAAGCGACCTGCATGGCGCTGGCTAGATACTGATGTCATAGTCGTCAAATCTCCCGATTACTTCTTGCCGGTCTTGCCTGCTTTACGCAGGACCTTTTCATTGAGGTAACGCACACCCTTGCCCTTGTAAGGCTCTGGCTTGCGAATTTCGCGAATGTTCGCTGCAACTTGACCAACAACTTCTTTGTCGGCACCCTTGACGATGATCTTCGTCTGTGCAGGAACTTCGAATGTGACTCCTTCAGGAGCATCAATCACTACTGGGTGTGAAAAACCAAGAGCCAACTTCAACTTGCTTGGACCCTGAGCTTCTGCACGGTAACCAACGCCGATGATGTCGAGCTCTTTGGTGTAACCCTCGGTAACACCGATCATCATGTTGTTAACCAACGTGCGAACCAAACCGTGACGTGCACGTGAATCGCGCTCTTCGTTGTCGCGAGTAACCACAATGGTGTTTTCTTCGCGAGCGATGGAAACTCCAGTTGGGAACACACGTGACAGCGTGCCCTTCGGACCTTTTACGGTCAGCGAAAGACCAGCGATAGTGACGTCGACACCGTTAGGCACAACGACTGCTGCATTTCCGATACGTGACATATGAGTACTTCTTTCCTCTACTGGTTTCCGCTTACCAAACGAAGCACATGACTTCACCACCCACGTTGCGCTGGCGCGCTTCGCGGTCGGTCATGAGCCCTTGGCTGGTGGACAGGACAGCAACACCAAGACCACCCAAAACGCGTGGTACTTCAGTTGCATTGCGGTACACGCGAAGACCCGGTGTGGATACTCGCTTAATACCTTGAATGGTGCGCTTGCGATCATCGGAATACTTCAGACCGATCTTCAACGACTTACCCGGACCAGTTGGGTTGTCGATAAGACCGAAGTCAGTGATGTATCCCTCTTTCTTCAGCACTTCAGCGAGCGCTGACTTCTGCTTTGAGGCAGGCATCAACACTTCGTCTTTCATTGCAGCATTCGCATTGCGAATGCGCGTAAGCATGTCGGCGATCGGATCAGTCATCATGACGCAATCACCAACTTGCCTTGGTCAAACCAGGGATTTCACCGGCATGGGCCATCTTGCGAAGGCACAGGCGGCACAATCCGAATTTGCGATACACAGCACGCGCGCGTCCACATTTCTGACAACGCGAGTAACCGCGAACCTTGAACTTCGGCGTTTTGTTCGCCTTGTTAACGAGTGATTTCTTTGCCATATGGTCCTCTACTTACTTCTTCTTCTTGGCTGAGCGTTTTGCCGCTCCGCGAGCTTTTTTGGATGATGCTGGTTCTTCGCCCTTACGGAATGGGAAACCAAAAGCATCAAGAAGTGCTTTTCCATCGAGGTCGGTATTTGCAGTGGTGACAATGGTGATGTCCATACCGCGTGTGGTGTCTACCTTGTCGTAGCTCACTTCGGTGAATACCAATTGCTCAGTAAGACCAAATGTGTAATTGCCATGACCGTCCCATGACTTACCTGGGAGACCACGAAAGTCGCGAATACGAGGAATCGCTACAGCGATCAAGCGATCGAGGAATTCCCACATGCGATCTCCACGCAACGTCACTTTGCAACCAATTGCTTGGTTCTCACGAAGTTTGAACGATGCGATTGAGGTGCGTGACTTGGTAACGATTGGCTTTTGGCCAGAAATCGCGGTGAGGTCAGACACAGCGCCGTCGATAAGCGACGACTGCTGAGTTGCGCGACCAACACCCATGTTGATCACAATCTTTTCAAAAGTTGGCACTTGCATGACATTCTGAACGCCGAGTTGTGTAATCAGTTCGGCGCGCACAATCTCGTTGTAGTGCAACTTCAAGCGTGGTTGGTATGCGACTGCAGCAGTCATCAGATTTCATCTCCGGTGCTCTTGGCAACGCGCACCTTGGTGCCGTCTGCCTTGATCTTGAAACCAACGCGAGTTGGCTTTCCCTTGTGCACCAACATCACGTTTGAAGCATCAACAGGCATGTCCTTGTCAATGATTCCACCGGTGTTAGCGGTTTGTCCGCGGGCAGCAGTGTGACGTTTCGCGGTGTTCACACCAGCGACTTTCACTTTGTTGCTCTTTGGACTCACTTCTGTAATTTCGCCCGTCTTGCCTTTGTCTTTGCCGGCAATAACGATGACGGTGTCACCCTTTTTCAACTTCATGGTTACAACACCTCCGGTGCAAGCGAAATGATTCGCATGAACTTCTTGTCGCGGAGCTCACGACCAACTGGTCCGAAAATACGGGTTCCACGTGGGGTGAGATCGTCCTTGATCAGTACTGCTGCGTTTTCGTCGAAGCGGATGTAGCTGCCATCTGGACGGCGCTTTTCCTTCTTCACACGAACAACTACGCAACGAACAACTTCGCCCTTCTTGACTGCAGCGCCAGGAATTGCGTCCTTGACTGTGCCAATGAAGACGTCACCAATTGATGCGTAACGACGACGTGTTCCACCAAGAACCTTGATGCACAACACTTCTTTTGCGCCACTGTTGTCGGCAACGCGAAGACGGGACTCTTGCTGAATCATTTTGCACGCTCCAATACTTCAACGAGGCGCCAACGCTTTTGCTTCGACATTGGGCGAGTTTCCATTACGCGTACGCGGTCACCGATTTGTGCATCGTTGGCCTCGTCGTGTGCGTACAACTTCTTGGTGCGCTGAACGAACTTTGAGTAACGCGGGTGGCGCACTCGCTCAACGATTGAGATAACAATCGTCTTGTTCATCTTGTTTGACACCACGATGCCTTCGCGCACCTTGCGTGCGTTACGAATAGCTTCGTCTGTTGTTGCAGATGTGGTTGTTGTTTCGGTCATGACTTACTCACTTCCCTGCTGATTCAGCAGCAGCGATTTCCTGCTGACGAATGAGAGTGTTGATACGTGCAATTTGCTTCTTCACTGCGCCCAACTCGGCGGTGTTATCGAGTTGACCCGTCGCATGACGGAAACGAAGGTTGAGAGCTTCTTGCTTTGACTTACGGAGTTCGTCCACCAAGGTGGCGAGATCCATGTCGCGGAGATCGGCTAGTTCACGTGCCATGTCAGATTGCCTCCTCGCGGCTTACAACGCGGGCCTTGATTGGCAGCTTTTGCACTGCGCGATCAAGCGCTTGGTGCGCAGTTGCTGCGTTTGGGTACGACAGTTCGAACATGATGCGACCTGGTTTCACCACGGCAACCCACAACTCTGGGTTTCCTTTTCCGGAACCCATGCGGGTTTCGGCTGGCTTCTTGGTCACAGACTTGTCAGGAAAAATGTTGATCCACACTTTTCCACCACGCTTGATGTGACGGGTCATGGCAATACGTGCTGCTTCGATTTGGCGTGCGGTGATCCAGCCTGGTTCAAGAGCCTGAATGCCGTACTCACCGAAAGCGAGTTCGTTTCCACCCTTTGACACACCGGTCATACGACCACGGTGGTGCTTACGGTGTTTTACTTTGCGAGGTGACAACATGATTTACTCCCGACCAAACTTCGGTGTCTCGTGGGTTTCCACGATTCGACGTTGGATGTCTTCTTCTTCCGCCAACAAGCGTTCGAACTCTGGATCAGCTTCCTTCACCAGTGGAACGATTTCGGTGTCAGCAATGTCTGCAACACGTGGGCCAGCTGAAGTAACTACCTTCAACGTTGCATCTGAATGTCCAGATGTTTGACCAACTGCCATTGCTGCTTCGCGTGCAATGCGATCGTCGTTAGGGCTCTTGTACGGAAGGATTTCGCCCTTGTACAACCACACCTTTACGCCAATGCGGCCTGCTGAAGTTGCAGCTTCACGGAATCCGTAGTCGATGTCTGCGCGCAATGTGTGCAATGGAACACGACCTTCGCGGTACCACTCGGTGCGGCACATTTCTGCTCCACCAAGACGACCTGAACACTGAATTCGAATTCCTTCTGCGCCGTACTTCTGTGCGTTCTGCACAGCACGCTTCATAGCGCGACGGAAAGCAATACGGTTCAACAACTGGTCAGCAACACCCTGTGCCACAAGTGCGGCATCGAGTTCAGCTTGCTTGATTTCGGTGATGTTCAATTGCACTTTGTTGTTACCGGTCATCGCGGTAAGACCTGCGCGTAGTTCATCGGCCTTCTGACCCTTACGACCAATCACGATGCCCGGACGAGCAGTGTGAATGTCGATGCGAAGCTTGTCGCGTGTGCGCTCAATTTCAATGCGGCTTACTGCTGCATCGGCGAGCTGCACCGTGAGATAGTCACGGATCTTCCAGTCCTCGGTGAGGTAATGACGGTATTCCTTCTGGCTGAACCAACGACTCTTCCAGTCGGTGGTGATTCCCAGGCGGAAACCGTATGGATTAATTTTCTGGCCCATCAGTTCTCCTCACCAGATTCGTTGGTGCTGTCAGTTGAGTCTTGTGAATCGTCTGCATCAGGCTTCGCTGCGCGTGCACGACTAGCTGCAACACGTGCTGAACGGCTGACAACCTTGGTGCCACCCTTTGCCTCTGCGCTTTGTTCACGAATGGCCAACATTTTGTCGGTCATGGTGTCGACCACGATGGTGATGTGTGAAGTGCGCTTCAAGATTTGAGCAGCACGACCCTTTGCACGTGGACGGAAACGCTTCAATGTTGGACCTTCATCGGCAAAGCAAGCCTTGACGTACAGGTCTTCTGCAACTTTTGAATCGTTGTTTACTGCGTTAGCTACTGCCGATGCGAGCAACTTGCGAATGTCGTGAGCCGAGTCGCGCTGGATAAGTGACAGCAAGCTGTCGGCTTCCTGCACTTGCAGACCACGAACGTGGTTCAGTACAACACGAATCTTTGAAGCCGACATGCGGACATTCATTGCCTTCGCGCGAGTACCGCTAGATACGCCAACCTTGTTGGTTGCTTCGTTGAGTTTTGGACCGGTCATGGCTTACTTCTGCCCTGCTGCAGCTTTTTCTTGTGCTGCGTGGAACTTAAAGGTGCGAGTTGGTGAGAACTCGCCCAACTTGTGACCAACCATTGATTCGCTGACGTAGACAGGTACGTGCTTGCGACCATCATGGACGGCGAAGGTGTGGCCGATCATGTCTGGAATGATCGTGCTGCGACGTGACCAGGTCTTGATGACCTTGCGCTCGCCGCTTTCGTTCATGGCATCCAACTTCTTGAGCAAGTGCTCATCAACGAATGCGCCTTTTTTCAAACTACGAGTCATGTGTTATGCCCGGCCCTTTCCTGAACGACGACGGCGAACGATGAGTTGTTGTGAAGACTTGTTCTTGTTACGGGTACGACGCTCTGGCTTACCCCAAGGTGAAACTGGGTGACGTCCACCGGATGTCTTACCTTCACCACCACCGTGTGGGTGATCGACAGGGTTCATTACAACACCGCGTGATTGTGGGCGAACGCCCTTCCAACGGTTACGTCCGGCTTTACCGATCTTGATGAGTTCGTGCTCTGCGTTACCGACTTCACCGATAGTTGCACGGCAGTCGATTGGAACGCGACGCATTTCAGAACTTGGCATACGCAATGTTGCGAAGTCGCCTTCTTTTGCAACAAGCTGCACAGCCATTCCTGCTGAACGACCAACTTTGCCACCCTGACCAGGGCGCAATTCAATGTTGTGAATGACGGTACCTACAGGCAAGTAACGAAGTGGCAACGCGTTGCCAACTTTGATGTCTGCTTTTGGTCCGCTCTGAACACGCATGCCCACTTCAAGACCCTTTGGAGCAAGGATGTAAGCCTTTGATCCGTCGGCGTAATGCAAAAGTGCAATGCGGCAGGTGCGGTTTGGATCGTATTCAATTGCTGCAACCTTGGCTTCGTACTGGTCGTAGTTGCGCTTGAAATCGATGATGCGGTACTGCTGCTTGTGTCCACCACCTTGGTGACGCGAAGTTACGCGGCCATAGACGTTGCGACCACCAGCAGAAGTCTTCTTTGCAAGCAACGACTTTTCAGGCGTGCTCTTGGTGATGTCAGCGAAGTCGGACACCGTTTGAAAACGGCGACCGGCACTCGTTGGTTTACGTTTGCGAATTCCCATATTTCGTCTCTTTCAGCTCGCTCTAGTTCTCGAACAACGGGATTTCATTTCCCGCTTCAAGAGTGACGATGGCCCGTTTTGTGTTTGGACGCTGACCAAAGCGGTTGGTTCCGCGAGTCTGGCGCATCTTGCCACGACGGTTGAGAGTGTTTACGCGACGAACCTTGACGTTCCAAATGGCTTCGACTGCGTCACTAATTTCTGGCTTGCTGGAGTCTGGGTGTACTTCAAATGTGTACGTTCCCTTGTCCATCAATGAGTAGCTCTTCTCCGAAATGATCGGGCGAAGGATGATGTCGCGTGGGTCTTTCACTTTGCGGCCTCCTTGACCTTCGGCAGGCTTGCCGTTGTAAACACAAGCCAGTCGTTGCAGAGAATGTCGTAAGCATTGAGTTCTGGGGTGATTACCACCTGAACATTGGTCAAGTTACGGAATGACTTGCTGGCGACTTCATCATCGCGATCTACAACGATCATGATCTTGCCGTCGAGACCAAGTGAGTTCAACAACAATGTTGCGTCCTTGGTGCTTGGCTTGTCGAAACCAAACTTGTCAACAACAACTACTTTGCCTTCAAGCGCACGATCGGACAATGCTGAACGAAGTGCCAACGCAATCATTTTCTTTGGTGTGCGTTGTGTGTACTTACGTGGCTTTGGTCCGAGTGCAACAGCACCACCACTGAAGTGTGGTGCACGAATTGAACCTTGACGAGCGCCACCCGTTCCCTTTTGTCCGAATGGCTTCTTGCCACCACCGCGAACTTCGGAACGTGTCTTCGTGCTCTGTGTACCTGAACGACGGTGTGCCAACTGTGCAGTAACCACTTGGTGCATTACTGGGATGTTTGGCTCGATGCCGAAAAACTCTGCTGGCAAAGTTGCCGAGCCGGTTTTTTCTGCTGCCGCTTTTGGTGCTGCTTTCTTCGCAGCTTTCTTTACTGGTTTTGCAGTTGCCATCGCGTTACTTTCCCTTCACCGCGTTGCGCACGATTACGACGCCGCCGTTTGGACCAGGGACTGAACCCTTCACCAACAGCAGGCCGCGCTCGAGATCGGCTTGTACAACTTCAAGATTCAATGTGGTCGTTTGTGCGTGACCCATGTGACCAGCCATGCGCAAGCCCTTGAATACACGACCAGGGAACGAGCATGAACCGATAGAACCAGGCGCACGGTGGTGCTTGTGGTTACCGTGACTCGCACCTTGACCAGCAAAGTTGTGGCGCTTCATTCCACCTGCGAAACCTTTACCGCGACTTACCGCAGTGACGTCAACGCGCTCGCCTGCGGCAAGTGTGTCAACAGTGATTTCTTGTCCAACGGTGAAGCCATCAACTGATTCGAGACGAAGCTCGACGAGTCGACGACCTGCAGCAACGCTGGCCTTTGCGAAGTGGCCAGACTCGGCCTTGGTTAGTTTCTTTGGATCCTTTTGACCGTATGTGACTTGCAAGGCTGCATAGCCGTCACGCTCACCGGTCTTAACTTGGACCACACGGGCTGGTTCAACACGCAGCACAGTTACGGGAATGATGCGCTGGTCATCTCCCCAAATCTGTGTCATGCCGACCTTCTCGCCGACGATTGCTTTTTGTGCCATAACGGCGACCCTTTTCTCGTTCGTGTAGTTCGATGTGTCTGTACTGATTGCAGTGTTTAAACAACGCCGTTCACGCAAATGCTCCGCTCGGCAAAAGCCGGCGGAGCACCGAAAACAGTGGTGCTGCAATGTCCCCCTTGCGGGGCTCTTGCAGACGTCGATTGTGACGCCTCAAACTTTGGCGATGTTTCCGACTGGATGTCGGACATGTCGCTAATGCGGACTTGCAACTCTATCGGCGTAAATTCGGGCTTCCCAACGCCCAAAACAAGGGTTTCGGGCAGACGGGGAGGGCCGGTTTAGTCGCCGGTTCGGGCCACCAATTTGGCTTTCACGGTGATCCGCTTGCCATCCCGGAGCAGCTCAATTTCCACGGTTTGGCCAGGGCTGGCATCACGAATTGCCGCCACCAGACCTGCCTGACCGTCAATTGGCTCGCCGTCAACGGACAGCACAATGTCGCTTTCTCTAATGCCAGCAAGGCTTGCAGGGGAATTTGGCTGGACGCTGGAGATAATTGCCCCCTGACCACCGTCTGTCCGCTCGGCCAGACCTACCCCCAAAAAGCCTTCTTGGCGAACCTGGCCGCCTGCCTGACTGCGCAGCTGTTCAAGAACAGGCACGATTTCATCTACCGCGATAGAAAAGCCCACATTGTTGGCGGCCGAATTGGCGTCGCTCCGGGCCACGGCGGTGTTGATGCCGACTACCTCGCCTCGGAAATTGACCAGTGGTCCACCCGAGTTGCCAGAAGAAATTGCGGCATCCGTCTGAATGAGGCCATTCAATGCCCCCGACTCAGTGATGATCGTTCGCTTCAGTGCTGAAACAATTCCCGATGTCACCGTTGGTCCACCATCAAGATCGAGTGCGTAACCAATTGCAATTACTCCGTCACCAATCCGAATAGTTCCTGGTTGAGCAAATGTTGCAGGCTTCAAATCTGTTGCTTCAATTTTCAACAATGCAAGATCGTTGCCAGGATCAGACGCCAACACTTTGGCAAGACGTGGTTCAGTTTCACCAGCAAAACGAACATTAACTTCAGTTGCATCTGCAACTACGTGCGCGTTGGTCAAGATCTCTCCATCGGCAGTGAGCACTACTCCTGTACCGGTGCCCTCACCCGTTGTCATTCCATCATCAATAGAACTTGAAATGGTGACAACACTGTCGGCCATTGAGTTGGCAACTTGAGCAATCACTGTGTCGCCCACACTTGCATCATCTGGACTTACTTCGCTCGTAACGAGAGGAGAGTTTGACGGCTGAACCGAAGAACCGGAACCAAACGACAGATCCCAATTGTTTGAGACTTCATTTCCAACAATTCCGCCAACAAAGCCAAGCACCAAGGTCAACAACACGCCAAATGTGCGACGCGGTGATTTGCTTGACGCACTGCGGGCAGCAGGAGCTGGCGGTGGAGGAAGCGGTGAACTGAATTCGTTTTCTTCTGGGGACGGGGTCATCCAACTAGTCATGACTTTGTTCTATCGCAGAATCACCGTTGTAAGCCATCAGAAACATGCATTCTTTACCAATTCTTGTAATCACTCGTTCCTATTGCCATAAACCGCTAAGTTCGCCCATGTGCCAGCACCGCAATCTTCGATCAAAATCCGTCGCGCCACGGTTGCTGACGCTGCTGCAATTTTAGAAATTTACAACCACGAGGTTCAATTCGAGACCTCGACCTTTGACCTAGTGCCCCGCACACTCGATGCGCAACAAGCTTGGATCAGCGCTCGCAGTGGTGCATTTTCTGCGATCGTTGCAATTGATGAAACCGACACAGTTGTTGGGTTCGGTGCTTTAAGCGAATATCGAGATCGTGCTGCATACAAAACATCGGTAGAAAACTCGGTCTACGTAAAGAGAGATCTTGCGCGCTCAGGAATTGGCCGATTGATATTGACCAACTTGTTGCAGCAAGCCGCCGACTCTGGTTTCCATTCGGTGATGGCCCGAATCGAAGCGTCAAGCCTGGCTTCACGCGGATTGCATGAATCATGCGGCTTTACATTGGTGGGAATTGAGCGGGAAATTGGACGCAAGTTTGGCCGTTGGCTCGATGTTGCACTCATGCAATGTTTGCTGCATGAGCAGCCAGATCTATAACAATTAGTTCAATAGATCATTGGTGATTGGTTCACCAACAGCAATATCGCGTTTTGCCTTCATGCTCGAAACGCGCGAGAAATCATCTGGTGGCAATCCACCTGCTGGCCGCACCGAGCGAACATTGTGTTCGGTGATCTGATCGCCAGCTTTGATTGCAGTTACTGCTCGCAGCGAACGACGAAACTTCAAACTGTTTACTTCAGATGCAGACGGGCCAAAACGTGCGGTACCCAATGCGCTTGAAGCCTCCCGAATGTCACGAATCATTGCAGCGAACTCGTGTGGCTCTAAAGAAAATGCTCCGTCAGGGCCACCATCGCTTCGGCGCATGGTGATGTGCTTTTCAATAATCGTTGCGCCAAGTGCAACCGCGCTAATCGCAGTTACTGAAGTCATGGTGTGATCGGAAAGACCAACCGGAATTCCCCACTGTGCAATCATCGCTGGAATCGCAGCCAAATCCATTTCAGAACTATTTGCCGGATACGTGGAGTTGCAGCGAAGTACCGAAACTTGCGGTGCACCCGCGCCCTGAGCCGCCTTGATTGCAGCATCAATTTCATCCAACGTCGACATACCCGTCGACATAATCATTGGCTTGCCCTTTGACGCGACGTAACGAATGAGAGGAAGGTCAACAAGTTCGAACGATGCAATTTTGTAGGTCGCAATGTTGAACTGCTCAAGAAAATCAACAGCGGTGTTATCAAATGGGCTCGACAGCCAATCGATGCCAAGTTTGTTTGCTTCGGCAACCAAGTCGCCGGTCCATTCCCATGGGGTCATCGCTTCGGCATAGAGGTCTGCGAGTTGACGACCGTCCCACAGTGTTCCACCACTCACGCGGAAGTCGGGGTGATCGGAGCGAACCGTAATGGTTTCTGCTGTGTAGTGCTGAAACTTCACGGCATCAGCGCCAGCTTCATGCGCAGCGTGAATGACTTCAAGTGCTCGAGCTTTGCTGCCTCCATGATTGGCAGACAGTTCGGCGATGACATACACAGGCTTACCCATTAATGCTCACCCCCTTTTCGCTCAACTTCTGCAAAACACTGGATTCAGACATATTCCACGACTTGCGTGTCAATTCAAGTGTAACTACCGACAACATTTCGCCACCGCGCTGCACGGCATCGATCTGTATGCCTGTGCGCACATAGCCAACGCTTTCGTACAGCCCAATTGCATTTTCGTTCTGTGCAACGGCTTCACATTTCACAGCATCTACGGCCAACTCGTTGAAGGCGTAACGGAACGAAAGCGCACAAGCCGCCTGCGCAACGCCTTTGCCACGTGTGTTCACATCTGCCAAATACATTCCCCACTCACACGAACTTCCCTGACTAGAAACGCCTGTAAGGAAAACTGCACCCACTGCCACACCGTCTGCAACGATTTTCCAATACACCTTGGACACATCAGCGAGCATGGCGTCAAACCACGCATTGTGTTCTGCTTCACCAATCTCATGGTTTGTGTACATCCACTTCGAAACGGCCGGGTCGTTTCTCCACTCGCGAAGTGACGCTCTATCGGCGAGCGAAATTCGAACTAGCTCCACAATCACGCGATAGCCCCGAGTTCACGCGCCACCATGCTTGCGCCGTTGGCAATGCCAATGCTCAGAGCCGCGCCGCGCATCGCAGAAGTTCCACCCAAAATGCACGATTGAACTTCGTGCAATACATCCTCAGCGTTGAACCGAACACGGCAGTCAACGACCCGTGTGAATCCAAGTTTCTTTGCTGCATTCGCCGATGCAAACTGATTATCGGCAACAACTAAACCAATTGATGGCGTACCCACCGCGCAGGCTTCCCACAGAGAAGAGCCGGCAGCAAGTATTGCTACATGGGCACTCGCCAAACTCGAAACATAATCCTGCTGCTCAATCAGAGTTACATGCCCAAATTGATCTGCCAACTTTTGAATGTGTGCTCGCTGCGTGTTGGCGTGGCCAACTGCAACGCGAATCTGCAAACCAGTTTCAGCCAATGCCTCAACAATTGGTGCCGTGAGTCCAAGGAAGTCGGCACCACCCATTGCAACGAACACTTCACCTTCGCGAGACGACAAGTTCATTGCGGCGACTTCACGAACTTCTTTGCGCACCATTGCATATTGCAAACCAAGTAAGAGTTTTGGATTGCCTTGCAAATGTGCATACATTGATGCAGTTGCGTGCGGATTCTGATTAATTACAGCTCTCGGTGATTGGGCATTCGTTTCTGCGTTGTCGTCAACTACGGCGAAAGGCGTGCTGCTTGCTTCAAGCACTGCAAAAAACTCGCGGGAAAACTCGTAGCCATCAACTACAACGATGTTTGCATTGCGCTGAAGTACGAATTGAGCGTCTTCACTAGACCGGGGAGCACACGTGAGCTCAACCACTTCAACACCACACGATGTGGCGAGTGACTGAAGACTTGGCGCGAGCTCGAAAGAAACGAGCTCAACGCCAAAACCTTCGTCGAGTAATGCTTCACCAAGCGAAAGTGACCGCATGACGTGTCCAACCCCAATAGAGCTGGACGCATCTGCCCGCAGCACTGCAACCTTTCGGTTAACCATGTACTACGCACCCTAATTGAAGGGCGTTTATCGCCTGTGAAGAACTGGAATTAACTGTTCTGCAGCTTGATTTCGATGTCAACGCCGGCAGGCAGTTCAATGCGCTGGAGGCTGTCAATGGTCTTCGCGTTTGGTTCCACGATGTCGATGAGACGCTTGTGAATGCGCATTTCGAAATGCTCACGGGAGTCTTTGTCAACGTGTGGCCCACGGATCACCGTGTAACGGTGGTTGTCCGTAGGTAACGGAATCGGACCGCGCACTGTCGCGTTGGTACGAGCAACAGTCTCAACGATCTTCTTTGAAGACTCGTCGATGATCTGATGATCGAATGCCTTGAGACGGATGCGGATGCTTGATGCCATGAAGTTCAGCCAGTCAGTTCGTTATTTGAGGATCTTGACTACGCGACCTGCACCTACGGTGCGGCCACCTTCACGAATTGCGAAACGAAGACCTTCGTCCATGGCGATTGGCTTGCCCAATTCCACGGTCATCATCACGTTGTCACCAGGCATCACCATTTCGGTGCCCTTTGGCAACTCAACGGTTCCGGTTACGTCGGTGGTGCGGAAGAAGAACTGTGGACGATAGTTGTTGAAGAATGGCTTGTGACGGCCGCCTTCTTCCTTCGTCAACACGTACACCTGACCTTCGAAGTTGGTGTGAGGTGTGATTGAACCTGGAGCACAAAGCACCTGGCCACGCTCAACATCTTCCTTCTTGGTACCGCGAAGAAGTGCACCAATGTTGTCGCCTGCTTGACCTTCGTCGAGCAACTTGCGGAACATTTCAACACCTGTGCAAGTGGTCTTCTGTGTGTCACGGAGACCAACGATTTCGATGTCGTCACCAGTGTGAACCTTGCCCTGCTCTACCTTGCCGGTTACAACGGTTCCACGACCAGTGATCGTGAATACGTCTTCAATTGGCATAAGGAATGGCTTGTCAAGTTCACGCTTTGGCTCTGGGATTGAATCGTCACATGCGCGGATCAAGTTCATGACCTGCTCTTGTGCATCTGCATCACCCTGAAGTGCCTTCAACGCTGACACGCGAACTACTGGAGCGGTGTCGCCAGGGAACTCGTATGAGTTGAGCAAGTCGCGAACTTCGATTTCAACGAGTTCGAGGAGCTCTTCGTCTTCCACCATGTCTGCCTTGTTCAAAGCAACAACGATGTATGGAACGCCTACTTGGCGTGCGAGCAACACGTGCTCACGAGTCTGTGGCATTGGGCCGTCAGTTGCTGCAACCACGAGGATCGCGCCGTCAACCTGTGCTGCACCAGTGATCATGTTCTTGATGTAGTCAGCGTGACCTGGCATGTCAACGTGTGCGTAGTGGCGCTTCTCTGACTCGTATTCGATGTGCGCGATCGAGATCGTGATACCACGAGCCTTCTCTTCTGGCGCCTTGTCGATCTGATCAAAAGCGGTTACTTCAGCCAAACCCTTGGTTGCCAATGTGGCAGAGATGGCTGCAGTCAACGTGGTTTTACCGTGGTCAATGTGACCCATGGTTCCGATGTTGACGTGTGGCTTATTGCGCTCGAATTTTGCCTTTGACATTGCTACTCCTTGTGTTCTTTTCTCTGAATTTGTTCTTTGGTTATGTAAATCGTGATGCTCGTGTTAGCTATTCGCCGCGCACGCGCTTGATAATTTCTTCTGCAACAACTGCCGGCACCTGCTGATAGCTGTGAAACTGCATCGAGTAGGTTGCACGACCCTGTGTGCGCGAACGCAGATCTGTACTGTATCCGAACATTTCCGAAAGCGGAACCTGCGCCTTAATGTTCTGCGCGTTGCCGTTTGCTTCCATGCCCTCAATACGGCCACGGCGGCTGGACAAGTCGCCCATTACGTCACCCATGTAGTCATCTGGGGTCACTACTTCAACCGCCATGATTGGCTCAAGGATGATTGGGCCTGCTGCCTGGGCTGCCTTGCGGAACGCCATTTGGCCGGCAATTTTGAACGCCATTTCGCTGGAGTCAACGTCGTGGTACTGACCGTCAACAAGTGACACTTTCACGTCCACTGTTGGGTAACCAGCAAGCACGCCGTTGTCGAGCGCTGACTGAATTCCTTGGTTGGTTGGCTGAATGTATTCGCGAGGAATACGACCACCAGTGATGTCGTCTTCGAAGATGTAGCCACCGCCGACGCCGCTTGGCTCGACCGTGATCTTGACAACTGCGAACTGACCCGAACCACCCGACTGCTTGATGTGTCGGTATTCCACCGACTCCACCTTCTTGGTGATGGTTTCGCGGTACGCAACTTGTGGCTTACCAACAGTTGCATCCACGCCGAATTCGCGTTGCATGCGGTCTACAAGAACTTCAAGGTGCAACTCACCCATTCCCGAAATAACGGTCTGAGCAGTTTCTTCGTCGGTGCGAACACGGAAGGTTGGGTCTTCGTCAGACAATGACTTGAGCGCTTTACCCAACTTGTCTTGGTCGGCCTTCGTCTTTGGTTCGATCGCAACGTGAATAACTGGCTCTGGGAACTCCATGCGCTCCAAGATGATTGCGTTGCTGCGATCACACAAGGTGTCACCAGTGGTGACTTCCTTGAAACCAAGTCCGGCAACAATGTCACCTGCGTATGCGGTGTCGATGTCTTCGCGTTGGTTTGCGTGCATCAAGAGCAAGCGACCAATGCGCTCACGCTTTTCTTTGGTGGAGTTGTAGCACTCTTCACCCTTCGAAATTTTTCCTGAGTACACGCGGAAGTAGGTAAGGCGACCGAATGGGTCTGCAACGATTTTGAATGCAAGAGCCGAGAACGGCGCTGCGTCGTCTGGCTTACGAGTCAACACTTCATCACTGTCTGGCTTGAGACCTTCGGTGTCTGGAATGTCGAGCGGGCTTGGCATGTAGTCAACAACAGCGTCGAGCATTTGCTGCACGCCCTTGTTCTTAAATGCTGAACCGCACAAGATTGGAACGAATGAGAATGCAAGAGTTCCCTTGCGGATACCGGCGCGCAATTCGGCTTCGCCGAGGTCGCCTTCTTCAAGGTATTTCTCCATGAGTACTTCGTCTTCGCTTGCAACAATGTCGAGCAAATCGGCTCGGTATTGCTTTGCCTTCTCGAGGTACTCGGCAGGAATTTCTACGTCTGAATACGTTGAGTCTTTTTCGTCGCCGTCCCAGACCACTGCCTTCATCTTCACGATGTCGATGAGACCTTTGAATTCGGCCTCGCCACCATAAGGAAGCTGCAATACGGCAGGAACTGCCTGCAAGCGGTCCTTGATCATGTCGAGTGTGCGATAGAAGTTTGCACCAGTGCGGTCCATCTTGTTGATGAAGCACATACGAGGAACTTTGTACTTGTTTGCTTGGCGCCACACGGTTTCGGTCTGTGGCTCTACACCAGCAACCGAGTCGAATACTGCAACTGCACCGTCGAGTACGCGCAATGAACGCTCTACTTCAACCGTGAAGTCCACGTGACCAGGGGTGTCAATGATGTTGATGCGATGATCGCGCCAGAAGGCTGTTGTTGCAGCGGAGGTGATAGTGATACCACGCTCTTGCTCCTGAATCATGTGGTCCATTACGGCTCCACCTTCGTGCACTTCACCGATCTTGTATGTCTTTCCGGTGTAGTACAGAATGCGCTCTGTCGTTGTGGTCTTACCAGCATCGATGTGGGCCATGATGCCGATATTGCGGTACATGTTTAATGGGAAATCGCGTGACATGGGGGTTCTTCCTCAGACTTCGGGCTGACTACCAGCGGTAGTGAGCAAACGCCTTGTTCGACTCGGCCATCTTTTGCATGTCATCACGCTTCTTCATTGATGCACCCAAACCATTTGATGCATCAAGCAATTCTGCGGACAAGCACTCGGCCATGGTCTTTTCGCGACGGCTGCGTGCATTGTCTACCAACCAACGAATGGCGAGTGTTGTTGCACGGCGTGGGCGAACTTCTACTGGTACTTGATACGTGGCACCACCAACGCGACGGCTACGAACTTCAAGTGGTGGCTTTACGTTGTCAATTGCGCGCTTCACGGTTGACAATGGCTCGCTACCTGTCTTGATTTCAATTGCCTTCATCGCTTCGTACACGATTGATTCGGCGGTGCTCTTCTTGCCATGCAACATCACTTTGTTGACAACTTGAGTAATGAGCAATGAACGATAAACCGGATCTGGAATCATCTCGCGACGAGTTGCTGGACCTTTACGTGACATGTGATGTACCTATTTCTTCTTTGCGCCGTAACGGCTACGGGCTTGCTTACGATCTTTAACGCCGGCAGCATCGAGTGCGCCACGAATAACTTTGTAACGAACACCTGGCAAGTCACGTACACGACCACCGCGAACCAACACGATGGAGTGCTCTTGCAAGTTGTGTCCTTCACCTGGAATGTAAGCAGTGATTTCAACACCGCTGGTCAAACGAACACGCGCTACCTTGCGCAAAGCCGAGTTTGGCTTCTTAGGCGTTGTGGTGAATACGCGTGTGCATACTCCACGTCGCTGTGGTGATCCCTTGAGCGCCGGGGTCTTGGTTTTTGTCGACTTGGTGCTACGACCTTGTCGAATCAGCTGCTGAATAGTGGGCACGCGTTTACCTTTACTGTTGCTTTCGTACTTGTGGAATCACGCGCACTGGACAAGCCAAAGCGCGAGACAACGGACTGAAAATCCTACGGTTGCAGGTCGCCATACGGCAACCTGCAAACCGCTAGATGGTGCGCCCCTTTCGGGGTGCGAATTATTGAGCCTGTTCGGCAGATCCTTGTGGGTCCTCGGAAATATAGGTTCCGTGGAGACCGGCCAAGAATGCTGCTGGATCTTCTTCATCATCGCTCGAGTAGTAAGCCATTGGGACATAGTCCGGGGCACTTACGTCGAACATGTTGTAGCGGTCCATACCGGAGCCGGCTGGGATCAACTTACCGATGATGATGTTTTCCTTCAGACCGACCAAGTTGTCACCCTTGCCGTCAATTGCGGCTTCGGTGAGAACGCGGGTGGTCTCTTGGAACGATGCTGCGGACAGCCATGACTCAGTTGCCAACGATGCCTTGGTGATACCCATGAGTTCTGGGCGACCTTCGGCTGGACGCTTGCCCTGTTCAACCATTGAACGGTTGGTGTCACGGAAGACCTTGGCATCGGCACGCTCGCCTGGCAAGAAGACGGTGTCGCCTGGCTCTTGCACGCCTACGCGGCGGGTCATCTGACGAACAATCAATTCAATGTGCTTGTCGTGGATTGATACACCTTGGTCGCGATACACCTTCTGTACTTCTTCTACGAGGTACACCTGTGTTTCACGTGGTCCCTTGATCTCCATGAGTTCTTTTGGATCAAGTGGGCCTTCGGTGACGCGATCGCCAGCGGTGATGTCTTGTCCATCTTTGACGATTGGACGGCTACCGGTTGGCAACATGATTTCGTGCTCAACACCTTGGTCGTCGATGACATGGATTGGAATTCCCTTGCCTTCGTCTTCAAGAATGCGCACAACACCAGTTGCGCGAGCCAAACGTGCTGAACCGCGCGGGTTACGTGCTTCGAAGAGTTCAACAACGCGTGGCAAACCGCCTGCGATGTCTTTTCCTGCAACACCACCAGTGTGGAAGGTACGCATGGTGAGCTGGGTTCCCGGTTCACCAATTGACTGCGCTGCGATTACACCAACTGCTTCGCCCAACTCAATGGACTGACCAGTTGCAAGTGAACGTCCGTAACAGAACTTGCACACACCAACTTCGGCATCGCAAGTAAGCACTGAACGAACACGTACGCGGTTGACCTTTGCATCGTCGCGAAGTGCGTCGACATCGTCGTCACCCAAAATGGTGTTCTTCGGTAATACGCGACCATCGCTGAGTTCAACTTCGTTCAACAATGCACGACCGAACAACTTGGTTTCCAAGTATGCGCGAGTGTTTGCAGTGTCTTTTTGAACGTTGTCTACCCACACGCCAAGTGTGGTTCCGCAATCGTCTTCACGAACAATGAGTTCCTGTGCAACGTCGTGCAAACGACGTGTGAGGTAACCCGAGTCGGCGGTACGAAGAGCAGTGTCCACGAGGCCCTTACGAGCACCTGGAGTAGCAATGAAGTACTCAAGTGTTTCCAAGCCTTCACGGAAGTTGCTCTTAATTGGACGAGGAATCATGTCACCGCGAGGGTTGGCTACGAGTCCGCGCATACCTGCGATCTGACGCATCTGGGTCATGTTTCCACGAGCACCAGAGCCGATCATCATGTCGACTGGGTTGTACTTCAGAGCCTTGAACTCAGTTTCCATTGCCTTTTGAACGTCTGCTGTTGCGTCTGTCCAAATGCGAACTTCTTGCTGACGGCGCTCGCCGTCGGTGATGATTCCGCGACGGAACTGCTGCTCCACCTTCTCGGCTTGCTTTTCGTAGTCATCCAAGATGGCACGCTTTGCCTTTGGAGTCTTTACGTCATCAACTGAAACGGTGAGACCAGATTGCGTTGCGTAGCGGTAGCACAAGTCTTTAATGCCATCGAGTGCCAAAGCAATTTCAGACTTGGTGAAGTGATCGCTCAAACGCTCCACGATCACACCGAATTCGCGCTTGCGAAGTGTGTCGTTGATGTGTCCAAACTTCTTCACGAAGCCGGCTGGCAAACGCTCTTCGAACAACAAACGACCTGGCGTGGTGTCCACGTAGATCTGCTTGCCGTTGTCATCACGCTCAGCGATTTTGATCTTGGCATGAAGAGCAACATCGCCACTGTCAAGTGCACGAACTACTTCGTACAACTGACGGTACACGTGGCCTTCGCCCTTTGATCCATCGCGCTGATCGGTGAGGTAATACCCACCAATCACCAAGTCCTGCTGTGGGGTCACAATTGGACGACCCGAAGCTGGTGACAAAATGTTGTTTGCGCTGAGCATGAGCACGCGTGCTTCTGCTTGTGCTTCAACCGACAATGGCAAGTGAACTGCCATCTGGTCACCGTCAAAGTCAGCGTTAAACGCTGTACATACGAGTGGGTGCAACTGAATTGCCTTGCCCTCTACGAGCAATGGTTCAAATGCTTGAATACCCAAGCGGTGCAACGTAGGAGCACGGTTCAACAGAACTGGGTGTTCCTTAATGACGTCTTCAAGCACGTCCCACACTTGTGGCCTACGACGCTCAACCATGCGCTTTGCACTCTTAATGTTTTGTGCAAGCTGCTGATCGACCAAGCGCTTCATGACGAATGGCTTGAACAATTCGAGTGCCATCAACTTCGGCAAACCGCATTGCTGCAAGCGAAGTGTTGGGCCAGCAACGATTACTGAACGACCCGAGTAGTCAACGCGCTTTCCGAGCAAGTTCTGACGGAAGCGACCTTGCTTACCCTTCAACATGTCGGACAATGACTTGAGCGGACGGTTACCAGGACCAGTTACCGGACGGCCACGACGACCGTTGTCGAACAATGCGTCTGAGGCTTCTTGCAACATGCGCTTTTCGTTGTTGACGATGATTTCTGGTGCACCAAGATCGAGCAAGCGACGCAAACGGTTGTTGCGGTTGATTACGCGACGGTACAAGTCGTTCAAGTCTGAAGTTGCAAAGCGACCACCATCAAGCTGCACCATTGGGCGCAGGTCTGGAGGAATGACAGGAATAACGTCGAGGACCATTGCCTTCGGGTTATTTACCAAACGACCAGCATCATCACGACGGTTGAACGAAGCAATGATCTTCAGGCGCTTAATTGCCTTCTGCTTGCGCTGCGTGCTGAGCACCTTGCCGTTGTAGCCATTCATAATGGCATCACGGAGTGCAATTTCTTCAGCATCAAAGTCGATGGTGTCGATGAGCGACTTAATTGACTCTGCACCGGTGCCGCCAACGAAGTATTCGCCGTAACGATCCTTCACTTCGCGCCACAACTCTTCGTCTTCCACGATCATGCGTGAGTGCATCTTGCCGAACGTGTCATGTGCACGCTGGATCAAGTCGAGCTCTTTGCCATAACGCTCGGTGATGGTGGTGAGATCTTTGTCGATCAACTTTTGACGTGCGCGAACATCGGCATCTTTAGCACCCGACTTCTCGAGTTCCTTCAGCTCTGCTTCGGCATCCTTTTGACGCTGCTTCAAGTCGCGTTCGCGATTCTTGATGAGTTGTTCCTTGTCTTCAAGCAACACTTCTTCAAGTTCGGTCATGTCGGCATGACGCTTGTCGGCATCGACGCTGCTCACCAACCAGGCGGCAAAGTAAATAACCTTTTCAAGCTGCTTCGCCTTGATTTCGTCGCGTGGCTCAAGACCACCCAACAAATAGGCCAACCATGAACGGGTTCCGCGTAGGTACCAAATGTGAACAACTGGTGCAGCCAATTCGATGTGGCCCATTCGCTCACGACGAACCTTGGAACGAGTTACTTCAACGCCGCACTTTTCGCAGATGATGCCCTTAAAGCGCACACGCTTGTACTTACCGCAGTAGCACTCCCAGTCACGGGTTGGTCCGAATGTCTTTTCACAGAACAGACCATCACGCTCTGGGCGCAAGGTGCGGTAGTTAATGGTTTCAGGCTTCTTTACTTCACCACGTGACCAGTTACGAATGTCATCTGCAGTGGCCAAACCAATGCGCAACTGTTCGAAACTATTGACGTCAACCTTGTTCTTGAATTCGGTTACTGCGTCGGACATGTTTTCCTCTTCTCGTTCTTCTCTGCTCGTCAAATTCTCTGGTTAGTAAGTGGCGTTAGAAAGCGCGTTGTTCGCGACGACGTTCACGGTCACGGTCATCTGCATCAGAGCCACGCTCTGGACGCGAAATGTCGATTCCGAGTTCCTGTGTTGCACGGAAGACGTCTTCGTCCATGTCGGCAAGTTCAATGTTCTTGCCTTCATTGGAGATGACTTCTACGTCGAGGCACAAAGCCTGCATTTCCTTCATGAGCACCTTGAAGCTCTCAGGAATGCCCGGCTCAGGAATGTTTTCGCCCTTCACGATTGCCTCGTACACGCGAACGCGTCCGAGTACGTCGTCTGACTTAATGGTGAGCAATTCCTGCAAGCAGTAAGCAGCACCGTAAGCCTCGAGAGCCCACACTTCCATTTCACCGAAGCGCTGACCACCGAATTGGGCTTTACCACCCAAAGGTTGCTGAGTGATCATGCTGTATGGCCCAGTTGAACGTGCGTGGATCTTGTCGTCAACCATGTGTGACAACTTGATGATGTACATGTAGCCAACCATGGTTGGGTTGTCGTAGTACTCACCGGTGCGACCGTTGCGAAGTTGTGTCTTGCCATCGTCGCCGATCAAGCGAACGCCATCAACCGATTCTGGGTTGAGGTTCCTCAAGATTGACTGAATGGTTGGGTGTGGACCAGCGGCTTCATCTTCGTCCCAGTGAGCACCGTCGAACACCGGCGTTGCAACAAATGTTGAAGGCTTGGTGTTGATACGTGTCTTGGTTTCGGTGCCACGAATTGGTGCGTCTCCAACAACCTTGTTGTTCTTGACGTCGCTCCAACCCCAACGAGCGCAGTAGCCAAGGTGCGCTTCAAGCACCTGACCAATGTTCATTCGGCTTGGAACACCAAGTGGGTTCAAGATGATGTCGACAGGAGTTCCGTCTTCCATGTATGGCATGTCTTCGATTGGGAGAATCTTGGAGATAACACCCTTGTTACCGTGACGTCCTGCCAACTTGTCGCCCACGCTGATCTTGCGCTTCTGCGCAACATAGATGCGGACCAACTGGTTTACACCTGGTGGCAATTCGTCGCCGGCTTCGCGGTCGCCCGCTTCGCGTGACAACACCTTCACGTCAATAACTTTGCCGCTCTCACCGTGTGGAACCTTGAGGCTGGTGTCGCGAACTTCACGAGCCTTCTCACCGAAGATTGCGCGCAACAGGCGCTCTTCAGGTGTGAGTTCGGTTTCACCCTTTGGAGTGACTTTTCCAACGAGAACATCGCCAGGACCAACTTCGGCGCCTACGCGAATAATTCCGCGGTCGTCGAGGTCGGCAAGAATGTCGTCGCTCAAGTTTGGAATGTCGCGAGTGATTTCTTCTGGTCCGAGCTTGGTGTCACGAGCGTCCACTTCGTATTCCTTGATGTGGATTGACGTCAGTACGTCTTCCTTCACCAAACGCTCGCTCAAGATGATGGCGTCTTCGAAGTTGTAGCCCTCCCATGGCATAAATGCCACGAGCAAGTTCTTTCCAAGTGCAAGTTCACCCATGTCGGTTGAAGGACCGTCACAAATCAAGTCGCCCTTAGCAACTTTCTGACCTTCCTTCACGCGAATGATGTGGTTGATGCTGGTGTCTTGGTTTGAACGACGGAACTTGAACAACTTGTGTTCTCCGTCGGCCTTCTTCAAGTTGTCATAAGCAATGGTGATCAAGTCGCCGGTTACCGAAGTAACGGTTCCTGAATCTTTTGCCAAGATGAGGTCTGCACCGTCACGTGCTGCACGTGATTCAATACCGGTTCCAATGTATGGAGCTTCTGCGCGAAGCAATGGAACTGCCTGACGTTGCATGTTCGCACCCATGAGTGCGCGGTTTGCATCGTCGTGCTCCAAGAACGGAATCAACGCAGTAGCTACCGAAATAATCTGGCGAGCCGAAACGTCGATGAAGTCCACTTCTGTTCCAGGTACATAACCGATGTCGGTGGTTGAACCGAAGAAGCTTTCTGCTTCGAGCATCTTCTTCAAGTCATCCAAGCTGGCTGCCTGCGGTGAACGACGTACGAGTACGCGCTCTGCCTTAAAGGTGCCGTCTGGGTTCAACGCGGTGTTTGCCTGCGCAACGACGTAGTTCTCTTCTTCGTCTGCTGGCATGTACACGATTTCGTCGGTGACCTTGCCGTTACGAACGCGACGGTATGGGCTCTCAATGAATCCGAATGGGTTCACGCGTGCATACGTTGACAACGCACCGATCAGACCAATGTTTGGTCCTTCTGGCGTTTCAATTGGGCACATACGTCCGTAGTGCGAAAAGTGAACGTCGCGAACTTCGAAACCTGCGCGCTCACGGCTCAGACCACCAGGTCCGAGTGCCGACAAACGACGACGGTGCGTAAGACCCGACAATGGGTTCACTTGGTCCATGAACTGTGACAACTGGGAAGTTCCGAAGAACTCCTTGATTGCAGCAACAACTGGACGCACGTTGATGAGTGTTTGTGGCGAAATTGCTTCCACATCTTGTGTGGTCATGCGCTCGCGAACAACACGCTCCATACGTGACAAACCGATACGAACTTGGTTCTGAATCAATTCACCAACCGAACGAATACGACGGTTTGCAAAGTGGTCCTGATCGTCGAGGCGGTAGCCAGGCTCTTGCTTTACGAGGTGCAACAAGTAGGTGATGGTTGCAAGAACTTCGCAACGGCTGAGAACATCTTGTCCTTCAACTGGAACGTCGAGCTTGCCAAGTTCGGTGCCGACCTTCATGTCGAACAACTTGCCAACCTTTTCAATTTCTGCACCCAACTTGCGGTTCAGCTTGTAGCGACCAACGCGTGACAAGTCGTAGCGACGGTTCTCGAAGAATGCGCCTTCGAAATATGCACGTGCTGCTTCAACGTTTGGTGGTTCGCCCGGACGAGCGCGCTTGTAAATTTCAACAAGTGCTTCTTCGCGAGTTGGAGCGATTGGACGCTCCTTTTCCCACTGACCTTCAAGGAAGTCGAAGTAGTTCACGAAACGATCGAGGAAGCCTGGAGCGTTTTCTTCGTCGTAACCAAGTGCGCGCAACAGAGTGAAAATTCCGATGCGGCGCTTACGTGCAACGCGTGTTCCCGCGGTGACGTCCTTACCTGGCTTCTGCTCTACGTCGAACTCCAACCATTCTCCGCGGTACGGGTGGATGGTTCCCTTTACCAACTGGTGCTTTGACAAGTTACGCAAGCGGTAACGCTCACCTGGTTCGAAAATAACGCCTGGTGAACGAACCAACTGGCTCACCACAACTCGCTCGGTGCCGTTGATAACGAAGGTGCCCTTTTCGGTCATCTTCGGGAAGTCGCCCATGAACACAACTTGTTCTTTAATTTCGCCTGTTGGCTTGTTCAAGAAACGTGCGCGCACAAATACTGGCGACGCATAGGTCATGTCACGTTCGCGGCACTCCGCAACAGTGAACTTTGGTTTTGGACAAAGATCTTCATCGTCTGGGTCGAATTCAAGTTCGAGTTGAAGATCGTCGCTGAATCCTTTGATTGGCGAAATATCTTCGAAAGCTTCCTTCAATCCTTCTTTAAGGAACCATTCAAAACTCTCGCGTTGTACCGCGATGAGGTCTGGAAGTTCGAGGGTTTCTGGAAGGGTCGCGAACGAATACCGTTCGCGTGCAGACGCACGTGAGGCCACTGAGTTACTCCTGATCGAGAAGTGATGAATACGAATCGACGAGCCAGATGAACTTCTTTGGGGGAAGGTTCAGGGGGCTACGCACGGCAACGAACTAGGCTACCGCCGCTTTTGCGGCTTTATACCAAGTCCTGATAGACGGCTGAAGCCCGAGGCTTTCGCCCCGGGCTAACAGACCTAAATGGCTGAAATTACGCGAGTTCGACGACTGCGCCGGCTTCTTCCAACTTGGCCTTTGCCTTCTCGGCATCGTCCTTGCTGGCACCCTCGAGAACAGGCTTTGGAGCACCGTCTACGAGGTCCTTTGCTTCTTTCAAGCCGAGGCTGGTGAGTTCGCGTACAACTTTGATGACCTGAATTTTCTGAGCTCCGCCTTCTTTCAAGATGACAGTGAACTCGTCCTTTTCAGCTGCTGCTGGAGCTGCTGATGCTGCTCCGCCTGCTGCTGCAACAGCAACTGGTGCTGCTGCGGTCACGCCGAACTTCTCTTCGAACGCATCGAGGAGGTCCTTCAATTCGATTACTGACAATTCTGCGATTCCGTCAAGAATCTGGTCTTTGGTGAGTGCCATTTCTTTTCTCCTATTTTTCTGTATTGATCTTGGTTATTGGGATTGGTTTCTTGAACGTGGCTATTACGCCGCATCCTTCGATTCGATAAGCGCCTTGATGCCGTAAGCGGCACGACGCATTGGGGCCTGGAGCAAGTTCGCGGTCTTGCTGAGTGGGGCCTTGAGAGCACCAGCGAACATGGACAACAGAACTTCGCGGCTTGGCAAGTCGGCAAGTGCCTTCAATTGCACTGCATCAACGGTCTTTCCGCCAATGACGCCACCCTTCAACACCAACAATGGGTTGGTTGCTGCATGGTCGCGAAGTGCTTTTGCTGCTGCCGAAGCGTCACCCTTAACAAAGGTGATTGCGGTTGGGCCAACAAGGAAGTCGGACAAACCTTCGAAACCGGCTTCTTGTGCTGCGCGGCTTGCGAGTGTGTTCTTGTACACCTTGTACTCAGCACCATGAGGGCGCAATGAGCGGCGCAACTTGGCGAGTGAACCTACGGTCATACCGCGGTATTCGGTAATGAGTGCTGCGTCTGATGCTGCGAGCTTTTCGCGAACTTCAGAAACTACTGCTGCCTTCTCGGCGTTTGGTGATGTTGTCATCGTTGCCCTTTGGTTGCTTTCGAATAAGGAAAAATATGTTTCCGGCGCGGGCGCTCGGACACTTCAACGAACGCTCTCTGCGCTGCGACTGATGTCGCGCTCTTCGAGTATTCGCCTCGTTTGGCAAGACTTACGTCTTATTCATGTTGCGCGTTTTGCGAAACAACCAAATGTCTGTGGCGAGCAACCGAACCGAATAAATCGGATTGGGTTGTTATGTGAGTGGTCAGGCTAGCGGGGTGTTTTGGGTATTGACACCCCGCCAAACCAAACCGAATTACTTAGTAGGAGCTGGAGTCAACGCGGACGCTTGGTCCCATGGTTGACGAAACCGACACCTTCTTCACGTACTTGCCCTTTGCCGAAGCTGGGCGGGCACGCATGAGTTCTTCCATCACTGCAGCAAAGTTGGCTTCAAGAGCCGACAGTTCGAAGCTGGCCTTGCCAACTGGAACTTGTACGTTGCCATAGCGGTCGGTGCGGTATTCAACTTTTCCGCCCTTAAATTCGGTGACTGCGCGACCAACGTCGTTGGTTACGGTTCCCGTCTTTGGGTTTGGCATCAAACCACGTGGTCCGAGCGCGCGGCCCAACTTACCCACCATTGGCATGAGGTCTGGAGTGGAAATCGCAATGTCGAAGTCCATCTTTCCGCCTTCAATGGCGGCTGCAAGATCGTCGGTTCCCACAATGTCGGCACCAGCATCGCGAGCAGCCTGTGCTGCTTCACCCGCTGCGAACACGGCAACGCGAACGGTCTTGCCGGTTCCCGAAGGAAGGGCGACGGTTCCACGAACTGCCTGATCGGCCTTACGTGGGTCAAGACCCAAGCGCACTACCAATTCGATGGTTTCATCGAACTTGGCGGTTGCCATGGTCTTGGCCTTGTTCAACGCATCGCTCGACGAAAACGCCGCTTCGATGTCGTAACTGGCAATTGCTGCTTTGTATTTCTTTCCTAGTGGCATAAAGCCTCCCTCATGGTTGTGTCGTTCGGGCGAGGTCGTCCCGATCCGACGTTTATATATGTATGTGAACTATTTACTCAGCCAACAACGGTAAGGCCCATTGAACGGGCGGTTCCGCGGACCTGAAGCTTTGCGGCTTCCATGTCGTTGGCGTTGAGGTCTGGCATTTTGATCTTGGCAACTTCTTCAATGTCCTTTTCAGTAACACTGCCGCAGACTTCTTTGCCTGGGTTCTTTGCTGCCTTTTCCAAACCGGCTTTCTGACGAAGCAGAACAGGTGTTGGAGGGGTCTTCAAAATAAAGGTGAAGGTACGGTCTTCGCAGATTGAAATTTCAACTGGAATAATCGTTCCTGCTTGCGATTCGGTTGCAGCGTTGTACTGCTTCACGAAGTCCATGATCTGGATTCCGTGAGGTCCGAGTGCCGTACCAACTGGTGGTGCAGGCGTCGCTTTTCCAGCTGGAATCTGGATCTTGACGATTGCTACAACGTCTTTCTTTGCCATGACGAGTGTTCTTTCTTTCTTGGAAGTTGTTTAGAGCTTTGCCACTTGGCTGAAGTCCATCTCCACCAAGGTCTCGCGACCGAAGATGTTGACGAGCACTTTCAACTTCATGTGATCTGGGTTAATTTCAGCGACTTGACCGGAGAAGTCGGCGAATGGGCCTTCCTTCACGCGAACGCCTTCGCCAATTTCGTATTCGAGCTTTGGTGCTTTGCGCTTTGGCGCCGACTGTCCGTCGCCCTTTGCGGAAAGGAATGTTTCAACTTCACGACGTGACAACGGTGTTGGCTTCTGGCCTTTTTGGCTCTGACCAACAAAACCAGTTACGCCTGGTGTGTTGCGAATGCAAAACCATGTGTCGTCATCCATTTCGCAACGCACAAGCAAATATCCAGGGAAAACTTTCTTCTGCACGGTTTGCTTGCGGCCGCCCTTAAATTCGACAACGTCTTCCATTGGAATAACGATTTCGTAAATGCGATCTTCAATTTGCATTGACTGGATACGTGCCTGCATTGACTGCTGCACTTTCTTTTCGTATCCACTCTGTGAATGCACGACGTACCACGAACCAGGACGCAACCATGGTCGATCGATTACTTCTTCTTCGTCTTCAAACTCGTTACCGGTGAGATCAAAGGCGACGTCAGGCGCAACCGTGTCGGTTGTGTTGAGGTCTTCAGAGGTGAGAGTTGCGTCGTCAGTCATAATTCAGCCGTTCGGTCTGGGGTCAGTCCTTGTAAAGCCAGCCAGAAAGTATGCCAAAGACAGCGTCCATTCCACCCACGAACGCCGTAATGACCACAACGGTGATCAACACGATGATCGAATAGCGGCGAATTTCTGGCCACTTCGGCCACGCGACCTTGCGCATTTCATCGCGAACTTCGCGAATGTACTGAGCAGGACTCGTGCGCTCTTTCTTCACTTGGCTCGCGACAGTAGGCCGGGGTTGGCGAATAGGCGCACCCTGGTCGTTTACGGCGCCCATCTTTTGCATGGCGCGCTTCTGCTGTCGGTTGAGATCCATGGACATAGCGGAGTTTGAGCCTATCGGGGGGTTTGCCGCACTAATCGGGGTCGAACCACAAGAAATTTGCAGGGCAGGAGGGATTTGAACCCCCGACCATCGGTTTTGGAGACCGGCGCTC
>Ga0214163_1000179_pt1 | contig 29472 bp, 42 predicted proteins | sample LakMenepilimnion_2_FD_153001 | JGI IMG/M metagenome (GOLD analysis project Ga0214163, IMG submission 153001) | Freshwater microbial communities from Lake Mendota, WI - Practice 15JUN2010 epilimnion v4 | ecosystem: Environmental > Aquatic > Freshwater > Lake > Epilimnion/Euphotic zone | place... | reverse complement strand
CTTGACCTTGACCCTCGCCTTGACCTTGACCCTCGCCTTGACCCTGACCTTGACCCTCGCCTTGACCCTGACCTTGACCCTCGCCCTGACCTTGACCTTGTCCCTCGCCTTGACCTTGACCCTCGCCTTGTCCTTGTCCTTGTCCTTGTCCTTGTCCTTGTCCTTGTCCTTGTCCTTGTCCTTGACCTTGTCCTTGACCTTGTCCTTGTCCTTGTCCTTGTCCTTGTCCTTGACCTTGTCCTTGTCCTTGACCTATGTTGTTAGCAATTTGATTCAAAACATTTGAAAGACTTCCTCCACCATTAGGCAATTCCATATCTCTATCCCCGCCCAATTCAATGAGATTTTCATTTTCTTGCAAAGAATTTAAAATCTTTTCCATTTGCTCTTGTTCTTTTTCTTGTCTATAAGAACCTGAAAAAGAAGTTTCATCTACATTTGATATTTTATTGTAAATACCTCTAAACACTCTTGAAGCATCGTATTCATCTTTTGGCACGGGAAAACCTGCCGAAACGAACATTTTGTCTAATTCGGATTTAGGTGTTGACTGAACAAATAAATCAATTGCTCTGTCGCTTGTTACATAATTCTTGTAATCTCCAAAGGGAATTTCGTTATATGATAATAAACTCGCTAATAATTGTTTTTCTTCTTCCATTTTTTTTATTAATTTACTTTTCCTCCCGTTTCAAATCTCCAATCGTCTAATGACGAATCAAACAACATAGCATCTACCAATTTTACTTGATTTGAATTAAACACGGCAGTTGCTTTTGTTACTTTATCTTCTAATTCCCCTGTGATTTCATTAATTATTTTGTCAGATGGGTTATTCTCATAATAAATGAATCCGTCATAAGTTGTATTATCTCTAATGTGAGAGTTAAATTCAGGATATTGTCTTATAATATTCCAAGCCCTTACATTTAAACCAATTAAATTGTTATTCATAATTGCCATAGATATACGAGGGTCTAAAACATCGTATATTTTAGCAAGGGGATATGAAGAGTCGATAAACTGAATTATATCTCTTAAATCCAATTCTTCTACACCAAGAGGCGTTAAGTCAATTGGGTTTTTAATATTCACGAAACATTGCGTTAAATAATCCCCTTGTTTCTGATATGGACTTTCGTTTGCACTAAACCATTCAGCATAGCTTCTATTTTCAGCCAAATATAAAACCCCATTACTAACTTGTCTATAAGAAAACTTGATACGTTTAGCACCGTGATACATTACACAAGGCTTTCCGATTTCTGTTATAGCTTTACTAACATAGTCGTATTCTTTTGTAATTAATGCTTTTTCCCAATTTCCAAACCAATTTTTAAACTTCTCTGTATGAATAACAGAATCTATTTCTTGTTGCGGAACTTCATTTGTCACTATTTCGCCTCTACCTGATTCTTTCCAATCTTCGCCTTTTTCTAATCGTTCAATAACTTTAGATAAAATATAGTAAGCACCACCGCTTTTAAGTTCGGTAATTCTCGTGATTTCCTTTTGAACTTCTGCTATTTTTTTCATCAATTCAATACGCTCGTACATAAAAGAACTTTCAGGAGTAAAACTTAAAGCAAGAGCGTAATCATCTTTAACTTCGTTTAATAATTCTAAACTTTCTTCGTATTTTTTAGTATTGTACTTTTCTGATGCTTTTGAAGCAAAACCCTCTAATTTACCAACTACTTCTTTAAAATCTGTAAATTTCTCATCGTTAGCAGTTTTTGGTACGACAGAATTTGAAGTAGGCGTTTGCGCTTCTTGAAAAAATTTATCAAAATTGATTCCGTCAATCCATTCGTTTTCAACAATTGATTTTATTTGCTCATTTGTTCTTGTGCTTGGTTGAAACCAATTTTCTCCAATCGTAAATTCCGTTATTCTATCAAATTCATTTCCTTTACTATCTTTAGCATAGGCAGTTATTTTAACTTCAACATCATTAACACCTAATTCTTTTTCTATACTTTTTAATTCATCTATAAATTCTTGTCCCGATAATAAATTTTCAGTAATAAAAATTCTATAAACAAGTATTCCTAATTTATTTTTCCATTCAAGAATAACTTTTGACGCTTCGTAAGGTGCTAAATTAGAACCTTTGGTTGAACCCACAGACACAATATCGCTGAAAAATTTATCAAAATCATATTCATTATCAAGCCAATCATCTTGAACAATTGATTTAATTTCAGAAACAGTCCAATTGCTTGGTTTAAAAGCACCCTTTCCAAATGTAAAGTATCTTACTGATGATTCTCTCGAAAAACCACCTGTAATATTTTGTTCTTTGTAATTGAAACTAAATCTTACTTCAACATCTTGATTTGGATTGTATTGTTCAACGTTGTTTATTGCTTCTATAAAGTCTTTTCCCGTAGTTAAACCACTATAATATGTAGGATTTCCATTTACTTCATAACTTAAATCTACCGAAGTTATTTCTTTATCTATATTAGAAGTAGTAAGTGCGTTTTTAAAGAACTTATCCGAAACTTCATTTGGAAACCATTCTTTTACTTTATTAGAAAGATAATTTACGTCAAAATCTAATTTACCGTTTTCTCTTTTTAATTCGTAATACTCATCAGGATTGTTTCTAAAATAAAGACCAAATTTTTTACTTTCCCCTTTTGGAGTTTTATATTTTAAAAGAATTGTAGAATCCCAACCTACTCTTGTTTGTAAAGCAGAGAACAATTCCAAAACATTATTTACTTCAATATCGGGATAACTACTATTCTCTACAACTACGTTAAATTTAGTTATCTTATCATCATTCTGTTGCGCTAAAAACGCCTCTTCTGTTGACGGTTTAAAATATTTGTCATTTAAAGTACCATAGCCGTCAGGCAGACCTGAATCATTAACAAAATTATTAGATGCGTGTAAGTCTTTTGGGTTTTTAATTTTATAAATTTTGCCTTTAGTAAAACTATTGCTAAAAAAATTTTCTATAAACTCATAATATTCAGGATATTGCGTTTGAGCCAAAACGTTTTTTTGACCTCCGAATATTTCCTCTTCGGTTATTTCTCTTTTAGGGCTATTATTAAAGCTACTTATACCACTACCCTCTGAAATACTTTTCTTTGTAAAGTACAAATAATTAAAAGGGTCTAAATCAATATTTTTTCCTTTTCCACTCTCCCATTCCCAACCATTTTCAAAGGCTTGTTTCTGAACTCTTATTGATAACGCAGGATTGTTTTTAACATCTATTTTGGTATCAGTAAAATCAAAAGATTTAGCCGAAGCTGAAGTACCCGATTGTTGCGCTAAAAACGCTTGTTCTGTTGACGGTTTGAAATATTTGGCATTATTACCGCTAAAACCGTTTGTAATACCGTTATCATCTATGAAATTTTCCCCCGCTTCAATATCTTTTGGGTTTCTAACTTTATAAATTTTACCTTTAGTAAAACTATTACGAGTATCATCTACAAACTCATAATATTCAGGATATTGTGATTGAGTAGTTGTAATAGTTGGTTTTTTAGCCAACAAAATATCTTGAGGGTTTAATTCTTTACTTGTATTTGAATCGAAATCATTTCTTGTACCACTTGCTCTGTACCCAATAAATTTCCCCGAATTAAAAATCAAATATTTCGCATCAGTAAATTTTACCTCTTTACGTCCACTCCAAGTCCAACCAAGACTAAATACCGCTTTCTGAATTTCTTCAGAAAGTTTAGGGTCATCTCCAATCCAAACTTTAGTGTCTGTTAAATCAAGTTCTTTTGAAGCATTTGAATTAGGTTCGCTTTTAACAAATTTATCGAAATTCAAATTAGGGAAAAGCCCATACAAAATTCTATTTATTTCTTTTACCGCAGTTTCTTGGGGCGACATCATTAAAAGATTGTCCCAACTAAATGTGCTTAAATTAACTTCAATAGGGTCAACACCTAAAGCATTTCCAATCGGTTGTAACTTTATATTTTCATAATCCCCAATGTGTAAACCTCTTAAAAAATTATAAAGTTCAAGAGTATTATTAGTCAATTTTAGATTACTTGAATTTGATATATTTTTACTATCATAGCTAACTGATATTCTTATTACTGAATTATCTTTTTTGGTTCTTTGACCTCCAAAAAATTCAGTCCAATCATAGTTTTTAACTAAATACGTTTTAGCATCAATGACTCTTTTTATGTCATTACCACCACCCGTTTTTGGATTAACATTTTTAACTGTATTTTTCTTGTCTTTATTTAAGTCTATATAATAATTACCTCTTTTTCCGTCATTAACATAGAAACTAATCCAATCTGTTTCTTCTATTGGGTTTTGTCCAACATAATCTTTAATTAAATTTATAAAATAAGAAATATTGGTCGCTTCTTTTCCGACAATATTTTCCCTTAAACCTGAATATAAATTTGAACCTCCATCATATTTAGTTTCTCTAATCGTAATTTTATCAACTGTTGGTTTTGTTGTATCGTAAACCACTCCGCCTTTTGCGAATTCATCTTCAACAACATCAACAGAATCTCCCTCTTGGTTCGCATCATAAGGCGTTACACCGCCATTGGCGTAAATACCACTATCCCCACCAACCGCACCGTCAGCCTGAACATCTAACAAGTCATTGTAGTTGTTCAAATCTCTCGCAGGTGTATTTCCGCTTTTAGCGTCTTTAACTAAATTATCACTATGTCTGTGATGTCTTAAATGTCCACCGTCTTTTAGACCTACTTTAGCAAGAATAGTATAATAGTTAGGATTTTCAACTAAATGGTCTTTAGCAACTCTTGTGCGCTCTTTGAAGTCAGCAAAGTGTTCTTTCTCTACTTCCAATCCTTTAGCAATTTCTTCGTTGATGTGAGCCAAAGAAACGTTGTGCATTTCTGCAATTTGCTTCAATGATTTGTTTTTTGATAAATGACCTCCAACTTTATTTTCGCCACCTAACTCAAATTTATTCTTTTTGGTAAACTTGGCGATTTGTTTTGGGTCTTCGATGTAATAAGTTTTTATAGTTTTCTTGCCTTTTAAGTAGGCATTGTTCATTCTATGATTACCGTCAATCAGAACTTCTTCGCCATTTTCCAAGCGAACCATTATTCCGTTTGGTTTTCGGAAATCAGTTTTAACGGTTTCGCTATATTTTTTGTCGTACACAGGGTACTTCATAGCAAAAGTTTCAACCTCTTTTGTTTTTAAACGAAGTTTACCTTTTTTAATAGCATTGTAAATAGCATCTACGTCATAAGTTGTATCTCCTGAAGAAAAATGTTGCTTTCCTTTTTTCAAAGTAGAATTCATACCTAATGAATGTGCTATGTCCGAATCGTGAACCATTTTACCTCCATACTCATACTCTTTATCAGTAGTGTGAATTTTAGCAGGAATATCGCCACCATCAGCAAACGAAACCCCACCACCGTCTGAATTAATCTTTGAAAGTATTTCACGATTAGTCATCATCTTACCCTCAAATTCACGTTTTGTTTGGTCATTAACGGCAGGAGCGGTAATAATTATTTCACTTCCTTGTACCTCAAGAGGCTGACCCGTTGACTTATTAATCATTTTAATTCCACCGTCTTTATGTAGTTTACCCACAAAATATCCGCCAAGAGAAGCATCGTCATAAATCATAGTTTGACCATCTCTTTTACCAACTACAACTCCACCCGCAGGTGTATTTTCTGCATCTTCTTGAGTTAACTCTATATTACCTTTTTTCATTCTTAAATATATTTTTTTATATTTTACGATAACGCTATTTGCCTAAAAACATTTTTAAATATTCAGGATTAACTCCTTTATTTGAATTTAATCTACCACCTTTTAACAACTGATTAATTGGGTCAGAAGTGTAAAACGATGTGTTGTCAAAACCGCATTTATGACAAACGTACATATCCCATAATTCTGAATCTTTTCTATCCCATTCCCAACCGCAGTTGATACATCTTATATCTTTACTCATTTCTCCACCATTTTTATAATCAGCAACCTTAAACCCTAATTCTTCAATCAAATCATCATCTTGACTGTATTTTCCTGACTTGCTTTTACCGTTTACAATTTTGTATGTAAAGGCGTTTAATCTTGCCAATCCCCAAGCAACTCTACTATTTGGTTTTCCACCTGAAATAGTTGGTCTATGCGAACTTGAATAAGCACCCATTCCTCTACGGACAACTGCTTTAGCACTTGACAAATTTATTTTTTTATCAGGGTATTGCTCATTATGTGTTTGAACTTTATTTTTTATAGCTTCAAGCGTATTTTCGTCAAATTTAATCATTTTTGCGCTTGATACGCTTTTTGAAGAATTATTTTTGTTCAAATCGCTTCCATACACACGGTCTTTCTTCGGTGCGGGTGTTTGTGCTACTGTACGACCACCATTTTTGAATCTAAAATCGTCATCAATTTTTTTTACCTTTTTTACGTCAAACAAAACAAACTCTTCGCCTGTTGCTTGAGGGTCATAATATCTTATTCCGTCAAACCCTTTTTCAATAGCAAGTTTTCTCAACATTTCGCCTCTAATGTCTATATCAGAAATAGAGTTTTTTGAAACATAGTTTTTACCATATTTTCTAATCGCTTCTTGTTCATATCGGTCATAATCGGCATAGTCCATTAAATCGAACCAATTTGGATTTCCGACATAAGTATCTACTGTTTTATTTTCGCCCTCTAAATCATAAAATGAAATTAAAGCATCTTTATCTCTACCAAGATACAAGCCTTTTCCAACACCTGCATTAAGACCACTATTTGTGTTTAAATGGTAATAGGTATTTGGTTTATAGTTCTTTGTTTTGGCGTGATACTGATTAACCCAATACCCATCATTATCGTCAAGGTCTTGTAATCTTTTGATTGTCAAAGGGTGCTTTAACATATCTTCTGCTTTTAATTCCCCGCCTCGCTCAAATCTTATGTCGTCATTCTCCGAATCAAAAGTTAAATTAGTTCCGTCAGCAAGTTTTATTTGGTTTGGCTCAAATGCAATAATTTGAGTAAGCGGGTTTTTCTCTCCTGATTCAAATTGTAAAACCCCGTCATAATTATATGACAATATTTCATTTCTTAAATTAAGAGATGCTTCCTTGCCGTAAACAGGCTTGAATTGTGACTTACTTCCTTGAATGTTTGGATTCTTTACAAATGGATTTCTAATATTTAAAAATAATTTTAATAACCTACTACCATAATTTTTGCTAAATGACCTCAAAGGAGAAAAGTAAAATCCACTTCCCCACATTCCATAATCTACATTTGACCCAACTTTTTCTAAACTGAATATTGTAAAATCGGTATTTGTTCCGTGATATACAACCAAAGGTTCTCCATTTCTGTCAACTACTTTACTCGCATTAGCAGGGTCGTTTTCCCAATCTCCAAACCATTTTTTAAACGCAGGAGTGCGAACCAATTTATATTGCTCGGCATTTAGATTGCTTCGTTTTCCATTAGGTGCTAATAAAATAGTACCACCCATATCAAATCTAATATCATTACTGCTCGAATCAAATTCTGTATTAGTTCCGTCAGCAAGTTTTATTTGGTTTGGCTCAAAACAATTGATTATAACACCTCTATCCCAATGTTTTAATAAAACGCCATTATAGCCATTTTCTTTTAATGTTTGAGAAATATCTATTTCATTGAAAACATTACTTTTATTCATTGATTTAACTTCGCTAAACAAATATCCATCATCTTCGCCTTTAGATACAAATAAATTTTTTATGTTTAAAAAACAACTCAAAACGCTTCTTCCGTATTCCTTAAATTCGTTTTTGTTTGGAGAAAAATAAAAACCTCTGCCTAACCACCCAATAAGATTTGAACCTGAATTAAACTCATAAAACTTTGTTTTAGTCCTATGATAAACAACCAAAGGCTCTCCGTTCTCATCAACAACTTTACTCGAATTAGCAGGGTCGTTTTCCCAATCCCCAAACCAATTTTTAAACGCAGGTGTGCGAACCAATTTGTATTGGGTTGCATTTAGATTGCTTGGCTTTCCGTTAGGTGCTAATAACTCGTTTTTCATATTCCTATTTTCCTAAAAACATTCTTAAATAATTAGGCGTACCGCTTTTATTTTCGCCACCTTGCTCAAATCTTATGTCGTCACTACTTGAATCAAATTTAGTATTCGTTCCGTCAGCAAGTTTAATTTGGTTTGGATAAAAAGCAACTATTATTTGCTTGTTATCTATTTCTCGTAAAAATTCAACCCCATCATTTTTTTTATTTCTTTTTGAAAACTCAATAACCCTATTTTCAAAATAAGGTGTACTCCAAAATTGTTTTTTAACATTTTTTTCTGTAAAAAATTGTTTTATATTTAAAAAGTAAGGTTTTACTTTTTCGTATTTTAAATCATAACCTTTTTTTATTGCTTGTTCGTATGTTAAACCTTCAGATTTTAACCACCCTTTTTGTGAAAATTCTTCATCTTCAATGTTTTTTGTAAAGAAAAAACCATCAGATAATCCTTTTAATTCAAATACATTAAATTCTATATTAGAATTATGATAAACAACTAAAGGCTCTCCATTATCGTCAACAACTTTACTCGCATTATCAGGGTCGTTTTCCCAATCCCCAAACCACTTTTTAAAGTCAGTTGTACGAACTAATTCATACTGCGTAGCATTTAGATTGCTTGGCTTTCCGTTAGGTGCTATTAACCCTCCTTGACTATATGTTTGACTGATTATTTTCACATTTGGTATTTTAGTTATTCTATGTAATTTTTCTAAATCAGGAGTGAGATTAAAATATAAATAAAAATCATTTCCAATTAACTCTTCATCTTCGCTTCCAAATTCAACAAATACAAAATCTTCATTTAAAATGTCAAAAATTTTATTGTAAGCACCTTTATACTTGTTTTTAATCCCACCACTTAAAATTAAGTTTGGATTTTTTATGTTTTGAATTACTATTATAAAGGCGAAATTTTTCATATACCTATTTTCCTAAAAACATTTCTAAATAGTCAGGCGTACCACTTTCGGTAATACCACCGTCTTCGTAGGTTATCTTGCAATTGGTTTGGTCAAAAAGAACCAAATTCAAGAAATCATAATCAGCAGGAGAAAGTCTGCTTGGATTTAACGCTTTAACTAAAGTCGTTCTATAATCATCGCCTTTTACTTCTTCTAAAGCATTATCGTATAACCATTGAGCAAATTTCTTATCACTCATTGAAACACTTCTATTAGAACCGTAATTCATTTTAGGTAGTGGAGTTAGGCTTCTTCCTGAAATACTTTTTGGGTTTTTAGCATTTAAAGTAAAAGTATTCCCGCCATATTCCATTTTACGTTGTTTTTCTAATTCCGCAATTGGAACACCTAATTTTGAGTAGGCACGTCTTTTAGGTAAATTCATTCCTCCACGCTCAATTACATTATAATCTACACCTGAACCGTCAACAATCATATACCCGTCTGCTTTGCTTTTTAGTTCATTAAGTGCGCTTTTGCCCCTTGTGAAGAAATCATCGATTACCGCCAAAGGAACAAATCGCCCACTCTTTTTATACCTTTCTAAAGCACGTTTTTTTACTACCGCCTCATCAACTTTGTCAATGTAAACGATAAATATTTTATAACCCAATTTTTTCAATAGGGCAATTAGTGGATAATAACTCTTGGTGCTATTCATAGTTCCGTCATAAATAATATCATACTTACAAGGAATACCAATAGTTCTGTCACTCAAAAGTGTATTTACAATATCTTTTGTTTCTTGGTGCGTAGAAGTAGCGTTCCAACCTTTGTATTCAGGTAGTTTGGCTCTAATTTCGTCAGCATCAACTTTTAATATTTCTTCTTTTAACAAGTAAGGAGCGTATTTTCTTAAAAATGTACTTTTCCCACTTGCAGGAGAACCACCCATAAGAATAGCAATAGGCTCATCGTTTTGAATACAAATCAAATCCTCTTTAAAAGATTCCATTATTTTTTCGTGTAGCTTTTTTCTTGCAGGATAATATTCTCCCGTTGTTTTGCTTGTATTTAAGTCTTTTGTTTGAGGTAAATTTTCAGCGTAGTTAGTAAGCACTTCTATTGCTTCGGGGTCAATTATTCTTTCTCCGTCTGCATCGTAGATTTGTTTTCTTATGTTAAGAGGAATTGCTTTGTCAACTTTACCACCGTCTGCGTAGTAGTCTGAATAATCTAATTGGTTGTTTTTCATAGCTTTAAACATTATTTAGCAAATATATTTATAATAATCGAATTATCAAAATCATATTAAATATAATGATTTTATGTGCAATTCGATTTGGTTCTTTTATATTATTCAATTTTAAAAATAATAAAAAAATTTTAATAAAGTGTAAATGTAAAAAATATTTAATTATATTTGTAACTATTAATTAATAATTAAATCTTTAAATTATGACAGGAGTTTTAGACATCAACAGTCCTAATTGGCTGGGCGGAAACAACGTACATAATACAATTCAAATTGTATTATTGTTAGGTGTTGCTTGGAAAGTAGGGTTATTCAAAAGAGGATAATCTCAACCAATTTAACAAAAAAAAAGCCACACTAAAATAGCGTGGCTTTTTTATTTATATATGATTCCAATTTACATTATTAATTATTCTTGAAATGGTAATTCTTGAAACACCGTATTTTTTAGACAAAAAAGTTTTTGTTTTAGACAAACCAACATCTTTAATTTCTAAAACTTGAATTTCTGTCAATTTACTTCTTGGGTGGTTATTACCTTTTAAGTTTGTCAAACCTGAATTGACTGCGTTTTGTTTGTTTTCTAATTGAGTATTCCATTCTAAATTCTCTACTCTATTGTCAGTCTTAATTCCGTTAATATGATTTACTGTTGCTTTATTTTCGGGATTTTCTATAAATGAGTTAGCGACTAATCTATGTTCAGTTAAGAAAAAACATTTACCATATCTACATAAAACCCTTTTTACATAGCCATACCTATCTATTTTACGGCACAATAACCTTTCCGAAACACTACCTTTTCCTTTCAACCTTTTTACATTCCCTAAATTAGAAACTTGATAAAAACCCTCAAAATCTTTAATATCTTTCCAAACTTCTTGCATAATATTTTTTTTACAAAAAATGCTCCTACAAATCCAAACGCACTCGACCTCGTTCTTCATTGTAAGAGCATAAAATTTTTAAGTTACTTTTTGTCGAGTGGCAACTACCTGACAAATGTAGTAATTTATTTCTTCACAACCTCTTCTTCAGGATAAAACTGATAAACAACGGTAGTTTTTGGTTGGAGTTCACTAATTATAAATTCAGTAAATCCGTCAATAGTAAATTTTTGATTATTACTAATAACGTCAGATTGTTGCTGATAAGGGTCAATTACAGGAACAATAGTTCTCTGCGCTACATTTCCTGTGGCATCTTTTGTTCTGATTTTAAATTCTGCCGTAATTTGACTTTTATCGCCCTCTAAACTTCTTATATAATTCAACCCAATACCAACAGGGTTATTCGTAATATAATAAAGAATTTCTGCGTAAGAGATATTAGGTGTTAAAGAACTAATCAAAACATCATTACAAACAAGACTATTGCTTTTGTTAAAATAACTGTCTTCATTCGGGCTTATTTTAGAAAAAGACCCAAACAACGAAACGTCTTTCTTTACTTCGTCTGTATAGTTAGCAATTTCGATAGTGAATGGTAAACTTGCACGTTTAACGACTTCTTTTTTCTTAAAATAGTCGGAAATGGATTTGAAAAACCTAAATGCGAAATTCTCTTTTTTAACCTCTTCAAAAGCTAAAGGTTCAGGGTAGAAATAATAATTAGCAGTTGTTTTTGGTTCTAATGTTGGAATAATTACACTTGTAAATCCGTCAATCTCATAATCAGATTTTACCGCAACTATGTTCATTTGTTGCTGATAAGGGTCTTTAGTTACTATCAACACTTTCTCGCTTAAATCTCCACTAATCATTTTTTTAAGAACTTTTAATGGGTGGAAAATTTGTTTTTGATTAACCGTCATAATGTAAGTTAAACCAACCCTGAATTTCATAAAAGCAAATGCGTGAAGTATGTCTTTATAACTTACGTTAGGAACGTTAGAAGTTATTTTCAATCCACGACTAACATAGTTCCCGTAATTATCAAAAACATCTCTACTTAAAATATCGTAAGAACCAAACAATTCTACATTGTGAACTGCTTTTGTAGTAGTATTTTCAACACTAACAATATAGGGTAGCCCTTGTTGTTTGCTTACATCAACGTATTTTTTTTTCTTCTTAAAAAAAGGAGGAATAAAGAATAAAAATGCGTTTAGTAATTTGCAGGAAAATTTATTTAAAAAACTTTGTTGCATTGGTTTTCTGTATTTAATTTTAATTTTGCCCTGTGATTTTTCTTTAGTTGCGCTCATAGTTCTTTGGATTAAACAAACAAACTTTTAACCGCATACATACAAGATGTTTCGGCTTCAGTTTGAGCAATTGAAATTTCTCTACCGTTTTTTTCGTTTCTCAAACTTTCAAGTTTATCAATAATTTGAGCATAACTTTCTTTTAATTCTTCAACCTGCGGATTAGCAGTTGGATTAAAGTTTCTTTGAACTCTTCTTTGTCCTAATGTCATATTTTCCATAATGATTGTAGCACTTAACCTTGCAATCGGGTTCTTGGTTTATTTTATTTTTCTAATAATTCAACTCTAATAATTAGAATGTTCAAATAGGTATTCATTGCTTCCAACTGTTGTTTAAGAAGTAATTCATTAGCATCAGACAAGCTATCTACTTTGTCTGAATTTAAAAACATTGCCAATTTAGTTACCTTTTCAAGTAATTCATTTTTTTCAACTTTAAGCCTGTCTAAAAATGTATTTTCCATAATAATTGTAGCAATTAACCTTGCAATCGGATTTTTGTTTTTTATTAAATTACTCTATAACCTGTATAATCACATTTTTTACTTGAACACCCAACATTTTTTTGTGGTGGCATAGAAGCCAATGTTTCATTTGGCTTGGTATCAAGTAACTCTTCCCCGCATTTAGGACAAGCAATTCCATTAGGAGTAGGTTTCGGACTTAACATTCCTAAATGAAATGTTGTACTCATCGAGTTATGCTCAACTAAACTTTTTAATTTCTTGCTCATTTTCTTTTGAATTAGTTATTAAATTCAGCCCTTGAAACTTCGCTACTTTATGTACAATTTTTCACGAAGTTTCCCTACTTGCCATTAACGCAGGTTTTTTTTTATTTTGCTAATTTGTCTATTTTTAATTTAAACTCTTTTGCTACATTTTCCCATTTCAAACCTTTTACCTTTTCGTAAGCACGTTCTACTTTCTCTTGAGCAATTATTTGTACTTCTTCCTCATCGTGTTTTAGATTGTAAACTATCCCAAGTAAATTGGTTACTTCGTGAGGATTTGTTGTGAAACGTATTTTTTCAAAGTCGTTTACAAAAACATTTGCCTGATTGAACATAAAAGAAATTGTATTGTTTCCTGCTTCTGTAATTTCTGTCAAAGAAGTATGTTGCGGACAAACTACTAAAGTTTTGGTCGCCATTGCTTCCGTAACGGTTAAACCCCATCCCTCTGCGGTAGTTGTTGTAACAAAGCAATCTAAAGCATTATAAATTCTATTCAATTCTGCATTATCACAACCTTTGTTTTCGCTATGTGATTTTGGAAATATAATATCAACCCCTACTCTTAAACCTAAACGCTCACATAATCTGTGAATATTTATACCTGATGGGTCTAATGGATTACAATGTAAGTAAAGCACGGCATTTGCTTCTGAATTACGCTTGAATGTAGAAAATCCTAAAACCAAACTACCCAAGTCTTTTCTTGCTGAATTTCTATTGACAGTTCCAAATAAGAAAGTTTCTTCATTACCCTCTCCAACTATTTCTAATTTTGCTTTTAATTTTTCTTCTTCAGAAAGCGGGTAAAATTCTTTAGTATTGCAACCGTGAGGAATTACCTTAATTTTTTTAGCGTTTGACGGAGTAGTCAAAGGAGTTAGTACGCTTTTAGCGTATTCGGTATAAGTGATAGCTTCTTCAAAGAAATCCAATATTTTCAAGTCAACAGGTCTTGGCTCACTATCAATTGGGAAGTAAACCATAGATTTAAAACTCGGTTTGTTCTGTTTTCTCTTTTCGTTTTTTACGTTTCTTAAATGTTCGCCCATTTCATTGAAAATTTCAATATCGTTCAAACAAAACACAACATCGAAGTCGTTGTGCATTAAAAGTCGTAAAAACTGTAATCTGCAATACACATCATCTTTTGGTTCGTCAGCAAGTACAGACGACATTGCAGGTATTACTTTTACGTTTGGCAAGTAATCGTAAGGCTCTTTGCCATAGTCGTTAATTGCGAAAACAACTATTTTTAGGTTTTTGTCTTTAGCCCAATTTTCAATTAATTCTTTAGAAACGTTTGCGAATCCTGTTGTACAGCCAAAATCTCCGAAGAATAATAGGTTTTTTAATTTTTGTGGTTTTGTAGCCATTTTATATGTAATAAATGTAAATAGTTATTTTAGTTTTTGCAAGTATTTTAGGTATTATTAATTCAGTAAAAGCATCTATTCTAAATTTTCTTTCCGTATAAAAATCATATCCTTTTGCTTGTCCGTCTTCTTTTTTTAAATCTGAATTTAATTGTGCGTTCATTTGAGCAACATTGCCATTAATATCTTTCGTTTTTATAAATAAATCAAATTCATCGGGTCTATTATTAATTTTAAAACCTATATTTTGAATATGAAGAGTATTGGTTATTGTTTTTAAAATTATGTCACTATATTCAACATTGGGTATAAATGATTTTATTTCTAAACCCTCAATTAAATTATCTTTTTTGGATAATAAATTATTAAATATATTTGATGCGCCAAACAAAATAACATCTTGCATTTCTTTTTCAGTTTTATTTTCAACCGTTATTATCATAGGTTGTGCAGTTCTATTTTCCATTTTATTTATTTTAATTTTGTTATTGTTAGCATTTTATTAGCTGATAATGAATCAACAATTGCGCAGAAAAGAGCGTCTTTTTTCTTTTGAAATTCAGGCAGTTCCTCGAAATGCACTATACAAGGGTGTGTTTTGGCTTCGGCATCTTTAACCTCTCCATAAACCCAACCGTCTTTTTTCTTGTCTTCCAACCAAGCGTTAGCATCCAGTTTGCTTAGACAACTTTCCATATTTTGCCACAATGCGGACATTTTACCGTTTTCTTTTTTATTATTAAATTATTGTGTTCGCAAACCGATATGTTAACATCCGCTATAAGTAATGGCGGGATAGTTGGTTCTTGAAGTTTTGTTTTTTCTTTTGACATTATTGCTAAATTTAAAGTGAGTAGTTCCAAATCCGCCACTACTCATAGCGGTTTACCGTTGTGTTGCGCATCGTGTCCCGCTTCAGGATTACCAATTCTAAAAAGAACTCCTGTAATTGCGCTTTGACGTTGCCAACCCTCTGCTTCGTCCCAATTTTTTTGAGTTGTATCTCCGTGTGCATCGCACCACGCTTTGTTTGCCTGATGACAAACTATTGCAATTTGAAGCACCTTTAATTCGGGTACTGTGTGAATAGTTTCACTCATAATCTTTTGTTTTAGTGATTAATAAATGTTGTTGTTAAAATTCCAACTCTTTATGAGCGAAATATGTTGCTTCTTTGATTGTTTCCAATACTGTGTTCCACATAATAGCAGAATTAGCACCTCCTTGACAGAACGTGAATTTTCCCGAAACTTGGTTGTTAGGAGTAACGCTAAAAGTTTTGTTGTGATAATTAATAATTAGGTCAACAGTAACCAATTGTGTTTTCTCGGTTATGTCTGTCCAATCTTTAGAGAACTTGAATTTAGCCTCTACTTTTTTGAAAGTTGTTTCCATTTTTGTTGTTATTTAAAAATTTCTTGATTACAAATATAGGCATTTAAACTTTCCTACCATTTATTTTTACCCATAAAATTCCATCTTTCAAAATCAGCACATCGCTATACGAAGTACATTTGAAAGCTAAATCTTTGTGTTTGCCAACGTCCCCTACATTTGGTCTTAATTCCTGAAACAGGCTTCCCTCTTTCTCTACTGTGATTAACCAATCTCCATCATAGGTAATTATACCTTTAGTTTCGTCTGAACACTCAAAAGGAATACCTCTTGAAGCAAGTGTGTAATTGTTGTATTCTGCTTGAATCTGACCGTCAATTTCTACTATATCGTCAGAACATCCATAAATAAGCGTGTGTGTTTTTTCCATTTTTTTTAATTAATTATTATTTAGGTATTCCGAACCCGATTATATTTTTCTTTGCATCAAGCACTGTATAAAAATACCCTGCCCTTTCTGTAAGTTTTTTTGCTTCTTCTCTCGTTTCAACAAATTTTGTTTTTTTATTTCCAACTAATTGAGTAACCTCAAAACCTGTGTCAGTAAACATTCTTTCCATTTTATATTCTATTTTATTTATTCGTTTTTAATTCCGTGCTTTGTGTTATAATCTCTTATAGTATCGTTATGCTTATTAACGACTGCGTGTGCTATCGCTCCTGTTTTAGTATGAATCCAAATAAAAATCGCTGAAATAAATCTATAAAAATTTATTTTTATGTAAAATCTACTCGGCAAATAAGAATAAAGAAACATCGCCACTTGAAACCAAGACATTAAAAAGTTTACTGCGCAGTAAGTATTCGGATTTACAAAATTCATTCTCTCATAGTGATTGAAACTTTCGGATATTTTATCGTTGGCTATATCCATAAGTTCGTCAGAAGCAGTCTTGCTTAAAAATAAAGTAATTAACGTCATTACAAGCGAAACGACAGACCCTAAAAGGTAAATTGCAAAATATAGTTTCATAGTTTTTGTTTTTAATAGTTTTCGTTTTCGTGTATGCAAGTTACCTGTCTGATAACATAGCATTTTAAATTTTCTGCGGTACATTTTTCTCTAATCCTTTCCCACAAATCTCCGTCACTTGGAAAATACCGACCCTCTTCAGCCCACATATCTCTGTAAGGCAAATGTAACTGTTCCAAATCCATATAAACTGAACTATGAATCAAACAACAGTAGGCGGGATAATACTCTATTACCTGTCCGTCAACTACCATTTGAGGAAATACAGGATTATGTATGTATTGACTTAAAGTATGGATAAAGGCAGGGTTGTTTTTCTCTACAATCGCTTTAGCAATTAACTCTAAATGGTTTGGAAGCCAAATATCATCGTGGTCTATATGGCAAACTTTCGTTATACCGTGTGCTTTAGCCAAGTTGTTAGCGTGGTTTAACGCATTTGCGCCACCGCAATTCCAAAGAGCAGAATTATTTACGCCCAAGTATTTATCTCGCTCGTGAGCAAAATGCAAGTTCTCGTAAAAAATTTTGTCTGCAATTTCAACAAATCCATTAATCACATCCTCAAACTCTTGGTTATCTTCATATTTATCCCCAACTATGAAAATCTTAAAATTTTGGTACGACTGATTTACGATACTTTGAATTGTCCTTGAAAGAAGATGAGGTGTTTGACCGTCAGCCCTTTGATATGTATGTAATGTAATTCCTAAAGTCATTATTTAACCTTTTTAATTATAAAACAGTTACCGTCTTTAAGTTCGCTTGGGTATGCCCCTAAAGAGTTCTCCAAAGTACCTATAATTTCGTAATCTACAAGATTAGGCAATATAATTTCATCCAATGCTTTTTTAACGTCAGGACTATGAACGTCATCGTAATAATCGTCAAACACAATATACCCGCCAATAGCAACTAAATCGCTATACATATTGAAGTCAGCAAGTACACCATTTAAAGAGTGGTCGCCATCAATAAACAACAAATCAATTTTATTACTATAACCCAAAACTCTTGAATTGCTTAACGCTCCAATTACTTCGTTTTTAGTTTCAATAATTTGCGAATTACCTTGAATATATTTATAATAATTATTATTATTTTTATAATTAATTACATTCTCAAAAACTACGCCTTTTGGTATAGGTTCGCCCAAGTCAATACTGACGATTGTGGTATTTAATCTTTGTAACATCAGACAAGAACTTCCACCTGCATAAGCCCCTATTTCCACATAATTAATTTTCTTATCTCCAAAGGTTTCAGCAATATCAAAAAGTATGTGATAATGGTGGTGGAATGTCGATACATTAGTAGCGATTAATGCTACTATATCTAATGATTTTTGTGTTGGTTTTAAATTCATTTTTTTTATTTTTTTAAATCAGTTTTTGTTTTTTGTTTATGACAGGTGTCGCAAAGATATTGATAGTTTGACAACCAACAACCTCCTCCGCCCTTAAAAACAGGTAAAATATGGTCTTTGTGTATTGAATTTACGCAAAGTCCGTTAGCATACTCTGTATATACGTCTGTAATACCACATTCAATACAAGCTATTACCCCGTGATATAAATGCAAATAACTCGAAATTGTTTCTGAATGACCATTTATAATAGCCCAAACTGCTTGAGCAAAATATTTACAACTATCCGTAGCCCAACGTCTTCTTCTTCCTGTTACTTCAGCACCACAACCACAACCGCAAATATTACCACTTATAGGAAAAATATCGCCAATTGGAACACTCTGTATTCTTTTGAAATGGTCAACTTTAATCCTATCGTAAATTGGCTTTGGGTCAAGAAATAAAACCCGCAATTGATAATCTTTGCAGGGTCTTACTTTTTTATGTTCTAATTGCTGAATAATCATTTTTCTAAACTATCTGCCATTCTTTTTAACAGAAATTGAGTTCCTGCAAAAACTTCTGTTGAATCATCTACAAGGTTATAGTTCTTGTATTCAAATGAAGTTTTTGGGGACAGAATTTCAAACATTTCTTTAAATGCTTTGAATGATGTTTTTGGCAAATCTTTATTTTCAAAATCTATCGTTAATATCATATTGTTATTTAGTTTATTGTTAATCTTGGTTTTTTTTATAAAATCTTTTTTCAGCAGGTAAATACCATTCGTACAATGATGACGGAACTCTTGAATCAAATCCTAATAATTGCTTCATTTCGTCTGAAAAATTATACATACATTCAGTTTCAATGCTTTTAGTGTAATCAAACATTTGCTTCATACAAGATTTAGAAAATGTCATAGGTATTGCTCTACGGCTCTCATTGGTGTTGTTTGGTGCTGAACAATGCCAAATATTTGAGTTAAACAAAAGAATATCGCCTTTTTTTCCTATCGCCCTAACACATTCTTTTATAAAAGACTTATCGGTTGGTTTTTCTTCTACTTTATGTGAATTAGGCAATAGCATTGTAGCACCGTTTTCAATAGTAAAATCGTCAAGCAAAACTAATGCGTTTAACATAATAGGCAAGTCTTTTGAAAAGAATTTTATATCCCTATGTACAATTGCTGAAAAATTAGGGCTATTAGGTTTATTGTCTAAAGCACTCATAGAATTTAGTATAAACTTGCTTTTAAAAAAATTAGTTTCCAAATCTTTAATTATACCTAAATCCATAATTTTTTCTAACAATTTAACGTATGCAAAATCATCATTAAAAACATTCAAAGCAACTCCGTCTGAATTAATTTCATTATTTAGAGCAAGTTGTATTTCCCTGTGTTTCACAAAAGATATACTAACTGCATTTCTTAAATCTTCTATTAAATCATCTTCAATGTTTTTTCTTAAAAAACAAATACCCGTTTCTTTTAATTCTTTGTACATAATTTTTACTTTAAAAATTTTTCTCCCGTTATTCTTGCTCTTATTTTGTTTATTGGATTTCCGTGAGCCAATACATTATCAGGAATATCTTTTAAAACTAAACTACCTGAACCTATTACTGAATTTTCGCCTATTTTTAATCTGTCTAATATTGTAACCCCTAATGTTATTGCTGAAAATTTACCTATTGTAACATATCCACCCATTACAGACCCCGCAGAAACACTTGCGTAATCTTCAATAATACAATCGTGTTCAATTTGACAACCCGTTGCAAAAAAAGTAAAGTTTCCAATTTTAGCCAAAGGATTTACAATAACCCCTGCCATCATTACAACTCCAAATCCCAAATCAACATTTTTACCAATAATTACAGAGGGATGTATTGCATTAACGAATTGAAAACTCGGCATTTGTTTCGTAATTGCATTATACACGATTGACCGTGACCAATTGTCGCCAATTGTTATAATTCCCGCATCTATGTTATGCTCTTTTACAATATCACTCAAATTTTCTTGCCTCCCTAAAACATTGTAACCATATCTTTCAGTTCCTATTTCGTGAACTGAATCAATAATACCCACAATCTCATACTTATTTTCTTTTTCGATAATGTCGATTGTGTAATGCACTTGATTACCACCACCGAATAATAAAATTCTTTTTTTATTATTTTCCATATTTTATTATTTTATAATTACAATATTTCTCAACAAACCATATTTTATCAAAAACTTGTTTTTTCCATTCAAAATATTCATTTCCCTCATAATATAAATCCCAAGTTAAATGATATGCGAGATTTTTGTTGGTTTTAAACCACCTGCCTTGCATTTCATTTACTTTATTAGCTAAATGACTATCTACAAAAAGATAACCTCTTATAGCTTCTAAATGCTTGTTCTGAATAGTTATTAAAAACGCACCTGTTATGCCCTCAATACCACCAAAATCTCTTTGGTTTACTAACGAATCTTCTAAATATTCTTTTTCAGATAATCTAACCTCATTCAGATAACTATTTCCCTGCCATAAATCAACACTACTAACGATGATTTCAGGGTTTTTAAAAGCGTCAATTATCTCTTTAAAAGTTTCGTTTATGTCCGCAATAAAAAGGTCGCCATCAGTAATTGTAACGTAATCATATTGAGAAATTAAATCCCAAAAATCTCTAATAAAAATAGTTATTGCGCTATTTGCGATGTTGGTTTCAAATTGAATATAGCCTACAAGGTCTTTTGTGATAAAATAATTTTCTAATTCAATAGAATTTTCAGATTTATTTTCAACTACAAATACATCAGCATTTTTATAACCAATAATACTATCAAGGCTACTCTTTACTATATCAAAGTGCTTATACGCTATTAATATTATTAAGTGATTTTTCATAAATTTTTAAGATGAAGTTTTAGTGAAAAACTTAAAACCAAATAATCTATACTCAAAAACTATCGGCTTCTTTTTTTCAATCAAGTCGAGTTTTAATTTATCATTATCTCGCATACAGTCCTCTAAAGTAACAGAAACCTGCTCGTACATTTCTTCAGAATCGTTATATTTTTTATTTATGTCTTTTATAGTTTGTTTTAAAAGTTTGATTTCTTTATCTCTAAAAAGAATAGCCTTTTGAAACCCTGATATTGTTTCGTCTTTAAATTTAATTTCGTCTAAATGTTTTGACATAACCTCGTTTTTATCTTGAATTTCTTTAGTAAGTTGGTTTACTACAATTTCCAAATTTTTATTACGTTTAGGGTCTTCAAGAACACTATTTTTTAGTTTAAGTGCATTTAATTCTAATCTTAAATTTTTATCAGTAACTTTTTCTGTAATACTATTTATTTCAGTTTCTAATCCCTCAATATATGATTTATCATTTACCGCATCAATCTTTAATTTAAGCAATCTTATTTCTGTCTTTAAATTTTCGTTTTCAGATAATATGCTCTTTAAATTTACTTCTTCTTTTTTTGAATCAGTTATTTTAGACGCTCTTTTTTTTACGTCTTTTTTTTCTGAATTTTCTTCTTGCATTATTTCCAAATTTTAAATTTACTTAAATCAGGATATGGTAATTCCAAATCCTCGTTATGCTTTTTACTTCCGTCAGAGTTATAAAATTGATTAATCAATAACATTCCTCTTGCCGAAAGTTCAGGCATCATATAGAAGTTCCAACCAATAACAGGGTTGTCGTCAAAGTTATCTTCGTGGTAGCTACATTCGCTTCTTCCGCTAAAACGGGCTTTTTTCAGCCAATTGTAGGCATCTAAATCATCTAATAGTATTGCACCGCCTTTTGACAGTTTAAAATGCTTGTAAGCCCCCGTGAATGAAATACACATCATTGAATCGGGAATGTACATATCTGCCGTAAATCTCAAAGCCGAATCCCAAACATTACTTGGACTTAATTGATAAGCACCCTTAATTGTTTCGCCATCTACTTTTGTGAAATTAACCTCTGCCCCTGCGTGAATTACTTCGCAAGGTACAGAGGGATATGTTCGTTGAGGAACGTCAATTATCTCAACATAATCAAAGTCTTTTTTATACTCTTTTTTTCTTTTTTGAATCCAATAATACAAACACATAAATAATGCGTTGCTTTGATTATCTACGCAAAGCACATAAGGTGCGCCCGTGTATTTTGCTAATTCTTTCTCGAAATCAGCAGTAATTTGATGTACTCCCTGTGCCATTTTAAATTTCTCTATTAATTAGTTTATCTACTGTATTTTGAATAACTAAAGAATCGTTACACTCTTCCATATCTCTTGGGTAAAATCTTAATGTTAATTTTGAATTTGGTTCGATAGAATTTAATATTAAAGCAACAGAACCATCAACAACATAAGGTTGAGAATTTTCAGAATTAATTGAAAAATCTTCACTTAATAAAATTAATGTTTTACTAAAGAAATGACCATTTGTTCCGTAGTATTTATATTGTATGGAATTTCTATTATTATTTTCAGTTTCGCTTGTAATTGAAGTTAATCCAATTCTAATTTTATTCCAATGTGTATGTTCTAAAATTTGTTTATAAGAAACGTCTTTTATTGACGATATTATCAATCCGTTTTCTTCTAAATTACCATCGGGATTAAACTTTTTATTTAATGAACTGTAACTAAAAAAAAGAGTAATATTTTCAATTTTATCTTTAGTTGTATTTTCAATATTTACAATATATGGTTGCCTTAAAATAACTGATTTTTTTTTCATATTTGAATTTATTTATAGTTTAATATCAATGAAGTGTCTTTCCAAGTGACTGTATTGACCTTTGTATTTTTCTTTTATATAGTTAGTGAGTGCCAATATTAATTCGTTTGTGAGATAATAACCCTCTTTAACTTTAACTACCAAAACACAACCCTCTCGCCACTCGCTCCAAGCAGAACTTCTTCCGTCCCCGCCTAAAATAAACTCATACTTCTTTTCTTCAAACTCCGCAGTATAATATTTTTCAGTTGGTAAATTAGCGTAAAAGTCATCAGTTGTAGGTTGTGTTAATTTTGAAAGTGCCTCAATATGCACTTTGTAAAAATCTACCGTTCCTTGAGCCTCTTTTTGCTTTTTAGTGTACTCCTCAATTCTTTCTTCTAAATCCATAATCTATGCTCTTAAAATTTTTTGGTTTTTTTATAATTTATTTCGCTTCTATATTTGGATATAAATCTACATCATAAAATATAGTAAATACCGTATCGCAAGAACAAGGAAATTGATAAAAAGAACCAATGTCTTTTTTTTTGGGGTTTTTAACTTTAAACTCTCCACTACAACCATAATAAGGGCATCTTACTTTTTTAACTGCACATAAATCGCTAAAATTTAAACGAACTTCCTTTGTTATTTTTTTGTTTTTCATCACGCTCTTAAAATTTTCTTTCCTTTTACTTTTACCAAGCAACCTAATACCCTCTCAAGTTGATGCGCTATTGAACCGTCCCCAATGTAGCCGTCTTGAAATTCTTTGTAAAATCTATCGTAAATACTATTTGATACAAACCAATCCATAATCAAATTAAAATTAGCCATAAACATTGTTCCTGCAACAAATTCGTATTCATTAAAAGTTATTTCTTCTTTGAGGAACTGTTGCTCATACCCTAATACGTTTTGATTTTGAATCCAAGCAGAACTACCGACCATAGTGTGATTAGAACCTACACAAGAAAAATATCCATTTTGTAATTTTGGGAGCGAACCTAACAAGGCATCTGTTAGTTGATTTCTCCAACGCTCTCCAAGTTCAAATCCGTGAGCCAAACTTTTCTTGCTATGGAGTTTAATCATTACATCGTAAGTTTTTTTGCTCAAGAATATTTCATTCATAACATACAGAAATGGTGCTACGTCCATTCCTCTGTTTGGCAATGAGTAAATATAAGATTGCGGAAACTCTGAACTAACCGCATCGATAATATCTGTAAACGCCCCTGAATGACCATCCGTTATTGTAACATACAAATCAATGTCAGTATCAATTCCTTTCAAGTAAGGCAGGAAATAACCCCATAAATCAATATAGTAAAGGTGTAAAATTACACATACCTTTTTGTGATTGTTTTGCTCCATATTTTTTTATACGTTAATTTTACAGAAATTAAAAACTTGATTGAAGTAGTTTCTGATTCCAATATATTTAATCAAGTTACAGTACATTTTCAAATCTTTGAGAATACCTTTTAAAAATTTTAATTTCCTGAATTTATAGTTATTTAACGCAGAACTTGGCGACCAAAAGCACTTGTGTTGCAATTTATTATCTATAAAATATTGGTTTGTAGCAACTTCTAACTCATAACCATCTACACCTGACATCAATATTTTTTTTAAATGACTTTTCTTAATTATCCTTTCGCCTGATAGAAGCGTGTCAGCCCTTATAAGTTTTACTAAAGGCAAAGAATTTACTCGTCTTAAAATCAACATTTCTAAATTAAGCAATACGAATTTATTAATGCTTTCACTAATTTCTTCTTGGTCAAGATTCTTTAAATCAGCATCTAATAAAAATATATTCTCATTGCTTGTAAAAGTCAATCCAAATCTAACGGCAAATGATTTGCCATAGTTTTTTGCAAGTCTTAACACCGTTATATTTTTATTTTCAGAACACTTATTTTTTAAGAAATTAAACGTTTTTTTTGATACTGAACCATCATCAACAATTACTATTTTGTCTATCTCTTCAACGTTTAACAATGTAATGATTATATCAACAATTGTTCTCGTGTTTTCATTATAAAAAGGAATCACACAAGTTGCCTTATTTGAATCGATTTTCATTGATTATTGATTGAAAGGAGTTCCAAAAGTTTCTTGAGCAGGTTCTCCTCCCCATTTATTTATGTAGTTTTGACGGTATTCTAAAAACCTTGTATTTAATGTGGGGTCTTTGGCAATTGTCATACTATTTCTATAAACCACAGGGTTTAGCATAGCGGTATAAACCATATCCATATTTAATAATCCCATACGGTAAAACATATCGTTATCGTTAAAGTAATTTGGGAATAGATTTTCATCAAATTTACCTGCTTTTTCAAATCCATCAAGCGACATAATAAAACTACACCAATTCATTTCTGAATTAAAAAAAGGAACGTCTTTCCAAAGCCTTAAAATAGTTTGGATTTCTAATTCCGCTTTACCTAAATAAACATCATCATTAAGCATCAGAACGTGAGTAGCATTTACTTTTTTAGCATAATCCATAATCAAGTTCCAACTACCCGAAACATTAAGGTTACTTTCGGGACGATAAATTGCAAAATTCTTCTCTCTTGTGATAATTTCTTGATTTCCATTATCTACTATGAAAATTTCAGTTTCTTTAAAATCTTCAAAATATTTAGCCAACGCTTCATTTAAAAGGTCGGCTCTGTTAATTGTTGGTATTCCGATAATAAGTTTCATTTGTACTTTTTTTTGTTGTTAATTTAATTTGTTAATTGGTTGTATTTCAAAAATTTTAATTTGAAAAAACAAATATAAGATATTTTTTTATTTCAACTACATTAAACCATTTCTAATACTTCTTGAACTACTTCCACCATACTTTCGTTTGGGGCTAATTTTCTAAACCTCCATTCAGCGAAAGCGGGTTCTTGAACTCTCCCTAACAAGGGAATGTAAATAAGCGGATTTGTAACCTCTTCGAGTAATATACCTAACGCTATTCCATCGTTGTCTTGAAAACCTCTTATGGTGTACTTTTCGTCTTGCACAATCCAATTAGGCACTGTTCTTTTAAGTTCTTCAATTGCTTCAGGTCGCATTGACGAATCAATACATACAATCTTATCTCCTATGCTAAAACTCATATTTATTTAGTATTAATGTTTTTATCAATAATCCATTTTGGCGCAGTCAAAAAATATGACGGCAATTCTTTTTTAGGGTCAATAGGCTCTATTCTCTCAATAGAACAAAGGCTCTTTGGAAACCACTTTAAATTACTTGCCGAAGTATTTCTACCGTTTTCATCAAATAATAAATCTACCAATACTCCAATTGATTTTTCGCTTTCAACAGGCGAAGAAACCTGAACTCTAATTAATTGTTTCGACATATTTATTGATGTTCAGGCGGTATTGCCGAACCTGTTTTTTCAATTTTCCAACCTTGCAGTTGATTAAAATAGCTTACCTCTCCATTTTTGTTAGTGTATTCCTTGCCTCTAACATTTATTGAAACATTTACATCATCCCCAACATTGAAGTTATCAAGTACAGAACATTTTTCTTGAATAAAATCTATTAAGATATGTTGTGGATATTGTTCTTGAGTAGTTACAACTAACTCTCTTTTTTTAAAACTATCAGAAACCTCTTTAATCGGGTTTATGACTTTAATTTTTCCTGCTATTTCCATTTTTAATTATTTACCATTTGTTAATTGGACACTTGTTTTTCTCTTGCTTTGCGTAATCGTATATATCGAAGTTTTCTGAATTTGGAACGCCTTTTATGCAATTGTCTTTGAAATAAACTTCTTTGAACGGGGATTTTACTGTTTGACAAAATTCACAGGAATAGCAAGTGTTTACCCTTTGTTGAAAAATCTTTACCGTTGCTGATTTATTTTCAGGGTAAAGCCCAAAAACCGACAATCTACCAATTGCTTTTAAAAATTCAAATCCTGACATATTTATCGTTTTTAACCTATTATTTCTCCTGTGGACAAATCAACAATTAATTGTTGAGATGGTTTTTTGACAATTATTTTTATTTTTTCAATGACCGCACTTGTAAAGTATTTGTCTTGCCATTTTTTAGATTTAATGTAGTAATCAATCTTTACAGTATCGCCTTTTTCAATTTTTATTTGCTGAATAAGAACCTTTATTTCCAAATAAGCCGTAAAGGCAAGAGGGAAATAAGAATCACTCTTTTTTACCCGAATTACCACCTGCATAACTGTATCAGTTACAGGAATTAAGTCTAATATTACACCTTTACAAACCATAATTAAATGTTATTGTTTGTAAAAATAAATATTATTTCTAATATAAAAGCATTTCATAGGTTAAATTTTTTAACATCAGTTCCAAGTTCATCTTTTCTACCCAAAAATTTGATACATATCTTCTCGCATCACGCTTAACCATATCCTCTTTTTTAGTAGAAGTAAAAGAAACATCATTAACCAATTTTTTAAGGTTTCCACGCTTGAAATCACTCATTGAGTTCTTAAAGGCTTTTTCTCCATACTCCATTGCTTCGTCAATTAAAACCTTGTCGATTTTAATAAGTTTGTTGTGCCTAATAAAGTTGTAAATTACCTCCCCTAAATCTTCGTAAATCTCGCCTTTTACCCTTGTTTGTTTTGCATCGGTCAAAAGTTCTTTAAAGTTTTTTAGCCTTTCCTCTTTTGACATAGGAGGCTTATTTTCTTCAGTAAATTTGGTTACTTTTTCTTGGACACCAATACAAATACCGCTTCTGTATCTCTCATACGCTTTTAATACTTTAGAAACATAAATCATAGTAAGTTTACCATAATGCTCGGCATCTGTTTCAAGCAATTCAGAATCAACAGAAACAAGTTTAACACAAACCTTTAAATCAAAAATATTTAGATTTGGAAAATTTTCTCTTATAAAGTTATTTAACGTGATTAAGTCTTGAGCAATTACCGTTATTCCCAAAGCATAACCCCATTGAGCAATAGTCTTTGTTATTTCAATCTTTTCTGCTTTATCAGAATCACTGATTTCCTTTAGTTTTCTTTCAGTCTGTTTCTTGTTATAAAGAAGAATGTCGTTTGAGTTTGTGTTTGGCAAACTACCAAGAACAACATTATCCTTGATTATTGTAGAATTCGTTTGCGATACTAACTTGGTCATAAGTATTTTTTAAATTAGAGTTTGGTGTATTTGAAACTACATTTTCATTTAGATACGATTCAAACTTGTTAGAGAATAAGGTTTCAGGTCTTAAAAATTGTTCCATTTTACTACCCAACCAATTAATGCTTTTTACTTCGATAACTCTTTTAAAATCATCAACGGTAAAACCCTCGTTTAGTCTTGATGTAATGAATTTTCTGTTGATTATAGAGTTATGCTTATAGTTCTTTCCTGTTGACTGATTTAAGCAGTCAATTATCGATTCATAAACTTCGTTTGAATATGAAACCTCCTGCGCTTTTTTTCTTGTTGCTTTTGGAGTTTGTATGGTTGGCTCAATAATTTCAACTACTTGTTCCTGAACTAAAATTACGGCTTCTTTCGGTTGTGTTTTAATTTGTGAAAAATCTTCAATTAAAACCTCTTTTTTTGACAAATTTAAAACGCTATGGTTTTTAGTCAAAATGTAAAAACTGAAATGTTTTGGAAAAATAGAAACACCGTATTTTATAATTCTATGGTAAGTAGTTTTAGGTACATTACAAGATACATTCAATCTAATAATAACAGGTTCGTCTTTTTGAAACTGCAAAATAATAGGAAGCCAAATATTATAATATTGACCACCCATCTTTCTTAAATCGTTGATGAACTCGATTACTTCCATTAGTCAACTATATCGTCAATAGGAACGTTAAGAGCATTGCAAATTAATATGGCGGTACTAATGGTGTAGTTTTTTCTTTTGCCATTTACAATCTCGTTTAAAATGTACATTGAAACGGATTTTCCGTCATTGGCATCCATTATCAAGTTATGTAAGTCTTTTTGGGTCATACTCCTGTCAAGAAGTATTTTGTATAACTTGGTTACTTCTACCTGAATTTTTTGCATTTTATTAAATATTTAAAATTTTTAATGCTTCTTCAAAGTTTTTACTTGAAAAAGTGTCGTTGTAAAATTCAACAAACATTTTATTTCCCTTTTCTGAAAGAAAATTCAAAATCTTATACTGAATTTCGTGTTTTGTAGCTTTTTTGGTCTTGGAAGACAAAACCTCACTAAACTGACATACTCTCGCCCATAAATGAAGCGAGGTTCTAAACACTACGCACATACTACTGCATCACGTTGGCGTGTTAAGCGGATGCCCTCCGCTAATATATTTTTACTCGCATTGGAATCAGCATTGTCTTTATGACCGCAACTTACACACTCGAATTTAGATTGATTTAAGCGATTTTCTTTTGCAATATGACCACAAGAATTACATTTTTGAGATGTGTATTTTGGGTTAATTTTGACAAAAGTTTTATCATACATTTTAGATTTGTATTCAAGTTTATTGAAA